>Ga0209382_10006275_pt1 | contig 15331 bp, 14 predicted proteins | sample SoiMetdeltSBSDD5_FD_187599 | JGI IMG/M metagenome (GOLD analysis project Ga0209382, IMG submission 187599) | Bulk soil microbial communities from a Populus tree surrounding site in Tennessee, USA - Soil MetaG P. deltoides SBSDD5 (SPAdes) (version 2) | ecosystem: Environmental > Terrestrial >... | reverse complement strand
GTGTCGATCGTCTGGCGCTGATCGGCTGCCCCGTCGGCGGGGCCGAGCTGGCCGGCCTCCTCGATCCGCTGGGCCTGACGATCGGCCGCGATCTGAAGGTCGATCGGCGCCCCAAGGCCGAGGAGATCGCGAAGGTCGTGCCGACCCTCACGATCGTCGGCGACCTGTTCGGCCCGCACGACGGCACCGTCACCCATGAGTCGGCCCGGCTCGAGAATGCGCGGTTCGTGCTGACGCCGGCCGCCAGCCACGCCAGCCTGCGCAACAGCCCGGTGGTGACCCGGCTGGTCCGGGCGTTCTTTGAGCAGCCGACCCCGCCGTCGACCGACGTGGACGCCCTCGTCGCACGGATCCAGGCCGTGCCCGGGATCCGCCCGGCCGATGCCCGCCTGCTGCGTCTGGCCAGTGTCTCGCTGATGCTCGCGGACGGCTCCACCGTTCGCACGCTGAACGTCATCCCGGGCATCGAGCTGGTGTTCGTCACGGACGGCGAGGGCCGCTGCGCCTACGCCGGGGCCGTGCCGTGGTCGAGCCGTCCCGCCCTGAGGCAAGTCCTGGACGAAGCCCGCGAGCACCTCCGATCCGCCATCCTCGATCTCTGACTCGGGACAGGCATCCCCACCAGATCGGGACGTTCGCCCCAGGGCAAGCCACCCGCGCCGCGCCTATGCTCCCTGGAGAGGCCGATGCCGATATCCGCTCCGCCCGGACAGCTGGCAGGAGCACGCATCGCCGCCCCACCACGGATGGAACAGCAGAGGAGTTGGCGTGATGAAGCGCATCCTTCTCCCCCTTGACGGCTCGCCGCTCGCCGAGCAGGCGATCCCCTACGCGGCGGCGCTGGCCCGGAACGCCGGTGCCTGCCTGATCCTCCTCCGAGCGACGCAGGCGAACACCCTCTTGGACGTGGACGCGTACGATGCCCAGGCCGTCGTGGTCAGCCGCGCCGAACACGATCTGGAGGCCGTCGAGACGCGGTTGCGCGAGACCGGCCTCCAGACCGAGGCGTACGTCTACTACGAGCGTCCGGTGCTCGCCATCCTGGACGCCGCGCGACGCCGCCAGGCCGACCTGATCGTCATGTCCACCCACGGCCGATCCGGCCTCGGGCGGATGGTCTACGGCAGCGTCGCGGACGATACCCTCCGGCACGCCGAGATCCCGGTCCTGCTGGTCCCGGCGACGCTCGACCACGCCTGGCCGGCCGATCGGCCGCTGACGGTGCTGGTGCCGCTCGACGGCTCGGAGCTGGCTGAGACGGCGATCGAGAACGCCGGCCTGCTCGCCGATCGGCCTGGCGCCAGGCTCCATCTACTCCAGGTCGTGCAGCCGCCCAGCTACCCGCTCTACGGCGACGGCTACACCTACATTCCGTTCGACGACAAGGCCGAGCGCGCCGCTGCCCGACAGTACCTGCAAGCCCAGGCCGAGAAGCTGACCAGCCAGGGGCAGCAGACCACGTTCGAGGTTGCCACCGGCCAGCCGGACCTCGTCATCGCGAGAGTCGCTGCGGAGCAACAGGCCGACGTCATCGCCATGGCCACCCACGGCCGAGGCGGACTCGCGCGGCTCGTCCTTGGGAGCGTCGCCACCGGCGCCCTCCGGCGTGCCCACGTCCCGCTGCTCCTGACGCGGCCGGCTACGCTCGGGCATCCGGTGCCGCTGCCGCCGGCCGAGGATCTGACGGATCCGGAGCCGGCCGCGATCACCCTCAACCTGACACCATCCGAGCTAGTCCTCGTGCGGCGAGCCGTGGAGTCGCTGCTGCTCGACAGCCGCCAGAAGGAGCCCGACGAGAGCCAGCTCTGCTCGCTGCTCGCACGCCTCGGCACCCCCGAGCCGGCGGTGCCGGCCAGTGCCCATAGCGCCAGATAAGCGACGTCCTTCGTGAGACCGCCCAGCCCGTTCAGAATGGGTTGGGCGGCGTGATCTGTGGATAACCCCCCGTAAAGCTGTGGAAAACCGTGGGGGTGGTGTGGACAACTGACCGCCCCTGTGGAAAGGTCTCAGCCGCGTCACGACGAAAGATCCGGACGTCTGTTCGCCTTGTGGACAACCTGGGGAGAGGTGTGATCTCTCATCCACATCACAGCTGCCGTTCTCCACAGCCGTAACGCGTCTGTGACTCGGAGCAGGATGGCACTTTTCCCCAGATTGTTCTCCCTACTACGGCTACGACGATCTTTTTATGAAAGATGTTGGGCTACACTTGGGGATACGTCTGATCGAGGAAGTAGCACGCTCATGGCTTCACCATCGGGCCTGTCCTGTCTCCGGTGCGGAACGGGCTACCCAGCAGAGGAGATCGTGACGGGCTGCACACGCTGCCGGTCCGAGGGGTTCGCCGTCAACCTCCGCCCGACCTACGCCGCCAGCGCGTTCCGTGGTGTGCAGGATGCGCGTGGGTTCGACCCGGAGGAGCGCGGCGTCTGGCGTTACCATGAGCTGCTGCCGGCCAGCCTGTCGCATGCGATCTGGCTCGGCGAGGGCGAGACGCCGCTGGTCCACGCCGGGGGGCTCGGTGCGCTGGTCGGGCTGGACAACCTGTACCTGAAGAACGAGACGCGCAACCCGACCGGCTCCTACAAAGACCGGATGGCCGCCGTGATTGTGGCGCGGGCCAGGGAGGTCGGCGCGAAGGTCGTGACGATCGCCTCGTCTGGGAACGCCGGCGCATCGCTGGCGGCCTACGCCACGGTGGCCGGCCTGGAGTGTGTCGTCTTCACCTCGGCCGCGGCGCCGCTGGCGATGAAGGCCCAGATCCGCGCTCTCGGCGCGAAGCTGATCGCCCTCTCGAACTCCCCGGAGCGCTGGACGATCATGCAGGCGGCCATCGAGAAGTACGGCTGGTACGCCGCCTCGAACTACCTGGAGACGCCGATCGGCAGCAACCCGTACGGCGTGGAGGGGTACAAGACGCTCGCCTACGAGGTCTGGGAGCAGATGGGGCGTGACGCGCCGGACGTGATGGCGCTGCCGGTCTGCTACGGCGACGGGCTGGCCGGGACATCTAGAGGCTTCGCGGACCTGGTGGAGCTCGGGTTCATCCGCCGCGCACCGCGACTGGTCGCCGGCGAGGTCTGGGGGCCGCTCTCGAACGCCCAGGCCGAGAAGCTGGAGGCCCCGGTGCCGATCGAGGCCGGCCAGACGGTCGCCATCTCGATCGGCGGCGGTCGGAGCACGGTCCAGGCGCTCAACGCCCTCAACGAGACGGACGGCCGGGCCGTGACGGTGACGGACGAGGAGCTGCTCTCCTGGCAGACCGAGCTGGGCCGGCGCGAGGGGATCTACGCCGAGGCCTCGTCGCTCGCCTCGGTGGCTGCCCTGGCGAAGCTGCGCAAGGACGATCGGTTGCGGCAGTCAGCGGTGGCGGTAGCGCTGATCACGTCGACCGGACTGAAAGACCCCGGCGTCGGTGGCGGCGCTGACGACGTGCCCGTCATCACCCCGACCCTCGAATCGCTGGAAGCCGCCCTCCGCGACACCTACCAGTTCTCCCCTTCCTGACCGGGTAAAGAGGCCGCCCCGTGCTCGGATTCACGTTCTGAGACGCACGTGCGGTAGCGGCGCTGCCGCTGGCCTCGGCCTCCGATCGGGTCGATCCCCGAACGACGATCCTGGTGGCCGGCGAGTTGATGCTCGGGGCGCGGGTGTCGCGGGCGGGTTGAACGGGAAGGCCGGCCGCACTACGATGCCGACCAGCGGTAGCGTGACGCTCTGTAGAGCGTGCGGCTGCCGTCACGCAGCGCGCGAATATGAGCGGCTTCTCTGCAAAGGAGCACGGACGCATGAGTGTTGAAACACAGGGATCGGCGGCGCCAGAGCCCGCGCAGGCGGTCGAGATGTACCGCCAGATGGTGATGATCCGCCGCTTCGAGGAGCTGGCCCTCAAGCTCCGCCTCGACGATCGGATCCATGGCGTGGTCCATCCGTACGTCGGGCAGGAGGCGATCGCCGTGGGGGTCTGCGCCAACCTCCGTCCGACGGATCGGATCGTCAGCAACCATCGCGGCCACGGCCACTGCATCGCCAAGGGCGCGGACGTCAACCGGATGATGGCCGAGCTGTTCGGGCGGCGCGACGGCTACTGCAAGGGCAAGGGCGGCAGCATGCACATCGCCGATTTCGACGTGGGCATGCTCGGGGCGAACGGGATCGTCGGGGCCGGGCTGCCGATCACGGCCGGCGCCGGCGTCGCGGCGCAGCTCGAAGGAAGCGACGCCGTGGCGGTCGGCTTCTTCGGCGACGGCGCGACGGGTGAGGGGCCGTTCCACGAGTCGCTCAACATCGCCTCGCTCTGGAAGCTGCCGGTCATCTGGGTCTGCGAGAACAACCAGTACGCCGTGGACACGCCCGTCGCGGTCGGGCTGTCGGCGACGAACGTGGCGGACCTGGCGGCCGGCTACAACATGCCCGGTTACGTGGTCGACGGCAACGACGTCCTGGCGGTCTTCGCGGCGACGCGGGAGGCGGTCCGACGGGCCAGGGCTGGCGAAGGCCCGACGCTGCTGGAGTGCACGACCTGGCGGCGCCACCAGCACGCCCTGCGTGACGTGGTCAACCCGGACCGCCGGCCGCCGGAGCTGATCGAGCACTGGGCCGCACGAGACCCGCTGGAGGGGTTCGAGCGGTACCTGGTCGATCGCGGGATCATGAACGCGGACCAGCTCGCGGACGTCGGGCAGACGATCGACCGAGACCTGGAAGACGCGGTGGCGTTCGCGGAAGCGAGCCCGTATCCGGCGCCGGAGGAGGCGCTGGAGGACGTGTTCGCGAAGTGACGGCCCTCACCCCAACCCTCTCCCAGAGGGAGAGGGAGCAAGAGGACGAGAGATGCCAACGTTGAGCTTCGCTGCCGCGCTCGAAACGGCGATGGCCGAGGAGATGCGGCGCGACGAGAAGGTCTACACGATGTCGACGGCACCCTCGCCGGCCCTGCTGCAAGAGCTCGGGCCGACCAGGGTCCGCCGGATGCCGATCTCCGAGGCGACGATGACCGGGATCGCCGTCGGCTCGGCGGGGTGCGGCTTCCGCCCGGTCGTGCACTGGCGCTCGGTGACGTTCGCCTTCATGGCGTTCGACCAGGTGGTCAATCAGGCGTGCAAGATCCGCTACATGTTCGGGGGCCAGCGCGATTTCCCGATCGTGTTTCGGGCCAGCTACCTGAACGGCTCGCGCTCGGCGGCGCAGCACTCGCAGACGGGGTACGCGCTCTACGCGCACCTGGCAGGACTGAAGGTGGTGCTGCCCTCCGGCGCGTCGGACGCCCGTGGGCTGCTCAAGAGCGCGATCCGCGACAACAACCCGGTCGTCTGCTTCGAGCCGGCCCGGATCGACCCGTTCACGGAGGAAGTGTCGGACGGCGAGGGGCTGGTGCCGATCGGCGTGGCCTCGGTGAAGCGGCCGGGGACGGACGTGACGATCGTGGCGCTCGGCTACATGGTCTATCCGGCGCTGGCCGCCGCCGAGGAGCTGGCAGCCGAGGGCGTCTCGGTGGAGGTGATCGATCCGCGCACGCTGGTGCCGCTGGACGTGGATACGATCCGCCAGTCGGTCCAGAAGACCGGCCGCTTGATCGTGGTGGACGAGTCGGCGCCGACCTGCTCGATGGCCTCCGAGATTTCGGCGGTGGTGGCCGAGGACTGGGAGACCTGCCGGGTGCTGCGGGCACCGGTCCGACGGGTTTGCACGGCGGCGGTACCGATCCCGTTCAGCCCGCCGCTCGAAGACTTCGTGCTGCCGGACCAGCAGAACATCGCGGACGCGGTGCGGGAGTCGCTCGGGTACGCGGAGGTGCGAACATGAGTGAGTCCGGGCGAGCGTTCTCGCTGTCCGCGAATCACGTCGGGATCGGCGTGAGCGACCTCAGCCGCTCGATCGCGTTCTACCGCGACCTGCTCGGCTTCAACGTGGCGTATGAGCGCGGCGAGGTGACAGCCGAGTACATGCCGCGCCTCGTCGGGATCCCGGGGGCGCGCCTGAAGATCGCCGGGCTGGACATCCCGGGGCTGCACCTCGACCTGATCGAGTACATCGAACCGAAGGGCGCGCCTCAAGCCGGCCCGCCGAACGACGTCGGGAACGTCCACATCGGGTTCACAGTGGACGACATGTGGGCGGCGTACCACGCGCTGGTGGCGGCCGGCGTGCGGTTCATGTCGGAACCGGTCAGCCCGACGGTCGGGCCGAACAAGGGCGGCTGGGCCGTCTACTTCGTGGACCCGGACGGGGTGACGCTGGAGATGATTCAGAAGCCGAGGGCGGAGGGGACAGGGGATAGGGGATAGGGGATAGGGATCAGCAAGCTCACTTTCGACGGGGCTCGTCGTCGTCGTTCCGCTGGTCGGTCTGGCGCTCGGAGGCCCGCTGGGCGTCATCCTCGCCGCCGGCCTGGCGGGTCGGGTCCTCGACGAACAGGGTTGTCGGCACGAGCTGGTTCGTCGACGGACCGGGCGAGGTCGGAACGGTCTGCTGGAGGCCCGGCACGTCCACGCCCGTATCGACGTGGGGAATCAGGGCGTCGGCGGCGAGGGCCGAGCTCGGAAGCGGCGTCGTCAGGAGCGCGGCGAGCAGGAGCGCACGAGCGGCGCTACGACCAGTCCGCGATAGCCGTTGGAATCGCATGCCACTCCTCCTTCTCGTACGCCCGATCGTGACGTAGCCGCGTGGTAAGCGTAGCACCATCGGGGCGCCAGGATGTGGGGAGACCGCCTGGCAGGTTGGCGTCGGGACTTGCCGGGATTGGATGTCGGGAGGACGGGGCAGGTTAGGGTTGAAGCTTGCCTGTGTCGGATGTTGGAAACCTGCCCCTACGGGTGGACACGGCCTGGACCTTCGGGGAGCCTTGAGCGGAAGGAACGAACGATCCGGCGAGGTCGAAAATACCGCGTCTCAGACGATGAGATCGGCGCTTACACGCAAGTAACCGAATCTCAACGGTAAAGTTGCACATGTTATCGCGACAATCTGTCCACTTCCGATGCGTAGACGCGTTATCATACAGCGGCTTGCGGCGCCATTGATCGTGGCCTTCTCTCCTGGTCACGGCTTCAGGGGAGGCGACAACATGATCAACGCTGACGAAGAGTGCTGTAGGTGGGATCGAAACGGCAAACCCGCCGAAAGGCGGTGACGCAAAGCTCCGGGTCTACCGCCTCTGGTGTCTGCTCACTGGAGGCTATGACGGCCGAGTTACCGAAGTCTACTGGCTCTCGCGGCTGATGATGTCGCGGCGCCGCGGTCCCGGAGGATCGCGATGCGTCGCCTGCTCGCCGCAGCCATCATGGCCCTGTCCATCGTCGCCGCCCCGTTCACCGCCTCGTCGGCCGCGCTGGCCGCGCCGCTCGAGGCACCGGCCGCTGCTCCCGCCGAGGCGCCGTCCCCGGCCTACCTGGACCAGCTGCTGAACGAGATTAACTCACGGCGGGCAAAGATCGGCGCGCCGGCTCTGATGTACGCTGGACCTGAGGCGAACCTGGCCGTCTCCCAGTACCTGACCGATCTGACCCCGCTGATGAAGGCGCGGCGGTACTGCTTCCACGGCATGAACAATCCGGTCGCACCGGGCTGGGACTACGTCAAGGCGAGCGGGTTCGACGCGCGGGTCGGCGGCGAGGTGATCGGCTGCTACGGCGACAATTTCTACTGGACGCCCCAGCAGATCGCCGACGGCTGGTGGAGCTCGCCGACGCACTACCAGGCACTGTATGGCGATGCGAAGGCGAACGCGGTGGCCTGTGGCGCGTACGCGGCTGGCAACGGCGGCAAGGGGTACCAGACCGTCGCCTGCGTGACCTTCCGGGTCTGATTCCCGAAGAAGTCTGATCCCCGACGCTCCTGCGATACCTCCACCTCGGGTGATGGGCCGAGGACACGCGAGCCCACGCGGCACCATGCCGCGTGGGCTCGCGTGATGCTCTCGCGCTACGCCGACTGTCCCCGTTACCGGGCAGCCCCGACTGGTGTGTGCTTGCGGAGGAAGTCGCGGACGTGGCCCACCGCCTGGGGGATCAGCTCCTTCGGCTCTTTCCAGGGGTAGATGCTGACCTCGGCGTTCGGTGAGAGGCTGACCGTCTCCATCGCCACGGCGTACGGGTGCCCCGGCACGTCGTCCGGCAGGACCAGGATCGGCGTCTGGCACGAGCGCACAAAATCGCGGGTCACGGTGAAGACGAAGTCCGGGTTGGTGCGGTACATGCTGGTCAGGAACGCCTCGACCTGTTCCATGGTGAGGTCAGGGCGGCGCTCGACGAGCGGCGGGCCCCAGCGAGTCATGTTGTTGTCGTAAAAGAGGGTGGGCATCTCCGGCCGGAAGCCGCTGGGCTGGGCCAGCACGGCGGCGACGATCCGCCCAGGCGCCCGCTTCAGGAGGTTCCAGATGAACGGGGCGCCGATGCAGAAGCCCATCACCAGGAACTGGTCGATGCCCAGGTGGTCCATCAGTCCGAGCTGGTCGTCCGCGTAGGCGTCCCAGGGGCGGTCGATCTCGAGCGGGCCGGAGGACTCGCCGCCGTTGGCGTTGCGCAGGTCCGCCGCGATGACGCGGTACTCGCCTTTGAGCTCCTCGATCGCGTTGAACGGCGAGCCGTCCGTGAAGAAGGAGATATTTGAGTTCAAGCCGCCGCCGGCGATCAGCATCAGCGGGAAGCCGGCGCCAGCCTCTTCGTAATGAATCCGGACGTCGCCTCTTTCGTAGAACGGCATGGTGCTCTCTCCTTGCCCAAGATCGCCTGGTGCGCTCATCGAGCGGCGGAGACGGCTCCGGTCAGCGTTTCGGGAGCCAGCTCACGTCGTCGGGATTCACCAGGTCCGGCACGGTCCAGCCGTTGAGATCGTACTCGGCCATGCAGGTTTCGACCATGCCGCGCATCCGATCGGCCAGGCCGGTCACCTGGGAGATGCCGAGGGTACTGATCCGGGTCTCCTCGGTAGATCCAGCCCAGTTGATCTCGTACAGCTCGCCGCGCCCGCCGAACTCGCTGCCGATCGCGTCCCAGAGCAGCTTCATCAGCTTGACCCGCTGCTCGGCGTCGTAGCTGCCGGTGCCACGGATGTACTTGTCCAGGTAGGGGCGCAGCTCCGGGTTGTGGAAGTCCCGTGCACTGGAGTTGAGGTAGATCAGCCCGCTGGCGACGCTCTGCTCGATCAGGTTCTTGACGATCGGGTAGAAGGTCGAGCCGAACGTCCAGAACGCCGTCCCGGCCTCGATGTCCGGCAGGACGGCGCCGTTGACCCAGGGGGTGGCCTTGCGGGCCATCGTCTCCGACAGGCTCCAGAACAGGTTGCGGTAGGCGACGACCTCGCCCATCCGGACCTGCTGGCCTCGGTAGTCCCGGGTGCCGGTCGCTTCGAGTGCCTTCATCATCAGTCCGCCGAGCAGCTCCAGCTTGACGGCCAGGCGGGTGCAGCCGTGGAGCAGCGCGCGGGGCAAGAAGCCGGTCTGGGGGAAGAAGTTGTTGGCGGCGTCGACGTCGCCGTAGACGAAGACGTCCTCCCAGGGGATGAAGACGTTGTCCAGGACGAAGATCGCGTCGTTTTCGTCGATGCGGCTCGACAGCGGGTAGTCGAACGGGGTGCCCATGACGGCGGCGGTGTTCTCGAAGGAGGCGCGCGAGATCAGCTTCACGCCGGGCGCGTTCATCGGCACCATGAAGATGCAGGCGTACCGTTTGTCCTGGAGCGGGATCAGCCCGTTGTGGGCGACGAAGGTAGCGTTGGTGAGGGCCGATCCCGTGGCGACGATCTTGGCGCCGCTGACGACGATGCCGTTCTCCTTCTCGTCGACGGCGTGGACGCAGACCTCGGCGCGTTCGTGGATCGGGCGGTCGCGGTCGACGGGCGGGTGGATGATGGCGTGGTTGAGGAAAAGGACGCGCTCCTGGGCCTTCTTGTACCAGGCGCGGGCGTTGGCATCGTACGGCGCGTAGAAGTCGGCGTTGGCGCCGAGGGTGGCGAGGAAGGCGGCTTTGTAATCTGGGGAGCGGCCGAGAAAACCGTAGGTGAGGCGCGCCCACGTGGCGATGGCGTCTCGGGCGGCGAGCTGATCCTCGCCGCTGGCCGGCGCGCGGAAGAAGCGGTGGGTGTAGCCGCCAGAGCCAGTGTCGGTCTCGGTGGTGAGGACGTCCTTGTGCCGTGGATCGTGGAGGGCGTCGTAGAGGCGGGCGATCATCCGCGCGGTGTTGCGGAAGGCCGGGTGGGTGGTGACGTCCTCGACGCGCTCGCCGTAGAGCCAGATCTCGCGGCCGTCGCGCAGGCTCTCGAGGTACTCGTCGCCGGTCATCGGGCGGGCGCTGCCCGAACCGGCCGCTGCTGCACTGGTGCTCTGGGCTTCTGCCGTCATCGCGCTGCCCCTCCCTACGCTGGACGAGGTTCTGCTGGGTCCGAGGCCATGATCGGCCCGGAGCGTGCCCGTGTCAATGCGACGGTGTCGGCTAGTCAGCCTGTCAGGTGGCGCGGCGCCGGCCAGGACGTGTCGGCGCCAGCGCGCGTTTCGGGGACCGGCGGGCACACATCGTGCGGAGGGAAGCGGCTGCGAGCGCACTCCCGAAGACGACCGATCGACCACCGGGCGGCATGGGCATCGGATCGCTTTGGGGCGAATTGAAGGAAGCCATAGCCGCAACCGGGCGAGTCCCTGTACGTAACACCGATCAGGGCATGACAGCGCTACGCCATGCCAATACGCTGGTCTCGCCCGCGCATGCTGGGGCCGACGCCCTGTGGATTCCAACGGGTCGGAGGTGACGATGCAGCGCACCGTCGCTTCGCTCATCATCGCTCTGGCGCTGATTCTTGTCGCTGGCTCCGTCGACGTGAGCGGCCAGGAGCCTTGTAGCGTCGCGAGCGACTTCGCGTCACTCCGCGAGCTCGTGGGCGCGCAGAAGGTCGGCGATTGCCTCGGGCAGGAGCGCGTCAACCCTCAGACCGGCAGCTCCGAGCAGCGCACGTCCGGCGGGCTGCTGATCCGGAGCGCGGGCAGTGCCTACACGGCGTTCACCGACGGGGTCACGACCTGGCTGAACGGTCCGAACGGCCTCGAGAGTCGGCCGAACGATCAGCGCTTCGCGTGGGAGACCGATCCCGCGGCTCTGGCCGCGTCGGCGGCGGCGATGCAGACGGGGGCCACGCCGACGACGGCGCCTGAGGCGCTGCCGCCGCTGACTGGCCTACCGGCTGCCGACACGCTGCCGCTGCCTCCGCCGCCATCTCCGCTGCCATCCCCGGCCGCGTCTCCAGCCGCTTCCCCGGCCGCGGTCAACGCTATTGCCGCAAAACCGACCACGCCGCCAACGCCGACCCCGACGCCGACCCCGGCCGTGAGGGTCAGGCTCCGCGAGAAACCTGACAGCGTCGATACGGGGAGCGATGCCCGCTTCGAGGTCGAGACCAACGTGGACGAGGGAAGCTGTACGCTGGCGGTCGCGTATCGGAACCGGGAGGCGGTGGGTGTCGCCGTGGGCGAGATCGAGGACAACCGCTGCGAGATGAAGTACACGGTTCCGAAGGACACGAGAACGGGCGAGGCGACGGCCACGATCACGATCTCCGCGAAGGAAGGCACGGCCACGGTCGACGACGATTTCGAGGTGGAGGAGGGCGACACGGTCCTCGGCGGGGACATCGACATCGAGCTCGACGGAGTCAACCTTCCGGACGAGGTCGACGTCGGCGACACGATCAGGATCGCCGTCGACACCAGCCTGGAGGAGCGAGGCTCGTGTGAGATGACGATCGCCTGGCCACGGTACACCGGTTTCACGGGGCAGAAGCAGACGCCGGACGACAGCGGCCGGTGCTCCTGGCGCGTAACCGTGCCGACCGAGATCCCGAGGAAGGGCACGGCGACGCTGACGGTCGTCGTTCGGAAGAACAACAAGAAGAACAGTACCGAGGTTCGGACGTTGACGAAGGAGATCGACGTCAGGAAGTAGCGGCGCGACCAGACGGATCGCAGAAGACCTGGGCACAGGTGTGTGACCCGTCTGCCGCGGCTTCGACGCGGCGACATCTTCGCTCCCGCCGGTGGTACCGTAGAGGGAGTCGTCCGGGGCTATCCGGCAGCAATCCCGCGCATCCGTTGTCGATGCGCTGCTTCGTCGGGCCTTCGACGGCGCCAGATCGTCTCTGGCCATGAACGCAGAAAGGGTACGACGATGTGCTTCGATCATCGCGCTCGGCCGCCGATCGCCCCGATCGCCGGCGGTGCTACCGACGCCCGTGACCTGACTCTGACCTCGGCTGATGGCACGAAGTTCATGGCGTACGCGGCGCGGGCGACGAACCCGACGGGGGCAGGCATGGTGGTGCTGCCGGACGTTCGAGGGCTCCACCAGTACTACAAGGAGCTGGTCTTACGGTTCGCCGAGAACGGCGTGGACGCGATCGCCCTCGACTATTTCGGGCGGACGGACTCCAGCAACGATCGGGGCGAGAGCTTCGACTGGATGCCGCACGTGATGCAGACGAAGGACGCCCAGGTCCAGGCGGACGTCGCGGCGACGGTGGCGCACCTGCGCTCGGCGGAAGGCGGCAACGTGCGGGCGCTGTTCTCGGTGGGGTTCTGCTTCGGCGGGGCGCTCTCGTTCAACCAGGCGGCGAGCGGCCTGGGGTACGCGGGGGTGATCGGGTTCTACGGCTGGCCGCTCGGGCTGCCGATCCCGGAAGTGGACCGCCCGCGGCCGATCGACTCGGCGGCGCAGTACAAGGCGGCGGTGCTGGCGATCTACGGCGAGGCAGATCAGGGTATTCCGCCGGACGCGATCCAGCAGTTCGACGCGGCGCTTGACGCGGCGGGGGTGGAGCACGAGACGCACTCGTACGCGAACGCGCCGCACAGCTTCTTCGATCGGCAACAAGAGCAGTTCGCGGAGGCGTCGGCGGACTCCTGGGAGCGGGTCAAGGCATTCATCGCGAAGCACACGTGATCTTGTGAGCGATCTCGGCGTCTCATGTTCGGGCTGAGCGCGGCGCTGGCGCTGGTGGCGGTGCTGACGCTGGGCGAGGGTGCGCGGGCGCCGGGGTGGCAGGCGCGGGCGGCGTGACGGCGACTGAGCGGGAAGCGGTGGCGGGGGCCTCGGCGGGCGACCGGACGATCACGCCGGAGCAGCGGCGGGGGATCGTGCTGCTGGGCACTGAGATCTCGCTGTTCATGGTGGCGTTCGGGCTGGTCGGGCCGCTGACGTTCGTGCCGCTGTTCGTGAGTCGGCTGAGCGACCATCCGCTGGCGGTTGGGGCGGTGACGGCGGCTTTCCAGATCGGCTGGATCCCGCAGTTGCTGGTGGCCGGGTACGTGGAGCGGAGCGAGCGGAAGTGGCCGTGGGTGCAGTGGTTCGGCTCGATCGAGCGGCTGCCGGTGCTGGTGCTGACGTTGTGCGCGCTGGCGGCGCCGATGGTCGGCGCGCCGATCCTGGTGGTGGTGTACCTGGCGTGCTTCGCGCAATCGCTGTGCGGCGGGCTGGCGACGACGCCGTGGATGGACGTGGTAGCGCGGACGGTGCCGGCCTGGCTGCGCGGCCGGTTCATGGGCGGGTTCAGCATGGCCGGGACGCTGTTCGGGGCGGCGGCGGCGGCGCTGGCGGCGCCGCTGCTGGACGGGCTGCCGTTCCCGTACGGGTTCGCGGCGTGTTTCGGGCTGGCGTTCGCGATCTTCTCGCTGAGCTTGATCCCGCTGTTCTTGTTTCGGGAGCCGCCGGGGCCGCCGGCTCGGCCGCCGCGACCGCTGCGGGGGCAACTGGCGGAGCTGCCGGAGATCTTGCGAGCCGATCCGCCGTTCCGCCGGTTCGTGCTGGGGCTGAGTCTCGCGGCGCTCGGGACGATGAGCAACGGGTTCCTGGTGGTGTACGCGGTCAACGAGATGGGGGCGCCTGACGAGGTGGCGGCGTGGTATACGGCGACGCTGCTGGTGGCGCAGACGACGGCGAGCCTGCTGATGGGGTGGCTGGCGGATCGGCACAGCTTTCGGGCGGTGGGGGTGGTGGTGGCGCTGATGACGGCGGGCCAGGCGATGGTGGCGCTGCTCGCGCCGAGCGCGCTGTGGCTGCTGCTGGCGTTCGTGCTGCTGGGGGCGATCCAGTCCGGGAGCATGCTGGCGCGGATGACGGGGCCGGTGGAGTACGCGCCTCGGGAGCGCCGGCCGACGTACGTGGCGTTGTCTGGGGCACTGGTGAGCTGCTGCACCGCTGCGGCACCGCTGATGGGCGGTCAGGTGGTGGCGTGGCTGGGGTACGGCTGGCTGTTCGGGCTGAGCGCGGCGGCGTCGTTGATGGCGCTGCCGGTGCTGCTCGGTCGTGGGGCGGCGCCTATACTACCTCGCCACTGACCTGGGGGAAGGGTGACGGATGAGCGTTTCGATCCGCTGGCTCGATCACACTGCCATCGCCGTGCACAGCATCGAGGCGGCCCTGCCGCTCTACCGTGACGTCCTCGGCGGCGATCCGCAGGAGCTGTCCGAGCACCCGGAGAAGGGGTTCGCCGCGCTCACCCTGCGCTATCCGCAGGGCGGCGGTATCGAGCTGATCCAGCCGCTCGGAGAGGACAGCTTCGTCCAGAAGTTCCTCGATCGGCGTGGCGAGGGCGTCCACCACATCACGTTCCTGGTCGACGACCTCCGAGCAGCGGTGGCCGAGGCGCGCGCGGCCGGCGTCCGGATCGTGGACGAGGACTACGAGCGGCCAGAGTGGCGCGAGGCGTTCATCTCGCCAAGGAGCGCCAGCGGCACGATCGTGCAGCTCGCCCAGTCCGACCTGGACCTGAAGGGCCGCGAGCAGCTCTGGCCGGCGGACGCCTACCGAATCCAGGAGCGCGGCGGGGCCGTGGATTGATGACGTTTGACGAACAGGAAGAGGGCATCTACGCGCGCTCCTGACCGGGATGCCTGACGACCGTCCCGATCTCGTGAGACGGTCGTCAGCAAGGGAGCAGCGTCAGACGGGCAGGTAGCCCAAATCCACGGCTTGCTGATAGGCAATCGGCGTGGTGATCGTGCCGGCGAACAGTTGCTGGTCCAGGACGTTCTGGTGGGCCTGCTCCGAGATCCGACCGTCCTTCGAGAGGCGTGGGAGCGTGTTCGTCACCGCTGCCTCCAGGACGGACGGCTCGACGTCCGCGAACTTGTCGCGGGCCACGGTTAGCGCCACCGACGGGTCGGCCTGGAGCTCCGCTTCGGCGGCCACCAGCGCGGCCAGGAAGTCGCGCGTGGACGCCTCGTTCCCCTTCAGCCAGTCGCGCCGCAGGCCGACGCAGAGGAGCGGGTACTCGAGGTTTCGGAAGTCGTGGACGACCTGGTACCGGTCCGGCTGCGCCAGGAGCTGGGTCAGAAGCGGGTCGAGGAACA
>Ga0209382_10006274_pt1 | contig 15331 bp, 15 predicted proteins | sample SoiMetdeltSBSDD5_FD_187599 | JGI IMG/M metagenome (GOLD analysis project Ga0209382, IMG submission 187599) | Bulk soil microbial communities from a Populus tree surrounding site in Tennessee, USA - Soil MetaG P. deltoides SBSDD5 (SPAdes) (version 2) | ecosystem: Environmental > Terrestrial >... | reverse complement strand
CTCGGTGACCCCCAGCTGGGCCCCGATGGGCTGGACCATCTCCTCGCCGGAGGCCGACACGAGCACGATGTCTCGCCCCGCCGCCTGGTGCTCCTCGATGAGCGCGGCCGCCTCCGCGTACACATAAGGGTCGATCAGCTCGTGCAGGGTCTCGTTGACGATCTGCTTGACCTGGTCAACTCGCCAGCCCTTGCACAGCGCGGCCACGTAGTCGCGCGTGCGGGCCATAGTCTGCTCGTCGGCACCGGCACGTTTGAACACAAACTGGGCGTAGGCCGTCTTCACCACATCGCGCTTGGTGATCAGCCCGTCCCGATAGAACGGCTTGCCGAACGCCAGCGCGCTTGAAGTGGCGATCACGGTCTTATCCAGGTCGAAAAACGCAGCACTGCGCCCCACGCGCCGGAGTCTAGCCGGGACTGCTGACAGATTCGGTACCCCTAGGCATGGTTGAACCGTCACTACCGTCACTAAGCGGACACTCAGGAATTGCGAAGAGTAGGATCTTGTAAAAATCCGGCTTCTTCCCGGCGCCATATGGCAGATCCCCCTCGACGAGTGCACCTCACATCAGGCATGCTGTCGCACGACAGGCTCGGCGGCATGCCTCCCCCCGCGGCCGCCGAGCGGTTCGGCTCACATCCCCCCGGAGCCGAGCCCAGGACGGCCCCGCCCACTCGTTGGGCGGGGCCGTCGTTTCCCTGGGGGTACCCATAACAGATCAAAAACGCCGGCCCGAAAAGTTATCCCCAACCCCACCTTTATCCACAGATCATGGATTTCGCGAGGTGAACTGACGGCGAGGTCTGGGCGAAAGTTCCCGCCATGAGGCGCACCCAGACCAAGCAACAAGCCCGCCCACTGATCGTCACCGGCGATCCCGACCTGCTCGATGCGCTTTTGCGGCTGGCGTCGATGGCCGGCGTGGAGCCCGAGGTCGTCTCCGATCTGACCGCCGCCCGCAAGCGCTACACGTCGGCCCCGCTGGTGATCCTCGGCCCCGACATGGCGCCCGAGGGGGTCTCTGTCAAGCTGCCGCGCCGCTCCGGTGTGGTCATCGCCAGCAGGCTCTACAACGACGCCCTGGCGTGGGACTTGGCCTACGACGTCGGCGCGGAGCACGTCGCCACCCTCCCCTCGGGCCAGTCGTGGCTTGTCGAGCGGCTGGCCAGAGCCGAGCGGATCAGCCCGGGCAAGGGCCGCGTCGTCACGATGGTCGGTGGCCGGGGCGGTGCGGGCGCGAGCGTGCTCGCCGCCGGGCTGTGCGTGACGGCGGTCCGGGAGGGATATCGCACCCTGCTCGTCGACGCCGACCCGCTCGGCGGCGGCGCCGACCTGCTCTTCGGTTGGGAGCAGGAGCACGGTCTGCGGTGGGGACAGCTGGCCGAGGCCGGTGGCGGGCTCGACTCCCAGACCATGGTCAAGGCGTTGCCCAATCGGGGCGACCTCGTGCTGCTCTCCTGCGATCGCGACGACCGCGATGCCGACCCGGTCGCGGCGCTGCCCGCGGATCTGATGCAGACGACGCTCGACGCCGGCCGCGACGGGCGCGATCTCGTGGTGGTCGATCTACCGCGGCGCTTCGACGAGGCGAGCGAGTGCGCGCTGCGCGTCGCCGATCGCGCCCTATTGGTCGTCACCCCGGAGCTTCGCGCCACCGCGGCGGCCGCCAGGGTCGCCGTTGCCGCTCTCGCCCAGCGCCCCGAGCTGTCGGTCGTCGTGCGCGATGTGGCGGGCGGGCGGTTGAGCGCCAACACCATCGCCAAGACCCTGTCGCTTCCGCTGGCCGGGCGCATCAGATCGGAGTCGCGCTTGGCCGACGCCCTCGAGCGGGGCAGCCCTCCGGCCAGCGACGCCCGCAGCCCGCTCGCGACCTGCTGCAAGCAGCTCATCGAGGCGGCGATGGCATGAAAGAGCTTGTTCCCGCGGGGCCTTTGGCCGCTCTGCTCGCCGAGCCGGAGGTAACCGATGTGCTGGTCAACGGCGTGCAGGTGTGGGTGGACCGCGGTTCGGGGCTGGTCCGCGCGCCGCTGACGCTGGGCTCGGGCGAGGATGTGCGGCGGCTGGCGCAGCGCCTGGCCACGGCCGCGGGCCGGCGGCTGGACGACTCCTGCCCCTATGCCGACGCTCGGCTGCCCGACGGCTCACGGATGCACGCGGTGTTGCCGCCGATCGCCACCAACGGGCCATATTTGTCATTGCGCACGTTCCGGTTGCGCCACCATCCGCTTGCCGAGTTGGTGCCGCCGCACCTGGCCGAGATGCTCGCGGCGATGGTCCACGCCCGCCTCTCCCTGCTGATCACGGGCGGCACGGGTTCGGGCAAGACGACCCTGCTCAACGCCCTTCTCTCCTTGGCGCCGGCGCGCGAGCGGATCGTGACAGTGGAGGATGCCGCGGAGCTGTGCCCGGCTCACCCCCATGTCGTAGGGCTGCAGACCCGTGTGTCCAACGTGGAGGGATCGGGTGCGGTGAGCCTGGCCGACCTAGTGCGGCAGGCGCTGCGCATGCGCCCCGACAGGCTGGTCGTGGGCGAGGTGCGCGGTGTCGAGGTCGTCGATCTCCTCAACGCGCTCAACACCGGCCATGAGGGCGGCGCCACGACCTTGCATGCCAACGCCGCCAACGAGGTGCCGGTGCGCCTGGAGGGTCTCGGGCTGCTGGGCCGCCTGCCGCTGGAGGCGCTGCGCGCCCAGCTGGCCGCCGCGATCCAGGTGGTGCTGCACCTGCGCCGCACCACGGCCGGGCGCGAGCTGGTGGAGATCTGCCTGCTGCGCCGCTCCGGGCCGAGCGGGTTGGTGTTCTCCTGGCCGGCCTGGCACCGATCCTCGGGGATCGGCCCGGCCGCCCAAGTCCTGATCCGGATGCTCGCCGATCGCGGCGTGAACGCTCCCGGATGGTTCCGGCCATGATCGTGCTGATCGGTGTCCTCGCATTAGCGCTGGCGTTCGTGTCACCCGCGGTCGGGATAGTGACCTTTGGCTATGGCATTGTGGCCCGCCAGCTCGTCGACCGCCGGCGTCAACGCGTCCTGATGGCGCGCCGCAGCGCCGAGACACTCGACAGGCTCGCGGCCGCCGCGGCCGACCTTCGCGCGGGCTCCGCGCCGCCGCTGTTCGCCCTGCCCGAGCGCGAGCTCGACCGGTTCGCCCGTGCCGCCCGGCGGCTGAGCGACCGCACCGGGGCATCCCTTGCCGCCCTGCTGGAAAGGCTTGAGGTCCACCAGCGGGCACTGTCGCGATTGGACGCGACCGCGCACGCGCAGGCTGCCGGGGCGCGCCTGACCGCGGTGCTCCTCATCGCCCTGCCGCCGCTTGCGCTCGCACTTGGCCACGCGATCGGCGCCGACGCCCTCGGTGTGCTGCTTCAGACACAGACGGGCCTTGCCTGCACGGCGATCGCGGTCGCGCTGCAGCTCACCGGGCTCGCCTGGACCGACCGTCTTTCCAGGTCCCGCAACGATCCGCTCCACACCGAGCTGGCGGTCGCCTGCGATCTGATGGCGGCGGCGCTGCGTGCCGGGTCACCGGTGTCCTCGGCGGTTCTCGCCGCCGGTGACGTGCTTGAGGGCCCGCTGTCCGCGGCGCTCACCCAGATCGGGCGGGAGCTGGCCGCCGGAGTGCCGCCGAAGCAGGCGTGGCAACGGCTTTGCGGCCTTGACGCGGCCCGGCGGGTCATCAACGCGGCCCGGCGCACCTCCGAGAGCGGTGCCGCGATGTCCGGCGCTCTGAGCAGGTGCGCCGATGACTTGAGGGCGGACGCAGCCCATGAGCGCCACGCACGGCTGCAACAAGCGTCGGTGCTTCTCGTGCTGCCGCTCGGTTTGTGCTTCCTTCCGGCTTTCCTGCTGGCGGGTTTGGTACCGGTGGTCCTCGCTGTCATCAGCGAGGTCCTTTGATTTTGGGGGAAAACGTTGATGCGTAAGCGATTTGATGCCGGTCTGGTCACTGTGGAATATGCGCTGGTCGCCCTGGGGGCGGCGGTCTTCGCGGGGGTACTGATCGCGGTGGTGAAAAGCGATGCCGTCCGGGCGGCGCTGTCCGCCGTGATCATCAGGGCGCTCGGATGAGCCGTCGCGATCGGGGAAGCGCCACGGTGGAGATGGCGCTTGCCCTCCCCTGCGTGGCGCTGCTCGTGGTCGTCGGGGTCGGGGCGATCGCGGCCGTGACCCACAAGCTCGGGTGCGTGGCCAGGGCTCGGGACACCGCCCTGGCCGCCGCCCGCGGCGAGGAGGTCCCGCTGCCCGGTGGCCCTTCGTCCCACCACGAGTCGGTTGAGTATGGCCACGACGGCACGGTCATCGCGACCGTGGAAACGCCCTTCGCCACCTGCACGGCGACGGCGGCGATGGAACCATGACGCGTCCGCCCACCACACGACCATCAGACCGGGGCTCGGCCACGATTTACGGTGCCGCAACGGGTCTCGCCGTGACCCTGGCGGGGCTGACGATCGCCATGTCGGCCACCTTCCTCATCTCCCGCGCCGAGGCGCGCAGCGCCGCCGACCTTTCCGCGCTTGCCGCAGCCGGCTGGGCGCGGGCGGGACAGGATGTCGCCTGTGCCCGCGCCGCGGAGTTCGCCGCCGACAACCATGCCGTGCTCGTCTCGTGTGTCGTTGAGGGGCTGGATGTCTCGCTCACCGTTGAGGTGAAAGGCATCCGGGCCATGGCGCGGGCCGGTCCCGTCCGGACGGGAGCGGGTGGTCCGCATGCCGGCTGACGAACTGGGCACGCTGTTCACCCGCTCCATGGCACGGGCCGTGGGCTACTCCGACGGGCAGATCAGGCGCAGGATCAGCTCCGGCCGCTGGGTCTTCGTGGTCGGGCACGTGCTCGCCCCGGCCGACGTCGAGATCACCCCTCGGCTCACGGACAGGGCTGCGGCGATAGCCATCCCCGACGGCGTGCTCAGCGGGCCTTCGGCGGCGCGCTGGCAGGGCATCAATATGGACGTCAATATGGGCATCAATATGGGCGTCGACATGGGTGACGACGTGGGTGACGACCGCCCCTCGATCACCGTGCCCCCCGGGCGGCACGTCCGGATGGACGGCGTGCGGATCCGGCGCGAGTACCTTTCTGGCGGCGACATCGTCGGGCACCCGGAGGGCTTCGCGATGACCACCGTCGAACGGACCGTCTTCGACTGCGCGCGTTCGTTGCCTCTCGACCAGGCTGAGCGGTTGCTGGTTCGGGCGTTGGACGAGCGATGGATCGCCTACGAGGCCTTCCTCCACCGCGTGGGCCGGCACACCGGCCGGCACGGCATGGCGCAACTTGTCGCGCTCGTCAGCCGCCTGGCCTACTCGCGGCAGGTGGATCCGGTCACGGTTTTGGCCGACCGGCTGCGGCGGGCCGGGATCACGGGGTGGCGCACCCGCCAGCCGTTCCGTGGCGAGGCCGTGGATCTCGTCTTCGACCGGCCGAGGCTCGCTGTCGACTGCGGCGGCGGTTCCTGGCACAACGGTCTGGTCAGGGCGGGTTGGACGGTACTGCGTTACTCGCGCGCGCAGGTGATCGAGCACACCGACGAGGTCATCGCCGAGCTGATCGCCGTGCGGGATCAGCTTTTGAGCGGGAGGAGGCGGCTTTGATCCACCTTGGGCCTGCGCTCCAGATGGGAGAGCAACCGCGAGAGCACGGTCACCGCACCGCGCTTGTCGAGCGGATTGTTGCCGTTGCCGCACTTTGGCGACTGCACGCAGCCGGGGCAGCCCAGCTCGCATCCGCATGTCTTGACCGTGTCACGAGTCGCGGCAAACCACTCCTGCGCCATGTCATAGGCGCGTTCGGCAAAGCCCGCGCCGCCCTGGTGCCCGTCATAGACGAAGATGGTCGGTGCGTCGGTGTCCGGGTGCCGCGCGGTGGACAGGCCGCCGATGTCCCAGCGGTCGCAGCTGGCCACGAGCGGCAGCAGCCCGATCGCGGCATGCTCCGCGGCGTGCAGCGCTCCCGGGACATCCTCCACACCGGACAGTGTCGACTCGGCGAAGGTGGCCCACACCGCGATGGTCCGCAGTGTCCTGGGCGGCAGATCCAGCGGCCACGTGCCGAGGATTTCGCCGCTGTCCAGGCGGCGGCGCTGGAACGAGACCACCTGGCTGGTGACCTCCACCTCGCCCAGGAAGACGCCGATCGGCCCGGCGTCCACATAGGACAGGACCTCGAGCACCTCCAGCTGGGTGACATCGCGGGCATGGGTGCTGTGGGGCGGGTTGTCCGCCTCCACCATGGCCACGGCGTCCTCCAGGTCGAGATGTTCGACGACGTAGACCCTCCCCTGATGGGTGTAGACGGCGCCGGCATGCAGGTGATGGTGCGCCGACCCGGCGTCGGCGGTGCCGATGAGCCGGCCGGTTGTACCCTCAATGACCGAGATGGGCGTGCCGCCGGTGCCGCGCAGGTCGATCTCCGGCCGGTGGGGGTGTGTCCAGAACCATCCGCTGGGACGGCTGCGCAGGGCGCCCTCGGCGACAAGCCGATCCACCAGCGCCCGGGAGGCGCCGAACAGCTCCAGATCCTCCACCGTCAACGGCTTCTCCGCAGCGGCCGTGCACAGGTGCGGCACCAGCACATGGGGGTTGCCGGGGTCGAAGACCGTGGTCTCAACCGGCGAGTGGAAGAGCGCCTCGGGGTGATGCACCAGATAGGTGTCCAATGGATCGTCGCGCGCGATCAGCACGCACAGGCCGTCGCGGCCCGCCCGTCCCGCTCGCCCTGCACGCTGCCACATCGCGCCGCGCGTGCCGGGGTAACCGGCGAGCAGGACGACATCAAGGCCGCTCACGTCGATGCCAAGCTCGAGGGCGTTCGTGGTGGCCAGGCCGACCAGCTCGCCCGACATCAGCGCCTGCTCGAGCTCGCGTCGCTCCTCGGCAAGATAGCCGGCGCGGTAGGCCGCGACCTTGCACGCCAGATCCGGAGCGACCTCCTCGAGGGCGCGCCGTGCCTGCGAGGCGACCACCTCGGCGCCGCGCCGCGACGGCACGAAGGCCAGCGTGCGCACGCCGTGGACAACCGCATCAGTGAGCAGATCACCGGTCTCCCGCAGGGCCGACGGGCGCACCGGCGACGCATCGGCCATTTCCCAGTCACTGCCCAAAGCGGACGGTGTTTCCTGGCCCAACCTCTGCTTCGGGATCTCGCCACGGCCGGGCAGGAGGGGCGGTTCCCACAGGGCGAAGGTCGCCGCCCCACGCGGTGCCGTGTCCTCGACCACCGCCGTCACCGCGCGACCGACCAACTTGGACGCGGACGCGGCCGGGTCACCCGAGGTGGCGGACGCCACGACGAACACAGGGCGGTCGCCGGTCAGCCGGCGCAGCCGCCGCAGCACGTGCGCCACATGCGCGCCGAACACGCCGCGATAGCTGTGGCTCTCGTCCACGGCGACGTAGCACAACTGCCGCAGCAGCGAGGACCATCTCTGATGCTGGGGCAGGAGCGTGTGGTGCAGCAGATCGGGGTTGGTCAGGATCACGTTGGCGTACTGGCGGATCCAGTCTCTCTGCTCCCGTGGCGTGTCGCCGTCAAGCGCCGCCGCCCGCACGCCGGAAAGCTCCAGCGCCTCGATCGCTCGCAGCTGGTCGGCAGCAAGTGCCTTGGTGGGCGCCAGGTAGAGCATCCGCGCCTTTGACGAGTCGAGCACGGTCGTCAGCGCCGGGAGTAGATAGGCCAGCGACTTGCCCGACCCCGTGCCAGTCGCGATGACGACATCGCTGCCGCCGAAGGCGAGCGTGGCCGCCTCGACCTGGTGCTGCCAGGGAGCGTCGATCCCGATCGTGGCGAGCGCCTTGACCAGTGCCGGTGCCGCCCAGACAGGCCAATCGCCGGCGACTCCGGCTCGGGCGGGAAAGACTTCGACGTGCGTGACCTGTTCACGCCGGAGCCAGTCGGGAAGCCCTTCCACCCGTGCAGGGTATCGGGCGCGACCGCGACCGCGCGTCAGCGACGCCAAAGACAAAACCTGCGAACCCGCTACGATGTGCCGATGGAGCTGTCGTTGGCTACCAGGGTCGTTTCCGCGCACACCGTTCTAGAGGTCGGTGGCGAGGTCGACGTCTACACCGCACCGAAGTTGCGGGAGCGCATTTCCGAGTTGCTCGATGGCGGGATCGGGGCAGTCGTCGTCGATCTGGGCAGGGTCGACTTCATGGACTCGACAGGGCTGGGGGTGCTCGTCGGCGGGTTTCGCAAGTCCCGCACCGTCGGCGCCAGCTTCGGGGTGGTGTGCGGCAAGGAATCCCTGCTCAAGATCTTCCGGATCACCGGGCTGGATCAGGTGCTGCCGCTCTATCAGTCCGTCGACGCGGCAACGACAGCGTGAAATGGCGACCGTCCGACTTGAGTTCTCCCCCGAGCCGGCACACGTCCGCACCGTGCGGCTGGTCGGTGTAGCGGTGGCGCGCCGCGCCGGGGTGGCCGACGACCAGCTGGACGAGGTGCGCCTTGCCATCGGTGAGGCGTGCGCACGGGCGGTGGCCCGGCATCAGCGTCTCGGGATCCGGGAGTCGGTGCAGGTGGTGTTCAGCGACGGCGACCGCTACCTGGTAAAGGTGATCGACAAGGCGTCGGATCCGGAGCAGCTCGATGGGGACGAGCAGCTGACCGTCGATGTCAGCGTGACGCTGCTGCAGGGCCTGGTGAAGGACCTTCAAATGCTGCCACTGAGCTCCGGCTCAGGCACGGAGGTGCGTATGGGGTGGCCGGTCAAGAGACGGAGCCGCTGAGCGTATCGCACAAGATACTCCCAGCACAGCGGCAAAGCTCACCGCGACACGGCCCGGACCTGGTGTGACCCCGCCCACGTGCGGGGATTAGAGTGCACGGGTCGTTTTAACTACGTAAACGCACGCCCGGACTTGTAAAAGACCGGGCGGGATATCAAACGGAGGACAAGGATGTCCGGGTTTCGCCTCGTCGCCAGCCCAGGTGACGCGGTGTCCATTTCCAGCGACAACATAACCTATGTCGTAGTCGCAGCCGCGATCGCACTGGTGGCGTTGGGCTTCGCCGCCGCGTTGGTGCGCGCCGTGCTGAGCGCTGGTAAGGGCACCAAGAAGATGCAGGAAATCGCGGGGGCGGTTCAGGAAGGCGCCTCGGCGTATCTGTTCCGGCAATTCAAGACGCTCGGCGTCTTCGTCGTCCTCGCGGTCATTTTGCTGTTCGTACTCCCCGTCCAGGCCACCGACAACGAGATGGCGGTCAAGATCGGACGGTCGGCCTTCTTCGTCGTGGGCGCCGTGTTCAGCGCCTTCATCGGTGGTGCGGGCATGGCGCTTGCGACCCGCGCCAACCTGCGCGTGGCCGCCGCCGCCCGCGAGACGCAGGGCGGGCGCGAGTCCGCCATGTCGATCGCCTTCCGCACGGGCGGTGTGGTCGGATTTATGACGGTCGGGCTAGGCCTGTTTGGCGCCTCGCTCGTCGTCCTGCTCTACAAGGGTGACGCGCCGATCGTGCTTGAGGGCTTCGGGTTCGGCGCGGCACTGCTGGCGATGTTCATGCGTGTCGGCGGCGGGATCTTCACCAAGGCGGCCGATGTCGGCGCCGACCTGGTGGGCAAGATCGAGCAGAACATCCCGGAGGACGACCCGCGCAACGCGGCGACGATCGCCGACAACGTGGGTGACAACGTGGGTGACTGCGCGGGTATGGCCGCCGACCTGTTCGAGTCGTATGCGGTGACGCTGGTCGCGGCGCTGATCCTGGGCAAGGCCGCCTTCGGCGAGAAGGGACTGGTCTTCCCGCTGATCATCGCGGCGATCGGTGTCTTCATCGCGATCGCGGGTGTCTTCCTGACCCGCCTGCGTGCCAGCGACAAGAATGCCATGACGGCGATCAACCGGGCCTTCTTCGCCTCGGCCGTGATCGCGGCGGTGGCGGTCGCGGCGGCCTCGGTCTTCTACCTGCCGCCGACCTTCGCCGAGCTGGGCAAGGAGGGCAGCGGCAACCCGCGGCTCGTCGCCATCGGCGCGGTGGTCATCGGCATCATTCTCGCCGCGGCGATCCAGGCGCTGACCGGCTACTTCACCGAGACGAGGCGCCGTCCGGTCAAGGACATCGGCAAGACGTCGGAGACAGGTGCGGCGACCGTCATCCTCAGCGGCATCAGTGTCGGCCTGGAGTCGGCGGTGTACTCCGCGCTGCTCATCGCCGCGGGGGTGTACGGTGCGTTCCTGCTCGGCGGCGGGTCGATCACCCTGTCGCTGTTCGCGGTGGCCCTCGCCGGGACCGGACTGCTGACCACCGTCGGTGTGATCGTCGCGATGGACACCTTCGGCCCGATCTCCGACAACGCGCAGGGCATCGCGGAGATGTCCGGCGACATCGATGAGAAGGGCGCCCGCACGCTGACCGAGCTGGACGCGGTCGGCAATACCACCAAGGCGATCACGAAGGGTATCGCGATCGCGACGGCCGTCCTGGCCGCGACCGCGCTGTTCGGCTCGTACATGGACACCCTGGCCGCGAGCCTTTCCGGCGCCGTGGAGTCGGTGGAGAGCCTGCTCAACGTCGCCAACCCACGCAACCTGGTCGGCCTGCTGATCGGTGTTGCCGTGGTGTTCCTCTTCTCCGGCCTGGCGATCAACGCGGTGTCCCGCAGCGCCGGCGCGGTGGTGCACGAGGTGCGCCGCCAGTTCCGGGAGCTCCCGGGGATCATGGACGGCTCGCAGCGGCCGGAGTACGGCAAGGTCGTCGACATCTGCACGCGCGACGCGCAGCGGGAGCTGTTGACCCCGGGCCTGCTGGCCGTGATGGCTCCGATCGCCGTCGGCTTCGGCCTGGGCCCGGGCGCGCTTGCGTCCTATCTCGCCGGTGCGATCGGCGCGGGTACCCTCATGGCGGTCTTCCTGGCCAACTCGGGCGGGGCCTGGGACAACGCCAAGAAGATGGTGGAGGACGGCGCCCACGGTGGCAAGGGTTCACCGGCGCACGCGGCGACCGTCATCGGTGACACCGTGGGTGATCCGTTCAAGGACACCGCCGGCCCGGCGATCAACCCGCTGCTCAAGGTGATGAACCTGGTATCGCTGCTCATCGCCCCGGCAGTGGTGACGTATACCTATGGCGCGACGCAGAACACGGCCCTTCGCGTGTCGATCGCCCTCGTCGCCGCGGCGATCATCGTGGCGGCGGTGGTGTTCACCAAGCGCAAGCCGATCATGATTTCGGCGGACGAGACCCCCAGTGCGCCCGACCGCGAGAAGATCCGTGCGTAGAAAACCGTAAACACCAACAGGGTCGCCCGCTGGAGTGGGTGACCCTGTTCTGTTTAGGCTAGGAGACCATGCACCGGCCCTTAATTTTCCTGGCCCTGCTTGCCCTGGCGCTGGCGGGCTGCTCTGAAGGGCCGCCGCCGCGAGCCTGGGCAGCCACCGTCTGCTCGGCCCTGACCCCGTGGCGTGCCGAGATCGCGACGCTGACGACCCGGGCTCAGGAGCAGACGCCCAACTCCGCCACCCCCGAGCAGGCGAAGGAGACCCTGGTGCGCATGCTCGAGGGTGCGCGGGATTCCAGCGAGCGGGCGCGGAGCAAGGTTGTGGCGGCGGGCGTGCCGGAAGTCGAGGGCGGCAAGGAGATCGCCGCGGGGATGACCGATTCGCTGCGCAAGATGCGTGATGCCTACGGCAAGGCGCGCGACACGATCAGGGATCTACCCACTGCCGACGCCAATGCCTTCTATGATGCGGTTGCGTCCGCGATGGCCACGCTGCAAGCGGAGTACAAGGCGAGCGCGCTGGACACGAGCAACCTCCGCTCGCCGGAATTGCAGCAGGCGTTCGCGGAAGTTCCCGAATGTCTGTCCTAGTACGGCAACTAGGCCGTAGCTTTGACGCGTGCCCCTCGACCGGCAGCTCGTCATCTTCTCGGCGGACTCGGCTCGACCGTCCACAAGGGACCTGGCCGGGTTGCTGGTGGGCGCCGCTCACGTGACGACGATGGGTGGCACGGCACGGGTCTCGGTGATGGTCGACGCGGCGTGGCGGGTGCACGCGCTGGCGGCGGAGTTCGCCGCCCGCGGTCTGAGCATCTCTTGGGAGCATGCTCAGGATGATTATTGGGTACGCACAAGCTACTCGACCGCGCTCAAAGAGCTGAGACCACCGTCGTTTCTGGACGGCTCCCGGCTGCGGTTGTGGTTCATGGCGTCGGGCCGCCTCGAGGAGGACACTGTCGTCTTCAAGCTCGGCAACAACCATGCCCTCGCCCGCCGCGCCTTGGCGCCCTTGGGCCTTGACGGGGCGATCGAGCGGGGTCCGGTGATCCGCATCAAGGGCGCCGGCAAGCTGGCGCGCCTGGCGGATCTGATCGGCGAGCGCCCACCGTCGGCGTCCGCGGCCGCCTGGCCGGACCGGCTACGGTAGGGGCATGGGGATCATCGATCGGATCGGCGCCGCGCCGGGCTACTCGCATGCGGTGACCGTGACAGGCACCTTGGCGTTCGTCTCGGGCCAGGTCGCGCTCGACGAGAGCGGCAACCTGGTCGGGCCGGGCGACCTGAAGGCGCAGACCAGGCAGGCGATGCACAACCTTGAGGGCGTGCTCACGCAGCTCGGCGCGACCTGGGCCGACGTGGTGAAGTTCGGGTGGTACCTCACCGACGTCACCGAGATCCAGACGGTCCGCGATGTGCGCGACGAGTTCATCCGGCCCGCCCTCGGGGACCGGCCCAATCCGGCGAGCACGCTCGTCCAGGTTTCGTCACTGTTCAAGCCCGAGTTCCTGATCGAGGTGGAAGCGGTTGTCGCTGTCTGAGCTGGCCGACCCGCGGCTGGACGCGGCGGGAGTCCGCCTGGCGCTGTTCCACGACAGCAACAAGCCGCGCAAGCTGAAGTACAACCTCATGGCGGCCAGGGAGTCCGGCCTTCGCACCCTGATCACGGCGGGCGGCGCCTACTCCAACCACCTGCCGGCCGTGGCGAAGGCCGGCCGGGAGCACGGGTTTGCCACCGTCGGCGTGGTGCGCGGCGAGCCGGTGCGCAACGCGGTCCTTGAACGGTGCGAGGCCGACGGCATGCGACTGTCCTTTCTTGACCGTGCCAGCTTTCGCGAGTGGGACAGGCATGTCGACACCGGTGGCTGCTACGTGATCCCGGCCGGCGGCAGCAATGCCTTGGGCGCCAAGGGTTGCGCAGAGATAGCCGGTGATGTCGAAGGGGACTACGACCTGGTCTGCTGCCCGGTCGGCACCGGCGGCACTCTCGCCGGCCTTGCCCAGGGCCTGCCGGAGGGCAAACGCGCCCTTGGTTTCTCGGTGCTCAAGGGCGGCGGCTTCCTCAACCACGACGTGGAGCGCCTGCAGCGTGAGGCTTTCGGGACGGCCACCGGCAACTGGAGCATCGAACTCGACTTCCACTGCGGCGGTTACGCCAAGCGCAGCGACCGGCTCGACCCGCGCTGGGAGCCGGTCTACGTCGCCAAGATGATGCTCGGCATCTACACGCTTGCCGAGCAGGGGAAGCTGAGCGGCACGAGAGTCGTTGCCTTGATCACCGGTTGAACTTTCGTGAAATCGGACAAACCTCCGCTCGTTTCACTTTCGGAACGGGCAGAGTTTGTTGGCGGGTACCACGTGGAAAGTGATCTTTTGATCTTCAACGGCGATGTATCGTGCAGAGCGTTCGACGGGCCGCGCAACGCCGCGCGCCTCGGGCGTTATCGTTTACGTCTTGTCCACTTGAGTCGCACCGCGGAGAGGTGAACGTGCCGACAGCAGCCAAGAACCGTCTGGTCATCGTCGAATCCCCGGCGAAGGCAAAGACGATCTCCGGCTACCTCGGGCCTGGCTACGTCGTCGAGGCGAGCTTTGGCCATATCCGTGACCTGCCCGCAGGTGCCAAACAGATGCCGGAGAAGTACAAGAAGGAGCCCTGGGCGTACCTGGGTGTCGACGTCGATCACGGCTTCGCGCCCGTATATATCGTCAACCCCGACCGGGCCCGGCATGTGACCAAGCTCAAGTCTCTGGTCAAGGAGGCCGACGAGGTCCTGCTCGCGACGGATGAGGACCGCGAGGGCGAGGCGATCGCCTGGCACCTGGTCGAGACGCTCAAGCCCAAGGTCCCCGTGAAGCGGATGGTGTTCCACGAGATCACCAAGCCGGCGATCCAGGCGGCGGTGGCCAACCCCCGCGACATTGATCGTGATCTTGTGGACGCGCAGGAGACCAGGCGCATCCTCGACCGGCTCTACGGCTACGACGTGTCGGCGGTCCTGTGGAAGAAGGTGCAGCGCGGGCTGTCGGCGGGCCGGGTGCAGTCGGTGGCGACGCGGATCGTGGTCGACCGCGAGAAGCAGCGCATGGCGTTCAGGTCGGCCGACTACTGGGACATCGTCGCCACGCTGGCGACGGCGGACAAGGCGACGTTCGCCGCGACGCTGATCGCCATCGATGGGGATCGGGTCGCGACCGGCAAGGACTTCGAGCCGACGACGGGCCAGGCGCGCAGCAACGTCATCCGCCTGGACGAGGCGGCGGCACGCGGGCTGGCGGCGCGGCTGGACGACCGGCCGTTCACGGTCACGCGGGTCGAGGAGAAGCCGTACCGGAGGCGTCCTTACGCCCCCTTCATCACGTCGACCTTGCAGCAGGAGGCGGCCCGCAAGCTGCGCTTTTCCTCGCAGATGACGATGCGCGTGGCGCAGCGGCTTTACGAGAACGGCTACATCACCTATATGCGGACCGACTCGGTGAACCTGTCCGAGGCGGCGCTCGCGGCCGCGCGTTCCCAGATCGCCGCCCTCTACGGGCCGGGTGCGGTGCCGCCGCAGCCCAGGCGGTACACGGGCAAGGTCAAGAACGCGCAGGAGGCGCACGAGGCGATCCGCCCCGCGGGCGACTCCTTCCGCACCCCGGGCGAGGTGGCCAGGGAGCTGTCCACCGAGGAGTTCAAGCTCTACGAGCTGATCTGGCGGCGGACCATCGCCTCCCAGATGACCGACGCGGTGGGGCAGTCGGTCAGCGTCCGGATCCGGGCCGTGTCGACCAACGGGGAGGAGGCCGACTTCGCCGCCTCAGGCAAGACGATCACGGACCCCGGGTTCCTGCGGGCCTACGTCGAGTCATCCGACGATGTCGATGAGGAGGCGGAGGACGCCGAGCGCAGGCTGCCGGTGCTGACCAAGGACCAGCAGCTGACCGAGGAGAACCTTGAGCCGGTCGGCCACAGCACGCAGCCGCCGCCGCGGTACACGGAAGCGTCTTTGATCAAAGCTCTTGAAGAGCTGGGTGTGGGGCGGCCTTCCACCTACACGCCGACGCTTCAGACGATCCAGGACCGTGGCTATGTCGTGAAGCGCGGGCAGGCCCTGATCCCGACCTTTGTAGCG
>Ga0209382_10006272_pt1 | contig 15337 bp, 8 predicted proteins | sample SoiMetdeltSBSDD5_FD_187599 | JGI IMG/M metagenome (GOLD analysis project Ga0209382, IMG submission 187599) | Bulk soil microbial communities from a Populus tree surrounding site in Tennessee, USA - Soil MetaG P. deltoides SBSDD5 (SPAdes) (version 2) | ecosystem: Environmental > Terrestrial >... | reverse complement strand
ACGCGCACCTGGGGCGCCGGATCGCCGATGTCGATGCCCGCCGGGTCGACCACGGACACGCCCTGCGCGGTGGCGAACCACAGCCGGCCGTCGGCCCCGCGAAAGCCGGGGGCGTTGCTGGGCACCGCCTCCGTCGAGCGCAGGCCGTCGGACACGTCGAAGCCCGCGGGCGCGACCTGCGTCGCGCGCCCCTCGACGACGTCCATCAGCTCCTTTTTCGACAGGCGGAAGACGCTGCCCATCGACGCCACCCAGAGGTAGCCGTGCCCGTCGTCGAGGACGAGGCGCAGCAGGTTCTCCGGCAGTCCCTGCGCGGTCGTGATCGTGCGCGCCTTGCCGTCCTTGAAGTACGCCAGGCCGCCGATGCTGGCGAGCCAGAGGGATCCATCGGGCTCACACGTCATCGAGCGGACGCGGTCCCGGGGCAGGCCGTGCTCGGTGTTGAACAGATCGTACTTGCCGTCCTTCATCCGGATGAGGCCCCACGTCGTCCCCATCCACAACGTCCCCTGGTGGTCGTACTGCGCGGCGTACACGTAACCGAGACGCCGCGAGCCCGGATGCAGGGGGATGGCCTTGCGGTTCTCGAGGCGTGTGAGGCCGAGCCGGCTCACGAACACGATCGGCCCCTTGTCGTCCTCGAAGACGAGGCGCACCTTGTCGGTGGTGTTGGTGGGAGTCTGCTCGGTGACGGCGCCGCCCTTCAGCCGGAAGAGCCGGCCGTTGTCGACGGCGATCCACAGCGCGCCGTCGCGGCCCTCGTGCAGCGACATGATGGCGTCGCGGCCCAAGCCCTCCGGCAGATCGAAGTGCTCGAGCTGCCCGCCGCGCAGACGCGCGACGCCGCCGGAGTTCATGCCGATCCAGACGCTGCCGTCCGTGCTCGGCGCCACCGCCGTCACCGACGGGTCCCGCAAGCCTTCGAGGCGGCCGTAGCTCACGAAACGTCCGTCGCTCAAGCAGCTCACCCCGTCGGCGGTGCCGACCCACAGGTTGCCTTCGTGGTCCTCGAGCAGGCGCTGGACGTAGTCGTTCGACAACCCCTGCTCGACGGTGAAGCGGCTGAATTTTCCGGTCACGGGGCGATTGAGCCCGCCGCCCGCGGTCCCGATCCACAGGTTGCCGTCGCGGTCTTCGAGGATGGCGGAGACGTTGTCGTGGGACAGGCCCTCGGCGCGGGTGAACCGCTGCGTGCCGCCGTCGCGCGCGCGGATCAGGCCGTGGGGCGTGCCGATCCAGAGTGCGCCCGCACGATCGAAATGGAGGGCCTGCACCGTGTCGCGGCTGGCCCCCATCGGCACGACCTCTTTGTCGCTGTACGACACGAGGCCGTCGCCGGTGCCGATCCAGATGCGGCCCTTCCCGTCCTCGACCATGGCCAGCGGGCCTTTGATGTTCGCCTCGCGCACCTTCGCATCGGTGCTCCCGTCCACCCAGCGGAAGACCTGCACGCCGTGCACGCCGCCCCAGAGGCTCCCGTCGCGGGCGGGAAGGAGCGTGGTGACGAAGCCCGATCCGCGCGGCGCGGGCAGACGCTCGAAGGTACCGTTCTCGTAGCGCATGACCTCGCCGGAGGTACTGCCCACGAGGAGGGCGCCGTTCTTGTCTTCGGCCAGGCTCGACGCGCCGCCGTCGATGAACCCCGGCGTGCGCCGGCTGTTGAAGACGACGAAGCGCGCGCCGTCGAAGCGCACGAGGCTGGTGGTGGTGCCGAGCCAGAGATAGCCGTCGCGGGTCTGATGGAGGGCGTGGACGCTGCCGCTGCCGAGGTCGCGGGCGCCCCAGCGGGTGACGACGTACTGGGAAGGCGCGCGGTGCGGGTCGAGGGCGGAGACACCAGGCGCACCGCCGGCGAGGAGGACGACCGCGACCGCCAAGCGCCGCATCGACATCTTGCCTGCTGGCGGCATTGTCGCACTGTGCCGCGCGGCGCGCTATCGCGCCGGTTGTGCTTGTGGCTTGCGATCGCTCGGGCCAGACGCGGCGTGAATTTGCAACCTTACTGGTCACACAATTCGGTCTGGACCGAGTTGGCTCAGGTGTTACTTGAGGTCCTCGGAGCGGGGGGCCTGCATCAGGGCGCCGCCACCTCCAGCGAGGTCCACTGCCCGGCCGACTTCGCATCGTCCTTCGCGGCGGATGTGTCTACGACCGCCACCTGCACCGCGTACTCGCCCGGCTCGAGGTCTTTCGGCAGGGCGAAGGTGCCGGCGACGATGAAGCCCGGCATCGCCTTCGACTTCGCGTCCCCGGCCGCGGCCGCGTCGAGCCTCTGCATGACCTGAACGGCGGAGAGGTCTTGATCGAGCACGGCCTTGCCCTGACGCACCAGCCGCACGCGCGAGGTGAGCTGCGGCTTGCCGGCGCCGTCGACGTGTGGGTGGTACACCGCGAACCCGTACGAGACGTCCGCCCCCGGCGCGAAGCGGCGCACGGCCGGGCTGACGCGCGATGCCGCCCGCACGGCCACGTCGGCGGCGGGGACCTGCGGGTTGCGGGCATTGACGGTCCCGAGCACGACGCCCGAGAGCGCCAGGCGACGCTTGCCGAGATCGGGCACCGCTACGAACTGCGAGGCCGAGCCCAACCGCGCCGACGCCGCATCGCGCAGCGCCACGCGCATCTGGTACCCACCCGGCTGTGACACGGGCACGTTGATCTCGAGCACGACCCCGACCTCGCGCACCATCGCGACGTTCGCGGGGCGCACGGTCATGGTGACGTCGCGATTCATCGGCGGCAGCATTCGGCCCTTCTCGCCGAAGACCGCGGTCGCCATCTCGAGCTTCGCCTCGAGATGATCGCCCACCTCGCGGAAGTCGATGGCGGACGCATCCAGGTGGACGTAGGCCCGCACGACGTAGCCGTCCTGCGGACTGTGGCCGAAGACGGGCGTCAGGCGGGTAGGCAGCGTGTTCGCCGCGAAGGGCGAGACCATGGCCTGGACAAGCGTCTGCTGCCTGTCCACGGGGACGAACGTCTCCACCGGCGTGTCGGGCGTCCCGGCAAAGCCGGCGCGGGACCTTGCGCGCAGCCCCGGACGCTTCACCTTGACCTGTAGCTTGCGGAAGGCGGGGCCGCGCTCTTCGGCGATGAACGTCGTCTCGTCGGGGACGTAGCCCAGGACGTAGTACCCCTTCTGGTCTTCCTGGATGTCGAAGACGGCGCTGTCGATGTGGTTGGCCTGCAGGAACAGCCCGCCCGTCTCGCCGGCGAGCATCCGCATGCCCGTCTGGCTCTCGATCCGCTCGTCGCGCCGGCTGCTCACGCGGGTCTGCCAGTCGGGGCCCATGACCATGTTGCTGCCGGCCATGTCGGAATTGGCGCGCGGATCGGCGGCGCCGATGCCGATGTCGGCATTCGGCCCCCGCGGATCGACGGTGTACAGCACCGTCGAGGATCGATTGGCCAGATCGGTCACCTCGCGCAGCGCATCCAGCATGCGCTCCTCGATGCGGTCGACCGGGTCCACGTCGTCGAAGAACTCGTTGTTGAGAACCTTCAGGCGCTCGGAGAACAGGACCACGGACTTGCGGCCGGGCAGGGTGCGCAGCGCGTCCAGGACGTTCCTGACCGCCAGGAACGCGGCTTCGGCGACGTAGGCGTCGCGCATCGCGTTGCCGCCCGTCACCGTGCGATCCTCGCCAAAGCCCATGCCGGGCATGCGCTGGCGCAGATCGCGCACGGCCGCCTCGAGCACGCGGCGATCGTTCGTGAACTGATGGAGGATGCCCATGCCGCCGCTCGTACGCATGATGGCGATCAGGTCACCGTGGCGCAGATCCTGGCGGATGACCTTGTCGAGCCCCTCCGCCACGCGATGAATGCCATCGGCGGACAGGTTGTAGTCGTCCATCACGAACGCCATCACCCGCCGCACGTCCTCGCGGCGCAGGGCGGTGAACGCCGGCGGCGGCGGCGCGTCGGCGGGCGCCGCCGGGCGCGCGGGCGCGGCAGCGGTCGGCTCGGGCGCCGCCACCACGTACTCGCAGTGCGTGATCTCCCGCGGCTTGCCGTCCTGCAGGACCTCGAAGTCTTCCGCCTTCAGGTCCGTGACGTGCCGGCCCTTCTTGTCGGTGACGACGGCATCCACCTGCACGAGGTCGACGCCCAGGCGCACGACGAGCGGCGCCGCCTTCGGCTTCACCTCTGCCGGCTTCTCGTCGGCGGCCTGGGCCCACCGCAGGCCCGCCGCCGCGAGCAGAAACAGGACCCCGACCGTCATGACCCCACGCCGTCCGTGGTTCATCGCGACCTCCCTTCTTGACGTGGACACGGCTCGCTTGTCTTGCAGAATGAGTCTCGCCGCCTGATGCAAGGACGAGGCCGGCCAATCCTGCAATGGAAAGCCCCGAGAGCCGTTGAACGTTGTCCGGTTCCGACGCCAGCCCGTCTCCTTTCGATGTCAGCGGCCGGACGGCGACTTGCGCGGCAGGCGGATCGTGAACGTCGATCCCTTCCCGAGCTCGCTCTCGACGGTGATGTCGCCCCCCATCATTCGGCACAGCTGGCGGCTGATGGCGAGGCCGAGGCCGGTGCCCCCGTACTTGCGGGTGATCGCGACGTCGGCCTGCGTGAACGCCTGGAACAGCTTGCCGAGCTGGTCCGGCGACATGCCGATGCCGGTGTCGCGGACCTCGAAGACGATCGCCGCCTCGGAACCGCCGCCCTCGGGCCGCACGTCGACGTGCACCTCTCCGTTCTCGGTGAACTTCGTGGCGTTGCTCACGATGTTGAGGAGCACCTGGCGCAGCCGCGTGAGGTCGGCGTGGACCTCGCCGATGTCGTCGGGACAGGTCACCGCGAGGCGATTGCCCCGCCGCGCCACCAGCGGCTGCACCGTGCTCTCGACCTCGCGCACCACCGGCCCCAACGCGAACGTCTCCAGCATCAGCTCGAGACGGCCCGCCTCGATCTTGGAGATGTCGAGGATGTCGTTGATGAGCGTGAGCAGGTGCTGGGCGGCGGTGTGGATGCGCTCGAGGTCGGGCAGCAGGTCGTCGAGGCCGCGCTCCTTCACCTCGTCCTGCAGCATCTCGCCGTAACCGATGATGGCGTTCATCGGCGTGCGCAGCTCGTGGCTCATGTTCGCCAGGAACGCGCTCTTGGCGCGGGTCGCATCCTGGGCGGCATCGACGGCGCGCACGAGATCCTCCTGTGTGCGATGGCGCTCCGTCACGTCCAGCACGGCCCACAGTGCGCCCATGACGCGCCCGCCGGTCTCGCGGAACGGCGTGGCGTGGATCTCCGCCCAGAAGGACCCGCCATCGCTTCGCAGCAGCCGTGTCTCGTACTGCTCCGAGATGCCGGCGAGCCGTTCGTGACCGCGCTGCCGATAGGCGTCGCGGTCCTCGGGCAGGATCAGGAAGGCCTCGACGGGGCGGCCGAGCATCTCGGTGGCGGCGTACCCCGACAGCTCCACCATGCGCGGGTTGACGTACACGACGGCGTCGCGGACGTCCGTCATGATCACACCCTCGCCCAGGTGCTCGGCGGCGGCGCGGAACCACGCTTCGGAAGCGGCCAGGGCCTCGGTGGTCCGCACCCGCTTCCGGATGTCGCGGGCATAACCGATGTACCACTCGCGGCGGACGCTGGTGACGGCGATCTCGAGCTCGAACAGCGTGCCGTCGGCACGCACGCCGAACACCTCGGCGGGCACGCGCTCCATCACCTCGGCGGGCAGCCCTTCCCCCTCGCCGCCGGCGAAGAGGATGCTGACGGGGCGGCCCACGAGGTCGGCGCTCGTACGGCCGAAGAGGGCCTCGGCGCTCTGGTTCACGGCGAGGATGGCGAGGCTGCGGTCGAACGCGATCACGGCATCCGCCGAACGGCGGAACAGCTCGACGAGCGCCAGCGCCTCGCGGCCGGCCTCGACGTCCTGGTGTGCCGACACGTGGCAGTGTACCTCGGGACATGGACACGTTCACGGCCTATAATCGCGGCGCTAGAAGGCCGTCCCCATGGTCTCGGAGGTGCTCGCTTGGAAACCCTGACACTGAACGAGGCGCAGCAACAGAAGGTGGGGGCGGCCGTCGCGCAGTGCCCCCTCTTCCGCGCGCTCAAGTCCGACCAGATCCCCCAGCTCCTGAAAGTCGCCGAGGTCGTGCGCTTCTCGCCCGGCGAGGTCATCGTTCAGCAGGGTGAACCCTCCGATTCCTTCTTCGTCGTCGTGGAAGGTGAGGCCTCCGTCCGCGTGAAGGGCGGCGGCGGTGAAGACGTCGAGCTCGGCCAGGTGCCGATGCCGGCCAGCATCGGCGAGGTCGGGCTGCTGCTCGGGGAGCCGCGCACGGCGACCGTCGTCACCGTGCAGCCGGTGACGGCGGTGAAATTCTCCGGCCGCGCCTTCGAGGCGATGTTCCAGAAGATCCCCAGCTTCGGGAGCGCGCTGTCGACCGGCCTCGCCCACCGATTGAAGACGGTGTCGGCCAAGGTCCCGCTGCCGGAGTGGGACGGCCAGCGGCCGCTGCCGAGCCAGGAGACCCTGTCGCTGCTGCCGTACGAGCTGTGCCAGCGCCATCGCGTGCTGCCGATGGCCGTCTCCGGCAACGTCCTCACCCTGGGCGTGCTCCACGAGCCGTCGCCGGCGGTCCTCGCCGCCGTGCGCGAACACGTGCCCTCGATGGACATCCGACTCGTGTCCATCGAGCCGGCGCTGTACGACGAGCTGTCGCGCACCCACGGCGGCGTCAAGGAGTGGAAGGACACGGCGCGGGCCGAGGCTCCCACCGTGGTCGTTCCCGGGGCACGCTCGCCGAAGCTGGACGCCCTGCTGCACCGCGTGGTGGCCGAAGGCGCCTCGGACTTGCACCTCACCGCCGGACACCGCCCGCACTGGCGCATCAACGGCGACATGCTGCCCATCTCCGACGCCGCCGTGCTCGGGCCGGAAGAGGTGCTGGACCTGCTGACGCCGGTCATGGAGGCGCGGCATCGGCAGGAGTTCGCCGAGGGCAGCGACACCGACCTCGCCTACGCGATGGAGAGCGGCAACCGTTTCCGCGTGAACGTGTTCCGCGACCGCCACGGCGTCGGCGCCGTGATGCGCCTCATCCCGTCCAAGATCCTGACGATGGAGCAGCTCAACCTGCCCCACGTCATCCAGCAGCTCTGCGACATCCCGAAGGGCCTCGTCCTCGTGACCGGCCCCACCGGCAGCGGCAAGTCCACGACGCTGGCGGCCATGATCGACTACCTCAACCGCACGAAGAAGGGGCACATCATCACGATGGAGGACCCGATCGAGTTCGTACACAAGAGCCAGGCCTCGATCGTCAATCAGCGCGAGGTGGGCGGGCACACGAAGAGCTTCGGCCGCGCCCTGAAGGCCGCCCTGCGCGAGGATCCCAACGTCGTCCTCGTCGGCGAGATGCGCGATCTGGAAACGATCGCGCTCGCTCTCGAAACGGCGAACACCGGGCACCTGGTGTTCGCCACCCTGCACACGAACACCGCGGTCAGCGCCATCGACCGCATCATCGACCAGTTCCCCGGCGGGCAGCAGGCCCAGATCCGCAGCGTCCTCGCTGACGTGCTGCGCGGCGTGGTGGCGCAGACCCTCGTCAAGAAGATCGGCGGCGGCCGCCTGGCCGTCCTGGAGATCCTCACCGTCACCATGGCCACCTCCAACCTCATCCGCGAGAACAAGACCGTGCAGCTCCCCGGCATCATGCAGGCCAGCAAGGAAAAGGGGATGACCACGCTCAACGACGAGCTGGGCAAGCTGATCGAGGCGAAGAAGATCGACATGGAGGAGGCGCTCAGCAAGGCCATCGACAAGGACGGCCTGCTCGCCCGCTTCCGCAGCGGCATCACCCTGGCCGTCGAGGCGCCGGGCGACAAGTTCCGCATCACCGAGGTGAAGCCGAATACGCCGGGCGCCGCCGCCGACCTGCATCGCGGCGACCTCATCTTCGAGGTCAACCAGAAGCCGGGCGGCGAGTTCAGCCTGGAGGACATGCGGCAGATGTTCCGCACCGACGGCAAGTACGTGCTCGGCGTCGACCGCGCCGGCAAGAAGCTGAGGATCAATCTGGAGCTCAAGCGGTAGAATGTGATCCAAATCACAGCGACTCGCCCAGGCGTTTCCCAGATTATGTGTTGGACAGCCGGGGTGGAGGTCGTCCGTGATCGCCAGTTGGCGGGTCGAGATTCTCGGTTGGCGGCAGCTTTCGGTGTCCACGCAGCTGTCGTTCCTCCGCATCGTGGGCGAATGGCGCGGGGAATGGTGGGGTGAGGGCCGCGCCCAGTTCGACGATCCGAGCATGGCCGCCGGCTGCCTCCGCGAGATCCGCGTCGAGCCGCAGTTGAAGCAGCGCCCGGTGCTCGTGCAGTCGGGCGACGACCCGCGGGTCTAGATCCGGCGGTTGCCGACCGCTCCGTATCCGTCGGATAGCCGATGCGGCGGCCGGCGAGGTGGCGGTGCGTCGCTCCTCGCCGGCGGCGGTGTCGTCCGAGGGTTATTCGTGTCCCTGGTCGTGGCGCACCACCACATCGACCGCCTTCGTGCTCGCATTGCCGGCGGCGTCGCGGCTTTCGACGGTGATCGTGTAGACACGTCCCGAACCGCCGCCCGCGCGCTCGGCGCGCACCTGCAGTGTGAGCTCGCCGATGATCGCCCAATCCTGTGCGCGGGTTCCCTCCTCGGGCTCGTTGCTGGCGACGGTCAGGATGCGCGTGGCGGGCGCGGCATCCACCGCCTCCGCCACCTGCACCGCCAGGTTGATCGTGTGCATCTTGTGGTTCGGCGGCCAGAGCACATTCGGCGAGGCGGCCAGGAGCTGGATCACCGGGGCCGTCGTGTCGCGAACGGTGACCGTGAGCTCGCCGGTCGCGGTGTTGCCAGCGGCGTCGGTGGCGGTGGCGGTGACGATGGTCGTCCCCAGCGGGAATGTGCTTCCGGACGCAGGTGTGAGGATCACCGGCACGCTGCCGCTCACGATGTCCTGCGCGGTGGCGGCGATCTGGACGACGGCGCCCGCCGCGCTCGCCGCCTCGACCATCAATGCTCCGGGCAGTGACAACGCCGGCGCGGTCGTGTCTTCGACGATCACCTCGAACGTGTCCGTCGCCGTCTGGCCCGCAGAGTCGGTGGCCGTCGCCGTCACGACCGTGGTGCCCAGCGGGAACGTACTGCCGGAGGTGGGGCTCAACGTCACCGCCACCGGACCATCTTTCTCGTCCTCGGCGCTGGCCACGAACGTGGCCACCGCCCCGTCCGGCCCCGTCGCCTCCACGGTGATCGTGTCGGGCACGGTGATCACCGGCGGACGATCCTGGAAATGGACGGCCACCTCGTTGACGGTCGGCTCCTTGAGGCTGCCGCTCTGCCGCGCCTCGTGCATGAAGAGGCGGAAGTAGCGCGAGGTCACGGTCTCGAAGCAGGCCGTCTTGAGCGCGCCGATGGCGCCGCCGAAAGTGCCGGGGATGTCGGTGTAGGCCGTGCCGTCGTCGGACATCTGGAGCACGTGCGATACCACGCGCTTGTAGTTGATTTCTTTCATAACCACACAGTTATATGCGGTCGGGGCCCCGAAATCGACGCCGAGGAACTGGTTGGTGGCCATGGCCGCCGCCGCCGACCAGCGTGAGGAGTCCGAGCCGTCGAACGCCTTCGGCGAGTTGTAGGACGAGCTCCAGTTGCTGGAGGCGAACGAGGGCTTGTTCTTCGCGAGGTTGGGCCCCATCGTGCCCGGCGTGGGAGTGGGCGTCGGCGTGGGGGTGGGCGTGGCCGTCGCGCGCGGATACGGCGTGGCCGTGGGGGCCGGTGCGGGCCCGGGCGGCGTGGGCGCCGGCAGGTTGCTGCACTGACGGAATTGCAGCTGGGCCTCGAAGAGCGACGCCGGCGTGACCGGCGTGCCGAACGACTCGTTGGCGCCGACCTCGGTGGCCTCGTTCTGGAACGTGATGGACGTGTTGGCGGTGAAGCCGGAGAAGATCGGCAGCGCGAACGTGTTGGAGTCGCGGTTCACGGTGTCCCAGAAGTCGTAGCTGATGCCGCCCGTCGCGCGGTGTACGAAGTTCCAGAAGACGAAATACTTCCCGTGGTGCGGGTAGTTGTCGTAGGGACCGCCGTTGCCGCGCATCACGCCGCCCTGGATCTGGTCGAGCAGCGTCGCGTGCGGCACCCCGCCGTGGTTGTCGATCTGCGCGTTCGCCGCCATCTGGTGCCGCAGGTAGACGACGTTGACGGAGTTGTATCCAGTGCCCGGCCCGTGATGGAACGGCGCGGAGTCGACGTTGTCCTTCACCAGCACACCGTAGCCGCGCCGGTGCGAGATCGACGTGTGGCCCTTCTTGCCGGTGAAGCGGAGCCCGTCGAAGGTGATGAAGCTGGCGGTGTCGGACGCGACGGCGTTGTTCAGGTGCCGGAACTCGCAGCGCCGCACCCAGGAGTTCACGACCTGTTTGACGCTCAGCATCGTCCAGCCGGAGTCGTGGATCCAGTCCTTGTGATGGACGAAGGCCTCCGGGTAGGTGTCCCAGGCGCCGGTGAAGCGGATGTCCTCGATGCCGACCTCCTCCAGGGGCTTGATGGCGTCCAGCCGCCAGGAGCTCGAGCCCAGGACGACGTTGAAGTGCAGGGGCTCGCGGAAGCGGACCTTGTTGCCCGAGACCTCCGCCACCTGGTGCACCTCGTGCACGCCGGTGCCGCCGGTGACGACGCGCACCCAGTTGGATCCGAGCGACAGCGGCCACCAGTAGTGCGGGCTGTACTCGGTGCTCTGGTGCTTGAGGATGACCCACTGCCCGACCGGGAGCTTCGAGGTGTCGTTCACGCTCAGCCAGTAGCCCTCGCGGACGGCGTTCTCGGTGACGGTGGCGGCGGTGCCGGCGCCGAAGGAAGAGGGATAGACGTTGAACATCGTCTTACCCTGCCGCTTGTGCACCATCAGGATCTCAGTCCCGCCGTCGGCGGAGCCGGCCCCGCGCAGGACGACGCGGCTGGCGGCGATGCGGATGGTCATGGCCTCCGTCTCGCTGGGGCTCACGAGATAACGCCCGGGGGGGAAGAAGACGACGCCGCCGCCCGCCGCGGAGGCGGCGTCGATCGTGGCCTGGACTCCGGCATCGTCATAGAGGAGGTCGTTCGGCGCCGCGCCGTGCGCGGTCACGTCGAAGATCGGGCCGGCCACGTCCGGGATGGCGGCGTCGGAGCGACGATAGCCGGCGTACGAAAAGTCCGGCAGAATCGGCTCGGCCTGGCTCTGCCGCGCCTGCACGAAGTTGTTCCAGAGCACCGACGTGCCGCTCTGGACGCAGGGATCCTGCGCCAGTGCGGGCTGGCCCACGGTCACGGACGTGAGACCGACGACGCAGACGAACACCCGCCCGAGACGATGCCGGAGCATTTCTCACCCCTCCCCTTCTTGGATGACTGAATCGCCAACCTACCATCGCGGGCTTTCATCAAACAAGCATCGAACGGCTTGGCGGAAACTGGCTGATGGGGGCGGAGGTGCGGTACCCGAACGCGCTACTTTGCGATCAGCAGCCTCGGGCCGCTCGCGGACTAGTGGCCTGTAACGCCCAATTCGAAAGTGTCGAGCGCCGATGCATCCCGGCGCTCTCCGCACAGGTCGTGCTTTCGAATCGGGCGTTACAGGCCACTAGGTCCCGCCGCGGCGGATGCGGCGCTCCTTCAAGCTGTTCGCGCGCAGCACGTAGAAGTCCTGGAGCACTTCCTTGACGTGCGGCTTGCGCTGCCCGATGGAGTCGAGGGCGGCGCGGTCGAGCTCGAGCAGCTCGCAGCGCGTGGCGGCGGTGATGGTCGCCGTGCGCGGCTTGCCGGTGAGCAGGGAGATCTCGCCGAAAAAGTCCCCGTCCCGCATGGCGCGCACGCAGACGTTCTTCCCCTTCGGGTCGCGCACGAACGCCTTGGCAACACCCGACGTGAGGACGAACAGGCTGTCGCCGTGCTCGCCTTCGGTGATGATGATGTCGCCCGCTTCGAAGCTCAGCAGCTCGAGGCCGGCGATCACCTCGACCAGCTCCTCCTGGCTGAAGGCGGCGAAAAGCGCGTTCTCGACAGGGCCCTCGGCGGCGGGGGCGGACGCGGCGGAGGCTCCGGCCGCGGTCTCGGTGGCGGCGGGGCCGGAAGTATCGGCCGGCAGGTCGAGATCTGCGGGCGCGACGAAGTCGGTGTCGAAGTCGGGCAGCGCGGGCGGCGCCGGCGCGGAGGTCGACTCCATCTCCATGCCGATCTCTTCCATGCCGAGCTCGAGCCCGCCGCCGGCATCACCCGGCGGCCGGATGGGCAGGCGCGGCGCCGGCTTGCTCTCCTTGATGAGCCCGGCCAGGCGGTTGTTGACGTCGCCCCGCCGCGGCTCGATCTTCTCGACCTTCTTGAGGACCGCGATCGCCTTGGCGGCGAAGCCGTCACGCGCGTAGTCGTCGGCCAGCGGCAACAGGATGGCCACCGCCTCCTTGCCGCGTCCAGCCATGGACATCACGTCGGCGAGCTGCATGCGCAGCCGCGGGTCCTTCGCGCGCTGCGCGAGCTGGCCCTGGATGACCTCGATGGCCTTCGTGTAGTTCTTCTTGGCGATCAGCGCGTTCACATCACCGGCACCACCGAACCCCAGGACCATCGAATCGCGCCTCCCGCGCGATCGTAACACGCGCGTCCGGTCTTGCCGTTTGCACGGTCGGGCCGGTCGGCGCATCGCAGTCTGCAATGCGCGCGCGCGAGCGATGGTCAACGAAATGCTCATAATCAATAACTTATAGACACGGCCCCTCTGGCGCACGCCTTGCCTTAGCACTCCCAGCCCGACGGTGGGGCCAGGAGGCAACTTCAATGACGTGGACGCTCGTCGTCGCGTACGGTGGAATCGGGCTCGCATCTCTCGTCGTCCTGCAGTGGCTGCTGGGCTTCCGCTACATCCCGCACAACCGCGTCGGCATCGTCGAGAAGCTGTGGTCGTCGCACGGCTCGTTGCAGGGCGGCAGCATCATCGCCAGGAACGGCGAGGCCGGCTTCCAGGCCACGCTGCTGCGCGGCGGCGTGCACGCGTGGTTTTTCCCCTGGCAGTACCGGATCCATCGGCAGCCGCTGGTGGCGATCTCCGAGGGGCGCATCGGCTACGTGTACGCCCGCGACGGCGCGCCGCTGCCGCCGATGCAGACGCTCGGCCACATCGCCGCCTGCAATCACTTCCAGGACACCGTCGCCTTCCTCACGACCGGCGGCCAGCGCGGCCGGCAGCGCGGCATCCTGCGTGAAGGCGTCTTCGCCCTCAACACCGCGCAGTTCGTGGTGATCACGGAGGAGCGCGTCTTCAGCGGGCCGGTGCGCGACACCGACCAGACCAAGTACGCGGAGTGGCAGCGGCAGCTCGCGGAGATCGACGCCTTCATGCCCGTCGTCGTCGGCCACGGCGGCCACGCCTCCGGCGACGCCAGCACGACGAGCAGCACCACCAGCACGAGCAGCTCGCAGGTGGGCGCCCACGACACCATCGGCGTCGTCACCGTCCACGACGGATCCCCCATCGAATCGAACGAGATCATCGCCCCCGAAGTGCATGGCGACGGCGAAGGCCACGCCTACTTCCAGGACCCGGAGGCGTTCCTCGCGCTGGGCGGCCATCGCGGCAAGCAGCTCCAGGTGCTGACCGACGGCACGTTCTTCATCAATCGCTGGTTCGCCACCGTGGAGATCGGCGCCAAGACGCTCATCCCCATCGGCTACGTGGGCGTGGTCGTGTCGTACTACGGCCGGCACGGCATCGACGTCACCGGCGAGAGCTTCCGCTACGGCGAGCAGGTGGAACACGGCGACCGCGGCGTGTGGAAGCGGGCGCTGCCTCCCGGCAAGTACCCGCTGAACCCCTACGCGCTCCGTGTCGAGCTCGTGCCCACCGTCAACTTCGTCCTGCGCTGGATCACCGGTCAGGTCGAGCTGCATCAGTACGACAAGGACCTGATGAGCCTCGACCTCATCACCGCCGACGGCTACGAGCCGGTGCTGCCGCTGTCGCTCGTGCTGCACATCGACTACGAGAAGGCCCCGCGCGTCATCCAGCGCTTCGGAGACGTGCGCCGGCTGATCAGCCAGACGCTGGACCCGATCCTCTCCGCGTACTTCCGCGACGTGGCACAGAGCTCGAGCATGCTCGACCTGCTCACCAAGCGCGAAGACATCCAGCGCCGGGCGACGGTGGAGCTCGGCCGGCGGTTCTCCGAGTTCGACATCAACTGCGTGGCGGTGCTCATCGGCCGCCCGGAGTCGAAGGTGAAGAACGGGCAGCCGGACGCGATCGATCGTCTCTTCGACCAGCTCCGGCAGCGGCGCCTGGCCGACGAGCAGCGGGAGACGTTCGGCAAACAGGAGGAGGCCGCGCAGCGCCTGAAGATGCTCAACGACGCCCAGGCCGCCGCCGCCAAGCAGGCCGAGCTGACGCAGACGCGCATCGAGGTCGAGATCGCCGCCAACCGCGGCGAGGCGCAGCTCGCCGAGTCCGAGCGTCTCGCCCGGCGCGACGTGGTCCGCGCCAACGGCGAGTCGCAGGCGCAGGAGCTGCTCGGCAAGGGCCAGGCCTCCCGCGTCTCGCAGGTCGGCCTGTCCGAGGCGTCGGTCTTCCTCAACAAGATCCGCGCCTACGGCGACCCCCGGCTGTTCGCCCTCAGCCTCGTGGCCGACGCGTTCTCGAAGAGCGCGCAGCCGATCGTGCCCGAGCGGCTGTTCGTGATGGCCGGCGACGGCAAGGACGGTGCGAGCAACGCGCTCGGTTCCGTCAACGTCTTCAACAAGCTGGCCGCACTGCTGCTCGCGGATCGTGCCGGTATGCCTGCCGGTGATGAGCCCAGCCCGTCCGCCCCGACGGTGGAGGAGAAACAGTCGTGAAGGTCTACAGGCACTATCGGCCGGTCCGAGTCTGGCTCCCGTTGCTCTTGACCACGATCGTCGGCCTGGGCGTAGCGGCCGTGGGCGTCGCGGTCGTCGTACGTGCCGTGGGAGACGGGTTCGCGGGTGAAGCGCTCATTCCGCCCGCCTTGGTCGCGCTCCCCGTGGCCGGGGTCGGCATCAACCTCTGGTTTCTCGCTCGCACCGCCCATGAGATCCGGTTGGAGGGGACGTCGATCGAACTGATCGCACCGATGCGGCGCGTCCGCATCCCGATCGGCGAAATCACGAAACTCGCCCCGTGGGAGGCCGGCTGCGCCACCTGGTTCCTTCTCCGACACCAGGCCGGCTATGCCAGCTGGTTCCTTCTGCGACACCAGAGCGGAGGAGTCGTGCTCGATCCCCGCCTCGACGGGATGCACGACCTCATTGCGGAGATCAAGCGCCAGAACCCCGCCGTCGAGCTGCGCGGTTGCTAGTTCACAAGGA
>Ga0209382_10006270_pt1 | contig 15341 bp, 11 predicted proteins | sample SoiMetdeltSBSDD5_FD_187599 | JGI IMG/M metagenome (GOLD analysis project Ga0209382, IMG submission 187599) | Bulk soil microbial communities from a Populus tree surrounding site in Tennessee, USA - Soil MetaG P. deltoides SBSDD5 (SPAdes) (version 2) | ecosystem: Environmental > Terrestrial >... | reverse complement strand
TGACGGCATCGTCGCTGAACTGCCGCTGACTTCATTCACAAGCTCCCGATAGGCAGGTGATCAAGATGAAAGCCGCAACGAATGGTGCGATGGTGCTTGTTGGGCTGGTGGCCGCAGCCGCCGCGCTGGCCGTGGCGCCGGTGCTGATGCCGGGCGGGTACTCCTGGATCTCGGGGACGGTAAGCGAATCAGCGGCACAGGGCGTGAGCGGCGCCTGGGCGGCCAGGCTCGGCTTTGTCCTGTTTGGACTTTCGGTCCTTGCTCTGGTACCGCTGAAGGCAGCGTCCTGGGGCAGGGCTGCCGCCGTCTTTCACACCGCCTTCGGTGCCTTCATGGTGGCGGTCGCGGCCTTCTCCCACGCCAACCCGTTCGGCCAGCCGTCGGACGCCACCGAGGACCTGCTGCACTCGATCGCCGCCACGGGCATGGGTTTCGCGTTCGCCTTCGGGGTCGTCGCCCGGCAGGTCCATCAGCGGCAGGCCCGGTTCTTCGACGTGGTGGCGGTCGTCGCGTCGATCGTGATCCCCTTGAGCATGACGCTGTGGCCGGAGGTCGACGGCATGGTGCAGCGCGTCATGTTCGCCATTTCCTTTATCTGGTACGGCAACGAGGCCCTCGCGTCGCAACGCCGGGAGGGCGGGTCAATGCGCGAGCTGCCCCGCGAGCACCGCGGCGCCCATGACGATCACGCACCAGCCGAACGCGTGAGATAGCTCCCGGGTTGACCCTCGCCAAACACGGGCACCGGCGAGGCTGCCGGCCACCGCGAACGCGGTGACGCCAGGGGTGAGCCCCGGGGTCGACGGTGACAGTCGCGAGATATCCGCCAGCCCCGCAACGGATCTGACGGCGATGAAACTAGGCTGGCGCTGACCGGCAAGATCTGGCGCGCGTTTTGGGCCTCGCGCCCGATCCTGAGGGACCAATGGTAGTGTCTGTCCGCAGGTGTGATGGCGATGCTGAAGGTATGACAACAATCCAGATGCCACATGTCGACGACGAGGTGAGGCAGGCGGCGATCACGCGGCTGCGCAAGAAGCGCGATTTCCGGGCTCACCTGCTCGCCTTCGTGATGGTGAACCTGTTGCTCAACGGAATCTGGCTGGCCACCGGCGCTGGCTCGTTCTACTGGCCGGTCTTCCCGCTGTTCGGTTGGGGCATCGGCCTGGCATTCCACGCCTGGGACGCCTACGGTGCACCGGTGCCGACGGAGGAGCAGATCCAGAAGGAGATCCGCAAGCTTACTCACTGAGCGGTGCTTCCGGCGGCATTGGACACCGGCCTGGGTCCGCCTGGATTTGCGGTATTGGGGCTAGGCTGCCCTGCCGCGCTGGCGGTGGAGTGTGACCCGGCCCAGGTACGGACCTTCGCCTCTTGCGGCCTGCCGCGGCGACGAGAAACTGATCGTCCATATAGGAACCGGAGCAGGTCTTTAGACCCGTTGAGGTCGGGCACTTCGCCGGTTATGCGGAGGCGTCGTTGCGGCAAGCCTGAAGGCAGCCAACAACTTCAGGAGATGACATGACGACGCTGACGGTCGGAGTCCCGTGCGAAGACGCCCCCGGCGAACGCCGGGTCGCGCTCACCCCCGACGGCGTGGGCCGGCTCGAGCGGGTCGGCTTGACGGTACTGATCGAGGCCGGCGCCGGCACCGCTGCCGGGATTCCAGACACCGCCTACACGGCGGCCGGAGCACGCGTGGTCGCGCGAGAGGACCTGTTCCTCGACGCGGAGGTGCTGGTGTGTGTCCGTCCACCCGGCGACACCGGGCGCTTGCATGAAGGCCACACACTCATCGGCCTGCTTCAGCCACTTGTCCATCCAGGGCTTGCCGCCGATCTCGCCGAGGCGAAGGTGACCGTGATCAGTCTCGATATGTTGCCTCGTACCTTGAGCCGGGCGCAGTCCATGGATGCCCTCACCTCACAGGCGAACGTCGCCGGATACAAGGCCGTCATCGTCGCCGCGGATGCATACCACTCGTACTTCCCGATGCTCATGACGGCTGCGGGCACGACCCGGCCGGCTCAGGTCCTGGTGGTCGGCGCCGGTGTCGCCGGTCTGCAGGCGATCGCCACGGCGCGCCGCCTCGGTGCACTGGTGACCGGCTACGACGTGCGCGACGCCGCTCGCGGTGACATCGCGTCGACCGGCGCCGCCGTCCTCGATCTCGCCATGCTGGTTCGAGTATCGGAATCCAGCGGGTACGCCAACCAGCTCATCGCGGCGCAGAGAGCGGCCCAGCAGGAGGCCATGGACGCCGCGATAGCCCGATTCGACGTGGTCATCACGACCGCGCAGGTGCCCGGCGGTCCACCCCCGCTCCTCATCGGGCCGGCCGGCCTGGCGAGCCTCAAACCCGGTTCGGTCGTCGTCGACCTCGCCTGCGGTCCGTTGGGCGGCAACGTCAGCGGCTCTGTGCCCGACACGACCGTCGTCATCGGAAACGGCGTCACGGTCATCGGAGCGGGCAATCTCGCGGCCCAGGTGCCCGGTGCCGCTTCAACGGCCTACTCCCGCAACATTGCGGCAGTGCTTGCCTACCTTGTTCGCGACGGCGTTCTGGGTCTCGACCCGGCGGACGAAGTGTGCGCGGGTGTGGTCATCGCGCGCGATGGCGAGATAGTGCACCCCCAGGTTCGGGCTGCCCTGGCCGACCAGCAGAAAGCCGACCAGCAGAAAGCCGACCAGCAGAAAACCGGCCAGCAGAAACGAGCCAGGTCATGACAGTGCTGCTTATCGCCGACATCACGATCTTCGTGCTGAGCCTCCTCGTGGGCTTCGAGGTGATCACGAAGGTGCCGGCCACCCTTCACACACCGCTGATGTCCGGCGCCAATGCCATTCACGGCGTCGTCACCGTCGGCGTCATGTTTCTTGCCGCCTACGCCACGACGCCACTGGGATATGTACTTCTGCTCGTCGCTGCCGCCTTCGGGGCGATGAACGTCGTCGGCGGCTACGTCGTCACCGATCGGATGCTCGCGATGTTCCGCGCCCGCAACGCTCCTGGACCACAGCGCAAGGCAGGCCAGCCATGACCGCCTTCGACACCGCCATTCACCTCGCCTATCTCGCCTCTGCGGTCTGCTTCGTGCTCGGTCTGCACCAGATGAACACACCGGCCACCGCTCGTCGCGGCAACCAGGTCTCCGCCGCCGGCATGGCCGCCGCTTTGGCCGTGACCGCCGTTGTGCTGGTTCACGACCACATCATCACCGGCGTTGCCGTCACGGTGCTGGCCGTGGGCTTGGCCGTCGGGGCGGTCGCCGGTCTCATCACCGCACAGCGGGTGCGCATGACTTCGATGCCGCAGCTGGTCAGCTTGTTCAATGCGGTGGGTGGCGGCGCGGCGGCCCTCATCGCCGTCGGCGATGCGCTCCATCACCCCGATCTCGGCACACTCCCGTTGCACATCACGCTCACCACTGTCCTCGACCTGTTCATCGGCGCACTGACGTTCACGGGATCCCTTGTTGCCGCCGGCAAGCTCGCGGGGCGAATTCCAGGACGGCCGCTCACGATCCGCGGCGCTCGCGCTGTGAACCTCGGACTCGTCGCGCTGGCCATCACCGCGGGCGGTGTCTACGTCTCAGGCCGCGGTGGCATCCTCATGCTGAGTGCGGTGACCATAGCGGCGCTGGTGCTCGGCGTCGTCCTCACCCTGCCGATCGGCGGGGCCGACATGCCGGTCGTCATCTCGCTGCTCAACGCGTTCACCGGGACGGCCGTGGCGATGGCGGGCTTCGTCATCGACAGCAGTCCACTGATCATCGCTGGGGCTCTCGTCGGAGCCGCGGGCACCATTCTCACCAAGTTGATGGCCGACGCCATGAACCGCCCGCTCGTCAGCATCATCGCGGGCGGCTTCGGCACGGGCGATGAGCAGCACCCGCACTCGGCCCTCGCAAGCACCGGAACCGTGCGCGAGATCGCGATCGACGACGCCGCGCTGCAGCTGGCGTACGCGTCCAAAGTGATCATCGTACCGGGCTACGGTCTGGCCGCCGCACAGGCTCAACACGAGCTGGTCGCCCTGGTTCAGGCGCTCACTGAGCACGGGGTCGAGGTCAGCTACGCGATCCATCCGGTTGCCGGGCGCATGCCCGGTCACATGAACGTGTTGCTCGCCGAGGCCAACGCCCCTTATCCACAGCTCAAAGATCTAGAAGAAGTCAATCCGGAGTTCGCGCGCACCGATGTCGCGCTGGTGGTCGGTGCAAACGATGTCACCAACCCGGCGGCCCGCCGTGCGGGAAACCCGGTGTCGGGCATGCCCATCCTCGATGTCGACCACGCCCGCAGCGTCATTGTGATCAAACGGTCGCTCGGCCACGGGTACGCAGGAATCGACAATGAACTATACACAGATCCCAAGACGGCCATGCTCTTCAGCGACGCGAAGGCCGGGCTGGCCGCACTGGTCGCCGGCGTGCACGCCTACGTGGCATGAATCCCGATGGGGACACGACTTTCGTCCCGGAGGTGAGGCAGATGTTCGGAATCCGGATCCACGGCCGTGGCGGCCAGGGCGCGGTCACCGCCGCCGAGCTCCTATCGGTCGCGGCGTTCCTCGACGGTCATGAGGCGCAGGCGTTTCCCAGCTTCGGATCGGAGCGAATGGGCGCACCAGTGGCCTCCTACTGCCGGATCGCCGATAAGCCCATCCGGCTGCGCGAACCCGTCACGGTACCCGACGCAGTGATAATCATCGACGCGACGCTTGTGCACCACGTCGACGTCTTCGCCGGCCTGCCGCCGCACGGCTACGTGCTGATCAACTCCGCTCGAGGGCTGGACGAGCTGGGCCTGGCCGAGCTGACCCGGCGGCACGAGAGGGGCCGCGCTATCACCGTAGGCGCCACCGATCTGGCCCGCGAGCACGTTGGGCGCCCGCTGCCCAACATCTGCCTGCTCGGCGCGTTCGCGGCGTTGACCGGCATGGTCACGCTGGCCTCGATCGAGGCCGCGGTCCGGGATCGATTCCGCCCGCGGCTGGCGCAAGCCAACTTGCGGGCCGCAGAAGCGGCCTACGCCGCAGTGAGGCAGGTCAGCCATGCGTAGCCAGATGGAAGGGTCGCGTGCGATCGCCGAGACGGTGGCGCGCTGCCGTCCGCAGGTGGTGCCGGCATACCCGATCACACCGCAGACGCACATCGTTGAGGCCGTCGGGGCGATGGTCAAAGACGGAAGCCTCGGCGGATGCGAATTCATCACCGTGGAGTCCGAGTTCGCGGCAATGTCGGCCGCGATCGGCGCCTCCGCCGCCGGAGCTCGCACCTATACCGCGACCGCCAGCCAGGGCCTGCTCTACATGGCGGAGGCGCTGTTCAACGCCTCCGGCCTTGGCCTGCCCATCGTCATGACCGTTGCCAACCGGGCGATCGGCGCCCCTATCAACATCTGGAACGACCACAGCGACGCGATGAGCCAACGCGACTGCGGTTGGGTCCAGCTCTACGCCGAGGACAACCAAGCCGCGATCGGCTTGCACGTCATAGCTTTCCGGCTGGCCGAGCACCTGTCCACGCCGGTGATGGTGTGCGTGGACGGATTCGTCCTCACACACGCCTTCGAGCCGGTCGAGCTACCCGACCGGGCCGCGATCGACGCCTATCTGCCGCCCTTTGCGCCGCGGCAGCTGTTGTCCCCGGATGAGCCGGTCACCATCGGCGCCATGGTCGGACCCGAGGCCTTCACCGAGGTCCGGTACCTGGCCCATCACCAACTCATGCAGGCCGTCGACGGATTCGACGTCCTGGCGGCCGAATACGAGGCGGCGACCGGCCATCATCACCGCGCTGTCAGCGGGTACCACGTCGACGGCGCCCGGACGGTGATCGTCGCGCTGGGTTCGGTCGCCGGCACGATCAAGGACGCGGTGGACGAGCTCGACGGCGGCACCGGCGTCGTCACCCTGAGCCTGTACCGGCCGTTCCCCGCGGACCAGGTGCGCCGCTTGGTAGCCGGAGCGGATCATGTGATCGTCGTCGAGCGTGCCTTCGCACCCGGTGCCGGCGGGGTCGTGTCGGCGGACGTGCGCGGTGCCCTTGCCGGGCTGCCGGCACGTGTCAGTACGGTCGTCGCGGGCCTCGGTGGGCGCGCCGTCACCAAAGCCTCCATCCAGCACATGCTGGCCGACGCCCACGCGGGCAGGCTGGCGGACCTGAGCTTTCTGGATCTGCGCACCGATGTCGTTCAACGCGAACTCGCCACACCACGGAGCAGGTGAGCACAGTGACAGGTCAAACGGTGAAGTTCTACCAAATCGGCAGCCGCGCGGTGGGCAACCGCCTGCTCCCGGCCGAGTGGCGGACCGAACAGTCCAATCCCGACCGACGCAACGCCCTCAACTCCGGTCACCGCGCTTGCCAGGGCTGCGGTGAGGCGCTGGCCGCTCGTTACGTTCTTGACGCCGCCGTCCGCGCGACCAAGGGACGGCTGGTGGCGGTCAACGCCACCGGATGCCTGGAGGTCTTCTCCACGCCGTACCCGGAAAGCTCCTGGCAGGTGCCCTGGCTTCACTCGCTTTTCGCCAACGCCGCATCCGTGGCCACTGGTGTGGCGGCCGCGTTGAAGATGACCGGCCGCGACGAGATCCGTGTGCTGGCCCAAGGAGGCGACGGCGGCACTGTCGACATTGGACTGGCATGCCTGTCCGGGATGTTCGAGCGCAACGATGATGTCCTATACGTCTGCTACGACAACGAGGCGTACATGAACACCGGCGTGCAGCGTTCCGGCGCCACACCACCCGCGGCGCGAACCGCGACCACCGAAGCCGTCGGTGCCCGGCCCGGTAACCCGTTCGGTACGGGCAAGGACATGGCGCGCATCGCGATGGCCCACGAGATCCCGTATGTCGCCACGGCCACCGTCGCCGAATTGCACGATCTGGAGGCCAAGGTCGAACGGGCGATGTCGTTGCGCGGCGCCCGGTATCTGCACGTGCTGGTGCCGTGCCCGCTGGGTTGGGGATCGGCGCCCGCCGACACGATACGTCTGGCCCGTCTCGCCCAGCGCTGCGGACTCTTCCCGCTCCTCGAGGCCGAACACGGTGAAGTCACTGCCGTGCTGCCGATCCGTGACCCGGTACCCGTCGAAGAATATCTGAAACCCCAGAAGCGCTATGCGCATCTGTTCGGCGACCACCCCCGTGCCGACGTCCTGTCCGCTCTGCAGGCCTTGGCGGACCGCAACATCGCACGCTATCGCCTACTCGCCGAGGAGCCGTGATCCGATGAACAAACCGTTTGCCATCACGCTTGATGTCCGTACCAGCCTGGCCAACCACACCGGGGCTTGGCGCAGCGAACGGCCGGTCTACGTCGACGGGCTACCGCCGTGCAACCATGCCTGCCCGGCCGGCGAACAAGTGCAGGCTTGGCTTTACGCGGCCGAGGAGGGCAGTTACAAGACAGCATGGCGGCGTCTTGTCAACGACAACCCCTTCCCCGCCATCATGGGACGGGTCTGCTACCACCCGTGCGAGGCTGCTTGCAATCGGGGCGAGCTCGACAGCGCCGTGGGAATCAACTCGGTGGAGCGGTTCCTGGGCGACGAGGCGATCCGTCAGGGCTGGCAACTGCCGGCCGCGGCAGCGCCAAGCGGTAAACGGGTCCTGATCGTCGGGGCGGGGCCGAGTGGACTGTCGGCGGCATATCAGCTGCGGTTGCGGGGTCACGAAGTCGAAATCCACGAGGCCGGTCACCAGGCGGGCGGGATGATGCGCTTTGGCATCCCCACCTTCCGGCTGCCGCGCGCCGTGCTTGACAGTGAGATCGACCGCCTGCTGGCCCTGGGCATCACGTTGAAGCTCGACACGCGCGTCACCGACCTCGGCGAAACGATGCGCGCTGGGCGCTTCGATGCGGTGTTCCTGGCCATCGGCGCGCAGTTGAGCCACCGCGCCTACATCCCGGCCGGGCAGGCCGCCCGCATCCTCGATGCGCTCGAGGTGCTCGGTGCGGCGGCCGGCGGCGAACGTCCGCAGCTGGGCCGCACCGTGGTGGTCTATGGCGGCGGCAACACGGCCATGGACGCCGCCCGCACCGCCAAACGCCTTGGCGCCCAGGAGGCGATCGTCGTCTACCGCCGTACCCAGGCGCAGATGCCGGCCAACGAGATCGAGCTGCGCGAGGCGCTCGAGGAAGGCGTGCACATGAGGTGGCTGCGCACCATCACGCAGGTTGGCGACGGCACGATGACCCTGGAGAAGATGCGCCTCGACGACAACGGCAAACCACAACCCACCGGCGAGTACGAGGAGCTGACGGGCGACTCGGTCGTCCTGGCCCTCGGGCAGGACGTCGACCGCAGCATGCTCGACACGCTTGCGAGCATTCAGGTCGTCGACGGTGTCGTGCAGGTGGACAAGACGATGATGACCGGGTGTCCCGGCGTCTTCGCCGGCGGCGACATGGTGCCGTCAGCACGTTCGGTGACGGTCGGGATTGGACATGGCAGGACCGCCGCCGTCCACATTGACCGCTGGCTGCGCGGCCAGCCATCGCAGCCGATGCCGGCAGACAGTCGCGTGCCTGTCGCGTTCGGGTCGCTGAATCCCTGGTACTACAGCGACGCGCCTCACGCGGTGCGGCCCCGGCTGGAGGCCGGCCGCCGGGTCGCCGACTTCAGCGAAGTCGTCGGCAGCCTCGATGCGGACACCGCGTTGTACGAGGCGAGGCGCTGCATGTCCTGCGGCAACTGCTTCGCCTGCGACAACTGCTTCGGCGTCTGCCCGGACAACGCAGTCTCCAAGATCGATTCCGGGCATGGGTACGCGATCGACTACGACTATTGCAAGGGTTGTGGACTGTGCGCTGCGGAATGTCCGTGCGGGGCTATTCTCCTGGAGGCTGAGCACACCTAACCCGATGCCGGCGGTGAACAGGCACGAAACCGCACACCGTCTCGCACCGTCCACCGCAGGCAGCCGCTCGGCGCCGTACTCGTGCATGATCTTGGCCGCCCCGGGCGAACTAGGCCCCCGGATGGTCACCGGCAGCGGCTGACCGTGACCTAAACAGCTTGAGCTGCCGGAGCAAATCAAGGTTCGGCCTCTTGGCGAGCCGAAGCGGACGTAGGCTCTCGATGGGGACGGTCAGTGCTGCACGGGGGTAGGTGGGGTGGGCGAGCCACGCGAGGCGTTCGTCGAATTGCAGGAACGTCTACATAGGTCGGGCACGCGGATGCTGGACCGGCTTCGGCAGGCCCAGGCCGAGGACGGTCGCGTCGATGCCCAGGATCTGCAACGGGCCGCCGGCGAGTTCGGCTGGCCGGTGGCGGCCGTGACGGGGTCCGCGTCCTACTACGCGGATTTCGCCGAGGGTAGCCGCGGCCGGCGTCACGTCCGGGTCTGCGAGGGGACCTCGTGCTTCGTGAGCATGCGGGGCCAGCATGTCGCGCATCTTGAGCAGGCGCTGGGCGTGCGTCTGGGGGAGTGCGCCGCCGACGGGTCGGTGTCGCTGCAGGGCGTACGTTGTCTCGGTTTCTGCTACGACTCGCCCGCGGTTCTCGACGGGCACCAACCGGGCAGCGGTCAGACCCTCGGCGGGCTGTTCGGCGATCCGCACGCCGCCGAGCGGCGAACGACGCCGGGCTGGGTGGAGCCGTTGAAGATGCGGGCGGCGGAGATACCGTACGCGAGCGCGGTGCAGCGGCCGGTGGTGTTGGCCGGGTTGGTCGGCAATGAGGGTCCGTGGACGGTGTGGCCTGTCGTGGTGACCGGTTCGCCCGATCAGGTGATGGCTGAGGTTGCCGCCTCGGGGCTGCGCGGGCGGGGTGGGGCCGGGTTTCCGGTGGCGAAGAAGTGGTCCGCGACCGCTCAGGAACCCGGGCCGCGACATGTGGTTGCCAACGGCGACGAGGGTGACCCTGGGTCGTTCTGCGATCGGCTGCTCATGGAAAGCGACCCGCACCGGATCCTTGAGGGCCTGGCACTGGCCGGGTTCGCGGTGGGGGCTGGGCATGGTGTCATCCTGGTGCGATCGGAGTACCCGATGGCCGCCGAGAGGCTGCGCGCGGCGGTGGCCGAGGCGCGGCAGAGCGGCCACCTGGGCAGGCGGGTACACGGCTCGCAGGTCGATTTCGACGTGGAGATCGTGCAGGGCGCCGGCTCGTACGTCGCCGGGGAGGAGACGGCGTTGCTGCACAATGTGGCGGGGCTGCGGGCCGACGTCCGGGCGCGGCCACCGTACCCCGTCAGCCACGGCTTCCTCGGGCAGCCGACCGCGGTGAACAATGTGGAGACCCTGGCGGCCGTGCCCTGGATCGTCAGTCATGGCGGGGCGGCTTACGCCGGCCTGGGCCATCCGGATGAACCGGGCACCAAGCTGGTCTGCCTGAGCCAGCTCTTCGGCCGGCCCGGCGTGTACGAGGTCGAGTTCGGTGTGCCAATGCGCCACCTGGTGGAAGACCTCGGTGGCGGGCTGCGCGAGCCGCACACACTGCGGGCGGTCCAGGTCGGTGGCCCGCTGGGCGGGTTCCTCCCCCCGGACCAGCTGGACCTGCCGTTGCTGTCCCGGCCGCTGGAGGAGGCTGGTGTCGCGTTGGGACACGGCAGCCTCGTCGCGGTCGACACGGCGCTACCCGCGGCGGCGATCCTGTGGCACGCGTGGGCATTCGGGGCCGCCGAGAGCTGCGGGGCTTGCACGCCGTGCCGGGTGGGCGCCCGTCGTGGGCTCGAACTCGCCGAGCGGACCCGGAACCCCGCCCGCGTGGCGGAGGCACTCACCGCCCACGAACCGCTGCTCGAGGTCCTGAGGGTGGCGAGCCTGTGTGCTTTCGGCAGTGGGGTCTCCCGCGCGGTGCGCAGCCTGCTGCGGATCTACTCCGACGAGCTGCGCCGGGTGGGCGAGTAGATGCGGTTGTCCGTCAACGACATCACTGTCGAAGTGCCTGCGGACGCCACCGTGCTGGATGCCGTACGGGCGGCCGGGGCGGTGGTGCCGACCCTCTGCTTTGACAAGCGGCTCTCCCCGCAGGGGTCGTGCCGCGTCTGCCTGGTGGGCGTGGCCGGTGGCCGGGCGATACCGGCCTGCACGACTCCCGCCGCGGAGGGCATGGTCGTGCACACCGACGAACCGGCCGCCCGAAGATCGGCACAGCTCGCGCTCGAACTGCTCGTCTCCCAACTGCCCGCGCGGGCGCTGGACGTTCCGGCAGAGCGCAGCGAGCTGGTCCGCGCCTGCCAGCATTTCGGCGTGACGCAAAGCCGGTTCGACGGCGCCACCCGGAACCAGGGCATCGACCACTCCCACCCATACGTGAAACTGGACCGGGACCTGTGCATCGCCTGCAACCGGTGCGTACGCATGTGCGCGGAGGTGCAGGGCACGTTCGCGCTCACCTTGGCTGGGCGGGGGTTTGACACCGTTGTCGCCGCCGGTACCGGCGGACCGTGGGTGTCGTCTCCGTGCGTGGCCTGCGGCGGCTGCGTCGACAGCTGCCCGAGCGGAGCACTGTCCGAGCCAGGGCTGCTCGACCCGCGCCCGATCAGCCGGACGACCACCACGACCTGCGGGTACTGCGGTGTGGGATGCAGTCTCCAGGTGCACGTGCGCGACGAGCAGGTCGCCGCGGTCACCCCGGTACACGGCGCCCCCGTCAACCGGGGCCACGCCTGTATCAAGGGTCGCTTTGCGCACGCCTTCACCCGGTCCCGCGAGCGGCTGACCACGCCACTCCTGCGCCGCGGCGGCCGGGATGCGCCGCTGGAACCCGCATCCTGGGAGGAGGCGCTCACCGTCGTGGCGACCCGGCTGGCGGCCATCCGGGACCGCCACGGACCGGACGCGATCGGGATGATCTCTTCGGCGCGGGCGACCAACGAGGAGAACTATCTGGCCCAGAAGTTCGCCCGTGCCGTCCTCGGTACCAACAACGTCGATAACTGCTCCCGGCTCTGTCACGCCCCGTCCGCGGTCGGGCTGACCGCCTCGTTCGGCTACGCCGGCGGCACCAACTCGGTGGACGACCTGGACGACACCGACTGCATCCTGATCGCCGGGGCGAACCCGACCGAGGCCCACCCGGTCATCGGTGCCCGGATCAAGCAGCTGGTGCTGCGCGGTGCCCGGCTCGTGGTCATCGACCCGCGCCGTATCGACCTCGCTGATATGGCCGACGTGCACGTGCAGGCCAAACCCGGTTCCAACGTGGCGGTCTTCAACGGCATCGCCCGGGTGCTGCTGGACGAGGGGTATGCCGACGAGGATTTTCTGCGTGCGCGGGGCAGCGGGCTGGCCGAACTCACCGCGTTGCTGCGCGACTATCCGGTGGACGGCACGGCTCGGCTGGCCGGCGTGCAGCCCGAGGCACTTGTCACGGCGGCCCGCCTGTATGGGCGCGCGCAACGCCCGGCCATCGTCTACGGCCTGGGCATCACCGAGCACGCGCACGGTACCGACGGGGTACGCACCCTGGCGAACCTGGCCATCCTGAAGGGGGCGGTGGGCACGTCCGGCTGCTGCGGTGTGCTGTCGATGCGCGGGCAGAACAACGTCCAGGGGGCATCGGACATGGGTGCCCTGCCGGACATGCTGCCCGGCTACCAGCACGTCACCGATGCTGAGATCCGGGCCCGGTTCGGCCGGTCGTGGGGTACGACCGTGCCCGACCGGCCGGGGTTGCGCATTCTGGAGATGTTCGAGTCGGCGATTGCGGGCCGGGTTCGGGCGATGTATGTCATCGGCGAGGACATCGCGCAGACCGACCCCGACAGCGGCAACGTGCGCAAGGCGCTGGCCGCCTGCGACCTGGTCGTCAGCCATGACCTGTTCCTGTCCCGCACCGCCGAGCTGGCCGACGTGGTGTTGCCTGCCGTGTCCTTCCTCGAAAAGGATGGGACGTTCGTCAACTTCGATCGGCGGGTTCAGCGGGTCCGTCCCGCGCTGAGCCCACCCGGCAAGGCCACGCCCGACTTCGACATCCTGCGCCTACTCGCCCGGGCGATGGGCGCCGACCTCGGCTGCCAGACCCCGGCCGATGCTATGGTCGAGTGCGCCACGCTGACCCCGACGTTCGCCGGCATCTCGCATGCCCGGCTTGACCGGGACGGACCACTGCACTGGCCGTGCCACGGCGCGGACCAACCCGGCCAGGGGCGGCTCTACCTCGATTCCTTTGCGACCCCCGATGGCCGCGCCGCCCTGGCCGCGCGACGGTACCTGCCGCCGGGTGAACAACCCGACGCCGCCTTCCCGTACCTGCTGATCACCGGCCGTCGCCTGGAGCACTACAACAGCGGCTCGATGAGCCGCCGTACGCCCAATAGCCGGCTTCGCCCGCGCGAGTTGCTCGACCTCCACCCCGACGATGCCCGCGAACTCCATCTGGCCGAGGGCGACCTCGTCGAGGTGACCAGCCGCCGGGCAACCGTGACCTTCCCCGTACATCTGACCGACACGGTGATCCCCGGCGAACTGTTCACCACCTTCAGTTTCCCCGACACCCCCACCAACGCCCTCACCTCGGACGCAACGGATACGGAGACGGGCTGCCCCGAATACAAGGTGACCGCGGTGTCCCTGCACCCGGCCTGACCCGACGGCCCGGCCTGGACATCCTGGACATTGCCGGGCGGTGTGATCACCGCAGGCACCGGTCGTGATAGGAGGTGAAGTCGAATGGGCAAGGGCAAGGGGGCCGGCGGGCGCCAGAAGCTGTGGTGGGAATGGGCGCTGCTGGTCGCGGTCACCGCGGCGTTGCTCGCCGGGGCAGCACTGTGGTTCGCCGGCCGGACCGGCGCCGCGAACCTGCTGTGGGCCGGGGCAACCGCGCTCGCGCTCCTGCCCGCGATCACGTGGGTCGTCAGGTCGTTACTGCGCCGGCAGGTCGGGGTGGACGTGATCGCCGTACTGGCCCTGGCCGGCGCCCTCGTGGTGCGCGAGTACCTGGCCGGTGCGGTGATCGCGCTCATGCTGGCGAGCGGGCGCACCTTGGAGGCGTACGCCGAGCAGCGGGCGTCGCGGGATCTGCGCGGGCTGATCGAACGCGCCCCGCGGTCGGCGCGCCGGCGAACCGCGCAGGGTGCGATCGAGACCGTCCCGCTCGAAGCCGTGCAGCCGGATGACCCTCTGCTCGTCGGCCCCGGCGAGGTCGTGCCCGTCGACGGCCGGGCTGAGGACTCGGCCGTACTCGACGAGTCAGCTGTCACGGGTGAATCGAAACCGGTGGATCGCAAGCCGGGCGATCGGGTTACCAGCGGCGCCGTTAACGCCGGTCCGGCGTTTGGCATGCGAGCCACGGCAACGGCGGCGCAGAGCACCTATGCCGGGATCGTGCGGCTGGCCGAGGAGGCAACGGCGCGCAAGGCGCCGATGGTGCGGCTCGCCGACAGGTACGCGGCCGCGTTCGTTCCGTTCACCCTCTCTCTGGCCGGGCTCGGCTGGCTCGTCTCTGGCGAGCTACTGCGGGCCGTGGCTGTTCTCGTGGTCGCAACCCCCTGTCCCCTGATACTGGCCACCCCGGTGGCGATAGTCTCCGGGCTGTCCCGGGCCGCCCGCAGCGGCGTTGTCGTCCGCGACGGTGCCGCCCTCGAGACCCTCGGCCGGGCAGGTACCCTCCTGGTCGACAAGACCGGCACGCTCACCGTCGGCCGGCCCACTGCGGCCGAGACTGCGACCGCGCCCGGCATCGACCGCGACCAGATGCTCCGCATGGCAGCATCGGTCGAGCAGCTCTCCCCACACGTGCTCGCCGCCGCGGTCGTACACGAGGCGACCAGCCGCGGACTGACACTGCCGACACCCAGCGACGTGACCGAAGAACCCGGCAAAGGGGTCACCGGCCGGGTCGACGGCCGGCTGGTGCAAGTCGGGCAGCTGACCGAAGACCTGCCACCATGGGCCGAACAGCTACGACAACGTGCCGAGCGGGATGGCGCAGCGATCGTGTGGGTAAGCCTGGATGGCGTGCCTGCCGGCGCCCTGGTGCTTCAGGACCCAATCCGGACTGACGCACAGCAAACGGTGCGCCGTCTCCGAAACGCCGGGTTCACCCGCCTGGTCATGCTGACCGGCGACCAACCGCGCATCGCCACCGAGGTGGCCCGGGCGGTGGGCGCCGACGACGTGGTGGCCCGATGCACACCGGCTATGAAGGTCGATCGGGCACGCGCCGAATCGGCACGGGCGACCACCGTGATGGTCGGCGACGGAATCAACGACGCACCCGCCCTGGCCGCCGCTCACGTCGGCGTCGCGATGGGCGCGACCGGCGCGACCGCCTCAGCCGATGTAGCCGACGCCGTCCTGACGGTTGACCGGCTCGACGGGCTCGCCGACACCGTGGACATCGCCCGCCACTCCCGCCGGATCGCCGTCCAGAGCGCGACGGTG
>Ga0209382_10006268_pt1 | contig 15342 bp, 11 predicted proteins | sample SoiMetdeltSBSDD5_FD_187599 | JGI IMG/M metagenome (GOLD analysis project Ga0209382, IMG submission 187599) | Bulk soil microbial communities from a Populus tree surrounding site in Tennessee, USA - Soil MetaG P. deltoides SBSDD5 (SPAdes) (version 2) | ecosystem: Environmental > Terrestrial >... | reverse complement strand
ATTACCGGCGCGGTCAACCACGTGCTCAAGCACGCGTAGAGGCAGACGTATGTCTTGGCTGTCGCGCGTGGGGAATGCATTCCGGCCATCCCGTGTGGATCGCACGCTGGACGAGGAGGCCGCCTTCCATCTCGAATGCCGAGTCAACGAGCTCGTCGCCGCCGGGTTGTCCCCCGAGGAGGCCGAGGCCCAGGCCAGACGTGCGTTCGGGAATCGTCTGCGGCTCCGCGAACAGAGCCGCGACGTCAAACTCCTGCCGTGGCTGGTCGACTGCGCCCAGGACGTCCGTGTCGCAGTTCGCGTGCTCCGCGCCGCTCCAATCGTGACGGGCATCGCGATTCTGTCACTGGCCCTCGGCATTGGCGCAAACACCGCGATCTTTTCCCTCGTTAACAGCCTGTTGCTCCGTACGCTGCCGGTCGCTGAACCGGAACGTCTCGTCGCCTTTTCGACCGAGGCGGCACGGACGCAAGTCAGCACAACTGCATGGACCTACGCGCTCTGGGAAGAGACACGACGGCGTGCACCGCAGATGTTCGATGGCGCAGTCGCGTGGTCGGATGAGCGACTGAATCTCTCAACCGCCGGCGGCGAGGTACAGGCGGTAGATGGCGTGTACGTCAGCGGCGATTTCTTCTCGACGCTTGGCGTACCCGCGCTGATCGGCCGCATGTTCACAGCACGCGACGATGTGCCGGGCGGCGGGCCGGATGGTCCTGTTGCGGTCATCAGTTATGGAATGTGGCAACGCCGTTTCGGCGGGGACGCCAACATCATCGGCACATCGCTCGTCATCGAGCGCACCCCGTTCACGATCATCGGGGTGACACCGCCCGAGTTCTTTGGTGCGGAGGTTGGACGAACCTTCGATGTCGCGGTTCCCATCAACGCGCACCGGGTGATCCGAGGGAAAGACTCGGATATCGACCGCGGTATGGTGTGGCTCTGGATCATGGTGCGGCTGAAGCCCGGACAGTCGGCAGAGGCGGCAACCAGTCTGCTGCGCTCGGTGGAGGCCCAGATCCGCAAGGCCACGAACCTTACGCCCGACGCGATGCCGCCGCGAAGCCAGCTTGCGTTTCCATTCACGCTTGTTCCAGCGGCCCTGGGCACATCGCGACTGCGTCAACGATACGAGCAGCCCCTTCTCGTGACGCTTGGCATCGTCGGGCTCGTTCTCCTGATCGCCTGCGGAAACATCGCCAACCTGCTCCTGGCACGGACGACCGCGCGGTGGCATGAATTGAGCCTGCGCCTGGCCCTTGGGGCGACGCGTTGGCGTCTTGTGCGGCTTCTGCTCGTTGAAGCGCTCCTGCTCGCAGGGATGGGCGCGCTGGCCGGACTCGTGTTTGCGAAGTGGGCGAGTCCACTGCTGGTCGCGCAGTTGTCGACCTCAGTCACGCGCGTGATGCTCGATCTCTCGCTGGACTGGCGCGTGCTAGCCTTCACGATCGCGGTCACTGGTGTGACAGCCGTACTGTTCGGGACTGCGCCGGCGTTCAGGGCGACGCGTGTTGCGCCGATCGACGCGCTCAAGGAACAGAGTCGCGGCACGCTGGGTGACGCACGCACACGTCTGGCTGGCGGTCTCGTGGTAGTCCAGGTGGCCTCGTCTATGGTGTTGGTCGTAGCGGCGGGCCTCCTGGTCGGAACATTCGAACGGCTCGCGACGCTGCCGCTTGGGTTTGATAGCGGCCGCGTACTCACGGTCCGCGTGGACGCGACGCGTGCGTCGATCGATCCGAGTGGTCGCATTCCTTTCTATCACCAGCTCGTCTCGGCTGTCGCTGCGGTGCCCGGCGTCGCACGTGCGAGTGGGTCACTGGCCCCGCCGGTCGGCGATGGTTTCAACCTTGGCATTCTCGACCCGGCCGGCGCGCCTCCTCCCCAACCCGAGCCTGGTCCAGTGCCGTTCTGGAACTCGCGGATGACGATGCTCAATCAGATCACGCCGGGATGGTTCGCCACTTACGGCACGGCTCTCCGCGCCGGCCGCGATATCGACGACAGGGATACGCAGGGAGCACTTCCGGTCGCGGTGGTCAACGAGGCCTATGTACGCAAGTTCTTACTCGACCGGAACCCGATAGGAGAAACGGTCAAATTCGTAGAAACTCCGCCAAGGACGATTGTCGGAGTCGTACGAGACACGGTGTACGTATCCGTGCGTGATGGAGTACGACCGACTATCTACGTACCGTTGGCGCAACCCGAGGCTGGCGGTCGCGGGCCGACGCCCAACATCAACATCAGCGTTCGTTCCTCAGATGGGTCGCCCGCCGTGCTGGCACCTCGTGTGGCGGCTGCTCTGACAGCGGTCGATCGCAATCTCGCGTTTACGTTCCGACCGCTCCAAGATCGCATCGATGCGTCGCTCACGCGGGAGCGCCTGGTCGCGCTGCTCTCGGGGTTCTTCGGCGCGCTGGCCCTGCTGCTCGCAGGTCTTGGTCTGTACGGCGTGACGTCGTATGCGGTCACCAGACGACGCGCCGAAATCGGCATTCGAATGGCGCTTGGGGCTGAGCCGGCGGGCGTCCTTCGGCTGGTGCTCGCGCGAATGTTCGTGCTGGTCGCACTTGGCGTCATCATCGGCGCGGCTGTGAGCGTGTGGTCGTCGCAGTTTCTTGCGAGTCTCCTCTACGGCCTCCAGCCGCGCGACGTGGTCACATTGGTAAGTGCGGCAGTCACGCTGAGCGCGGTCGGCGCGCTCGCGGGGTGGCTCCCTGCATACAGTGCGTCACGGATCGATCCGGCAGAAGTCTTGCGGGACAGCTGACCGGGCGATGGCGGCTTCAAAGATCGCGCGGAGGCACTTCCGATCAACGCTCCTATGAGGCCCCCGTTGTCAAGTCCCCTGAGATCTTTCTACTCGCTATGTACACCCTCATCGATGCCGCCGGAGCGGTTGTCGGAATAGTCAACAACGAGCGCACCACTCGCGCCGATGACGAGCGCGAAAGCCGATCCGATCCGGGGCTGGCGGCTGCTGTGGAGTGTGACCTCACTCAGGCCACGACCAACTCCTATGCGTGTCAGCCTGAAGCGGCTAACCACCAAATGATTTATGCGCTCCGTAGCGCGAGTCGCAGCCCTGAAGCGAGCGAGCCCCATCTAGCGAACGGTTTCTTTGAAACCCGCGTTAAGTTACGGGTCGCTCGCACCAGCTCGAGTTGTCACAACCGCCTACTGGGTCGGCCGTGACGGTCAGATCAGATCGTTCACGCGATCAACGTTTTCCAATGTCTGACGTTCATCCTCCGCTGGGTGTCATCTGACGCCCTTTCAAAATGGCACCCTCGGGAATGACGCCCGCGTCCAAGTAGCGCCACAAATCAATGATCAGCCGCCGGGCAACCGCGACAATCCCAATTTTCCTGGCGCGCGGTCCCCCAGGAGCAAACCGTCGGTTGTACCATTGCGTCAGAGCACTCTCCCGTTGATAGGTGAGCCAGCCCCACGCAATCTGAACCGCCATCGTGCGGACGCGTTTATTCCCAGCTTTGCTGATGCCTTGCTCATGATCTACAGTGCCACTCTTGTATGGCGTGCCCACCAAGCCAGTACTTGCGCCGACCTGGCGGCGATTACGGAACCGGCGCCAGGCGAAAAACTCCATTACGTATAGCCAGGCCGCATTGTCGCCGATGCCGCGTAGTTCGAGGAGCCGTCTGACCAACACGACCGCTTCGTCGCGGCTCTCACGGAGCATCGCTCGGCGCGCCCGCTCGAGATCGTGGATCTGCGTCGACAGGAGCTCCACTTTCTGCCACTCCCTGGACAGCCGGACGCGCAGCGCCTCAGGCAGCGGCTGCCCGTTCCATTGCATCAATTGATCGAGCCGGGCCCGAAATTTCGCGTCCACATTGATCAGCACCCCCACGGTGGCGAGCAACCCCGCGATCCGGTTCATCAGGCGCACGCGATCGCGTTTCAACGTCCACAACTCCCGATGCAGCTGGCGTCGGTGCTCGTCGGTCTCGCTCGGCACGTGCACGATCCGCCAGACCGTCTGTTCGCCGCCGACGTAGCGCAGGAGCATGGCTAACAGCTTCTCCACATCCATCCGATCGGTCTTGGCGCGCCGAGCGCGGCGATTCACCTCGATGCTCGACGAATCCACCACAAGATTGTCGACCCCAAGACTGGTGAGGTACCGGTGGATCCAAAACCCGTCCCGGCCGGCCTCGTAGCAGCTGATCACCGGCGCGTCGGCAGGGAGCCGAAACCGCCGCTTGGCGGCGGCGATCTCCTCCGGCAGTCGGTCCCACGCGTCGGTCGAGAGCGTGCGCCGGCGAGGGCGTTGGCCCACGCCCGTGGTGAATCCCAGCTTCCATTGCCGTCGGCCCAGTTCCATCGACATCAATAGTCGGCCACCAACCGTTGCGGTACACTCCTCGTGTTGGGTCGTGACTGTCATGACTCGGCTCCTTTCGGGATTTGGACATCCTCAGAAGAAGCCTAACAGTCGCGACCCACTCTCTCGAGGCCGCAATCCCGCGGGCCCTGCATATCATCTAGCGACTACTAGTCCTAGCCTGCGGGCTTCACAAATCCGTCGGTGAGCTTGGCCACCTGTCTTGCGAAGGCGATCAACTCTGGCTCGCTCCAATATGGACCCACGATCTGGACTCCCAGCGGCAGGCCTTCCTTGCCAAGCCCGAGCGGGATCTGCAGCGCGGGATGTCCTGACGCGTTGAAGCAGGCCACGAAGGGCCAGACGTAGTCCGCATAGACCATGTCCGTCCCGTCGTAGCTGAGCCGAGTGCCGACTTGTGTTCTCGGATACGCGGGGCCGAACGCGACCGGGCAGATCAGGAAGTCGCTGTCGGCAAAGAAGTGTTCCCATCGCGCGATCATGAGGTTCCGGCGCAACATCATCTCCCCGTAGTGATTGGCTGACATACGGAAGGCCCGGTCGAACTCCTTCCGATGCTTGGTGACGCCCTTCAGCACGCGTGAATTCAGGTCGCGCTTGATGAGCGGGCGGACGAACCACGGCGCGCCCTGGGCCACGATGTACGGGAAGATCCCCATCCACAGATCGAGTGATTCTTCATGCAGATTTCCCTCCGGTGTCCGGTGTTCAACGCGGCCTCCGTGCTGCTGCAGTGTGACGACGAGGCTCTTTATCGCTGCGCTGACCTGGCTGCTCACCGGATGATCAGCCCAGCCATCGACCCACGCAATCCTGTAGTCCGACAGCGACGCCTTCATAGGAGCGCGCCACTCGATGCGAGCGATGTCACGCTCGTTTTCATGCGGTCCGACGATGACCTTCCAGAGGATCTCGATATCGTCGAGCGTCCGCGCCAACGGTCCGGCCTGCGTCATGTGCACGAGCAAGGTGTTGGCGTTCTTGGGGAGCGGGATGTTTCCGTGCAGGGGGACCGTCTTCTCCGTGGGCTTCAAACCGTAGAGACCGCAGAAATTGGACGGGACGCGGATCGATCCGCCGAGATCGCCGCCCAACTCGAGAGGAGAGAAGCCGGCCGCCAGCGCGGCGGCGCCGCCCCCGGTGCTGCCCCCGGGTGTGTAGTCAGTGTTGTAAGGGTTCTTGCCCTCTGGGTAAATGTCGCCCCACACCTGATAGTCGACGAGCATCCGGCACACGTTGGTGTGGCCGAGGAGGACCGCCCCGCTCTTGCGGATGCGATCCACGATGACGGCGTCCTCGGGCGCGACGAAGTCCTTGTGCATCGTCGCGTTGATCGTGCTCTTTTTGCCCTGAATCCAGAATTGCTCCTTGATGGTGACCGGCACGCCGTGCAGCGGCCCGAGAAACCTGCCGTCGCGGGTCTGCCGGTCGCGCTCCGCGGCGGTGGCCAGCGCCTCCGCTTCAAACAGCGCGACGACGGCGTTCAGCGCGCCGTTGCGCTCCTTGACCCAGTCCACGTGCTCTTTCACGATGTCCATGCTGGTCGCCTGGCCGTCGCGGATCAGTCGGGCCAGTTCGTGCGCTGATCGATAGATGTATTGCGGCATGGAGGCCGTCCTCTTGAATCCGTGCAGCAGCAGTCTGCCAGGAACCTGCTACACTTGACACTATGTCAAGGTCACGGACGCCAGAGCCTAAGCGAATTCTTGACACCGTGTCAACTTCTCGCGCGGCCGGGCGCATTCTGGACGCAGCGCTCGCGCTCATCACGAAACGAGGCGATGCGCATGTCACGATGGCGCAAATTGGGCGGGCCGCCCGTGTGTCGCGGCAGGCGGTCTATCTCCACTTTGCTGACCGCGCAGAGTTGATGGTCGCCCTCGCCCGGCATCTCGATGCAGAACTGGGGTTGCCTGCGGAGATTCAGCGGATCGCTGACGCGACAAGCGGCGCGGAGCAAGTCGTGGCGATGGTGTCACTCCAAGCCAGGACCAATCCCTCTCTGTGGGCGGTCGCGCGGGCTGTCGATGCCGTCCGGCGAACGGACCCCGCCGCCGATCGCGCGTGGCAGGATCGCCTCGACGCTCGGCTGGCGGGGTGTCGACACATCGCAGCGCGGTTGGAGTCGGAGGGGAACCTGGAGGCAGGCTTGGACGCGTCGAGCGCGGCTGACATCTTGTGGACGATCACCTCGCTGCGAACGTGGGAGGACCTTGTCCTTGGGCGGGGCTGGTCCCCTCAGAAGTATCAGCGGCATGTGACGCGGTTTCTGCTGGCGACTCTGACCCGCGGCGCGTGACTGCCCGCCCCGACGGCACGCGCGCTGGTCATCCCATCGTGGGTGCGGAAGTGAGGAGTTGGGTTCGCCTTCGGACCGCGCCCGCTGCGGCGCTACCGGCGGCGATGGAAGGTCGAACGACTCTTTGCCTGGTTGCAGAACTTTCGGCGGATCGTCGTGCGCTATGAGGGCTTCGCCGAGAACTTTCTCGGGATGCTCCACCTAGCCTGCTGCCTCATTCTGTTGCGGGGTTTATGAGATGGCTTCTTAAGACTCGCGAGCACGAGATGAGCGAGCGAAAAGCTCTCGAATACGGTTGAACTCCGAGTCTGAAACCGAATCGTGCTTTCCACTGCCATTTCGTAAGCACTGCGGCGAGTCTGATCCTCAGACCCCCAATGCGATTGGCTCCCCATGATGTGGTAGAACTGGCCGAGATCGCCTATGTAGTGGGCGAGGGCTCCCGCGTAGAACGCCGCAAGGGGAAGATCGCCGTCAGCGAGTGCTTGCACACCGTATACAGCCCAAGCCGGTTGTTTTCGCTGGGCGCGGCTCGGCTCGGTAAGGGCACGCTGCAACATCGCACGGCATTGCGGGACCGAGACACTGATCGTGCGGCTACGGCAGATCAGGATGCCTCTCGCAGATCCATCCCTCGTTGCACTTGCCATAGGTCAGAGCGGGGTTCGACATCGACCGCTTCCGTTGCGCGACTGTTTCGGCTCGATTTCTGCCCCAGTGCAGCTGTCGCATCCCGATGACTCCGTGGCCCCGTTTGCAAAGCGGGCGGACTATGCCAGTTCGTTGTGATGCTCGTGTGTCATGGTGGTTCGCTCGTTCGTCAATCGGCAAGTCTATTTCTTGCCTTTTAGCTTAAGCTTCGTGATCGCCCGGCTCAACTCAGTCGTGAGTCGTTGAAGCGTCTCGACATCCGCAGGAGCCACGTCGTATTTCTCACCTTGCACCACCCGAGCCCACAGGCGTTCCGATGCTCTGTGTATACTTCGGGCAACTTCTGCAAGCTTTCTGTTTCCCGCCATCGCATTACCTCGGAAGAACAGGATACGCTTATCACCGTGTTCGGGTCAGCGGCCCTTCTTGGCTCCTCGCCTCGCAGCCCAATACGCTTTCATCCGCTTCGACACTGCCGCCTTCTGAGCCGCTGACATCGGCTTCCGTCGTCGGCGTCTCCCACCAGTCGTCGCCGTAGCCGAACGAGCCGAGCCGCGTCTCAGGTCAGGGAAGGCATTGTAGATTCCATTCAGTTCTGCGGTGAGTTCTGCGACACGCGCTTCCGCTCCACGGCGAGCATAGGCTTTCAGATCGAATGTGGGCAATGTGACCTCCGACGACTGCAAGGGTGCTGACTTCGATGGTGAGATGGTGACAGGGTGAAAGCAGTCTACATCTCTTCTTCTCTGTAATTGGCAGTGACCGACTGGGCTTTCCGCACAGAGGACACAGACGATGCAACATACGGCTGAGTAATCCGACGCTCAGAGTGCGCGTGGTCGTCGTCGTTTAGTGACATTGAGCAAGGCGATACGACTACGGCCACCCATCCGAGTGTCGTCTGGCTCGCAGTGGGCAGCCTCCTCCCGGCTCTGTTTCAGGCGTCCCAGATGTCCCAGGACTTTCACTCCGTCCCATATTTCTGTTCTCCGAATTACATCCGGGTAGAAATCACTAGGACAGCTGGGACAGCTAGGACACGAGCCACGATGTTGCGAAGTGCGGACGTGTGTGCGCGGCCTCAGCTCGCCTTCGTCACGCTTAGCGGATTGCCCAACACAATGCGGGTTGCCGGTTCGTCTGCCTCCTTGGGCACCATCCACCAGCAACCGCATGCGCGGCATCTGAAGTAATCGAATCGCGGTGAATACAGAAGGTCAGCGAGGTCCACGACGTTGGGACCGCTGCCGCTGCACTCCGGACACGCCGTTCGTGCCGAGGACATGGGGACCAGCCTTGATTCGTTTGGGGCGAGAATCTTACCGCAAGCTTGTCGGTTTGCGCACGGCTGGTTGACATGCTGCTGTGGCCGACAGGCGAACGCGGACGGCACGCGAGTTGTGCGATACGTGGAATGTGCCTCCGAAGCCGCATGGATCACCGTAAAATATAGAGAGTTCAGGACTTACGTGTGATGCCCTGCCTTTTGCCGCTGGCCCGCTAGACCGACCTTTACCTGCCAATGAACCAACGCGAACTCTCCAAAGCACTGACGTGATATTCGGGCGCAAACCACGGAAAGACCGAGGCATCGCGCGGAGCCCGACATCATAAGCGGGTCACGCCGGAGGAAGTCTGACGGTATGAGCGGTTGGCGCGGACAGGGCAGTCAGCGAGATCGATTGCGCGGCGGTGTGGCCGCAGTCACGCCACCGTCAACAGATGGCTGGCGAGATGAGCTGTGTCAGGCCAGCCATTCTGAACCCGATTCATAGCAGCGGGGTTTCGACCTGGTTGTCTCCGTCACGACACAATCCCGCGCCCGGCGACCGCGCCAAGCCGATGTCCAGCCTGATTTTCTTGTGACATCCGGCTTTAGCCGGACCTGCGGCGCGTTCAGGAAATCGGATCACGGTTCCAGGTTGGTAGTGCGGAAGAAGGACGTGGCAGTGCTGACCAGCATCGCGCTCACCGCGATCAGCCAGAATCCCGCGTTCACTGCGCCGAGTGTCATCAGGGCGGCGAGGAACGCCGAGTGAAAACGGAAGTGGACGACATTCTCCCCTGGCTCGATGCGGACAGCTTTGTATGCAACATTAGCCCGATAGACAGGCGCCGGTGATCCGTTGATCGTTGCGCGCCACCAGGGATGCCAGACATCGGAGTAGGACATCCACACGGGCTCCGGAGCGGTGTTGGACACGGACACAACGAGATTGTTGGCGTCGAATCGCTCCACGCGATACGGAAGCTGTCGCGAGTCGTCCACCGACAGTGACCGCTGCCATCGCCAGGGTATCGTCGTTGAGCGTTCGCCTGCTGGCACCGGAGCGGAGACGAACAGCAGGTCGCCTTCGTAGGACGGGTTGGTCAACACGGGTGCGAGGTCGGCCAGAGACGGGACGATGTAGGCGTGAGCGAAGAATCGTATCTTGTCTGCTCGCATTCCCGCCAGCTTTACTGCCGTTTCGCTCTCGACCGGGAAGTCGACGCCGGTGCCGCGGCGAAACGTCCGAGCAAGTTGATCGAGCGGCGCGAGCCACGAATCCGCCTGAAACGTCGTGTTGACTTCATCGACGAACCAGAGCGCGTTGCTCGTCCAATAGTGGGAGCCGTAGTGCTGGCCCTCGAGCCTTCGCCGGAGGAGGTGATTGAAGGCAATCGTGTCCGTCAAACGGGAACGCGCCACGCCTTCCGCGTGCTGCAAGCCCGACACGCGGCGGTATGAATACGGCATCGGCGACGGTTCCACCACGTGAAATTGCGCGGGGCCAATGCCGTCGCTCCGATCGAACAGGTATGAGAACTTGAACTGATACAGATCGATCGCGACGAATGCGAGAACCGCGTACGAGACTGCATCACGCACGCGCGTGCTGTTGCGTTGCGAGGTCCGAAACAACGCGCCAACTGTCAGAACGGCAGCACCCGTCATCGCCCATCCCGCGCCCTGCCGCAGTCGACGTGCGAGTTCACCGCGATCGAACACGTGAAGTGATCGGGCAGGCTCGTCGACAGTGATGCTCGAGACGTATCGATTGAGAGCCGTTGCGGACGAGGCGGTATTCATTGCCCACCAGGCGCCGGCCCCCAGCCCTATCGCGCCGAGTACCGCGACCGCTCGAATAGCCGCTCGTTTCCACGCGGGGTTCGCTTTGAACAGAAACTCGAACCCTATTCCAGCGACAAAGCAGAACAGCACTTTCACGAGCGAGGACACGAGACCGATGTGCCGGAAGTACCACATTCCGGGCCAGGCATAGTAGACGAGCCTGGACAGCGGCGTTGACAACGTGAACAGCAGCAGCAGTGCGGCCGTCAGAACGAAATGAACCCGTCGGCGGTCGATGGCGATCAGCCCGGCCACCAGCAGAGGAGCCAGAAGCATTCCGGCGTACAGCGTGTTGTCCAGCGCCGGAGAGATTCTTAGGACCAGGTCATTCCATTTCCTGAGATCCGTGAAGCCGCCGTAGGAAAGGAAGTACGAGAGGCTGGTCGTTCCGGTCTGGCTTCGCCCCACGTTGAAGTTCACGAGCTGCTCGGTTCCGAGAGTCACGCACGCGTACGCCGCGGCGAAACTCAACGCGCCGCCAGTGATCGCCGTCGCCGCGCGCGCATTCCACTCGAGGGACCGTAGTCGATCGAGCACGTTGTTGCGCTGAGCGGCGGCATAACAGGTGAAATACGTGAAGACCACGAACGAGGTCAGCGGAATCAGATACGGTAGATTGCCGATGGTCTGGAGGGCGAGCAGGTTGGCTGTGAGGAATGCCCACCGCCATCGACCGGTGTCCAGGAAGCGGTGCCCGAGTTCCAGCACCAGTGGAACCGCATAATAAAGACGGAAGTTCCAATACGGCTGATCCAGCCAGACCGCCGACGCGACGACCGAGAGCGCCACGAAACATGTCGCCGGCACATCGAAAAAGCGTCGGGCGAGCAGCCACGTGCCTGTCAACAGGATGAGCTCGTCGATGAACATCGCGAGGTGGTAGATGGACAGCAGGTCAGCGCCGCCTGCGAGCCAGGGCAGCTGCAGCACGATCGTGTGCAGAAAACTCCCTTGAATCCCGTACCAGAGTGTCGCTACGGTTCCCTGGGTCATGTACGGAATCCATTGCGCGACCTCATGCGCCTGGATGGCGTTGTTCAGGAAGAAATATTGCAGCGCGAAGTACTGAAATCCGTCGTGGCCGCTGGGCACGCGATGCAGCAGGATGGCCGTTGCGGTGTGCGCGGCCTCGAGAGCGACGATACAGAGGAAGAGCAGGCGCGCCGTCACGACCAGTAGTACAGCTCGCGAAACACCTGGAGAAAATACGAGCCGCCCCAGCGGAGGACTTTGAGCGTCCGCTCGTCTTCGCTTTTCAGCCCGTCGAGATACCGTGACGCGATCACCATGTCGTCACCTGCGCACATCGCAGCCGTCAGCTGAGGGATCGCTTCGGCAGGACAGTTGCCGTCCGGGCTCAGGGTGATGACGATGTCGCCACGAATCAGCGGCCATGCCTCGATATGCGCGAAGCGGATGCCTGTCCTGCGCTGCACGTAGGTCTCGCAGCCGCATTGGCGTGCATACTCGAGACTGCCATCGCTCGAGCCACCATCCACCATCAGGATCTGATCGCACCACTCGCGCCGGATGCGTGGAAGAATCGCCTGGAGTCCCGTGATCTCGTTGAGGACAGGCATGAACAGCGTCAAGGTCGGGCGTGGTCGGCCCGCTTGTAATGGCTCTGTCATGCGTCGGGGCTGGTGATCTCTCCGTCGTCGCTTTGACGGAGGCGGAGCGAGTGGCCTCTCGGGCGCACCACTTTACCGTGCTCGACGCGCGAGGCAGTCACTCCGTTCGGCGGCTCACGGCGCTCGACGCTCCGGCGCATGACGACAAGCATAGCGAAAGTGACGGTGCCACGCCGGATGTGCACTAATTTGTCGACGCCGGCATTGTCTGCCGCGCACGAATTCGCCAGCTCGACGGCCGGTCTGAAAAGACTCGCCGAAAGACTCGACGCGACACAGTCGTGAAAGACGCAATAAAATCAAAGCCTTATGCCGATGGGTGCCCTCATATTGGCCATGCTCTGCACCATGGCGGTCCTTATATCCGGATGTGCAGACTCCAGCGCCGAGCAGGACGGCGGTGCGCAGGAGGCGGCCAAGACCGTCAAAACCGACGCGGTTCGGCAGGAGTCGGTTCGACGCACGCTGGAGGTGGTCGGCACTCTGGCCGCCGAGGATCAGGTGACGGTGTCGTCCGAAGTCGACGGCGTCGTCCGTCGCGTGCTCGCCGATCTCGGCGATCGCGTCGCGGCCGGACAGCCACTGGTCGAGCTGGATCGTGAGAAGCTGCAATACAGCCTCGATCAGCAGCGTGCGGCGCATGCGCGATCGCTCACGAAGTATGGCGCCGCCGATGCGGAGCACCTGCCACGCATCGAGGACACGCCCGACGTCAGGCGCGCCAGCGCCGAACTGGCGCAGGCCAGGCAAATGCTCGAGCGCGCGGCCGAACTGCAGAAGCGTCAGCTCATCCCGCAACAGGCGCTCGATGACGCGAACACGACGCTGCGCCTCAAGACAGCCGCGTACGATTCCTCGCTGCAGGAGGCGAAGAACCTCCAGGCCGACATCGACGCGTCCGAGGCGGCGATGAAACTCGCCGAGCGTCACCTGGAGGATGCGTCGATTCGCGCGCCGTTCGACGGCTACGTCCAGCAGCGGATGGTCTCCCTCGGCGAGTTGGTGAAGGCGCAGATGCCGGTCATGAACGTGGTGCGCGTGGACCCGCTCAAGCTCCTGTCTGAGATTCCCGAGCGCATGGCGCCGTGGATCAAGGTCGGACAGCCATTGACGTTGACCGTCGACGCCTTCCCGGACAAGCCGTTCACCGCCACCGTATCCCGCATCAGCCCCGCGGTGAACACGCAAACGCGCACGTTCGCCTTCGAAGGGCTCGCGCCGAATAGCGAGGCGCTGCTCAAGCCGGGCACGTTCGCGCGCGTTCGGCTCGAGACCTCTCTCGTCGAACAGGTGATGACGATCCCGTATGCCGCCATGCAGTACCGCTACGGCGTCTACCGGGCGTTTGCTGTCGCGGGGGATCGACTGGAAGCGCGCGAGCTCAAGACCGGCGATCGCGTTGGCGACCGCATGGAGATTCTCGCCGGCTTGAACACGGCGGATCGCGTGGCGATGACGGATGTCGATACCCTGACAGACGGGATGAAGATCGCAGTCGAGGGAGAAGAATAGCCATGCTGTCAGAACTCTGCGTCCGGCGGCCAGTGTTCGCGACGATGCTGGTGACATCGCTGGTCGTGCTCGGCCTGTTCTCGTTCCGCGACCTCGGCGTCGATCTCTTCCCGAAGGCCGATCCCGCCCAGGTCAACGTGCAGCTGCGGCTGCCGGGCGCCTCACCCGACGAGATGACGTCGGCCGTCATCATGCCGATGGAGAACGCCCTCAGCGGCATCGCCGGCATCGATCAAATGCGGGCGAACGTCAACACCGGCGGCACGGCCAGCATCCAAATCCAGTTCGTCCTGGAACGCGACCTCGAGGACGCGGCCAACGCCGTCCGCGAAAAGGTGGCCGGCGCGATGCGAGCGGTTCCACCAGAGACGCTGCCGCCTGTCATTCAAAAGCAGGATCCCGACGCCGATCCGATCATGAGCATCATGATCTCGAGCACGAGCGCGAGCCTCCGCACGCTCACCGAGATCGCCGACAAGCAGGTGATGCGCGCGCTCGAATCCGTGGATGGCGTGGGCGCCGTCACGATGAGCGGCGATCGCGCTCGCGAAATCCACATCGTCGTCGACGTCGAGAAGCTGAATGCGCACGGACTGTCGATCGACCAGGTGGTAAATGCCATCCGACAGGAGAACGTCGAGATCCCCGGCGGAACACTCGAGCAGGGCAAATGGGAGGTCGGCCTCCGCACGCTTGGTCGCGTCGAGGCCACCGATCAGTTCAACGACGTCATCGTCGCCACCGTGAACGGCGTCCCGCTGCGCGTGTCCGATATCGGATATGCCGAGGACGGGGTCAAGAAGGTCGCGACCTCGCTCTTCACGGCGGACGGTCGCCCGGGTGTGCAACTCGACATCCGCCGCGCATCCGGCGAGAACACGATCAAGGTGATCGAAGGCATCAAGCAGCGGCTCGACACCGTTCGCAAGACCCTGCCGCCCGACGTCGCGCTCACGATTACCACCGACGACTCGCGGTTTATTTACGCTTCGATCCTGTCGCTCGAAGAGCACCTGATCTGGGGCAGCCTGCTCGCGTCGCTGGTCGTCCTCTTCTTCATCAGGAACCTGCGTGCCGTCATCATCGCGTCGGTCGCGATTCCCGCTTCGATCATCGCGACGTTCACATTGATGCGTGCCATGGATTTCACGCTCAACAACATGACGCTGCTCGCGCTCACCCTCGCCGTCGGCATCGTCATCGACGACGCGATCGTGGTGCTGGAGAACATCTTCCGCTACATCGAAGAGAAGGGGCGCTCGCCGTTCGACGCCGCCATCCAGGGCACGCGTGAAGTGGCGCTGCCGGTGATGGCCACCACGCTGTCGCTCATCGTCATTTTCCTGCCGGTCGCCTTCATGACCGGATACGCGCGACGGTTCATTTATCCGTTCGGCTTGACGATGGCCTTTTCGATCCTGGTGTCGATGATCGTCAGCTTCACGCTGACGCCGATGCTCAGCTCGCGCTGGCTGACCGCGGGGCACCTCGGGGGCTCCCTGGAGGATACGAAGCACCACCGGCTGTTCCGTGCCCTCGACCGATGGTACAGCGCGTCGCTGCGATGGACGCTCGCTCACCCGATGTGGATCATCGGCATATCGGCGGCACTGGTCGCGCTCACGCTCCCGCTGAACTGGATGGTGGGACGGACGTTCGTGCCGGCCGAGGACATGAACGAGTTCACCGTGCACGCCGACACGCCGCAGGGCACGTCGATCGAAGGCACGACCGAGATCGCTCGCAACCTAGTGAAGGAGAT
>Ga0209382_10006267_pt1 | contig 15343 bp, 11 predicted proteins | sample SoiMetdeltSBSDD5_FD_187599 | JGI IMG/M metagenome (GOLD analysis project Ga0209382, IMG submission 187599) | Bulk soil microbial communities from a Populus tree surrounding site in Tennessee, USA - Soil MetaG P. deltoides SBSDD5 (SPAdes) (version 2) | ecosystem: Environmental > Terrestrial >... | reverse complement strand
CATTTTTTCACTCCTCCTTTAACGCGCAGCTCGAGCGACACCTGCTCAACAGACGCCTTTTTCTCGAAGCGCTTTCACCTGGTCCGCCGTGTAGCCCAGCAGACTCTCCAGCACCTCCTCCGTATGCTCGCCCAGGTGCGGGCCCCGCGTATGCACGCGGCTTTCCGTCCCGGACATGCGCACCGGCGCGCCCGGTGCTTTGATGTGTTTGCCCGCAACATCGATTTCGACGAATGCGCGACGTGCAGCGAGCTGCGGGCAGTCGTGTATCTCCTTCGCGGTCTGCACGGGCCCGACCGAAAACCCGAGCTTCACGAGGAGCTGCGTTGCTTCCCAGGCTGTCTTGTCTGAGAGCCACTCTTCCAACGCCGTCTTCAGATATGGCTTCACTTCTCTGGCGCCCGGCCTTTCGTGGTCGTAACGTGGATCGTCGAAGTATTCGGGATGTCCTGCCATCTCCCACAAGGCTTTCCAGCGCTGCGGATAGCCCGCCCAGAGCGAGACGGCGATGTAGCCTTCGCCGCATTCGAGAATCGTGGTGAACGTGCCGAGCCAGCCTTCACCGCCGCGGCTCGGAGCGACGCCGGTCGTCGAATAATCGGAGACGGACTTATAGCAAAGCGCCGCGAGCGAGTCGTACATCGCGACGTCGATGAATTGGCCGAGTCCTGTTTTCTGCCGCTCCTGGATCGCCATGACGATGCCGAGCGCGCTCCAAAGCCCGGGCACCGTGTCGCCGACCGCCGCACCGACAAAGCAGGGCGGGGCGTCGGCTTCGCCGCTCAGCTCCGACAGCCCACCCATCGCCTGCGCGACAGCATTGTTGGCGGGCCACCTGGAGTAGGGCCCGTCGAGGCCTTTCATTTGTCCGAAGCCGCTGATGGCGGCATAGACGATCCGCGGATTCGCCTTGCGCAGCGTTTCGTATCCGAGGCCGAGCTTTTCCATCGTGCCGGGTGCAAAGTTTTCCAGCACGACATCGGCGCGCTTCACGAGATCGAGAAAGACGCGCTTGCCTTCGGGCGCCTTGAGATCGAGCGTGATGCCTTTGCGCGAGCGGCCGAGCGTATAGAAGAAGCTGCTCACACGATCCGAGCCCGGAATGAACGGGACGGTCGCCCGCCCGCGATCGCCCCCGCGCGGCGCTTCGACTTTGATGCACTCCGCACCGTAGTCGGGCGAGGATCGCGCCGCAAACGGGCCGGCGATGATGTGGCTCAACTCCAGGACGAGAATGCCTTCGAGCGGCAGTGACATCAGTGCTGATTTCTGATCGTGTTGGCGGTGCGCGCCGGGGCGCTCGCGCGCTTTTTTGCGTACACGATTGTAGACAATCGAGCGGGCCGATGGCACGCTTCGGAGCATGAAAGTTTCGACCGTGCTCCAGTCATTCGCTGCGCTCGCTTTGTTGGCTGTCTCTTCCGCGGCCTGGTGCGCGGAGCAGCCTTATCCCAACAAGCACATTCGGCTCATCAGCCCGTACGCGCCCGGCGGCGGGAACAGCCTCATGGCGCGACTCGTCGGAGAGAGACTCACCGAAAGCTGGGGCCGGCAGGTGATCGTAGACAACCGTCCGGGCGGCAACACGATCATCGGCACTGCTGCGGCGGCAAAGGCGACGCCGGACGGCTATACGATGCTGCTCGCGGGCAGCAGTCACGTGATCGTGCCGCTCGCGATCGATACGCCCTATCACCCGATCAGGGATTTCGCTGCGATCGGCACAATCGCGAAGTACGAGCAGATACTCGTCGTGAATCCGTCGCTGCCTGCGAAGACGCTGCAGGAATTCATCGCGCTCGCGAAGTCGCGGCCGGGGCAGTTGAATTACGTGACTTTCGGCAGCGGCAGCTCGAGCCACCTCGCGATGGAACTTCTCAGCCTGACGACTGGAATCCGCATGCAGCACATTCCTCACAAAGGCACGGGACCCGCGCTGACGGATGTCATCGGCGGCCATGCGGACGCATTTCTCAGCACGCCGTCGGCGGCGATTCCTCACATCAGGAGCGGGCGGCTGAGAGCGCTCGCGGTGTCGGGTCAGGCGCGCTCGCCCGCCGTGCCCGACGTGCCGAGTTTCAGCGAAGCGGGCCTCCCCGGTTTCGAAGTGAGAAGCTGGTACGGCCTCGTCGCGCCGGCGGGAACGCCGAAGCCCATCGTCGAGAAAGTGTCCGGCGAGCTCGCGAGGATCATCGCCACGCCGGACATGCGCGACAAGCTGAGCACGCAGGGCGTGGAGCCTTACGCGAACAGCGCCGAAGGGTTCACCGCCCTGCTCAAGTCCGACATGGCCAAATGGGCGAAGGTGATCAAGGCCGCGAACATCAAGCTCGAGAATTGACGGACCTCACCGCACGGTTTTCCGCGCGATCACCACATTGTCCAGCACGAGGTTCTGCGTCCAGATCCAGCGCGCGCCTTCGAAAAGCTCGGGATAACGCGTGTAAGCCGGCAGGTTCGTGACACCGATCTCGCGATCCGTGAATTCCCATGCGCGTGGCCAGTGCGTGTCGTTGAACCGCGGCGATTGCCAGTTGGCGGGAATCGGGTAGTGCACGGCATAGCACTTGTCTTCGCAGGCTGGGCGCCTTGCGTAAGGATGCGTACGACCACCGGTCGCCGGCACGACGTCGCGGATATGGCCGCGCTCGACGACGTCAGTCGGATCCACCAGGGGACCGATATAGAACGTCTGTGCCTTCCAGGAGCTGTCGGTGACCGTGCCATCCGAAAAACGCGCGACCAGCCCGCCGTCGCCCGGATAGTACTTGTTGGTCTTCGGCGTGATCGGCACCGGAAAGACTTCCATGCCGAGCCCGAGATGCTCGTCCCAGTCAACCAGCAGGAACGCCAACGTATACGGCCGCTTGACCTTGAACTTCACGATCGACGAGTTGAACGGGGTGTACGGCGTGTTATCCACGGAGACGAGCTTCCCGTTTACGTACATCTCGTAATAGTTGTCGGCGACGACGAATCCCGTGATGACTTCGCCGTCCCGGTCGATCTCGATCACCGGTACCTTGTCGGTCGATACTGCCGCGGAATTCGGTGGCGTGATCTGGTTGCACTCGTTGTAAAGGTCGTAGCTCAGCGGCCCGAGCCCTTTCTGCAGCGCGGTCTCCGCAGGCATCGTGATGACGGTACCGTCGGTGGCGGTGATCAAACCCACGGCGGCAACGCGTACGTTCATTTTGGGATGCGTGTAGGCGCATTTCGTGAGGTTCTGCGCGATGACCTTCGTCGCGGTGCCCTGCGTGATCATGCGCTTCGGCGGTGTGGGATCGGCCGCGTCGACATCCGGTCCCATGGACGTGGTCTGACATGCAAGCACCGCCGCGCCCGCTACGACGGCCAACACGATGTTACGTACGCGCGCGAGCGCGCTTCCTGCTTCATTGCTCTTCATCGAGATCCTCCCCCGGAAAAATGCAGCATACCGTTTGCATGCATATCCTACATGCATCGTCCCGCCATTGCAGGCGCGACGCTGCGTCGGGCGGCCACACTGCAGCTGCGCTCCGGGCCTGATCCGAGGGCTTTTCGTCCGCCGTTTTCGTGTTCCCGCGTGGTGTGTAGACTCCCAAATGTGGAGGAGGAACATGGGCACGAAGCCGGCTGTGTACGCGCTCGCAGCGGCGCTGTTGGCGCCAGCGATCGATTCGGGAGCAGCTGACGACCCCAGGGCGGAGTACGAGCGCCGGGCGGCGGAACGCTACGTGACGCTGTTCCAGTCGCTGGATCTCAACAACGACCGCACGGTGTCGAAAGCGGAAGCGCAGGCTGATCTCAATTTCGCTCCCGTGTTCGACGAGATCGATATCAACCGCGACGGCGTGGTCACCGCAGCCGAATTGCAGCGCTTCCTCGAGCAGCGTTACGGCATGCGCGTCGAGTTTCGACGCTAGCGCGAGCGCGAGAGGTATCGCACGCCGACCCAGCCGGCGCGCGGGGCGCCCGGGCCGACGAACTGCTCGTTTCGCCAGTCGTCCGCACCGGCAATGAAGCGCCCCTGCGCATCGAAGCTGCTCCGCGCGAGCTGTCCTGCGGTCGCGTAGTCCTTGTTCAGCACATTGCTTACCTTGGCGAAAAGTTGCCAGGAGCGTCCGAGGTCGTAACTCGCGTCGAGATCGATCAACGCATACCCCGGGAGCTTGCCGGATCCATTGAAGCTCACGCCGTCGGGTCGGTGCGCATTGTTTTCGTTACCGCGCACGTACTGGCTCGCATAGGAACTCACGGTGGAGCCCACAGTCAAGCCGTCCAGCGGCCGCGCGAGCACGCGAAGCTTGACGTTGTGAAGCGGAATACCGGGGATGCGGTTGCCTTGCGCGATCTCGATCTGCTCGGCGGCGCATCGAGGGCTCGTTCCCGCGGAACTGTTGCTCTCGGCCACGATACAGGCAGGCGTTTCGAACGTCGCCCGTACATAGCTGTAGCTGCCGTGCCAGTCGAGGCCCGCAGCACGCCCACTCGCCCCGACCTCGAGTCCCTTGCGCCGCGTGCGGCCGAAGTTCTGAAAGAAGCCGCGGCTTGCACTCGTCGAGGTGCCGACGAAAAGAATATCGTCGCGATTGTCTGTGCGGAACGCGCTCAGGTTCCAACGCCAGTCTCCTTGCGACCTGCCGCGGAGCCCAAGCTCGATCGTGCGCGCGACCACCTGCTTCAGGAACGGGTCGGATTGCAGCGCATTCGGCAAGGTACATGGCTGCGCCGGGTCGGCGCAGCCGAGCTCGATCGGGGAAGGTGCGCGGTTTCCCTGGCTCCAGCCGCCATAGGCGGTGAGCGCCGGGACGATCTGCCATGTGGCGCCGAATGCGGGGTTGAGCTTCCGATACGTGAAATCGCCGTTGAGATTCGGGACGTCGGGGCCGTTCAGCTCGTCCGTGGTCTCGACGCGCGTGACGTTGTAGCGCGCGGAGAGCGTCAGATGCAGGCTCTGCAGGAGCGCGTGCGTATGTGTGAAATACAAGCTCGACGTCCGGCTCTTGCCGCGAAGCTGCGCGTCGAGCTCGGGCGCCTCTAGCGCAACGACAGCGCGGCCAGCGCCGAGAATACCTTCGGCTTCGGTTTGCTCGAAGCGGCTGCGTCCGCGGTCCTGCGAAATACCGACCGAAAAGTTCGTGCTCGGTCCCACGTGACTCCATTGCAGCGCGACGCCCTGGGAGCGCTGGCGTGTGCGGGTGCGGTTCTCGACCGCCGGCTCGTCCGGGAGCTCTTCGAACTGGTCGTTGATGTCGCCGTTCAGCGTGCGCGTCCGGTTGTAGCGCTGATATAGCAACGCAGACACGCGCTCGTGCGCGCTCAACCAGTACGAAGCATTGAGCGCGCCCATCACCATTTCATTGCGCGTGATGTCCGGTCGCGTGTACACCTGCGCACGACGCACGGCGAGCATCGATTCCGGCAGCAGCCCATGACCTGCGAGATTTGTTCGTGCGTAGGTCGTGGCAAGGTCCCACTCCAGTGCGCCGCGGCGCTGGCCGAGTTTTGCGAAGGCATTACGCACGCGTGATGTCGAGAAATCGCGCCAGCCATCTTCTTCGAAGCCTGTGATCGCGCCAAACGCATGGAACTCGCCGAATCTGCCGCCGTGCGCCGCGTCGAGCTTGCGTCTGCCGAACGAGCCGGCCGAGAGTGCCACTTCAGTGCCGGGGCTGCTGAGGCCGCTCCTGGTCTGGAGCGCCAGGGCACCGCCCAGCGTGTTGAGGCCGAAAAGCGGGTTCGATCCCGGCATGAGCGTGACGGAATCGATGGCAAACAGCGGGATCAGGTCCCAGTTGACGATGTCCCCGAAAGGCTCGTTTACCCGCACGCCGTCCTGATAAACGGACAGCCCTTGCGGCGTCCCTAACAGCGGGCTTGCGGTGAAACCCCGGTAGCTCACATCCAGCTGGAACGGGTTTCCCTGCACCTCGTTCACGTTGACACTGGGCAGGTGCTGCGACATTGCCTCGGGCAGCGTGACGCTCTGCGACCGGCGCAGCGTCGCCGAATCGATTGTCTGCACGTTCGAGGGCACCTGCTCTCGCGGAACGTCAGTGCCGGGCAACGGGGTCGAGCCGATGACCTCCACCGGGGCGAGCCGTACGGGCTCGGCTGCAGGCGCGAAAGTACCGACACACAGCCACGCCGCCAACGCTGCGGCGCCGTGCGTAAATCGCTCGACCAAGATTGAGGGTTCTCTATTTTGCGTTTCGCCGTATGATCGCACGGCTCTCGAAGCGCGTTAACATTACGCCCTTTGTAAGAGTGCCTCATTATGTTAGGCACTCTAAGCACCGTCCCGAGGCTTTCATGGCTTCCGCAACGCCGGCAACGATCTATCTCAAGGACTACACGCCGCCTGCCTTCCTCATCAGCTCGGTCGATCTCGACGTTGCGGTGTTCGAGGAGCATACGCGCGTGGCATCCCGCCTTCACGTGCAACGCAATCCTGCGGCGGCGGATCCCGCCGCGGCCCTCGTGCTCGACGGTGAGGAGCTCGTGCTGGAATCGGTATCTCTCGACGGGCATCGGCTGGAGGAGGGCACCTATACCCTGACGAGCGAACGTCTCACCATCCCCGGCGTGCCGGACGCGTTCGTGCTCGAGACGGTGTGCCGCATCCGGCCTCAGGACAACACGAAGTTGAGCGGCTTCTATGTGTCGAAGGACGGCTGCTTCACGCAATGCGAGGCGGAGGGCTTTCGACGCATCACGTTCTTCATCGACCGGCCCGACGTCATGTCCCGTTACACGGCCACACTGCATGCCGACAGACGTCGGTATCCGGTGCTCCTCTCGAATGGCAATCTGGTCGACTTGGGAGACGAGGTTAGCTCTTCGGGGGCGCCGCGGCATTGGGCAAAGTGGGTCGACCCGTTTCCCAAGCCCTCGTACCTCTTTGCGATGGTCGTCGCGAAGCTCGACGTACTCGAAGACACGTTCGTCACGCGTTCGGGTAAACACGCACGGCTCGCAATCTATGTGGAACCCGGCAAGCTCGATCAGGCGGACTTTGCGATGCAGTCGCTCAAGAAGGCGATGAAATGGGACGAGGACGTCTTCGGCCTCGAGCTCGATCTCGACCAGTATATGATCGTCGCCGTCGGCGACTTCAACATGGGCGCGATGGAGAACAAAGGGCTCAATATCTTCAACACGAAATACGTGCTGGCGCGGCCGGACATCGCGACGGACATCGACTACCAGAATATCGATCGCGTGGTCGCGCACGAGTACTTCCACAACTGGACGGGCAATCGCGTCACCTGCCGGGACTGGTTTCAGCTTTCTCTGAAAGAAGGACTCACGGTATTCCGCGATCAGGAATTCGGCGCCGACGTTTATTCAAGGTCCGTGCAGCGCATACGCGAAGTGCGCGATCTGCGTGCACGGCAGTTTCCGGAAGACGCGGGTCCGATGGCACATCCCGTGCGCCCCCAGTCCTACATGGAGATCAGCAACTTCTACACAGCGACCGTCTATCAGAAAGGGGCGGAAGTCGTGCGGATGATTCACACGCTGATCGGCGCCCGGAATTTCCGGAAGGGCATGGATCTGTACTTTCAGCGGCACGACGGCCAGGCGGTGACCACGGACGATTTCGTGCAGGCGATGGCCGATGCCTCGGGTGTGGATCTCACACACTTCAAGCGCTGGTACGATCAGGCCGGCACGCCCACGCTCGAAGTGACGGACACGTACGACAGCAAATCGAAACGATATACCGCGACGATTCGCCAGTCGTGTCCGTCTACGCCAGGCCGGCTGACGAAAGCGCCTTTCCACATCCCGCTCGTGCTGGGGCTGGTGGCGGCCGACGGGACCGATATTCCGCTGCAGCTCGAGGGAGAGAGTGCCGCACCAGCGAGCACGCGTGTGCTGTCGGTGACGCAACCCGAGCACCGCTTCACTTTCGTGAACGTCGCAGAGCGCCCGGTGCCGTCGCTCGCCCGGAACTTCTCCGCGCCGGTGACTCTGAAATACGACTATGACGTGCCTCGCCTTACGCACCTCATGGCGAACGATACCGACGCCTTCAATCGCTGGGAGGCGGGTCAGCGGCTCGCGACGACGCTCATGCTGAAAAGCGTCGAAGATCTTCAGGCCGGCCGGTCGTTCGGCGCGCCGGAAGCGTTCATCGATGCGTTCGGACGTGTGCTCGCCGATGCGCCGCGCGATCCGGCCTTTGCAGCCGAGGCCTTGACGCTGCCTTCGGAGACCTTCATCGCCGAGCAGATGGACGTCGTCGATCCGGATGCCATCCATGCGGTGCGCACGCGATTCGCCCGCAAGATCGGCGAAGTGCTCGCGGACGAGCTGCTTGCCGCGTACCGCGGCAACGCAGTGCCCGGTCCATATAGCCCGGACGCTGAATCAGCCGGCAGGCGGGCGCTTCGCAATCTCTCTCTCGCCTATGTCATGGAAGGTGGCACGCAGGCTGCGTGCGATCTCGTGTTCGAGCAGTTCAGCACGGCCGGCAACATGACCGACGCCATCGCGGCGCTCCTCGTGCTGGCGGATTTCGACTGCGGCGAGCGCACGAAAGCGCTCGAAAGCTTCTACGAACAGTGGAAAGACGAGCCCCTCGTCATCGATAAATGGCTGCGCGCGCAAGCCATCTCGCGTCTTCCCGGGACGCTTGCCGAAGTGAAGCGCCTCACCGGGCATCCCGCGTTCTCCATTCGCAACCCGAACAAGGTCTATGCGCTGATCGGCGGATTCAGCATGGCGAATCATGTTCGATTCCACGCGGCGGACGGCAGCGGCTACGACTTCGTCGCGGATCAGGTGATCGCGCTCGATGCGCTGAATCCCCAGGTCGCCGCGAGGATCGCACGCGCCTTCGACCGATGGAGGAAATTCGACCGCGCTCGCCAGGCTCATGCCCGGGCCGCGCTGGAGCGTATACGTGCCTCCGCGGACTTGTCGAAGGATGTCGCGGAGATTGTGACAAAGGCGGTGTCATGACGAGTCTCCGGTACAGGCACACTATTTGCGTCGCGGTCGCAATCGCGCGGGGCTGGAAATAGAATTCGACATCGGCCGACATCTCCGGCGATGAATTTTTCCCTTTAAGATCCGGTCACCGCGTCCATGGCGCCTTACGAGAAGCTCAACCTGCCTTTTCGCTGGGAGTTTTCGCCGGTCCGCCATACCGCGGACGGCTCGATTCGCTGGACATGGAAGGCCTACACGCAGTCGGGCAAGCTTGCGCTCGAATGCGAGGACACTTTCGAGATGCTGACCGATTGCATGGAACACGCCCGCACACAGGGTTACGGCCGGTCGTGAAGACAGGTTCCGCGACGATAGATCCGGCGCTGTTTCAGCTGGCGATCGAGCAGACGAAGGACTACGCCCTGTTTCTCCTCGATGCCACGGGCCATGTCATCTCGTGGAACCTGGGCGCGCAGCGAATCAAGGGATACGCACCCGAAGAGATCATGGGCCGCCATTTTTCCGTTTTCTATACACGCGAAGCGCTGGACCGCGGCTGGCCTGGACACGAGCTGAGAGTAGCCGGGATGGAAGGGCGCTTCGAGGACGAAGGGTGGCGCATTCGCAAGGACGGCTCGCGGTTCTGGGCAAACGTCGTGATCACGGCGCTGCGTGACGAGCAGGGAAAGCTTGTTGGATTCTCGAAAATCACTCGTGACCTGACTGACCGAAAGCTGCACGAAGAGGCACTCGCGCAAAGCGAAGAGCGTTTCCGGCTGCTTGTCGAAGGCGTGCTCGATTACGCCATCTACATGCTCGACCCGGACGGCATCATCACGAGCTGGAACGCGGGCGCGCAGCGCATCAAGGGTTACACGGCGAACGAAATCGTCGGCAAGCACTTCTCGCGCTTTTTCACTCGAGAAGATCTCGAAGGCGGGAAACCGTGGGAAGAGTTGGCGATCGCGCGCCAGTACGGGCGTTCCGAAATCGAGGGCTGGCGGATGAAGAAAAACGGCGATCGCTTCTGGGCGCGCGCGGTGATCACGGCGCTCCACGATGCGACCGGCCGCCTTCGTGGTTTCGCCAAAGTCACGCAGGATCTGTCGCAGCGGCGCTATATCCAGGACCTCGAGCAAGCGGCCAGGAACGTGAGCGAGTTCGTGGCCGTCCTCGCCCATGAGCTCAGGAACCCGCTTGCGCCGATCCGTGCTGCAGTGCACGTGATCGAGAGCACGCCTGCGGGACATCCGGCGCAGGACGCGATGCACAAAACGATTGCACGCCAGAGTGCGCACCTCGCGCGCATCGTGGACGACCTTCTCGACATCTCGCGTGTGACGCGTGGTGAGTTCACGATCGAGCGCCACATTGTCGACCTGTCGGAAATCGCCAGCCACGCCGCGGAAACGGCGGCTCCCGCCATCGAAGCGGGGAAGCACCTCCTCACTATGGATTTCGACGCGCAGCCGGTCCGGGTGGAAGGCGATGCGGACCGACTCGCACAGTTGATCGCGAACCTGCTGAACAACGCCGCGCGCTATACGCCCGAATCGGGCCATATAGTCGTAAGCACGCGCGCCGAACGTGAGTGGGGCATTCTCAGAGTTCGAGACACCGGTCGGGGGATCGATCCCGCATGGACGGAGCGCATCTTCGCGATGTTCGTTCAGGGAAGGCCTGTGCTCGAGCGAGTGGGTAGCGGCCTCGGGATCGGCCTTGCACTTTCGCGCCGCATTGCGGAACTGCACGGCGGCACGCTCAGGGCTTACAGCGAAGGGGAGAACAAAGGAAGCGAGTTCGTGCTGCAAATTCCTCTCGCCGCGACGATGGAGATGACGAGCGAGACGCATGAGAGTGCTGCGGCGACGAGCGCGACGCCACCCGCTGCGCCCCGGCGGGTCCTCATCGTCGATGACAACAAGGACGCCGCCAGCACCATGGAAATCCTGCTGAAATCGCTCGGCCATGAAGCGCGCGTAGTGCATACCGGCATCGAGGCGCTCCAGGTCACGGCGGAATTCAAGCCCGATGTCGTGCTGCTCGATATCGGTCTGCCGGACATCGACGGCTACGAGGTCGCGCGGCGGTTGCGCGCTTCCAAGAGCGACCGCTCGTTCAGAATCGTTGCAGTCACAGGCTGGGACCAGGACACGGATAAACGCAAATCGCAGGAAGCGGGTTTCGACATGCACCTGGTAAAGCCAGTGGCGCCCGCCGATCTCGAAAAAGCGCTCGCGCAGCGTAGCGGCGCTACACTCCACTAGCCGTCAGACAAAGGAGTGCGCGCCGTGCCGCAGAATACGCCGGGCTTGACCGAGCGTGTCGCCGACTTCATTGCGGCGACCTCGATCGAAGAGTTCCCGCCCGGGGCGGTCGAAAGAGCCAAGAAGGTTCTGGCAGATACGTTCGCGTGCATCATTGCCGGCGTCGGCAGCGAAACCTCGGAACCGCTCCTGTGCTATCTCGAGCGCCAGGGTGCGACCGGCGACCGGCCCGTGCTCGGCACGGATGTACGAACGTCTTCCGAGCTTGCGGCGATGGTGAACGGCACGTTCGGCCACAGCCTGGACTTCGACGATGTGCTCACGATGATGCCGGGTCATCCGAGCGCGATCGTCTTGTCGGCACTTTTGGCGAGCACCAGGCGCACGAGCGGCCGCGCGCTGATCGAAGCGTACGTGATCGGCATCGAGGTGGGCGCCAAAATCGGGCTCGGGATCACGAACGGCCATTACAACCGCGGCTTCCACGGTACCGGCACGCTCGGCATCTTTTCCGCAGCCGCGGCGCTTTCGAAGCTGGAGGGCCTCGAGGCACCTGCCATTCGGACCGTCATGGGTATCGCGAGCTCGATGGCGAGCGGCTTGCGGCGAAACTTCGGGACGATGGTCAAACCGCTGCACACCGGTTGGGCTGCGCGGAACGCTGTCGTCGCGGTCGGGCTTGCGCGCTGCGGGTTCACCGCGGCGCCCGATGTTCTCGAAGCAAAGTCGGGATTCTTCGCTGCGTACGGCGCGGATCGCTCGGATGCGGACGTCGCAGCGAGCGCGCTGGGGCAGCCGTACGCGATTGTCGATCCCGGCATCGCACTCAAGAAGTTTCCCTGCTACAACGGCTCGCAGCGCGCGATGGATGGTGTGCTTCAGTTACGGCAGAAGCTGGGTTTTACCGCGGAGACGCTCGAACGTCTCGAATGTCGGATGCCGCCGGGCGGACTGCAGGTACTCATCTATCCGGAACCGAAAACCGGGCTCGAAGCGAAGTTCAGCCTGCCCTATTCGCTCGCCGCAGGTGTGCTCGATGGCCGGTACTCGCTGGAGAATTTCTCGGACGCAGCTGTCAAGCGGCCCGCGGTTCAGGCGCTCTTCAGAAAAATTCATATTTCGGAAGATCCTCGATGCGCCGGCGACGATCCGCTGCTCGCAACGCGCCCGGCAGGCGCGCGCGGATTCGTCGAGGTGGAAGTGCATACGATCACCGGAAAGCGCGAAACGATACGCGTCGATGCGGCGCCGGGCCACCCGACGCGCGAGCTCACGTGGCAGGAAATCCGAAATAAGTTCATGGATTGCGCGGTGCATGGCCGGATCGATCCGAGTCGCGCCGAGCGCGCGTTTTCCGCGCTCGTCGGGTTCGAGGCATGCAACGACGTAAACGAAGTGGTCGAGCTCCTTACGATGCATTCATGACGTTGACGTTTCGTTGCCGCGGCTGATACTCTTCGCGACGTGGGGATGAGCAGCCTCCCCGCTTCCCAAGACGCGAGTTTCGCGTCCAAGGCTTGCTCTGACAGCATTCGTATCTGAAGGAGCGGCTTTGACCATGTCTCAAACTACGACATCCGCAGCGATCGTCGGCGCGCCGAGCGCAGAGCGGGTTTCTTTTCGCGAAGCGTTCTGGTTCTGGTTGAAGCTCGGTTTCATCAGCTTCGGTGGACCGGCAGGGCAGATCGCCGTCATGCATCAGGAGCTCGTCGAGCGCCGCAGGTGGATTTCGGAGCGCCGGTTCCTCCACGCGCTGAATTACTGCATGGTGCTGCCGGGTCCGGAAGCGCAGCAGCTCGCGACGTATATCGGGTGGCTCATGCATCGCACATGGGGCGGCCTCGTCGCCGGCGGGCTTTTCGTGCTGCCGTCGCTTTTCATCCTGATCGCGCTGTCGTGGATTTATATCGCGTACGGCGACGTGCCCGTCGTGGCGGGCATTCTGTACGGAATCAAGCCTGCGGTCACCGCGATCGTGTTGTTCGCCGCATATCGCATCGGCTCGCGTGCCCTGACGAACGGGGTGCTGTGGGCGATCGCCGCGGCCGCCTTCGTCGCCATATTCGCGCTGCGGCTGCCGTTTCCGTTGATCGTCATCAGCGCAGGCATCATCGGCTACATCGGGGGCCGCATTGCACCGTCGAAGTTCGCAACACCCGGCGGTCACGGTGGCGCGGGGAAGTCCTTCGGACCAGCAGTGATCGACGACGACACGCCAACGCCGGCTCACGCGAGATTCTCCTGGTCGAAGATCGCCAAGGTCCTCATCGTAGGTTTCGCGCTGTGGGCGGTCGTCATCGCCGTTCTCGCCGTCGCATACGGGTGGGAGTCGACGTTCACGCAGATGGCGTGGTTTTTCACTAAAGCCGCGCTGGTGACGTTCGGTGGCGCCTACGCGGTGCTGCCTTACGTGTATCAGGCGGCTGTCGAGCAGTACGAGTGGCTTTCGGCGACCCAGATGATCGACGGCCTTGCGCTCGGCGAAACGACGCCCGGGCCGCTCATCATGGTCGTTGCGTTCGTGGGCTTCGTCGGCGCATGGATCAAGGCGGCGCTCGGTCCGGAGAACCTTGTTCTTGCCGGTGTGCTTGGCGCAACGATCGTCACGTATTTCACCTTTCTGCCGAGCTTCGTCTTCATACTCGTCGGCGGACCGCTCGTGGAGACGACACACGGCGAGCTCAAGTTCACCGCGCCGCTCACCGGTATCACCGCAGCGGTCGTCGGCGTGATCCTGAACCTCGCGGTTTTCTTCGCGTACCACGTGCTCTGGCCTGAAGGCCTGGGCGGCCGATTCGAGTGGGCGTCAGCAGTGATCGGCGCTGCAGCGTTCATAGCGCTCTGGCGATACAAGGTCGGCATCATTCCGGTCATCGCGGCCTGCGGCGCCGCAGGTCTCGCCTGGTCGTATATCGCACCACTCGTGCTGTCCTAGGTCTCGCCGCATGCCGCGCAGGATTCGGCTCACTTATGACCTCCTTCTGCTCTACACGTGTGGAAATATGCGGCCGCCCGAGGAGATCGAGCGCATGGGTTAACATGTCGCGCCGATGAGAAGCAGCCATTACCTCGCGCCGCTGTTCGAACCCTATTCCGTAGCGATCATAGGTGCGACCGAGCGCCGCGGCGCGATCGGCAGCGTGCTCATCGAAAACATGATCTCGGCGCGCTATACGGGTGCGCTGCATCCGGTCAATCCGAAGCACCGCTGGGTACGCGGCCTGAAGTGCTACCGCAGCATCGCCGAGGTTCCACAGCCTGTCGATCTTGCCGTGGTCGCTACGCCGCCGCCGCTCGTGCCCGGCATCATCGAAGAGTGCGGACGTGCGGGCGCCCGTGGCGCCGTAGTCATCACCGCAGGGTTTTCGGAAACGGGACCCGAGGGTGCGGCACTCGAGAATGCGGTGCTCGAGAATGCAAAGCGGTACGGTCTGCGCCTGCTCGGTCCCAACTGCCTCGGGTTGATGCGCCCCGAGATCGGGCTGAACGCGACTTTCGCGCACGGCAATGCAATCCCCGGATCGCTCGGGGTGGTGTCTCAGTCCGGTGCGATCTGCACCGCGCTGCTCGACTGGGCGCGTCCGAACAATCTCGGGTTCTCGAGCGTGGTGTCGCTCGGCGGGTCGGCGGATCTCGATTTTGGCGAGCTGGTCGACTACCTCACGTACGATCCGAAGACCGAGCAGATACTGCTTTACATCGAAGGCATACGCAGTGCCCGCCGCTTCGTCAGCGCATTACGCGCGGCTGCGCGTACGAAACCCGTCGTCGTGATGAAAGCGGGCCGGCACCCGACCGGGGTGCGCGCTGCGGTTTCCCATACCGGTGCCCTCGTCGGCGCCGACGATGTTTTCGAGGCGGCCATACGCCGCACGGGCGCCGTGCGTGTGACCACGATCGTTGAGCTCGTGGCCGCTGCGCAGGCGCTTTCTTCACACGTGCGTCCGCGCGGCAATCGTCTGGCGATCGTGACGAACGGCGGAGGACCGGGTGTGCTCGCGGCAGACCGTGCAGCGGATCTCGCCCTCCCTCTGGCCGAGCTCTCCGAGAGCACGATCGATGCGCTCGCGAAGGTGCTGCCGGCGAACTGGTCGCACGGCAATCCGGTGGATCTCATCGGCGATGCCGACGCGGGCCGTTATCGCGCCGCC
>Ga0209382_10006265_pt1 | contig 15346 bp, 16 predicted proteins | sample SoiMetdeltSBSDD5_FD_187599 | JGI IMG/M metagenome (GOLD analysis project Ga0209382, IMG submission 187599) | Bulk soil microbial communities from a Populus tree surrounding site in Tennessee, USA - Soil MetaG P. deltoides SBSDD5 (SPAdes) (version 2) | ecosystem: Environmental > Terrestrial >... | reverse complement strand
TCTGGGATGCGAACGCCGAGCAGACCCGGCTCAACAACGCCGCCCTCCACCCGCCGGCCTCGCCGGCGGCGCCGGGGACGGACCGACCGAGGCGGGGTGGTCCCATCTGAGCCCCGTCGGACAGTCGTCGGCCCGCAGTGCGAGGCTGGGGCCGATGACAAGCGTGGGCGGCTACCAACTCGAGACCCAGATCGGTGCGGGCGCATCCGGCACGGTGTGGAGAGCCCACCGGCAGGGACCGGTCCTGCAGGTCGTCGCACTCAAGCGGCTGCGGGGAGCGGCCAGCACCCCGACCGACCTGGCCCGGCTCCGGCGGGAGGCGACGGTCCTCACCGAGCTGGACCATCCCCACATCGTCCGGGTGCTGGAGGTCCTGGACGACGACGAGGGGCTCGCGCTGGCCATGCAGTACGCACCCGGCGGCTCGCTCGAGGTCCTCCTGGCCTCGCGGGGGCGCCTGGCGCCCGGCGAAGTGGTCGCGGTGGCGGCACCGATCGCCGACGCCCTGGCCTCGGCCCACCGCCGGGGTGTGGTCCACGGCGATGTGAAACCGGCCAACATCCTGTTCACCTCGGACGGCGAGCCGCTGCTCGGCGACTTCGGCGTGGCCCGGACGCTCGGCCACCTGACCAGCGACATGATCACGGGAACGGCCCACTACCTGGCGCCAGAGGTGCTGGACGGCGCGGTCCCCGACCCCCGCACCGACGTCTACGCCCTGGCGGTCGTGTGCTACGAGGCGCTCGCCGGGCGGCCGCCGTACGCCGGTGCGGTGCCGCTGGCCGTCGTCCGGGCCGCCGACGCCGGGATCCACGACCCGCTGTCCGGCCAGCCGGGTGTGCCGCCCACGCTCGCCCACGTGGTCGAGCAGGGCATGGCCCGCGAGCCCGGCCAGCGCTTCCCGTCCGCCGACCTCTTCGCCCAGGCGCTGCGGGGAGCAGTGCCACACCAGTCGCTGGTGCTCCCGGGACCGGCGGCGGGAGCGGGGGCCGGGCCGGTCGGGCTCGGGCCGGTTGGGCCGGTTGGGCCGGCGGGGGTGGTGGCCGGCCCGGACGGGGTAGGCGGGCCGGCCGCGGTTGCCGGGGTCGGGAGCGAGGACGACGCCACCCGCGGCACCCGGACCTTCGGTCCCCGGCCGCCGCGTCGGGACCCCGAGGCCCCGGTCCGCCGCTACCGCCTGCCCGGGGCATTCTTCGTCCTGCTGATCGTGGCCGGAGCGCTCTACCTGATCCGGGGGCCGCTGCGACCGAACGACGAGTGCCCCCAGGTCGAGCCGCCGGTGGCCGAGCCGGGAGCCCAGATCGTGTCTGGCGACCCCGACGGCGACGGCTGCCAGACCTACGGCGTCTACCAGGAGCAAGCGCTGGCCGACGGGCGGCAGCTGATGTTGCTGACCATCCGGGTGGACGGCGAGGAGCTGCGCATCGAGCTGGGCGAGCCCGGCGACCAGGTGTTCATCGGCGACTGGGACTGCAGCGGCGACGACACGCCCGGCGTCTACCGCCGGACTGCGGGCGAGGTGCAGTACTACGACATCTGGCCCGAGGTGGCTGCTGAGCTCCACCAGCCCGACGACGCCATGCCGGCCACACCGGGGGCGACGGCCTCGCTGGTGGCTGGGTCGGGATCCGGGTCGGAGTCCGGGTCCGGCGACGACGGCTCGGGCGACGGACGATCCGGCGGCGAGCCCTGCGACCGCATCGCCGTCGCGTGACGAGATTCGGCGACACACTGCGCCCCTGATCCCCTAGGGTCCCCCCTCCCGATCCCCCATGGGCACCCCGATCGGTTCGGGATGACCCCGCTGGCGGGGGCTCCACCGGCCCTCACGATGTAAGGCAGTCGCGGTGCCTGATGCACCTCATGCAGTGGAGAGAGAGGACTTACCGTGTCTTACAACCCGTACGAAACACAGATGCCCCCCACCACGGCTTGGCCGCCCGAGCAGCCGCCGAGCCAGGTTCCCGGCTGGGGTCCCCAGGGCATGGCGCCCATGGGCCCGCCCCCGGCTCCGGGGAACAAGTCCAGCCCCGCTCTGATCATCGTCCTGGTGGTGCTGGCCGTGGCCGCCATCGGTGCAGGCGCCTTCTTCCTCACCAGCGGTGACGACGACGACGCCCCGACCGCCACCGACAGCAACCGCACCGACAACCCGACAGCCGACGACAACAGCCCGGTGACCACCCTGCCGGGAGGCGACGACGGCATCGACGTCAACGTCGACGACACGACCCCCGGCCTTCCCGGCGATCCGGGCGATTCGGGCGACGTTCCCGGCAACGGCGGCCTGGACGACCACGAGGGCGTCACCATCGAGGAGACCGCGGCAACCGCCGGCCCGCCAGGAACGCCCCCCACCGGCGACCCTGCGCTCGAGGACCTGGCCCAGCAGTGCGCCGACGGCAGCATGACGGCGTGTGACGACCTCTACCTGGCCAGCCCGGTCGGCTCGGACTTCGAGGCCTATGGCGACACCTGCGGCGCCCGGGTCCCGGACGCCCACAACTACTACTGCGCCGACCTGCTCCCCGATGCGTGAGCCCTGACCGGCTGACCACCGACCTTCAAGATCCCCCCACCCCGAGAGGAGCGGCCCCGGCGGAGCCGCTCCTCTCGCCTTTTTTCGCGCCCTGCCGGTGCACTGCCTCCGGACCTCTGTGTCGCGCCCGCTCAGGTGCTGTAGAGATCGGCCAGCTCCACCAGCTGGATCCGAGGCTCGTCCGCCGCTGCGGCGGTGAGCTGTCGGTCGAAGCCGGTTCCGCTGTAGCAGGTCAGCCTGGTGGCGGTCGTGTCGTACCCGCGGGCCTGGAGGAGCTGCGCCGCACGTCGCAGGCGCTCGACGTGGGCCAGCGTCATGGTCTTACCCCACTTCGCCTCGCCGAGCGACAGGACCCGGCGCGGCCTGCTCGACTGCGCCGGCGCGAGGACGGCGACATCGACCTCGATCTGGCTGCGCCGGGCAGGATCGGCCACCACTCCCGTTCCGACCTCACCGGCCAGCTCGCCGAAGACGTCGGTGCCGGCCAGCTCCGCCCATTGCCGGCACAGATGCTCGAAGTGGGGCCCGAGCACCTGCGCACTGAACCGTGCCCTGCCATCCGCCCACACCGTGCCGGCGTGGCCGGCCTCCAGGCGTCCCCATTGGGGGCGACTGACGACCTCGTAGAACGTGATCAACGGCTCCGCGATCCGGTACCGGGAGCGCCCCGACCGGAACAGGTCGTCCTCCCGGACGAGCAGTCCGGTGTCTTCCCAGACGTTCAGGTAGTGGGTGAGATCGGTGGCCTTGCGACCCACATGCGCCGCGATGCCCCCACGGCTGTTGTTGCCGGCGGCGACGGCCGCGAGCACCGAGTGGTAGATGCTCGCTTCACGTAGCGTCGTGACCTCCTCGGCGAGGAGGTAGCGCGCCTCCAGGAAAAGCGGAGTGCCCGGGTCCAGGACGGTGCGCAACACCCAGGCGTCGAAGTCGTCGACATCACGCGGCCGATCGTGGTTGACGAAGCCCCGGTAGGCCGGCGTCCCGCCGACCACGGCGTGGGTTTGGACCGCCAGTCGAGGATCCGTGATCCCCCAGTAGCTGGCGGCCAACTGTGGGTCGAATGGTCGCACCACGAGCTCGAGGTTGGCTCGTCCCCGCAGCGGAGCGTCTCCGGCGAGGATCCGGCCCATGACCGACAACGCGGACCCGCACAACAGGAGCGATGGCCCCCGGCCGCGTGAGGCGGCCCGGTCGGCCTCACGCTGGATGACCGAAGGGAGCTCGGGCACAACGGCGTTCAGGTACGGGAACTCGTCGATGACCACCACGGTGTCGGCTAGCTCCGAGGTCGTGTACAGGTAGGTGACCGCCTCGTCCCAGTCGGCGAAGCGCGGCGGTACCGGGCTGTCGAGGTGGTCACCGAGAGCGCTGGCGAGCAGTGCGAGGGACTCAGCCGCCGTCGCCTGCGTCGCGCCGAAGTACAGCCCACCGACCTGATCGGTCAGCGCATCGAGCAGGTAGGTCTTGCCTTGCCGACGCCGACCCGAGAGGATCCCCAGCTGCGGCCCACGGCCCGCTCGGCCCGCGAATCGAGCCAGGTGCTGCCACTCGAAGTCGCGGTCGAAGATGCGCGTCGGCTTGTCCATGATTGAGGAATACGATACCTGGAATTGCATTCCTCAGTAGTGAGTTTCACGGCGGGACTAGCAGGGGAGGATCTCGCCTCCGGCTGGGAACTCATCGGTGATGCCCAGCTCGCTGCAGGCGGTGCCCTCACCCCGAGCGGTGCGGCTTGCCAGGGGCAGGACCAGCAGATCCACGTCGATGTTCACCCGGACCGTGACCCGCGCCCCATCGACATCGACGGTTGCGGCCCCGCAGCCACGGTCGAGCGCACGGAAGTAGTCACACACCCGGCGGCGGGCCTCCGTGGGATCCAGGCGGTTGGTGATCTGGCCGGTCGCGTGAGGGTCGGCCAGCGCCTGGGCCGCCGCTCGTGCCGCAGCGGCCGCCTCGTTGTCGGCCTGCCGCTGGGCGGCGAGCATCCGACCACCGTCCCAGAGCAGGCCGAACACGAAGATGACGGCCACGGTGAACACAGTGACGAACGCGGTGATCGCGCCCCGATCGTCGCGCCGGTCCCGCGTGCTCATCCCGAGCCTCGGAAGACGTCGATCACCTCGACCGCCTCGTACTCGCTCGATCGCTGACCCGGGATGTTGATCCACGCCATGTCACTGAGCCGCATCTGACAGCTCACGCGCACGTGCACGAAGTTGCCGGGGACGAAGTCGCCCTCTTCGGGGCCGGAGTAGCTGAACGTGACGACAGGGGGGTTGACGCAACGGATGCCTTCACCTTCGAGATCGGCCCGTACCGTCTCACGGGCCATGAACTCGGCATCGGCCTGGTTGCGCTGGATCGAGGCCGCTCGGGCGGCGTCGCGGGCCGCGGAGACGACGTCGCTGCGAGCATCGACGAATCGCCCGGCGAAGATCACAAACTGTAGGAGCACGAGCAACAGAGGGGTGACGAGCACCATCTCGGTGGTGACGAAGCCGCGGTCGTCCCTTCGACGACGACAGCCCGCGCGACGCATCGACCGCCTCACCCCGCGTTCTGCTCCTCGCCTGGAGCCCGGAACCGCTCGACCGGTCCCTGGGACACCTCGACGACGCGGAGGTTGAGCTCAGGGAACACCCCCTGCACCGTCCCTCGCACCTCCGCTCGGGCCTCTTGCAAGCCGTTTGCGTCGGTGACGTAGGTCACGTCCACCGCTGGCGCCTGCTGCCAGAGCCGCATCGACGTCGAGCCCAGGAAGTCCCGACCGCGGGCCTCAGCCGCCGCTTCCGTGCCGCCGTGGGCGCGCGCCACCGCGGCCGCTTCTTGCGCGGCGGTACTGGCGACGTGGACCGCGTGCAACCAGAGACCAACGTGGACGATGAACAGCACCAGCCCGAAGAAGGCCGGCGTGATGATCACCAGTTCGGTTGTGGCTGCCCCGCTGTCGCCTCGACAACGGCGCATCTGCACGATGTCAGTAGCCCGGAGCGTCGACGTTGATGCTGTTGGCCTCACCCCTGACCTTGGTGATGATCACCCCGGTGGCGCCGATCGCCAATGCGGCCAGCGCAGCGGTGATGATGATCGCTTCCGTTGTCATCCCCCGGTCATCCTCCCGGAGCGCCAGCAGCCGAACCCACAGCAGCTGCATGAGCATCTTGATGGAAATAAGCATGCGCTTCTCCTTGTCCCCTGTCCTACTCCTTGTTCCTGTTTGCCCTCTGCCTTGATGTTCAGTTCAGAAGTCCCCCAGTACGGCTGCCATCGCCGGGTACCCGATGAAGATGAGGAAGCCGATGAACAACATGACCACCGGCACCGCCATGCGTTCGGTGCCCGCCTGAGCTTCCGTCTCGGCCTCCGCCAGGGCGTGCTCACGCAGGGAGTTCGCCTTGACGGCCAGCGACTCACGCACCCGGGCTCCTTCGGTGCCAGCCAACGAGACGCTGGCGGAGAGCTCCGCGAGGTCAGTGATGCCCAGTTCTTCACCGAGCCGGGCGAGAGCCGACCACGGGGTCTCTCCGGTGAGTGACGCGGAGTCGAGGGCATTGCGCAGCTGAGCGAAGGACCAGCCCCGGCCAATCGCCGCCGCGTCACGCAGAGCGCTCTCCACTCCCGCGCCGCCAGCGAGCGAGATCACGACCAGGTCGAGGAACGAGCCCAACGCATGCCGGAACGAATCCCGCCGCTCACTCGCTTGGGACCGCAAGACGAGGTCGGGTAGGAAGAAGAACAAGGTGCCCAGGCCGAGACTGGCGATGAGCGGGAGTGTGAACCCGAAGGATCCGCCGGCCAGTTGGACCATCAGAACCACGACCTGAGGCAGCGCCAGGCCGACGAAGGCCATGAGGACCTTGGTCCCGAGGTGCTGTTCGAGGCTGCGGCCCGCCAACCGGAGGTCGGGCTCGAGGTACTCCAGTCGCAGCCCCAGGCTCGTGAACAACCGACCGACCGATGCGCCGAGTCGCTGTCCCAGGAGGTCGGTGACGTCGTGATCCTCACCGGCCGAGGTGATCCGGGTCAGCTCGTTGCGACGCTGGAGCCGGGCGATGGCCGCCGAGAGGGGCGGTGGAGCTGGGAACAGCAACCGCCACGCAGCGAACGCCGAGAAGCCGAACACGACGCCGAGGATCAACGCCAGGGTCATACGAGCTCCTCGGTGGTGAGGAATCGGTCCTCGCCTTCGAACTGCGCGGCCTTGACCAACCAGTAGAACGCGGCCGTGAAGCAGGCTCCCACGACCACCAGGACGAGCTGGCCGGTGAGCGAGTCGTAGGGGTCGAGGTACCGGCGATTCAGGAAGATCAGGAAGGCGGTGAACGCTGCGGTGACACCGCTGATGACACGGACCGCCGTGCGTGTCCGGGCTCGTCCCGCCTCCACCCGCAGCCGCATGTTGACCTCCGCCCGGGCCGACTGTGCCAGCATGCCCAGCAGGCTGCCGAGCTTCTTGGGGCTCTTGTCGGCCGCCAGCACCAGCGCCGCAACCACGAGATCGCCCGTCGGATCGTCGATCTCCTCGGCGAACTCCCGCAACGACGGCGCCAGCCGATCGCGTTCCAGTCGAGCGGCCAAGCGCAGCACCTCGCGGCGGATCGGCATAGGTGCGACGCCCGAGCACGCGATGATCGACTGCTCCAGCCCACCAGCCCCGGCCATCGTGTCGCGCAGCATCTCGGCCCAGGCCGCGATGGCCTCGATGCGGCTGATCTTGCCCTTCCGCTGGTCGCCGGTGCCGAGGAGGCCGGGGACGACGAACCCCAGCCCGGCCGCGAAGAGGCCCGCGACGGGCCACCGGGTGATCAGACCGACGAGGAGCCCACCTATGCCGCCGATGGCGAGGCGCACCGCCAGGTGCTCGATCCTGACCTCGGCTGACAGGGCTCCCGGTCGACGACGCTGGACCTGAGGCAGCTCAGTGCCGCGGATCGCGACGATGAACAGCACGATGCCGAGTCCGGCGGCAACCCCGAGCAGCGCGATGAGCATCATCATGGGTCTATGTCCCCGGGGTCACGACGGCAGCGTTCTCTGCGACCGCGATGGAGAAGTTGACCTCTCGTGGGATGTCGAAGGTCTGGTTGGCGGGGGTGCCGTTGATGGTGTAAGAGCCGACCCACACGACCGTTGCCGTGCCGTGGTAACGCAGACCGTCTTCGTCACCCGAGGGCCAGTCGTACTGGTAGCTGCACGATTCGGAACCGACAGCCGTGGCGGGACAGCTCTCTGGATCGTGACCGTCGCCCATGTCCCACTGGACATGACCGGCCTCGGCGAATCCCTGGACCGAGAGGCCGGGCACCGAGATGACGGGCGAGGCCAGTTGGCCGCTGGGAATGTTCTCGACCCATCGGTAGGTCCGTTCGAACACCAACGTGGTGTCCTGTGGGTTGAAGTGGGCCTCGGGTGCCGGCAGCCCCAGGAAGAACTCGTCGAGCGCGAGGCGCGCCAGGTTCTGGGGATTGATGTCCGGGAACAGCTGGACCCGGTACAGGTAGCCGATAGCGCCGAGCTCCGGTGACCAGCACTCCAGCGCGTAGACCGTGCCGCTCGTGCCGTCGTAGAGGACGTCCAGCCACACGTCCTGGTCACCGCCGGGCAACACCCAGCGGCGGAAGCCCTGATGCTCCACCACCCCGTCGCCTGCGTCGGTGTCGCGGATGCTCCCCGCCAGCTCCGGTTCCTCCTCGTTGCAGGGCACCGGATGGCTCTCGTAGCTGTTGAGCTCGTTCACCTGCGCACGCACCCGCCCAAGGAGGCCGTCGCCGGTGGGCGTGACGTCGCCGCTACGGGAGGGACCGTCCGCAGGAGCTCCGCCAGCCGTGCCACCGGCAACGACAAGGGTGGCCGCGCTCAGCGCGGCCATGGCGATGGCGGCGGACATCAGCCTGGCGTGCATTGCTCCCCCAATTCCTGCTTCTGCACCAGCATCCATTCGTCGTCAACCCGCTCGAAGTGGGCTTCGACGTGGAAGACGGTCTCCCCCGGCTCACCGATCGGCTCCCGGGTTTCGGTGTTCACCTGTTGGGTGTGGTCGATGTAGCAGTCCTCGACGACGGCCGTGTCTCCGGCGACCGACACCACGGTCGGGTGCAGATCGAAGGTACCGACGTAGGACACTCCCTGGCCCTGCAGTTGGGTTAACACTGCTTGAATCCTGTCAAGCGCCTCGCCGCTATAGGTCGCGAGGAGGTCCGGGTTGCTCGGATCCGGCGGGTCGTACGCGCTGCCCAGGGCGTCGCTCGCCCGCTCATAGGCCGCGAGCACCTCGTCCTCGGGGGAGAGCGTGGTGGTCGTCTGGCGCTCCGTCGCGTCGCGACGCTCCTCGTGATCTGCGATGGCGGCACCGTCACCGGCTCCGCCGGAACCATCGCCGCCGCCACAAGCGGTCAAGATCAACGCGAGCGCCCCGAGGAGCGGAGCGATCCGAGCGATCGGTATCACCGGTTCCGCCTCATCTGCCCTACCCCGGGGTCACCACAGCGGCGTTCTCGGCAACGCCGATCTCGAAGGGCGTCTCCCGAGGGATGGGGATCGTGGTAGGCGCCGGATTGCCGTTGACCTCGTAGGTACCGGTCCAGACGATGGTCGCCGACCCGTGGTAGACACCACCGGCCTCGTTGGCCGAGCCGTCGGGATAGGCATAGCTGCAGCCCGGGTCGTTGGCGGCATTTCCGTTGCAGGGGACGTGCTCGCCGTTGCCCATGTCCCAGTCGACGTCGCTGGCTTCGGCGAACGCTTGGACCCTGACCCCGGGAACCGAGATCACCGGGGAAGCTACGCGTCCCTGGGGGATGTTGCCCACCCACAGATAGGTCTCCTGCTGGGCCAAGGTCGGAGCCGCCGGGTTGAAGTGCGGCTCGGGCGCCGGCAATCCCAGGAAGAAGTCGTCGCTCAGCGCTAGACGGGCCAGGTTCGCAGCATTGATGTCGGGGAACTCCCGGATCTCGACCTCGCCTCCATAGCCCTGGAGCGCCTGCCACGCCGGGCTCCAGCACTCCAGCCGGAAGTAGGTTCCGCCGTGATCACCGGTGACCGCCTTCCAGAAGTCGTCGCCGGCCAGGGTGGGAACCCAACGCAGGGTTCCCGGATAGTCCACAGTCGTGTTCTCGTCGAACCGCCCCCCGTACACCCGAGGGTCTTCGTCGCTGCACGGCTCGGGATGCGACGAGTAGTGGTTGAGCTCGTCCACCTGGGCCTGGACCCGGCCGAGGAGGCCATCGGGCGTCCCCTCGACGGACCCGCAGCGCGGGCCGCCGTTGCATCCGTCAGCAGCCAACGCCGGCTCAGCACCGATGATGGCGATCGAGAATGCGCCGCACAGGACGGCCAGAGCGGCGACAGCAGTCGTTACTCGGGTGTGCATGGCTCGCTCAGCTCCTGTTCACGAACCACCTTCCACGATCCGTCGACTCGTTCGAGGTGGCTCTCGATGTGCACGACCGACTCGGTCTCCTCGCCGTGTGGTTGGCGGGTCTCGGTGTCGATCAGTTGCGCTGTCTGGACGAAGCAGTCCTCGACCACTGCCGTGTCCCCAGCCAGCGATGTCAATGTCGGGTGTGGCTCGAGGGTTCCGACGTACGAGGTGCCCTGACTCTGGAGCTGCGCCAGATCTGCTTGGGCCCGCTCCAACGCATCACCCGCCAGATGGGCGAGCAGGTCGGGATGCTCGGGATCAGGCGGGTCGTAAGCGGCGAACAGCGCCTCGCCTGCCGCCTCGTAAGCCTGGAGGACCTCGTCCTCCGGCGACAGCGTGGTCGTCGTGCCCTCGGACGTGGTGGTCGACTCCGCGTCCTGGCGGCCGCCCGACGATTCTTCGGCGGTGTCGTCGTCACCGCAGGCCACGGCGAGCGCGGCGAAGAGAGTCACCCCCAGCGCCGCCACTGCTGCCGCCCGCCAGCCGCCTGCCCTCAGCATCCTGCACCCTTCATGCAAGTCGGGACGCGATCGTCCTCACTCTTCAGCCCACACGCGGACAGATGTGGTGCCCGCCAAAGGTAGTCCGTTCGCGTGCTCGAACGAGCGCGCCCTCACACCGGCAGTCCGATGACCGCCATTCGCGGACGGATACGAGAGCGGTTCGAACTCCCGCCTAGTTCCACCAGCCCTCAGGCTGGTGAAGGACCGTCGGGTCGAAACCCGCCTCCTCCAGTGCCTCCAGGGTCCCCGCTCGCAGCGGCGCACCGGGGATCGCACGCTTGTCCGGTCCGGGAGTAAAGATCTCGTTGGACATGATCAGAGGGCCTTCGGCACCGACCACCTCGCGCACCGACGATACGAATCGGCGTGGGCCGATGACGCCGGAGCCTGGTGACTGGCCGATGTAGACGACGAAGTCGATGGCGTTCGCGACCATCAGGTTGGTCGCCTCGAGCGTGAGGCGCTCGGGCGACTGCACGGCGTACATCGCCAGCTTCCCGAAGGCGCCTTGCGACGAGTTGGCGTGGACCGTGCACATCGAGCCGTCGTTCCCCTGGCTCATGGCGTTGAGCATGGGAATGACCTCCTGGCCCCGGACCTCACCGACGATCACACGGTCCGGATTCATGCGCAGACCCCACCGGACCAGGGTTGCCAGGTCGATCGCTCCCTCACCCTCGACGTTCTCCTCCCGAGCCTCCAGCGCCACGACATCGGGATGAAGATCCGGGTACCGATCGAGGCCGAGCTCCATGTTGTCCTCGATCGTGATGAGTCGCTCGCCCGGGTGCACCTCGTTCAGCAAGGCTCGGAGCAGCGTCGTCTTCCCGGCGTCGACACCTCCGCAGACGATGATGTTCTTCCTGGCGCGCACCGTCGCCGCGAGGAGCTCTCGCAGTGCGTAGTCGATCGAGCCGAGGCCCACGAGGTCGTCGAGGAAGACCTTGGGAAACCGATGGCGCCGGATCGCCACACTCGGTCGGGCCGTCACCGCCATGACGGCGAACAGCCGGCTGCCGTCGGGCAGCTGCAGGTTGAGGGCTGGGGCCCCGTTGTCGAACCGGCGCTCGGTCATGCCGACCCGCGCCGCGGTCATGCGCAGCATGTCCACCAGCTCGTCGTCGTTCTCGGCGATCGGCGGTCCCTGATCCTTGGTCCCGTCCGCTCGCGTGATCCACACGTCGGCGTGGCCGTTGGCGTCGATGTTCTCGACCGACTCGTCCTCGAGCAGCCGCTGCAGGACCCCGAGACCGAACAGCGCGTCGTGGATGGCCTGCCCGAGAGCCAGCTCCTCCTCGTAGGACAGCGGCTCGAGACCCTTCTCGATCTGTTCCCGGGCGAACGTCTCCAACCGCTTGTTGATCAGCTGCCGGCCGAAGAGGCGCTGATCGCCTTGCGACATGCGGGTGCGGCCCTCGGCCTCGTCAGTGCGGAGCCGGTCGGTCAGTTCGCTCGCGACCGCGCGTCGTAGCTCACGAACGAGCGCTTTGTGCTGCGGGTTCACCGGCCCACTCCATCGACTGCGCCGTCACGGTCACCGTTGGGTGCCGCCGTCGGCGGCCACGGGTCGGTCCGGGGAAGCGGTGCCGTCGGCCATTGCACCTGCTGGGCGGCACCCCAGGCGCCCGGTTCGTGGGCTGGCGCCGAGCCCTGCATGCCCTGTGGAGGCGGGGGAACAGGCAACGGTGGAGTCGTGGGTGGCGGCGGCAGAGTGGTCCGGGCCGACGGAGGCCGTTGGACCTCCATGGGCACGGTGGGATCGGCGGACCAGTTGGTGGCGGTCGTGGTGGCGCCGAGCCAGTGCGCGAGGCCCTGGGCCAGCGCGCCGGCACTCCGGAGCAACCGTGAGCGACGGAGCACCCGCATCGCGTCGGGATGGCCGCCCATCATCGCGCTGGCCGCCCGGGGATCGTGGGGCATCGCACCCAGAGGCGCCACCCGTACCGCCTCGGCGACCTCCTCGACGGTGTACGGGGCCTCACCGACCAGCAGCAGCGACGTCGCCGGCTGGTCGAGCCCGGAGAGGCGGCTGGTGAGGTGGTGAATCTCGGCCACGACCGGGCGTGCAACCACGATCAACAGGTCTGCGCCCGTCGCGAGCTGCAGCGCTGGGGAGTTGTGGTCGAGCCGCCCGCAGTCGACCAGCACGTCCATCTCCAGCGACTTCAGGACTCTCGAGAGCCGGCCCCGGAGCGCGACCAGCGCGGCCGAAGCCTGGTCGCCTGCGACCGGCGCCGGCACCACCCTGCGGACCGCTCCGTGCTGCGCGTGATGACGTCCTGGACCTGGCGCGACCTGGGTGTGCGCGAGGAGCGTGTCCCGGTCCAGGTCGCGACGACCCGCTGCGGCGAGGGTGACGAGTCCCGGGTCGGGCGAGAGATCCAGGCGAACGGCCAGGTCACCGCCAGCTGGGTCGGCTTCGACGAGCAACAGTGGACGTTCCTCGGGCCACGTGGCGGCCAAGGCCGTGATGGTCGTGGTGACTCCCGGGGACGCCTTGGCGGATGCGAATGCGACGTAGGCCATAGAACCTCGATCGTCAGCCGTTCGGGATCACAGCCAAGTTGACGGTCTCGCTCTCGATCGCCTGGAGGATCGCTCCAATGCTGTTCTGGTCGACGATGATGGAGACTCTGATGATGTCGTCGACGGCCCGGATGTCGTCCACTCGACCCTGCGCGATCGGGTCGTCGCGGCTGCTCGCGCTGCTGCTGCCGTCGGTCGCCGAGTCGGTCCTCGCGTCGAAGACCAGCACGGTGTCCCCCGGGTCGAGATCGGATGGCAGCTTCTCCTGTGGCATGGGGATCGAGACGTTCCCCATGCCGGCGTCGAAGCCCGGATCCTGACCGACCGCGTCGGGGAGGATCAGCGTTCCGGGCACCATGTCGACCGTCGCGACCTGGCCGACGATGTCGTCCGCGGCCGATGCCGGTAGCGGATCGATCCCGCTGTCGATCGATGCCCGTACGGTGACCAGATCGTCCTCCTGGATCTCCTGGCCCGCGGTGATGTCCCGGGCCGCGGCGAGCACCGGCTTGCGCTGGCCGGCGTTCATCCAGAGCACCACGAAGCCGAGCCCGGAGCCCACCGTCAACAGGACGGCCAGGAGCGCGAGCGACCAACGCCGCTGACGGCCGCCACCACTCGCGACGAGCGCAGGGGTCGGTCGCCCGGCGGCACCCCGCTCGCGCGGTGGGGTCACGGGCGGCGGAGGCAGATGGCTAGGGGGCGTGTTGATCGGAGTGGTCTGGGACATCTACTCGCCTCTCTGTCGCCTGTCCTCTGGTTCCCCTCGCACGTGGGCTCACCGGTACGCAACTCCCCGCCACTGTCGCCAGCGGTGGCTGCATCGTAGGTCTCCGGCTGCGGAGGCTCACCGTGTGCTCACCTACCTGGACATCCACTGCTATGCCGATTCTGACCCATCGCTGCGCGGAACCGTCGTCGGGGTGCGCCACCCATCTCGCGCTCGGTCGACGAGCACCACCATGTGTGACATTCCTGCGAAGGCTGTCACGGTTCCGTAGTATCTGCGTCGGGGGAACATCGGGGAGCTGGGGAGCATGCATGCCCGGTCGATCGTTGGACTACGGCCGCCATTCACCGGTGGAGGTCATCGACGTCGAGTCGGTTCTGATCCGCTCGCGTGCCGAGTGGGGGGAGCTGGACCGCAACCAGGGGGCCGCCGCCGAGGGTGACGGCCGCGAGCTCGAGCACCAGCCCGGGCGTCAGGACCGCAGCGGCGGCCGAAAGGACACCCGCTCGTCGCTGCGCCGGCGGGCGGTGCTGGCGGGGCTCGCGGGCGTGGGCCTGGTCGGCGCCCCGCTGCTGGCCGCCAAGCGCCTGCTGGGCAACTCGGACGTCCGGCCCCGGGAGAGCGGCGACCGGCCGGCCGCCGGCGACGGCTTCGCGACCCGGGACCAGAGCTACGCCTCCACCGGCGAGGCGCCCGTCTCGCAGGCGCCAGCCATGGTCTTCGACTCGGCCAGCGAGGCGGCCGAGGCCACCGACGCCTCGGTGGCGACCGTCCTGGCCACCGACGATCCCGTGATCCACCTCCTGCGCCGCGTGACCTTCGGTCCGTCGGCCGCGCTGGCCGACGAGGTGCGGGCCCAGGGCATCGATGCCTGGCTGGCCACGCAGCTCGATCCGTCGTCGATCCCGGACGAGACCGCCGACCAGGCCTGGGGCCTGTACCCGATGGCCAGCATGCAGCCGGCCGAGATCCGGGCGGCGATCCCCCGGTTCCACTGGGACGCCATGTTCGACTACGGGCGGGCGACGCTCGGCCGGCAGATCTGGTCGCGCCGCCAGCTCCACGAGGTGATGGTCGACTTCTGGGCCAACCACCTCAACCTGCCCATGCCCAGTGCGGCCGGCTGGGATCTCGGGCCCTCCTACCACACCGACGTGATCCGGGCCCACGCGCTGGGCTCGTTCACCGAAATGCTCCTCGCGGCGATGCAGCACCCGGCGATGCTGCGCTACCTCAGCAACGCGGAGTCCAAGAAGGACGCCGTCAACGAGAACCTCGGCCGGGAGCTGCTCGAGCTGCACACCGTCGGGATCGCCTCGGGCTACACCGAGGACGACGTCCGCAACAGCGCCTACATACTCACCGGCCGAACGGCGCACCAGGAGCGGGACGCGCCCGACGAGGCCACGTTCTTCTACGACCCCGACCTCCATTGGACGGGAGCCGTCCAGGTGCTGGACTTCCGGCACCCCAACGGCTCGGCCCAAGGTGGCATGGAGGTCGGCGACGCCTATCTGCGCTACCTGGCGTCGCACCCGGCCACCGCCCACAACCTGGCCTACAAGCTCGCCGTCCGCTTCGTCGCCGACAACCCGCCTGCGGCGCTGGTCGACCGGCTGGCCCAG
>Ga0209382_10006262_pt1 | contig 15349 bp, 16 predicted proteins | sample SoiMetdeltSBSDD5_FD_187599 | JGI IMG/M metagenome (GOLD analysis project Ga0209382, IMG submission 187599) | Bulk soil microbial communities from a Populus tree surrounding site in Tennessee, USA - Soil MetaG P. deltoides SBSDD5 (SPAdes) (version 2) | ecosystem: Environmental > Terrestrial >... | reverse complement strand
GCGGGTTCCGCACGGTGCAGGCGCTCTCGACCCCGGCGGTGTACCTGTCGCCGCTGCCGATCCACGGTCAGCTGCTCGACGGGCCGAACGAGCTGGGTCGCGGCGACGATGGCGCCTACCGGGTCCGCCTCGTCGACTCCGGTGGCAGCTTCGGCCGGCATCCACTGGCCGAAGTTGCCGCGGCTGCGGTGTCCGGCGTGTTCGCCGACCGAGGGCTGGCGCCGGTGCCGCCGGCATTGTCGCCGGACGAGCTGGCCGGCGCGCTCGAAGCCCTGGCCGGCGCGCCCGATTCGCCACCGCTACCGGCCCGGCTCGACGCGGCGGCCGCAGCTGGCGTCGTGACCGTCGAAGCCAAGGCACTGGCTGCACAGCTGGTCACGGGCTTCAACCTCGACCTGGTGGTCGGCTTCACGATGAGCGGGGCCGACCTCACGGCGCTGGGCAGCGGCGCGGCCCTGCGTGACGCGCTGATCGAGCGGATCGACGCCCTGGGTGAAGCGGGCTTCTACACCGTCCGCTCGGTCTGGGACGGGGCGCGGCTCGTGCTGTTGGCCGCGGTGGCGCAGCTTCCCGGCGCCGCCGGCAAGGTCGGTGAGCCGCCACCGGCGGCTTACCGGTGGTACACCACCCGGGTACCCGCGCCGATCCCCGGTTCGGGTCACCCCCTGGCGATCATCCAGCCCCGCGGCGGCGTGACGACGGTGCGGGGCACCCTTCCCGGTGTCGGGTTGCTGGTCTGCCTCAGCTACGCGCGGCGCGGCCTGGCCGATCCCTTCGAGGTGCGGGTCGAGCTGCCCGATCCCGACACCGTGCTCAGCCTCGACCAGTACGGCTTCGTGATGAACCTGCTGGAGCACCTGTATCCCCTGGGGATCGAGATCAACACCTTCGACATCCGGCGTCGCCACGTCGACGTGGACGGCGACGGCGAACCCGAGTTCCTCACGAGCCGGGCGTCGCGCAGCTACCACCGTTACCGCCATCGCCGCCCGTTCGGCGCCGGCCGCGGGCGAGACACGAGAGGGACCGGCCAATGGCCATAGACATCACCGACAAGGGCTTCATCATCAACGGCACGGCCAGCGACGTCGTTGCCAAGTCGCTGCTGGGAGCGGGGCTCAGCAACGCGGCGATCGCCGAGATCATCGGTGGCTGGTTCGTGGGCGTGACCGGCGCGGCCGAACCGGTGCCGTTCAGGTTCACGACCGATGTCGAGGCCAGCGATCCTGCCTGCGCGGTGACATACGGCCGCGACTTCGCCCACACCGACTGGATCGACGGCGAGAGCCGTGTCCAGGCCGGCATGACGCCGGAGGAGCTGGGCTTCAACGCCCGCTTCCATGGCATCGAGAACGAGTTCGACGCCATCGCCCAGCAGTTCCAGGACCTCGGGACCTGCGCACGGGCCATCCGCTCCGACCTGGTGGGCGTGGTCAAGGAGCTGGAGGCGAAGATCACCGCGCTGCAGAACGAGATCCACGCCCGCCGCCAGGAGGAGAAGCCGGTGCCCGGACCGAAGTTCCTCGGCACCGCGACGGTGGAGGACAAGCAGATCCTCATCACCCAGTTCGACGACCAGTTCAAGTTCGTCGGCTTCCAGGAGCAGCCGATCCGCATCCCCGACGTGAGGGGCCCCGTGAACCCCGTCGAGCCCGTCAGGCCCGACTGGCTCATCGACGTGACGGCCGGCCTCAGCGAGGTCCTCACCCAACCTGAGGTCGAGGTGCTGTGGGAGCCCGGCGAAGAGGTCACGGTGGGCGACCTGCGGGCCAACCCGGCGACGGCGGCGATCACCTTGCCGACGGGCAACACGCTGGGCCAGGTGCTGGCGACGATGCCGGCCGACACGGCGTTCTCCAGCCCGACCGAGGCGGTCACCCTCATCATGGAGCACCTCGTCGCCGGGCTCTCCGAGGACGCGGCGACCGAGGTGCGCACCGAGGTCGTCACTGGTGACGCGGTGGGCCGCACTGGTGGCGCCCTGCTCAACTCGAGCGTGACGGGGCTCGGTCTCGACGAGGACACCACCCGGGCGGTGGCGGAGGCCGGCTTCGGCACGGTCGGTCGTCTGGCCGGCGCCAGCCCGACCGAGGTCGCGACGGCGCTCCGCGCGCACGGGCTGGCACCCGAGGCCGCCAGCCAGGTCGTGGCCCGCGCCGTCGTCGCTCGAGCCGTGCGCAACGTGGGTGTCGGCTGATGCCCGCCAAGTCGGTCGCGGTCGAGGGCGACGTCTCGGCGACCGCGGGGACCACGCCCTACACCGGTGCGGACTCCGGGACGTGGACGGCCGGCCCCGTATCGCTCACCTCCTACGGCGACCTGAAGGTGAAGGGCAAGAAGGTCGTGTGGAAGGCGACGTGCACCTTCAGCTTCAGTGGCAAGGCGGGCAACACGACAGTGACCGGTAGCGAGACGGTGACGCTCACCGCGACCACCAAGCTGCTCAACAAGAACCAGACCAAGGTCCTCGTCGACGGCGACTCGAAGACCGGTGGCGACGCCGCACCGAAGTTCGACAACAAGCTCTCGGTCTCCGCCTCCGGCCCCCTCAAGTCGAGCTGACCCGCCCCTCGTCGACCGTTGCCGCCGCCCCCTGGCCGAGATGCCGTTCGGCCTCATGGAGCGGGCGGCGTGTCCAGGAGCTCTTCGAGGTAGTACCTGACCTTGGCCTCGATCGGTCGGCCCGGGTAGTAGCGCTCGACCAGGTCCAAGCCTTCTTCGACCGTGGTCAGGCCGCACAGGTCATAGAGAAGGAGGATGTCGTCCTCGTCACGACTGACCCGGCTCGCCAGCAGCTTGGTCGCGAGCAGGTACTCGGGCGAGGCGGCACGCACCGTCAGGCAGTCGTTGTCGTACACCACCTTGGGTGTGCCGTGGTCCTCGCCGGGGAGGAAACCTTTGACACCGTCGTTCAGCCAATCCTCGTCGAGGTCGTCATGTCGAGCCGCGACTCGGGCGACAGCGGCGCGGACCTCGGCCGACGGGTGCCAGATGCCGTCGACGTCGCGCGTGGCAGGCCGCGCGTCATAGGCGATCGCCATCGCGGCACCCCCGACGATGAAGACGTCCCCTCGAAGTCCACCACCGCAGAGCTCATCGTTCAGCTCGGCGAACAGCTGGAGGATGCGCTCACGGCTCAGCACGACGACGTCCTACACGTTGACCAGCGACTCGCGGTGGATGTAGACGCCGCGGTTCTGAAACGAGGCCGGAGTGCCCGCGTACTGCCACGCGCGCAACGAGGCCATAGGCGTCACCCACCATCCCGCGTCGAGGTAGCGCTTCGGCCGATACACCCACGCCGGAACAGGCAGTTGGCCTTGGACGGCCAGCCACTCCGTCAGACCAGCGACGAAGGCATCCCAGTGCTTGTCGCCGATGTCGGGTGGTTCCGCAGCCAGCATTCGCTGACGAGATTCGGCATCCGACCGCTGGAAGCGGTGCACCAGCTCGCCTGCCCGGCGAACCGGCCACGTCTGGTCGCCGGCGGCAATGTCCTCTCGGATGGCCCGGGCCAGACCAACGATGCTCGCCGCATGATCGAGCCTTGGTTCGATCACCAGCCGGACTCCTGCGGCGCCAGCGAGCCGATCGAGGGTCGCCGTCGTCGGGCTGAGTCGACCCTGCTCGATGCGATGCACGGTGCTCGCGGCCAGGCCCGCAGCCTGTGCCAGGGAACGGACCGAAAGACCGCTCTCCGCTCGAATCCGACGCACGATCTCAGCTGCCTGCACCGTGTAAGCATATACGCTCACACCCTCTTGACCGGGGCGGCTCGCCAGGGTTCAGCTGGCGGGGGAGGGGATGCGTCGGTAGAGGCACTGCCCGCCTCCGGACGCGTGGAGCTGGCCGCCGTCGGACCAGACGCGGGCGGTCCAGCCGAACAGCCCGCCCGTGGACAGCGGCGCGGCGCCGTCGCAGAGCAACCAGTCGCGACCGGCCGTCGGGCGGTGGAACGCGACGTTGAGGTCGAGGGTCGGGGCGGTGAACGGCGGCTCCATCCAGGCGTGGGGGCGATGCGCTGACGGCCAGCTCGGCAGGTCGACCAGGATCACGCAGCGGGCGGCGTCGATCCAGGGGTCCTCGAAGGTCGCGGTCGGCGTGAAGCGCAGCCACTCCTGCCAGCGTGCGGGACGCGGGCCGTCCGGCGGCCAGTCGGGCTCGAACTGGAGCGGCTTGGCGTCGAGGTTGTTCCAGAACGGGAACGGCGGCGCCGCGTCGGCGGGCAGCAGCTCGCGGATGTCGGGGAGCTCGTCCGGGCCCGGCACGTCGGGCGGTTGGGTCTCGTCGTGCTCGAGCCCGTCGACCTCGGCGGCGCTCCAGACCAGGGCCTCCAGGATCGGGCGACCCTCCTGGGTGACCTCGACCCGCTGCGAGGTGGCGGCTCGACCGCTGCGTCGGGTCACCACCTGCAGATCGATCGTGCCGAAGCGGGCCACGCTGAGGTAGTGGCACGAGAACGCTGCGGGCCGCGGGTGACCGGCGTCGCCGGCCTCGGCGGCCGATGCCCCCACCGCGCGCAGGGCGCAGGCGGCGACATAGCCACCCATCGGCCCCCAGATCTCCCAGTCGTCGCTGAGGACGGCCTGGTAGCGCCCGTCGCCCGTTCGCTCGACCGCCGTGTCCGCCGCCAGATCTCCCATGCGGGGAGCGTGTCGCCCCGAGGGCTCCCACCACAAGCCACTTCCGGCCTCGCGGCTCCCCCGGGATCAGCCTGCGTCGACCAGATCGACGTCGCCGGTGACCACGAAGCCGGTCACGTTGTCGGCTCCGAAGGGCAAGCGGGAGCAGTCTGACCGGGCGCGTTCGGAGGGGACGCGGGCACTGAAGAAGTCCGGGATGCCTTCGGGATTCCCGTCGGAGACCTGGAGGGTGACCAACCCGAACTGGGCGCTCACCACGTTCATGGTTGCTTCCGTGAACGGCGTGCCGGTCCCGATCGTCCGGACGTCGAGGCAGCTCACCCTGGCCTCGGCGAAGAGCCCCTCGAGGGAGACCCGACCCCGTGGCTTCCTGCCTCGGGCTCGGGCCTCGACGTCGAAGTCGAAGGCGGCGACCACCGGCTCGGGTAGACCGTCCACCACCAGCTCGACCGTGCCCGTCCCGGTCACCGAATCCCGCACCGGCCGAGCCGGAGCCGCCGCTCCGGCCTCCGGCAACGCGAGCAGAGCTGTCGCCGCCATGGCCGCGACGCCGGCCCGTCTCCTGTGGCGTCCCATCGGTCCTCCTTCCCCCGTTCCCCACCGCCACCATCTCCCGTTCGGCCCGGCCGTGTCATCGGTAGTCACTACCGACGAGGTGGCCGTGCGTGTGCTGGCCGGCCGGGTGGCTCGTTTGCCGGCAGGGCGAGGGGGCCCCGGTCTGCCGCGGCGGACTACCTTCCGATGCGGAAGAGAGGAGGGACCATGGGCTCTGCACAGCGCTATCCGGCGGGCATGCCGGTCTGGGTCAACCTGCAGACAGTCGCCGGCCCCCATGTGGCTAGCCGGTTCTATTGCGCCCTCTTCGGTTGGACGGTGCTGGCGCGGCATCGACCGTTGGACGACGCGTCGGGATGGTGGATCTTCCGCCTCGAGGGCAAGGACGTCGGCGACATCGGCCCGGGCCCCAAGCCGACCTGGACGATGAACGTCACCGTGGACGATGCGGATGCCACGGCACGAGCGGTGGTCGACCAGGGCGGTGGGGTGTCCATGTGGCCCACCCCGTACTTCGACGCCGGGCGCATGGCGATCTGCACGGACCCGCTGGGCGCACGGTTCGCGATCTGGGAGTCGGCCGGCTACCTGTCGCCCGACGTCATGCACGAGCCCGGTTCGTTCACCTGGTGCGAGCTGACATGCCGGGACGTCGAGGTCGCGAAGGAGTTCTATGCCGCCGTGTTCGGTTGGGGATGGACGAGCCCTCCCTTCGCTGAAGGATCGGGCTACAGCGTGTTCTCACTCCCTGGTGTCCCGCCCATCGCAGGCATGGTCGAGATGGACGAGCTGTGGCCGGCGGACACCCCGGCGCAATGGATGATCTACTTCGCCGTCGGGGACACGGACCGCGTCGCCGCCCGGACGGCCGAGTTGGGTGGCACGGTCTCCATGGAGCCCTTCGACCTGTACAACGTGGGACGCGTCGCTGTCCTCAACGACCCGGAGGGGGCGGTCTTCTCCGTCCTCCAATGGAGTGAGTGACCGGTTCGACCGGTTCGACCGGCTAGAGGGGCTTGTGCATGTAGACGAGTGAGAAGTCGCCCTGGGAGCGGCGGTCGTATTCGACGTAACCGATCCTCGAGTACAGGGCGATGTTCTCGGTCATCTTCTCGTGGGTGTAGAGGTGCACTGCGTCGAAGCCCGCCCGCCGGGCCTCCGTCTCGGCCAGCTCCAGCAACGCTCGCCCCAGCCCGACCCCACGGTGGGCGGGATGCACGGCGACGTTCTCGATGACGAAGCCCTCGTCGTCGACGCCGAGTACGAGCACCCCGGCGATGGTCCCGTCCTTGTCCACCACCGTCACCTGGCGATCGCGGATGACCTCGGCGTAGTCCGCGGTCATCGGTCCCGGAAGCATGCCGATGCGCTCGACGTAGTGGCCGTAGGCGACGTCGACGAGCTCGGCCACCGACGCCGCGTCACCAGCGTCGGCCGAGCGGAACGCGTAGCCGTCCATCGGAGGAGTATGGCCGCTGGCCACGGTGCCCTCAGGTGAGGTCGCGCCGCATGCACACGCGGGTCGTCGGATCGAGCCCGTGGGCGGTCTCGGCATCCCGGATCGCTCGGAGCTCGGGGCCGATCTGGTCCTCGGCGAGGACCACGAAGCCGAGGTGCTCGTAGAGGGGACGGTTCCACGGCACGTGGCTGAAGGTGGTCAGCGTCATGGCCGGCCGGCCGGTGTGCGCGGCCCAGCGGGCCACCTGGTCCAGCAGGGCGCGGCCGACACCGGTCCCCTGGTGGTCGGGGAGGACGCTGACCTGCTCGACGTGCGCGCAGCCGTCGACCACGTCGACCAGCACGTAGCCGATGACCTTCCCGGCGGCGCCGAGCGCGATCCAGGCCCGTCCGCCGGCGGCATGGGCCGTCAGCACCTCGAGCGACAGCGGCGCGTCGTCGGCGACGTCGTCCATCCCGAGCTCCCGGAACCGTTCGCCGGCCTTCCGCTCGATGGCCTGCAGCATCGGTGCCTGCTCGGGTCGGGCCAGCTCGATCGTGACCGTCGGCGGCGGCGCACCGTCCGGATCGGTTCCCACGCAGAACTCGTTGCCTTCCGGATCTCGGAGCACGAACCATCGGATGCCGTTGCCTTCACGCCACCGGGGCCGGCCATCCACGGGCTCGTCGGCCAGCGAAGCACCGAGGCCGAGCAGCCGGTCGATCTCGGCCTCCAGGTCGGGAGCGGCGAGGTCGACGTGCACCCGGTTCTTGCCCGGCGTCGGATCGGCCACGTGGAGGAACAGGATCTGGCGCACGCTGCGATCATCGGGCGCTCGCAACCGCACGAAGTCGGCCCGCTCGTCGGCCACGATGTAGCCGGTGACGGCGGCCCAGAAGCGGCCCAGGAGGCGGGGCTGCCGGGCGTCGAACACGACGTTGTGGATGGATGCGGGCACGGTCCGGTGAGCGTAGGTGGCGCCTGGTGCTCATCCCTCCTGGATTGGGTGCTCAGGCAGGGGATAGGCGCTGATGGCCGGTAGCACGGCCTCGATCTCGCTGGACCAGTCCATGGCCCGGATCTGCGACTCGCTCCGTCGCCCGCCGAGCATCCGGAACGCCTCGAAGCGGCTGGTGCGCAACGAGCCGGCGGCCGGCCCGGCCCCCAGCGCCCATTCCTCTCCCGGCAACGCAACGACGACCGTCCCCCGCTGCGACGAGGTGAGCCTGCGGTCGAGCTCGTTCAGATAGAAGTCCAGCCCGACGGCCAACGCGTCGTCATCGGCGAGGATCCCCATGCCCAACGCGTGGCGGACGTCGGCCGTGTGCTGGAGGAGATCGCCGACGTAGTGGCTGCCGAACTCGTAGCCGAGCAGGCGGAGCCCGTCCTCGAACAGCGGTGCCTCGCGCTCCCACTCCTCGGCCACCTCGTCGACGGTGCGGTCCCGACGTTCGAGGATCTGTCGAGCCGTCCACTCGTCGGGTTCGACCACGTCGAACCGCTGCGCGTTGAGGTCGGCGGTTATCCCCACGACGTGGGAGAGGACATCCTGCACCGACCATGCCGGTGTCGCCGGGACGACGGTGGCGAGCTCGTCGTCGCTCAGGGACCGCATCAGCTGGACCAGCTCGCGGCGTTTCGTGTCGTAGAGAGCACCACAGTCCATCGGCCGCTCGGCGATCATCGGCCGATCCTCGCGCACGCGACGAAGCTGACGTGGGTCGACCCTCTCAGCCGGTCGGGTCGCCGGCGCGGAAGCGGTAGGCGAGGTTGACGCGTCCGGATCCCATGGGCTCGGCTGACACGAGCTCGAGTGCCTGGCGCTCGACGAGCCCCCCGAAGAGAGCCATCCCGTCTCCGGCGGCTCCCGCGGCGACGGGGTGCAGGATCAGCCGGAGCTCATCGAGCAGGCCGGCGGTGATCAGGCTGGTGACCAGTCCCGGGCCGCCGACCACGTAGACGGCCTTCCCCGGCTGCTGCCGCAGTCCCCGGATCTCCTCGATGTCGCGAACGATGCTCGCCGTCGGCCAGCTCGTCTGGGTGAGCGTCGTGGAGAGCACCAGGTGCGGCGTCTCGGCGGCGACGCGGGCGTAGGCGACCTCGCGCGGGGAGGGATCCCGGCCGAGCATGGCGGACGCGGCACTCGGGTCGTCGAGGATGGCTCCCCAGAACTGCTCGTAGCCGGGGAACATGCCGCCGCCGAGCACGAAGGCGTCGACCGGCGGCAGCAGCTCGAGGCCGTCAGCCCAGGACCCGAAGGAGTCGGCGTCGCCCTCGGGGCCGAGCACGTACCCATCGAGCGTCACCTGCATCGCCGAGATCAGGGTTCGCGGTGTCGTCGTGGTCATGCCGGCCTCCAGGCGTCGTCGTCTCGGGAGGCGTCGGTGTCGCTCCCCAGGGGTGCAACTGCGACGGCGCCCGGAAGTCGTCGCCCGCGCGTGGCTCAGCCGGGAGCGTCGCGCTCCATCCGGGCGAAGCGGCGGCGGACGAACTGCATGCTCTCCTCGTGGGGGATGATGTAGAGGCGCCCGTCCTTCACGGCGCTGACCACGTCGGCCGCGACGTCTTCGACGGCGAGGACCCGCCCCGCCAGGTCGTCCGCCTCCTCGGCGGTGGCCGGCATGGCCGGCATCAGCGGCGACGCATCGGGTCCACCGAGCGCTGCGGGCCGGTTGCGCTCCGAGGTGTCGATGTTGGTCTCGACCCGCATGGGGCACAGCACCGACACGCCGATGCCGTGCGCCCGCAGCTCCTTCTGCAGGACCTCGGCCAGCGCGACCGTGCCGTACTTGGTGACGCAGTACGGCCCGAGGCCGACGTTGGGTACGAGGCCCGCGAAGGACGCGGTGAACAGGATGTGGCCGCCGCTCCGCTGGGCGATCATGCGCTCGAGGAAGGCCTCGACGCCGTGTATCGGCCCCCACAGGTTGACGCGCACGAGCCACTCCCAATCCGCGTGGCGCATCTGGACCACGGGACCGGCCACGGCGACGCCGGCGTTGTTGAACAGCAGGTGCACGGCACCGAACCGGTCGTACGCCTGATCGGCAAGGTTGCGAACCGATGCCAGGTCGCCGACGTCGCAGACGACCCCCAGCGCCCCGAGCTCGGCGGCGGCCCGCTCGAGCGGGCCCTCCTCGATGTCGGCGAGGACCAGCTGCATCCCCTCCTCGGCCAACAGCCGCGCTGTGGCCAGCCCGATGCCAGAGGCACCGCCGGTGATCACCCCGGTCCGCCCGGACAGGTCGTCCATCGTGGCTCCTCATCTCGATGTTCGCTGGCGTACCGTGGTCTAGCCGGTGGCGAGCCGACAAAGGGATGTGCGCTCATGGCGGGGACGGTCGCAGGACTCGGCGAGGGCTTCGCCACGGAGATCACGCTCAGCGGGCCTCTACGCTCGCCGGCGCAGATGCTCGAGGAGCAGCACGACGGGGCCGGGCGATCGAGCATCCACGACGAGGGGACCGCGGCCGGCCTCGGGCTCGCCGGTGCCCCGATCGAGGCGCCCACCCACTTCAGTCAGGTCGATCCGCTGGCCGCCGCCCTCTGGGGCCGGGCCTGGTTCGAGCGAGGCTGCATCAGCTGCCACTTCCGCACCATGGTCGTGGAGGGCGAGCAGGTACAGGCCTCGCTGACCACCACCGGGCCGTCGTCGGCCCGCGTGGAGGCGCACAAGGCCGACGGGACGCCGGTGCTCACCGGAACGGCCTCGGTCGACCGCGGCCAGGGGCACCCGCAGACCGAGCTCGACACCCGGCTCGCATCGCAGACGGACCCGGGCGAGCTGTTCGTCGTCGACCGGCTCCAGGTGGGCATGCGGATCGTCGATGCGCACCCCGCCTCGGTCGACCACACCGCCGGCAACGGCCCCGCCTACCCCTTCTCCCTGGCCGAGAAGCTCGAGCGCATCACCGAACCGCACCCCTGGTACACGCGCGAGGGCGGCGCGCACTCGCCGTGGGGCCGAGCGGTCCTTCCCCTGGAGATGGTCAGCGTGCTGGCGGCGAAGGCGGGCGGCGTGTGGCCCGTGCGAGGACCGGCTCTCGGCCTGTTCCTCGACCTGGAGATCCGCCTCGTCGAGGGACCGGTGTTCGTCGACCAGACCTACACCGTCGAGCGCGAGGTCGTCGGGCTGAGCCAGAGCCGGCGGACCGAGTCGTACTGGACCCGCACCACGCTCACCGACACCAGCACCGGCGCGGTCGCGGCCGTCGTGCTGCTGCACTCGGGCGTGTTCAAGGAGTCGTACGCCGGCTACCCGCGGGAACGCCTGGCCGAGCGCTAGCGGCACCGATAGCCGGACGAGCGAAAGGCACACCGTGGACTTCGACCTCCCCAAGGACCTCGCCGACTACCTCGTCACGCTGGACGAGTTCATCGAGCGGGAGATCAAGCCGCTCGAAGCCCAGGACGACAACGTGCGCTTCTTCGACCACCGCCGCGAGGACGCCCGCACCGACTGGGACCGCGGCGGCCTGCCCAACCCGCAGTGGATGGCGCTGCTGGCCGAGGCCCGCCACCGCGCCGACGCTGCCGGCCACTACCGCTACCCCTTCCCGGCCCAGTACGGCGGCCAGGACGGGACCAACCTCGGCATGGCGGTCATCCGCGAGCACCTGGCCCGCAAGGGACTCGGGCTGCACAACGACCTGCAGAACGAGCACTCCATCGTGGGCAACAACGTCGGGCTGCTGTTGATGATCGAGTACGGCAGCGAGCAGCAGAAGGCCCAGTGGATCGGCGATCTGGCCGAGGGCCGCCGGGGCTTCGCGTTCGGGATCACCGAGCCGGCCCACGGTTCCGACGCCACCCACATGGAGACCACCGCTCGGCGCGACGGCGACGAGTGGGTGATCAACGGCGAGAAGACCTGGAACTCCGGCATGCACGCCGCCCAGTACGACCTGATCTTCGCCCGGACGAGCGGGGCGGCCGGTGACGGTGAGGGCATCACCGCGTTCCTGGTGCCCACCGACACAGCGGGCTTCGAGGTGGTCGAGTTCCTGTGGACCTTCAACATGCCCACCGACCACGCCCACGTCCGTCTCACGGACGTACGGGTACCGGACGGCGCGATCTTCGGCGGCGAGGGTCGTGGGCTGCAGGTGGTGCAGCACTTCTTCAACGAGAACCGCATCCGCCAGGCGGCGTCGAGCCTCGGGGCGGCGCAGTTCTGCATCGACCGGTCGGTCGAGTACGCCAAGGAGCGCAAGCCGTTCGGCAAGCCGTTGGCGACCAACCAGGGCATCCAGTTCCCCCTGGTCGAGCTGCAGACCCAGTGCGAGATGCTGCGCGCGCTCATCCACAAGACCGCGTGGCTCATGGACACCTACGGCCCGTTCTCCCAGTCCGACAAGGTCTCCATGTGCAACTACTGGGCCAACCGGCTGTGCTGCGAGGCCGCCGATCGGGCCATGCAGGTCCACGGGGGCCTGGGCTACTCGCGGCACATGCCCTTCGAGCACATCTACCGGCACCATCGCCGCTACCGCATCACCGAGGGCGCCGAGGAGATCCAGATGCGCCGGGTCGCGGGCTACATGTTCGGCTTCATGCACCAGCGGGCCCCCAAAGGCGTCTCGTCGGAGGCTCGGCCCGACTGATTACGATCGCCGCCGTGACCATCGCCGAGACGGTGGGGCGGACGGTCGCCGCCCTCGGCTGTCGACAGGTGTTCGGCGTGGTCGGCAGCGGGAACTTCGTCGTCACCCGCACCCTCGTGCAGCGCGGTGCCCACTTCGTGGCCGCCCGTCACGAGACGGCGGCCGTGACCATGGCCGATGCCTGGGCTCGCGTCACCGGCGAGGTCGGCGTGGCCACCGTCCACCAGGGTCCCGGCTTCACCAACGCCGTGACGGCGCTGGCCGAGGCGGCCAAGAGCCGCACACCGTTGCTGCTCCTCGCCGGCGACACGTCGGCCGCCGCCGTCCGGTCGAACTTCAGGGTCGACCAGGCGGCCATCGCCGCTGCCGTGGGTGCCGTGCCCGAACGCATCTACACACCGGCAACGGCGGCGGCCGACGTTGCCCGGGCCTACCGACGGGCCGCCCTCGAACGCCGCACCGTGGCGTTGATGCTCCCCCTGGACGTCCAGTCGGCGTCGGCCGCCGAGGCAGCAGCCGCGCCGCCTCCGCCGCTGACCCTGGCCACCCGGACCCGGCCCGCCGTCGACGCGGTCGAGGCCGCGGCCGAGCTCCTGGCCGCCGCTCGCTTCCCGGCGGTCATCGCCGGCCGAGGTGCGGTGCTGGCCGACGCCCGCGGGGCCATCGAGGAGCTGGCCGAGCTGACCGGAGCGGTCCTCGCCACCTCGGCCCTCGCCAACGGGCTGTTCACCGGCAACCCCTTCGCGCTGGGGATCGCCGGCGGGTTCGCGTCACCGGTGGCCGCCCGGCTGCTGGCGGAGGCCGACCTGGTCCTCGCCGTCGGCGCCTCGCTGAACATGTGGACCACCCGGCACGGCGCGCTGGTCGGCTCCGGAGCCAAGGTCGTCCAGATCGACTGCGACAGCGACGCCATCGGCGCACATCGTCCGGTCGACCTGGGCGTGGTCGGCGACGCGGGCGAGGCGGTCCGGGCCGTGACCGAGGTCCTGCGCGACCGGGGCCACGCCGCCGTCGGCTACCGCACCGACGAGGTCAAGACCCGGATCGCATCGGGAGGCTGGCGCCACCAGCCCTACGACGACGCCGGCAGCGACGACCGCATCGATCCCCGCACCCTGTCGATCCGCCTCGACGAGCTCTTGCCCCGCGACCGGCTGGTAGCGATCGACTCAGGGCACTTCATGGGATGGCCGGCCATGTTCCTCGACGTCCCCGATCCCCAGAGCTTCGTGTTCACCCAGGCCTTCCAGTCGATCGGCCTGGGTCTGGCCGGGGCGATCGGCGCCGCGATCGCCCGACCCGACCGGTTGACGGTCGCCGCGCTCGGCGACGGCGGCGCCCTCATGGCGGCCGGGGAGCTCGAGACCGTGGGCCGGCTGGGCTTGCCGCTGCTGGTCGTCGTCTACAACGACGCCGCCTACGGGGCCGAGGTCCACCACTTCGGCCCGCACGGCGAACCGCTCGACATCGTGACCTTCCCCGACACCGACTTCGCCGCGCTCGGGCGGGCGGTCGGGGCCGCCGGGGTCACCGTCCGGCGGGTCGAGGACCTCGCGGTCGTCGAGCGCTGGGTCGTCGAGAGGCCGGGACCGATGGTCGTCGACGCGAAGCTGGAGCCGACCGTAGTGGCCGACTGGCTGCACGAGGCCTTCCGCGCCCATTGAACCCGCCCGTGAACCGCCACCCCGCCACTGAACCGCCATCCCACGGAGGAGCGTGTCGATGAGTGCTCTGCAGGACCTGCTCGACGGCATCGGACAGGGTCGGATCGAGGTCGTCGACCTGACGGCCCCGCTGTCGGAGGCGACGCCGATCATCCAGCTGCCCCCACCCTTCGCGAACACCCCGGGGTTCTCGCTGCAGGAGCTCAGCCGGTACGACGAGCGGGGCCCGGCGTGGTACTGGAACGCCTTCTCGGCGGGCGAGCACGTCGGCACCCACTTCGATGCCCCGATCCACTGGGTGACGGGTCGCGACGGCCTCGATGTCTCGCAGGTGCCCCCGGTCCAGCTGGTGGCGCCGGCCGTCGTCATCGACAAGACGGCCGCCTGCGCCGCAGACCCCGACTTCCTCCTCGGCGTCGACGACGTGCGGGCCTGGGAGGACGACCACGGGCCGCTGCCCGACGGTGGTTGGCTCCTGTACCGCAGTGGCTGGGACGAGCGGGCCTCGGACCAGGAGCGCTTCCTCAACGCCGACGACAGCGGCCCGCACACGCCAGGCTTGTCGGTCGAGTGCGCGCGCTGGCTGGCGGAGGAGACGGCGATCCTCGGCATCGGCGTCGAGACGGTCGGGACCGACGCCGGTCGGGCCCACTCCTTCGAGCCGCCGTTCCCGTGCCATGCCTTCTTCCTGGGCAACGGCAAGTACGGCTTGACCCAACTGGCCAACGTGAGCCGGCTGCCGGCCACCGGCGCGGTGGTGATCGCCGCCCCGCTCCCGATCGAGGGAGGTTCCGGCAGCCCCTGCCGGGTCCTGGCGCTGGTCGAGAGGTCGTGACCGGGGCGTCACCGCCGCTACGCCGCGTCGCGTAGAGCGAGAGCCGCTTGGACCAGCGCGGCGTGCGTCAGTGCCTGGGGGTAGTTGCCGAGGTGGGCCTTGCTGGCCGGGTCCATCTCCTCGGCGTAGAGCCCCAAGGGGCTGGCATGGTCGAGGAGCGACTCGAAGAGCTCGCGGGCCTCTCGGGTGCGGCCGACGCAGGCCAGGGCCTGGACCAGCCAGAACGAGCAGGGGAGGAAGGCGCCTTCGGTGCCGGCGAGGCCATCGCTGCCCGGTGGGTAGCGGAAGAGGAGCGGACCCCCCGCGCCGAGGTCGGTCCAGACCGCGTCGATCGTCCCGTGCAATCGGGACGAGTCGCGCTCGTCGAGGCCGACGAGCGGCAAGATCAGCAGGGCCGCGTCGAGCTCCGCGGAACCGTAGGAGCGGGTGTAGGTCCCTCGGTCCTTGTCGAACCCCCGCGAGGCGACGGCTTCGGCGATGGCATCGCGTGCGGTCGACCACCGGCGTCGCCGCCTCGCCGGCAGGCGGTGCGTGTCGGCGAGCCGCAGGGCCCGGTCGAGGGCGAGCCAGGCCATGAGCTTGGAGTGGACGTGATGGGTGGGATCGCCGCG
>Ga0209382_10006261_pt1 | contig 15349 bp, 14 predicted proteins | sample SoiMetdeltSBSDD5_FD_187599 | JGI IMG/M metagenome (GOLD analysis project Ga0209382, IMG submission 187599) | Bulk soil microbial communities from a Populus tree surrounding site in Tennessee, USA - Soil MetaG P. deltoides SBSDD5 (SPAdes) (version 2) | ecosystem: Environmental > Terrestrial >... | reverse complement strand
GCGTCGCCGGGGTCTCGATGCTCATGTCTCGATGTTAGTGTGCCCTCGCGCGCGGCTCGGGGCTCCGCCTCCCGATTCCGGATTTCCGGCCCGGGCTGTCGATTTCGCGCCCCTCCGTTCGACTAGGGGACGAGAGGCGCAATGGGGCGCCTTGGTGAAGGAGACGGAGAAATGCCCGTGAACGCACCGCGATTCGCTTTGCTCGCCACCCTCGTGCTGTCCGCCGCCGCCGCCGCCGCGGCACCCGTGCCCGCGGCCACGGCGGCCCGGCCGGCCTCGGCCTCCCTCGAGCGGTTCAAGACCCTGGCCGGAGAGTGGGTCGCCGCGGAGGACGGCGACATGGTCAAGAAGGGTGACCTCGTGGCCCGCTACGCCGTGACCGCGTCCGGATCGGCGGTGGTGGAGACGGTCTTCCCCGGCCGCGAGCACGAGATGGTGACGGTGTACCATGCCGACGGTCCCGACCTCGTGCTCACGCACTACTGCATGGAAGGCAACCAGCCGCGCATGCGGGCCAGGGGCGCCCAGGGCTCGCGCTTCGACTTCGCGTACGACGGCGGCACCAACATCGATCCCAAGCGCGACCGCCACATGCACTCGGCCACCTTCGAGCTCGTGGGGCCCGACGAGATCCGCAGCGAGTGGAACGAGCTCGCCGAGGGCAAGCCCGTCTTCGTGGCGCGCATGCACCTCGTCCGCAAGGCGCGCTGACGCGATTCCTCATTCCCATCGAAAGGACAGGACGATGAAATACCTTCTGCTGATCTACGAGAGCGAGCAGGCCTTCGCCGGCCTCAGCGAGGCCGAGCAGGGCAGGATCTTCGAGGAGTACATGACGTACACGAGGGGCATCAAGAAGAGCGGGAACTACATCGGCGGGGAAGCCCTGCAGCCGATCTCGGACGCCACCACCGTGCGCGTCAAGAACGGCAAGACCGTCACCACCGACGGCCCCTTCGCGGAGACGCGCGAGCAGCTCGGCGGCTACTACCTGGTCGAGGCCAAGGACCTCGACGAGGCGATCAAGCTCGCCGCCGGCATCCCCGCCTCGCGCACGGGCTCCATCGAGGTGCGGCCGATCATGCCCACCCCGCCCATCGACTAGCCCGGCCCGACCCGTCGTACGCCGCCCGGCGGTTTAGACTGCCGGGCGGCGCCCATGGATTTCGAGACCCTGTACCGCGAGGAGCGCCCGCGCGCCCTCGCCACCCTCATCCGGCTCCTCCGCGACTTCGACCTCGCCGAAGACGCGCTGCAGGAGGCGTTCACGGCCGCGATCGAGCGCTGGCCGCGCGAGGGAGCGCCCGCCAACCCGTGCGCCTGGCTCGTCTCCACCGCCCGCCACAAGGCGATCGATCGCCTGCGGCGCGCGAAGAACTTCGCGGCCAAGCAGGCCGAGATCGCGTACCTGAGCGAGACGGCGTCTTCTTCCGATCCCGTGGACGAGACCTTCCCCGACGACCTGCTGCGGCTGATCTTCACCTGCTGCCACCCCGCCCTGGCCGTGGAGGCGCAGGTGGCGCTGACGCTGAAGACGCTCTGCGGGCTCTCCGTCGAGGAGATCGCGCGCGCCTTCCTGGTGCCGCCGCCGACCATGGCCCAGCGGCTCGTGCGCGCCAAGGGCAAGATCCGGGACGCCGGCATTCCCTACGAGGTGCCGGGCAGTGACCGCGTGGCCGAGCGTCTGGACGGAGTCCTGCGCGTCGTGTACCTCGTCTTCAACGAGGGCTACGCGGCCACGTCGGGCGACGCGCTCGTGCGCCGCGAGCTGTGCGCGGAGGCGATCCGCCTGGTCCGGTTGCTGCGCTCGCTGCTGCCGCGCGTCAGCGAGGTGGCCGGACTTCTGGCCCTCCTGCTGCTGCAGGACTCGCGCCGCTCGGCCCGCCTCGACGCGGCGGGCGATCTCGTGACCCTCGAGGAGCAGGACCGGTCCTTGTGGGACCGCGCCCAGATCGCGGAGGGAGAAGCGCTGGCGGAGGAGGCCCTGCGCGGCGGCGGCGCCGGCTTCTACGCCTTGCAGGCCGCCATCGCCGCCCTGCACGCGCAGGCGCGCCGGGCGGACGAGACGGACTGGCCGCAGATCGCGGCGCTGTATGCGCTCTTGCTGCGGCTCCATCCCTCGCCGGTCGTCGCCCTCAATCACGCGGCGGCGGTGGCGATGGGGGAGCGCCTGGATCGAGGGCTGCGGCTCATCGAGCAGATCGAGGCCGCGGGCTCGCTGTCCGGATATCACCTGCTGCCCGCGGCCAAGGCGGACATCCTGAGGCGGCTGGGCCGGCGGGCGGAGGCAGCGGTGGCGTATCGGAGCGCGTTGGGGCTGGTGACGCAGGATGCGGAGAGGCGGTATCTGGAGAGAAGGCTGAGGGAAGTTGCAGGGGGTTAGGCCCGCCGCGGGCTCATCGAGGTGACGGACGGCAAAAGCTGATCGGCCGGCCGTGGTGGCAAACCTCCATGTGTTAACCGCGTCGATCGCGTTGCGGTGTCGGCTCGATGGTGCGGTCGCGCCTGGCGGTGCCGGCGCGATGGTGCGCCTCGGTCGCGTTCGTCCGAGTGTCCGAACTATTTTTTCTTGCTTCCGTTCGTTCGGACCCGCATTTTCCAGACCCGCGCCGGCTTCGCGCTGCGGTCATCTCGTCAGCGGCCGCCAGAGCGCGGCGGCGGCTCGCTGCGCGATCGTCGCGCCGAAAGAATCACGCGCGCGCCGCCATCCTCTTCTCGAACGTCCTGGCGCACTCCAGACGCGGATCCGAGCCGCGAAAATCACCGTGATACATACGGCGAATGAATACGAACAGGCTCGTTCTCGCCTCCGGTCTTTCCGATCAGGATCTCCTCGCGCGCCTCGCCGCCCTCGCTCCGCCTCTCCGAAGACGCCGCGTGCAATCGCATCGAGGCGGGGCACGTCTGCCGGCGCTTCCCCGTGATCCTCGATCTGCTGGCCTCGGGGGAGATGTCGCTCACGTCCGTCCGGATGCTCCGCCATTGCCTCACTGCGGAAAACCACGAAGCCGTACTCGCCCGGGCCCGTGGCCGCCGCCGCAAGGACATCGAGGCGCTCGTGGCGGAGCTGGCGCCCCGGCCGGATGTGCCGCCGTCGGTGCGCAAGCTTCCCTCGGCCAGGCCCGCGGCCGCGTCCATGCCCGCGTCCGGGGCCGGCTTCTCGTCCGCCGCCTCGGCGCCGAGCCACGCGGAGACAGGTGTTGGTTCGACGGAACCGCCTCCAATCCTCACTCCGCCTGCGCCAATGCCCACACGACGTCCCATCATCGAGACGACCTCGCCGGAGCGCTATCGCGTCCAGTTCACGGTCGGCAAGGAGACCCACGAGAAGCTGCGGCGGGTCCAGGCGCTGCTCCGTCGCGAGATTCCGGACGGTGATCCGGGCGCGATCTTCGACCGCGCGCTCACGTTGCTTCTCGAGAAGGTCGAGAGGGCGAAGATCGGTGGCGCGGCGAGACCTCGGCCTATCCGTTCCGGAACGGATAACGCAAGTGCCGGCTCATCCCGTCACACCGCGAACCACGTGAAGCGCGTCGCTTGGCGCCACGACGGCGCCCAGTGCGGTTTCGTAACGGCTGACGGTCGAAGATGCACGGAGCGCACGTTCCTGGAGTTTCATCACGTGAAGCCGTATGCGCTGGGAGGCCCGACCACACCCGAGAACATCTCGCTCCGCTGCCGGCGGCACAACCAGTACGAGGCGGAGCTGGTCTTCGGTCCTCGCCGGGAGCCGAGTCGTCGGGAGGCGAGTAGCCAGGAACCGTCCATCTGGGAGGATGACGGAGGCGGTCGCCACGTTTAACAGAAGAGGTTGCGGCCAGGTCGGCCTGTCGTCAGGAACGTCCCTATCCCCAGAACCCCACCACGCGCGCGACCCGCCCATCCGGCGCCAGCTCGAATACGTTCGTGCCCCGACCTCGCGCGGCGCCATCGGATCCCTTTGCCACCCAATCCACGACCGCCGTGCCCTGGCACTGCCGCACGTCGCCGGCGCGTTCCAGGACGACCCCCGGCATGTGGATCTGGGCCGCGGCCAGGTGGGCGACGAGGTCGTCGATCCCGCTCGTGCAGGAGAACGCGTCCGCGAAGGTGACGTCGTCGGTCGCGATCGTCGCCAGGGCCGTGCGGCGGCGTGCGTCGTCCTTCTCCGACCAGGCGGCGAGGAACGCGTCCACGGCGGGGGTCAGGGCGGCCGACATCTCCCGCGTCACCACGTTCGCGAAGACGGCGAGCTGGTACCTCCAGCCCTGCACGTGCTCGTCGCGCGCGGCCGCGGTAGGCAGCTCGTGGCGCAGGTGCAGGACGGTGCCGTCCTCTCCCTCGTCCAGCGTGACGACGACGCGCGAGCCGCCCGGCCGCACCGGCTTGGCCGGGTCCTCGTAGCCGTAGGTGAAGACGACGAGCCGCGGCGGCACGACCTCGACCACCTCGCCCGAGGCCAGCGCGCCGTTGGGATGGCGGATGCGCAAGGCCCCACCGGGGCGGGCGTCGATGGTGGAGCCGGCGCCCCACCAGGCCGCGAACCGCTCGCTGTCCGTGAAGTAGCGGAACACGGTCTCCCGCCGGGCCCGGATCACCACCGTACGTTCCAGGACGTGTTCGAGTGCGCTCATCGCCGTCTCCTTCGTGCCGGCCGTCGCCGGCGCCCCGGCTTGGGCCCGCGGCGGCTCTCCTCCAGCTCCGCGCGCAGCTTCAGCCGGTACAGCGCGTCGTCCCACATCGATTCGAGCCACTGGGCCAGCGGGCCCAGGCCGTCCTTGCGGGCGGCATAGAACCGATGGCGGCCCTCGCGACGGCTCCGGAGCAGGGCGGCCTCCTCGAGCCGCCGCAGGTGCTGCGAGACCGCGCCGAAGGTGACATCGCCCAGCGCGCGGTGGATCTCTCCCGCGCTGCGCTCACCGTCCCACACCAGACGGAGGATCTCCCGCCGTCGCGGAGGGCCCAGCGTTTGGAGGACCGAGGCCATGAATTACAATTTAGCAGAAACTAAAATGTTGTCAAGAACCCGCTCCGGCGGCGCGGATGCACCCGTCGTTGACACTCCGGAGCGCGCCCGCCAAGATCCTCGCGATGATCCCGCCCCCCGTGCTCGACGAGGCCGAGCCCGCGACCGCGCCTTCGCTCGCGCGTCGCGCGGCCATCGCCCTCGTCCTGATGATCGGCTTCTACGGGCTGGCCGCGGCCATGGCCTTCGGCCTGGCCTGGATCCCCTACGCGGCCTGGGCCTACGGCCATCGCTTCAACCTCCGCCTCGCCATCTTCTGCCTGGGCGGTGCCTACCTGATCGTCAAGGCCATCGTGCCGCGGCGCGACCGGTTCGAGGCGCCGGGGCCGGCCCTGCGCCCCGCCAGCCAGCCGCGCCTGTTCCAGGAGCTGCGCGGGATCGCCGACGCCGCGGGACAGGAGATGCCGGCCGAGGTCTACCTGGTGCCGGACGTCAACGCCTGGGTCGCCCAACGCGGCGGCGTGATGGGCATCGGGGGGCGGCGGATCATGGGCCTCGGGCTGCCGCTCCTGCAGGCGGTGACGATCCCGGAGATGCGGGCGGTCCTGGCCCACGAGTTCGGCCACTACTTCGGGGGCGACGTGAAGCTGGGGCCGCTGATCTACCGGACGCGGGAGGCGCTCGTGCGCACGGTGGTCGCCCTGCACCAGCACAGCGGCGTGCTGCACAAGCCGTTCGAGTGGTACGCCCTGCTGTTCTTCCGGGTCACGCACGCGGTCTCGCGCCACCAGGAGCTGCAGGCGGACGCCCTGGCCGCCCGCATCGCGGGCGCCGACGCCCTCGCCCGCGGGCTGCGCACCGTGCACGGCGCCGCGCTCGCCTTCGGGGCGTACTGGGCGCAGGAGGTGGCGCCGGTGCTGGGCGCGGGCTACCTCCCGCCGCTGGCCGTGGGCTTCAGCCGGTTCCTGGAGCAGCCGAAGGTGAACGACGCCCTGCGCGAAGCGGTGGCGACGGAGGAGCGCGACGGCAAGGCCGATCCCTACGACACGCATCCCTCGTTGCGCGAGCGCCTGGCCGCGCTGGCGCGGTGGCCGGGCCCGGCCACGGCGGCACCGCGTGACGACGACGCCCGCGCCATCACGTTGCTCGACGCCGTGCCCGAGGTGGAGAAGGAGCTGGTGACGCTTCGCGCCGCGGAAGGGAGCGCGGGCTCCGGGCTCAAGCCGCTGGATTGGGAAGAGGTCGGGGGCGCCGTGCACGTCCCGCACTGGGAACAGTTCCTCCGCGACAACGGCCGCGCCCTGGCCGGGGTCACGCCGGGCACCCTTCCGGCGCTGGACTGGGAAGGCGTCGGCCGCGCCATGATCGCGCGATTGAGATTGGGCCACGGCGAGGTGGAGGCGCCTCCGCCGGCGGCGGTCGCCGAGTACGCGGTGGGAGCGGCGATCGCCCTGGCCCTCTCGCGCCGCGGCTTCGCGATCGAAGCGCCGCCCGGCGCGCCGGTCACGATGGTGCGGGGGCCGCGCCGCGTCGAGCCCTTCGCGGTGCGGGAGCTGGTGGACAAGGACGGCGAGGGCTGGCGCGCGTTGTGCGCGGAGGTGGGCTTCGGGGACCTCGACCTCGCCGCGCCGGTCGGCGCGCGGACCGCGGGAAAACCCTCGGGTGCACCGTCCGCATGAGCGGCCCCGCCGGCCACGACCCCATCGCCGAGTTCCAGCAGCTCTTCGCGCGGGCGGGGACGAGCGAGCCGGACGCGACCGCGTGCGCGCTCGCCACCGCCGACGGCACGGGGGCGCCGTCCGTGCGCATGGTCCTGCTCAAGGCCGTGGACGCGGCCGGCTTCGTGTTCTTCACGAACTACGAGAGCCGCAAGGCGGAGGAGCTGGCCGGCAACCTGCGGGCCGCGCTCTGCTTCTACTGGCCGACCATCGGAGCGCAGGTCCGCGTCGAGGGGGGAGTGGAGCGCGTGACCGCGGCCGAGTCGGAGGCCTACTTCGCGACGCGGCCGCGGGAGAGCCAGCTCGGCGCCTGGGCCTCGCGCCAGAGCCGGCCCCTGGAATCGCCGGAAGCGCTGCGCGCGGAGTTCGAGCGCACGAGCGCGCGCTTCGCCGGGCAGGCCGTCCCGCGCCCGCCATCGTGGGGCGGTTTCCGCGTGCGGCCGCAGCGGATCGAGCTGTGGCGCGCGGGCGAGCACCGCCTCCACGACCGCGTCCTGTACACGCGCGAGGGCGAGGGCTGGAAGGCCCAGCGGCTCTTTCCTTGAGCGCCGCGTGATTTGACGCCGCCGTACCCGGGTCCTAGTGTTCGTCGCATGAGCGCGCGCCGCGCCCTGGCCCTCCTTCTCCCGTCCCTTCTCCTTCTCGTGGCCCCGGCCGGGGCCGCCCAGGAGTGGCACGAGGCGTACCGGGACGGCGTGAAGGCGCTCGACCAGGGCCAGCCCGCGCGCGCGGTCGGCCTCCTCGAGTACGCGGTCAGCCGGCGGCCGCAGCCCGGACGCGACATCATCACCTACGGCACGAACGTCGAGCGCCAGTACTACCCGTACCTGAAGCTGGCCGAGGCCTATCTCCGGCTGCGCGACGTCGGGAGCGCGCGGTCCGCGCTCAAGCGATCCGAGAACTGGGGGCGCGAGCCGGCGGAGGACCGGCGGCGGCTCGCGGCGCAGGTGGACGCGCTGGCCGCCGCCGCGGCCACACCGGTCCCCGCACCGCCCAGCCCGGCGGCCACCGTGCCGCCGACGACGATGGCCGCCGCGCCTCCGCCGCCGACGGCGCCCGTGACCGCCGTCCCGGAGACGCCGCGGCCGGTGGCCGGCGCCCCCGTGGACCATCCTCCGGAACGGCGAGAGGCGGAGACGCCCCGGCGCGAGCCGCCCACGGCGGCCGGGAGCAGTCCGTCACCGCGCGCCGCTCCCGCGGCGGAGGCCTCGGCCGTCCTCGACATCGTGTCCCAGCCGCCCGGCGCCAGCGTCTACGTGGACGACGAGCTGATCGGCGCCACCGATCCCGAATGGGGGCGCCTCGTGCGCAGCGGCCTCACGCCGGCCGCACATCGCGTGCGCCTCTCGCTGGCCGGCTTCCAGGACCTCACCGAGACCGTGGACCTCGCGGCCGGTCGGGTCGAGCTGCGCCGGCGGCTCCTGCCCGCGGCGGCCGCGACCACGGCCACGCCCGGGGGAGCGAGTCCCCGCTTCCTCCTCGTCGGCGCGGTCGCTCTCATCTTGCTCGGCCTCACCGCGTGGGCCCTGCGCCGCCCGCTACCGGCCAGCGTCCCCCCGCCGACGCCGGGACGCAGCCATCCGTTCGACCCTTCCGCGCCGACGCCCTCCCGGCCCACGCCCTCCCGCGCGACCCCTCCACGCCCGACCCCGCCACGCCCGACCCCGCCGCGCCCGACCCCGCCGGGAATGGGCAGCCCGGGCGTGCATCGCGGCCCGGACGGCCTCGAGTACTTCGGCGACTACCGGCTGGTCGAGCCGCTGGGCCGCGGCGGCATGGCGTCCGTGTACCGCGTGGAGCGGGGGAGCGAGGTGTACGCGCTCAAGCGGCCCTTGCCCGCCTTCCTGGATGAGCCGGAGTTCCTGGAGCGCTTCCTGCGCGAGGCGGAGATCGGCCGCACGCTCCACCACCCGAACATCGTGCGCATCCTGGAGCGGGGCGCGGTGGAAGGAGTCCCCTTCTTCACGATGGAGCTGGTGCCCGGAGAGACCCTGCAGGCCCTCCTCCTCCGCCACGGAGCCATGGCGCCGCGCGCGGCCACCCAGGCCGTCGTGCAGATCGCGGAGGCCCTCGACTACGCCCACCTCAAGGGAGTCGTGCACCGCGACCTCAAGCCTTCGAACGTGATGGTGCTGCCCGACGGCGCCTTGAAGGTGATGGACTACGGGATCGCGCGCGCCCGCCGCTTCGACGGCCTCACCGTCACCGGCGCGTTCCTCGGGAGCCCGGAGTACGTGGCCCCGGAGACGATCGAGGGCAAGGGCGTGGACGCGCGCAGCGATCTCTACTCCCTGGGCGTGATCTTCTACGAGACGCTCGCGGGCCGGCGCCCGTTCCTGGCCGACGCGCCGTTCGCGATCCTGCAGAAGCACCTGACCGAGGTCCCGGCCGCGCCCTCGGCCCGGCAGGCCTCCGTGCCCGCGGAGCTGGACCGCATCGTCCTGCGCCTCCTGAGCAAGGCCCCCGACCAGCGCTACGCGGGGGCGGAGGAGCTGGTGCTCGACCTCCGCGACTTCCTGAATCGCGCCTGATCAGCGGGGCGGCACCAGCCGCTTCAGCGCCTGCCGGTCGAGCCCGAGCGTCTCGCTCGAGCGCAGCAGGTCCTGCTCCAGGCGCTGGCGGGACCGCGTGGCCGCGGGGGCCTGGGCGCGCGCGCCGACGTGGGGCCACAGGGCACGGCGCACGTCGTCTGGAAGCACGTTCGCGAGGTATTCGAGGGCGGTGCCGCGCAGGTTCGAATCCGCGCCCAGCACGGCCCAGTAGGCGATCTGCAGCGGCTCGCGCTCGACGGCCAGGGAGAGCAGCGTGAACACGTGGGCCAGACCGCGCTCGCCCGGCGTCTGCGGGCGCACCTCCGGGTTGGACTCCTCCACCCCCGCGACCTCCGCCTCCTCCTCGCCCCATCCCCGGGGGGCGCCTTCCAGCTCGCGCAGCGTGGCCGCGAACACGGCGGCGCGGGGGACCACGACCGCGGACTCGCGCTCGGTGATGCGGGCCAGGGTGAGCGCGCACTGACGGCGCACCCCGAACTGGGGATCGGCCAGGCCGAGCAGCAGGCCGTCGGCGGCCCGCTGGGTGCCGGTGCGGCGGAGGACGCGCGGGATGCGCCGGCGCACCGCGACGTCCTGCCGGGGATCGAGGAGGGCGTCGAGGAGCTGCCCGGTGGTCTTTTCCGCGGACCGGCGCAGCGCGCGCAGCGCGTCCAGGAAGAGGTCGTTGCGGGCGAGCAGCGGGATGACGTGGCCGACCAGCGCCGGGTCCGCCGCCTCCGCGCGGCGCAGCCCGCGCCGCACCACGTCCGGGTCCGCGGAGCGCAGGTCGGCCACGGTCTCGATGACGGCGTCGCCCTCCGGGCGCGCCGCCACCGCCCGCGTCTCCCCGCGCCGCGCCGCGATCTCGCGCAGGATCGCCTCGCGATCGCCGATGAGGCCGGTGCGGGTGAGGGTCATCGAGGTCGTCGAGTCCATGACGTCCGCGAGGTCGAGGCGCACCACGCCCGAGCGCAGGCTGTCCTCGAGGGCGGCGACGTAGCCGTTGTGCAGCCTCCGGGAGACGGCCACCGCGGCCAGGGCGGAGGCGGCGGCCAGAGCGAAGAGCACGCGCGGCCGCTGCGTGCCGAGGGCGGCGGCCAGACCCAGGATCACCACGCTGCCCACGATCGTGCCCAGCCGGTCGAAGCCCACGTCCACGATGGTCTTGGTGGGCCGCTTGCGGCGCTCGGCCACGGGGGTGAAGAGCAGCTCGTAGCCCGACCGGAACAGCGAGTTGTTGAGGACGCCGTGCGCGCCGCGGGCGGCAAGCGCGCTCCACAGCCCGGGAGAGGCGAGACCGGCCAGCGCCGCCACCGCGACCGTCGCCGGGCGCAGCGCCACCGTCCCCGCCAGCCCCAGGCGCCGCAACGCGGGCCGGGCCAGGGACATCTGCACGGCCAGCCCGAGCCAACCGATGCCGGTGTGGAACAGCGCGAAGAACGACATGAGCGGAGCCCCCGCCGGGAAGGTGGCCGCGGCGCGCGAGCTCAGGATGAAGTCGAGGAGCGTCTCCGTGGCCGCGCCCAGCGCGACCACCAGGGCGAGATCGCGCAGGTACGGCACCTCTTGCATCACGCGCAGGCCGGAGAGGGGACCCGTCTCGCCGCGCGGGAGGCGGCGCTCCTCCATCGTGCCGCCCGTCTCCCCGGCACCCAGGCGGGAGAGGGCGAGCAGGCACACGACGTTGAAGGCCGCCATCACCGCCAGCATCGTCGGCACCGGCACCAGGCCCGCCGCGGCCCAGGCCAGCATGCCGCCCGCGACTCCGCCCAGGGAGGCCCCCAGCGTCACGTCTCCCATCACGCGTCGCGCGGTGTGCGGGTCGAAGCGCTCGTTCATGAGCGACCAGAAGCCGGAGACGACGGTGGCCCCGAAGGCCGCCATGTGGAGGTAGACCGCGACCGCGGCCAGGCGCGGCTGGACGAGGCTGAGGCCCCACTCCGCCAGCAGCAGCGCGGTGCCCGCCGCGATCGCGATCGGCACCACCCGCGCGGGGGAGCGCCGCGAGAGGGCCGCGGAGAAGCCGAGCACGGCCAGCGCGGAGACCACGGCCGCCGCGATCATCACGAGGGGCAGGGAAGAGACGTGGAAGGTGGACAGGAACAGCGCGTCGCGCGTGGCCCGTCCCGCGACCTGCTGGGCGATGAGCGCTCCCGCGGCCAGCATGGCGGCCACGACGGCGCGGCGGTGGCCGGAGGTGCTGCTCGCGGGGGGCATCGAGGGCGACGTCTATACTACGCCATGCCTCGCACGCCCTCGTCCGTCCTGGCCTCCGCGCTCTTTCTCGTGCTCGCGGGAAGCCTGGAGGCGCGCGCTCAGGGGGTGTCCCTCAGCCGGGCCGGCTCCGGCGCCCGCGCCGCGGGCATGGGGGACGCCTTCGTGGGCGTGTCCGACGACGGGACGGCGGCGTCCTGGAACCCGGCCGGCCTGGCCCAGCTCCGCCAGCCCGAGCTGTCGTTCGTGTACGCGGTCAGCAAGCCGGCCCTGGATCTCTCCGGCCTGCGCTCACCCGACGACCGCTCGCTCTACGCGTATCGCCACCCCCTGCGCGGCGCCAGCTCCTTCGTCGACTTCGCGAGCGCGGCGCTGCCGTTCTCGGTCGTCCGCCGTCCGCTGACCCTGCAGGTGAGCTGGCGGCGCCTCTACCAGCTCGACAACGTGTTCGGGGGCCAGTTCGATCGCTATCCCGTGGAAGAGCCGGGACGCGTGCTAGCGTCTACCCAATTCGAGGACCGGCTCGAGGGGAGCATCGACGTCCTCTCGGTGGCGGGCGCGGTGAAGCTGACGAGCCGGGCGGCGCTGGGGGGAGGCCTGGATTTCTGGCGGGGCGGATGGAGGGAGCACGCCTCCTACGTCGAGCAGCCGCCCACGCCCGGCCCGTCCCCGTTCTTCGACCGCCGGAGCCGCGTGCGCCTGCGCGGGCACAACCTCAACGTCGGACTTCTCCTCAACTACCCGGCCTGGAACGCGGGCGTGGTCTATCACGCGCCGTTCTGGTCGACGCTCTCCAATCACGTCGAGGACCAGTCTTCGGTCGGTCCGCCGCAGACCGCCGATGCGCCCCGCGCCCGGTTCCGCTTCCCGCGATACATCGCCGCGGGACTGGCCTGGCGGCCGGCGCCGCTGTGGACGCTGGCCGGATCCGTGACCCACGATCAATGGACGGACGCGATCGTGGACCACGTCCCCGGCATGCCCGGTCCCTTCAATTTCTTCGACGGCCTGCCGCCCGAGCTCTCGAACACCCAGGACACGGTGTCGTTCAACGTGGGGGCGGAGCGTCTCCTGGTGCGGGACGGCGTGGTCATCCCGTTGCGTCTGGGCCTGGGCTGGGAGCCGCAGGGAGCGATGGATGCGGTGACGCGAGACCCGGTGAACTATCTCCTCATCTCCGGGGGCACCGGCTTCAACACCAATCGCTTCAAGCTCGACGCCGCCGTGCAGTACCGGGGGGCGTCCTTCCGCACGAGCCAGGTCCTCACCCTCGACACCTTGAGGACGGGCGGGCTCGCCCGCGACACCATCGGACGGGGGGACGCCCACGAGTGGCGGCTGAAGATCTCCGCGATCTACCGCATCCAGGACACGGAGAAGCTGCGCGAGATCCTGCGGAAGATCTTCGGATAGGAAACGACGGACGCCCGTCCCATCCGCGGGCCGTCGGTGCTACGGTGGGGATGTCCCGGTTTCGTACAGGCCGGCCTGGCCACGCCCCGCCGGCGGTGGCGCTCCCGCACTCGATGTCGACAGGGGCTTCATCGTGGTCCGTTCGCCCTCTCTCAAGGGAGTCACCGTACTCCTCGTCGACGACGATCCCGACGAGCTGGCCCTCGTCGGGACCGTGCTCCAGCGTGCGGGCGCGGAGGTGACGGCGGTGCCCAAGGTGGAGGACGCGCTGCGGGCGCTGCTCAGCCGGCGGCCGCGCGTCGTGGTGAGCGATCTCATGATCCCCGGCCACGACGGCTTCACCCTGATCCGCCGCATCCGCCGCATGGGAGAGGAGGGGGACGGCCATCTGCCTGCCCTGGCCATATCCGGCTTCGACAACGCCGATCAGAGGCGCTACGCGCTCGAAGAGGGATTCGACGAGTACCTGCCGAAACCGGTCCACGAACGTATCGTCGCGACCGTGGCGCGGATGCTGTCCCCGCGCTAGAAAAGAAAAGGAGAAGTCCATGGCCGATCTTGCTACCCTCCGCCACAAGTACGATCCCGTCATCCGCCTCATGCATTCCCGCGGGGCCGCCGTCCGCAACGTCGAGATGCAGGGCAACAAGCTCCTGCTGCGGGGCGAGGCCCCGTCCAACGACGTCAAGAACGCGATCTGGGACGAGATCAAGAAGGTCGATCCCACCTACTCCGATCTCACCGCCGACATCACGGTGAGCGCGGGCCAGGGCGGCCCGGCCGGAACCGCTTCCGCGCCCGCCGGAAGCTACACGGTCAAGAAGGGCGACACCCTCTCGAAGATCAGCAAGCAGTTCTACGGTGACGCCAACGCCTACAAGAAGATCTTCGACGCCAACCGGGACCAGCTGAAGGACCCGGACAAGATCCAGCCCGGCCAGGTCCTCCGGATCCCGAGCTAGGGCGCGGGAGGCCGCGGAGCCGCCACCACTTCGAAGGTGGCCTTCGGGCTGGTGATCTTCGTGCGGTCGTCCATCGCCCACACCGCGTAGGTGCCGGGCACGAACTCGCCGCTGACGATCTCCCGCTCGAAGGTGCCTTCGGGGCTGGTGCCGTAGCGCTTGGCCTGCCATTCCAGGCCGTCCGGTCCCTGCAGGTGCGAGGTGACCCCGGAATTGCCGGTGAACCCGCGGCCCGTGTAGGTGAACGGCTGGCCCGGGCGTCCGCGCGCGGGCGTGATGGACACTTCGCCGGCCAGGGTGAGGGGGGCGGGATTCGACCGGCTCCCGTCCGCGTTCGACACCCGCACCTCGTAGCGTCCGGGGCTCGTGCCCGCGAGCGCGAACGTGGCCACCAGCCGCGTGGCCGTCCTTTGCGTGATGGTTCCATTCGCGATCACGCGTCCGGCCGCTTCGCTGACCTCGATCCCGCCGCCGCTCGCTTCGAAGCCGGTTCCCTCGACGGTCACCGTGACCGTGGAGCCGACCGCGGAAGCAGGGGTCAGGGAGACGATGCGGGGGCCGGGCGCGGCGAGCAGCAAGAGCGCGGTCAGAAAGGTCGACGCGTCCATCGACGTGTACCTCCGCCCCGAAGTCTATTCCCGCTGGCGGCGGAAGATCTCCATCACCGTGGCCAGCGTGTCCGCCTCCGCCGCCGGCTTGTCCGGGCGATGGCGCTTGACCCGCGCGAAGCGCAGGGCCAGGCCCGCGGGATAGCGCGGCGACTCCTGGACGTCGCTGAACGCGATCTCCGCGACCAGCTCCGGCCGGACGTGCACGACGTGGCCGTCGCGGCCGGTCTCGAGGCCCAGCAGCGTCTCCGTCTGCCAGCGCAGCATCTGGTCGGTCAGGCCCTTGAAGGTCTTGCCCAGCATCACGAAGCGTCCGCTCTCCGGGTCGCGCGCGCCGAGGTGCAGGTTGGAGAGCCAGCCCTGGCGCCGGCCGCTGCCCCATTCCACGGCCAGGATCACGAGGTCGAGGGTCGCCGCGGCCTTGAGCTTGAGCCAGTGGAAGCCGCGATGGCCGGCGGCGTACGGCGCCTCCAGCGATTTGGCCATCAGCCCTTCGTGGCCGGCCTCCAGGGCCTGGCGCAGGAAGCGATCCGCGTCCTCGGCGTCGCGCGTGACGAGCCGCGGCAGCCGCTGGGCCTCGGGGACGATGCCGGCCAGGCGCTCCGCGCGCTGCGCGTAGGGCAGCGCGATGAGCGGGCCCTCGCCCTCGCGGTAGAGGCAGTCGAAGAAGAACGACGAGAGGGGCAGCTCCCGCCGCGCCGCCGCCACGTCCTTGGACCGGCCGAAGCGGCGCATGGTCACCTGGAACGGATGCGGCCTGCCGCCCGGACGAAGGGCGATGGTCTCGCCCTCCAGCAGCAGCTCGCGCGGCTCCAGCGTGCGGGCCCATTCCACGAGCTCAGGGACGCGCGCGGTCACGTCGCGCAGCTCGCGCGTGAACACGCGCACCTCGTCGCCGGCCTTGTGGAGCTGGATGCGCGCGCCGTCGAGCTTGTCCTCGAACGCGGCTTCGCCCAGG
>Ga0209382_10006258_pt1 | contig 15351 bp, 12 predicted proteins | sample SoiMetdeltSBSDD5_FD_187599 | JGI IMG/M metagenome (GOLD analysis project Ga0209382, IMG submission 187599) | Bulk soil microbial communities from a Populus tree surrounding site in Tennessee, USA - Soil MetaG P. deltoides SBSDD5 (SPAdes) (version 2) | ecosystem: Environmental > Terrestrial >... | reverse complement strand
CGGCCCCATCGGCAAGGTGCGTGATGGTGACACCATCCGGATCGTCGTGGATCGTCACCGGCTGGAGGGCAGCGTCGATCTCGTGGGCGAGACCGGACGTGAATTCGGCGTCGACGAAGGCACGCGCGTGCTGTCGGCGCGATCGCCACGGCCCGACCTGTCGCCCGATCCCGACTTGCCGGCCGATACGCGGCTGTGGGCCGCGCTGCAGCAGGCCGCGGGCGGCACCTGGGGCGGCTGCGTCTACGACGTCGATGCGATCGTCGCCGCGCTGAAGCGCTGAGGTCTACTCGCTCGCGCGGCCGCCCGCGCGCAGCGCACGTGGGACGAGCAGCCGGTCGGCGGCCTCGAAGGCCGCGTGAATCGCGAGCGCCATGACCGCCGAGGGAATCGCGCCGGCCAGGATCGTCGCCACGTCGTTCAGGGCCAGACCGGTGACGATCAGCGTGCCGTAGCCGCCGCCGCCGATGAAGGCGGCCAGGGTGGCGGTGCCGACCGTGAGCACCGCCGACGTCTTGATCCCCGCCATGATCGTCAGCGACGCCATCGGCAGCTCGATCCACGCCAGCCGTCGCCAGCCGTCGATTCCGAGAACGGCCGTCATCTCGACGAGGCGCGGATCGAGACTGCCGAGGCCGGCGACGGTGTTGCGGACGATCGGCAGCAGGGCGTAGAGGCACAGCGCGACCAGCGCAGGAAGCTGGCCGATGCCGAAGAGCGGGATCATGAACGCGAGCAGTGCCAGTCCCGGAATGGTCTGCAGCACGCCCACACCCATCAGCTCGAGCTGCGCGAGGCGCGGGCGCCGGGCGGCCAGGATGCCGAGCGGCAGTCCCACCAGCACCGCCACCGTCATCGAAACGCTCACGAGCCACAGATGCTCGAGCGTCAGCCGGCCGAGCGGTCGGTCGGCGCTCCGCGCCGGCCCCGCTCGACCGAGGAACGTGGCCGCCGCCTCCGCAAAGGTTCGCCGCTCGAGATCGGCCAGCGCGTTCAGCCGCGCCATCGCCTGGTTGTCGAGACGTCCGGCGAGCCGGTCGGACAGGGCCGCCCATGTCCGCGGATGGCGCTCCACCAGCGAGCGCCGCGCGAGCAGCACCGCGGTGTAGTCGGGAAAGAAGCGCCGGTCGTCGACGAGCACCGTGAGATCCAGCCGCGCCAGCTGTCCATCGGTCGAGAACACGTCGATCACGTCGACGCGGCCGCTCGCGAGCGCGGCGTACGTCAGCGCGTGCTCCATGATCCGTACGTCGGCGAGCCGGAGGCCGTAGTGACGGCGCAGCCCGGGCCAGCCGTCCTCCCGCTCGAGGAATCCCGCGTCGAAGGCCCCCGTGAGCGTGGGATGCCGCGCCAGCTCGCTGATCGTCCGGATGCCGAGTCGCTGCGCCGTGTCGCGCCGTAGCGCCAGCGCGTAGGTGTTGTCGAAGCCGAGCGGATCGCTCAGGGTGAGGCCGCGCGGCGCCAGCCGTGTCCGAAGCGCCTCGACCGACGTTGCCGACGGTTCCTTCAAGATGGCCTGGGCGATCGTGCCCGTGTACTCGGGATAGATGTCGAGATCGCCGGCGGCGAGCGCCGTGTAGACGATGCCGGTGCCGCCGAGGCCGAGATGGCGCTCGGCGCGCGCCTCGCCCGTCTCGTCGATGATCTGTGCGACCAGCTCGGCCACGATGTAGTTCTCCGTGAACGACTTGGAGCCGACGCGGATGACCGGCGCCCCGGGCCCTGACTCGCCGCAGGCGCTCAGCGCGAGCAGCGCGCCGATGACGGTCACGACGCGTCGCCGCGACACGTCAGAGGTACTGCGTCATGGCCCGCGGCGGCGCCTGGGCGCGCAGGAACTCGGCGACGAACGGCTCGGCCGGCCGTGTCGCCAGATCGGCAAAGGTGCCGTGCTGCACGACGCGACCGCGGTCGAGCAGCGTGATGGCGGCGCCGAAGACAAACGCCTCGCGAACGTCGTGCGTCACCACTACCACCGTCCGCGCGAGCTGGCCGATGAGGGCGACCAGCTGCGCCTGGAGATCCGCGCGCGCGATGGGATCGAGCGAGCCGAGTGGCTCGTCGAGAAGGAGCACCGGCGGATCGAGCATCAACGCCCGCAGCAGGCCGACGCGCTGACGCTGGCCGCCGCTCAGCTGATGAGGATAGCGAAGGAGCAGCGAGCTCTCGAGGCCGACGAGCGGGGCCAGCGCGTCGAGGCGCGCGCGTCGTGCGTCGAGGCGCCACCCGGCCGCTCGAGCCGGCAGGATGGCGTTGTCCGCGACGGTGAGATGCGGATAGAGGGCGCCCTCCTGCACCACGTAGCCGATGCGCGCGGCCGGCTCGACACGCACGTCGCCCGTGTCCGGGCGGACGAGGCCGAGGATGATTTTCAAGATCGTGGACTTGCCGGAGCCGCTGGAGCCGAGCAGGACGTGCGTGACGCCGGCCTCGACGGTGAGAGACACGTCGTCGAGCGCCACCCGCCCGTCGAATCGCTTCGACACGTGACGCAGCGCGATCATGACGCCTCAGCGGCCAATGCCGCGCGCCATCAGGACCGCCATCAGGGGCATCAGCGCCAGCAGGGCCAGCTCCACGTGGAGCAGGCGCCGCACGCGCGCCACCGCCTCGGCATCCGGCGCGGCGCTGCCCGCATCGACCGCGCGCCGCCAGCCGATGAAGCGCCGGGTCGGTACGATCGAGATCACCGCGATGGCAACGTAGAGAGCCATCTTCGCGATGAACGCGGGGTTCGGCAGGTAGAACGCCACGCCCTTCGCATAGACGAAGAGCCGCAGCAGGCCGGTGGCCAGGGCGAGCATGGCCGCCGCGAAGAACACGATGTCGAGACGTGGTAGCTGCCGCACCTGCGCGGTCGTCAGCGGCGCGCGACAGACCACCAGCTCCGCCGTCAGAAACGCGCCGAGCAGGATGATCGAAAGGTAGTGCAGGTAGGCGAGGAGCGGTTCCATGCCGCTCGATCCTACCGCGACTCGTCCCCGCGGACGCACCCGGGTCCGGCCCGCTCGGACAGGCCGTGGGATACCGGTGGACGGTCGACTGTACGCTCCGGGACGCGTGTAGTACCATCGCCGCACCCACCGAGGAGGACGTTCATGGCGATCACGGCGAAGCTGCTCCACGTCGACCTGACGAATCGCGAGACCCGGACGGAAGAAGTTCCCGAGACGCTGCTGCGCAAGTATCTCGGCGGTGGCGCGCTGGCCGCGCACATCCTGCTGCGGGAGCTGCCGCCCAACGCCGACCCGCTCGGGCCGGAGAACGTCCTCGTCTTCACCACCAGCGTCATCAACGGGCTGTCCCTGTCCGGGACCAATCGCTACACGGCCGCCGCGAAGTCGCCGCTGACCGGCGGCTACGGCGAGTCGGAGGCCGGCGGATGGTGGGCGCCCGAGCTGCGGGCGGCCGGCTGGGACGGTGTCGTCGTGCACGGCGCCGCCGCCACACCCGTGTACGTGTGGATCAAGGACGACAAGGTGGAATTCCGGGACGCCACACCGTACTGGGGCAAGCTCAGCGGCGAGGTGCAGGACGGCATCGAGGCCGAGCTCGGTGATCGCCGTGTGCGGACGCTGCAGTGCGGTGTCTCCGGCGAGCGCGGCGTGCGCTTCGCGGCCATCGTGAACCAGCTGAAGCATTTCCACGGACGCGGAGGCCTCGGCGCCGTCATGGGCAGCAAGAAGCTGAAGGCGATCGTGGTGCGCGGCAGCAAGCCGCCGGCGGCTGCCGACAAGGAGGGCGCCAAGAAGCAGCTGGTCTTCTTCAAGGATCATTACGACCGCGCCACGGATCGGTTCCACCAGCTCGGCTCGTCGAGCGGCGTGCTGGCGCTCGAGGCGGGCGGCATCCTGCCGACCCGCAACTTCCGCGACGGTTCCTTCGAGGGCGCCAAGGACATCAGCGGGCAGAAGATGCGCGACACGATCCTCGTGAATCGCGGCACGTGCTATGCGTGCGCGGTGGCGTGCAAGCGCGAGGTCGAGGTGAAGGAGCTCGGCGTCACACCGAAGTTCGGCGGTCCCGAGTACGAGACCCTGGCCGCCTCCGGCTCGCTTCTCGGCGTGCGCGATCTCAACAAGCTCGCGCTCATCAACCAGCTCCACGCGCAGTACGTGCTCGACTCGATCTCGTGCGGGGCCGTCATCGCCTTCGCGATGGAATGCTACGAGCACGGCATCATCACCCGGGAGATGGCGGGCGGACTCGATCTCGCCTGGGGCAACGCCGATGCTGTGATCGAGCTCATCCACCAGATCGGCAAGCGCGAGGGATTCCTCGGCCGGCTGCTCGGCGAGGGCGTCAAGCGTGCCGCCAAGGAGCTCGGCAAGGGCTCCGAGCGCTTTGCCCTGCACGTGAAGGGGCAGGAGTTGCCGATGCACGATCCGCGCGGCAAGAAGGGGCTCTCGCTCGCGTACGCGCTCTCGCCAACGGGGGCCGACCACATGGAGGCGCCGCACGACCCGCTCTACGCGGGCTTCCATCCGCAGGGTCATCCGCTCGGCGTGCTGGGCCTGATCGAGCCGCTCGATCCGCTCACGCTCGACGCGAGGAAGGTGCGCGCCTTCTACGTCACTCAGCAGGTGTGGAGCGCCTACAACTCGGTCGGGATGTGCGACTTCGTTGGCGCGCCGCTCAACGCCATGCAGCTCCAGCCGATGATCGACTACGTGAACTCGGTGACCGGCTGGAACATGAGCCTGTACGAGCTGATGAAGGTCGGCGAGCGGAACAACACCCTGGCCCGAATGTTCAATGTCAGGGAAGGATTTACACCGGAAGACGACGTGCTTCCCCAGCGCCTGCACGAGGGCATCGGCAACGGTGCGCTCAAGGGCGAGAAGGTCGACCCCGACCAGTTCTTCTCGGCGCGCCGTACGTATTACGAGATGGCCGGCTGGGACCCGCAAACCGGCCGGCCGAGCGCCGCTAAGCTCGCGGAACTAGGAATCAGCTGAGCGGGGGCGTAGAAAACCAACGGGCGGGGCGTCCACCCTCGACGCTTCGGAGCTTTCGCTCCGGGAGTCGAATGGGCTGAGGCCCCGCCCGCTGTGATAGCGCTCGTCCCGTCAGCCGTCTCTCCGTGGAAGGTTGAGGTCCTCCGCAGCGACGGTACCCACGTTCCTTACGCCATCGCTTCTGAGCGGTGCACGCGCGATGCCACCGATCAGGGCTTCCGGAAACGCTCCACGCCGTCACTCCCGAGCGCCCGCACCGCCCGGCCCTCGGCCTCGAGGAAGTTCAGGTGAGCCAGCGTCTCGCCGATGGCGAACCCGAGTTGATGGGTGTCGAGCTCGCGGCGGAACAGGACCGGGATCAGCTCGGCGCCGCTCTTGGGCTCGATCAGCGCGTCCGCCGCCTCCGCCAGCCGGGCGTCGTGATGCTGCACCAGCGTCGACAACCGGTGATGCAGCCCGCGAAACGGCAGGCCATGCGACGGAAGTATCAGCGTGTCGGCCGGCAGCGTGAGGAAGCGCGCGAGCGAGTCGAGATAGTAGCGCAGCGGGTTCTCGTGCGGCCGCTCCGGCCACACGCTCACGTTGGTGGTGATCTTCGGCAGCACCTGATCGCCCGCGATCAGCACGCGCGCCTCCTCGGAGAACAGGCAGGCGTGCTCGGGCGAATGGCCGCGGGCCGTGATGACGCGCCATCGACGGCCGCCGATGCTCACCGTCTCGCCGTCGGCGATCGGCATGAAGTGAAACGGCAGGCCGGCCACGAGACCCGGGTAGTGATTGCCACGCGCGCGGATCTTGAGCAGATGATGCTCCGCGATGCCGTGCTTGCGATAGTGCACCACGCGGCGATCGAGGTCGGCGTCGTCGCGGCTGCGCAGGGCGTACTCCGCGGCGAGCCACTCCGTCTGCGTACACCAGAGCGGCGCCGCCCAGCGCTCGGTCAGCCAGGCCGCGTTGCCGATGTGGTCGGGATGGAAGTGCGTGACGAGGACGCGGCGGATCGGCTTGCCGTCGAGGCCGTGGGCGAAGATCTCCTCCCAGCGCTCCCGCGTCGGCGACAGCGCCACGCCGGTGTCGACGGCGGTCCAGCCGTCGCCGTCCGCAAGCAGCCACAGATTGATGTGGTCGAGCTGGAACGGCAGCGGCATGCGCAACCACCGAATGCCGGGCACGATTTCGATCGTCTCCGCCGCGGCCGGCGGCGTGCTCCACGGATGCTCGAGGGCCATGCGGACGCCGCTCAGCCGCGCAGGCCCGGCATGTCGAAGCCGCGCTCGGTGAGATCGCGCACGAGCGCGCTCGACTGCTCGCGCGTCAGCGCGACCAGCGGCGGACGCACGGTGGCCCATTCGGCGATACCGGACCAGTGGGCCACGGCCGCCTTGAGCGCCGGGATCATCGGATACTTCGCGAACGTGGCGCGGATCTCGTCGAGGCGTTTCTGCTGCGCGTCGGCGTCGGTGGCACGCCAGCTTTCGTAGAGCCGCGCGATCGCCGCCGGATTGACGTTGGCGGTGGCGCTGATGCACCCGGCGCCGCCGTGGCGCATGCCCGCCAGCAGAAACGTCTCCGCGCCGGGAAAGACGTCGAAGCCCGCGGCGGCGAATCGATCCAGCATCGCCTGAGTATTGCTCCAGTCGCCGGACGAATCCTTGGCGCCGGCGATGACGCCCGGGTATGCCGTCAGCAGCCGCTCGATGAGGGTGAGCGTGATCGGCACGTTGGACACCGGCGGGATGTGATAGAGGTAGACGCGCAGCGCCGTCTCGCCGACGCGCTCGACGACCTCCGCGAAGCTGCGGAAGAGGCCGTCGTCGCTGACGCCCTTGTAATAGAAGGGCGGCAGCATCAGCACGCCGCCGCAGCCGAGCTTCACCGCATGGCGGGTGAGTCGCACGGAGTCGGTGAGCGCGCAGCAGCCGGTGCCCGGCATCATCCGCGCGGGATCGATGCCGGCCGCCACCAACCGGTCGAGAAGCTCGATCTTCTCCTCGGTGCTGAGGGAATTCGCCTCCGAGTTCGTCCCGAACACGGCCAGCCCGACGTTCTGCGAGAGGAGCCACCGGCACTGCCGGACGAACTGCTCGGCATCAGGCGAGAAGTCGGTCTTGAACGGGGTGACCACGGGCGACAGCACACCGCCAATGCGCTTGGTTGTCACGCTGAGGGCTCCTTCTTGAGGAAGTCGAAGTCACAGCCGTCCTCGGCCTGCGTCACGGTATCCATATAGAGCTTCCGGTAGCCGCGCATCGGCGGCGCCACCGGCGCGGCCCACGCCGCGCGCCGCCGAGCGAGCTCGGCGTCGTCCACCAGCAGATCGAGCCGCCGCTGCGCCACGCTGAGCCGGATCCGATCCCCGCTCCGCACGAGTGCGAGCGGGCCACCGACGGCGGCCTCCGGCGAGACGTGGAGAACGATGGTGCCGTACGCGGTGCCGCTCATGCGCGCGTCGGAGATCCGGACCATGTCTTTCACCCCGGCGCGCGCCAGCTTGGCGGGAATCGGAAGATAGCCAGCTTCCGGCATGGCGTACGCGCTCTTCGGGCCGGCGTTCTGCAGCACCATGATGTCATCCGGCGTGACGTCGAGATCCGCGCGATCGACGCGCGCGGCGAGGTCGTCGAGTGAGCCGAACACGACGGCGCGGCCTTCGCGCTCGAAGAGAGCGGGATCGGCGGCCGAGCGCTTGATGATGGCGCCCTTCGGGGCCAGGGTGCCGAAGAGCGCGGCGAGCCCGCCCTGCTTCTGGTAGGGATCGCCGAGCGGGCGCACCACGGCGCGGTCGACCCAGTCGCGCTCGCCGTCGAGCCGCTCGCCAAGCGTCTGGCCGGTCACGGTGAGGCAGTCGAGGTGGAGCAGCGGCTTCAGCTCGCGCAGGACGGCGCCGACACCGCCGGCGGCGTGAAGATCCGACATGTAGTGCTGACCTGTCGGCTTCAGGTCCACCAGCACGGGCGTCGTGTCGCTGAGCTCGTTCAGCCGGGCGAGAGTCACCGGCACGCCGACCCGCCCCGCCACCGCCGTCAGATGAATGATCGCGTTCGTCGAGCCGCCGACCGCCAGCAGGACCCGCAACGCGTTCTCGAGGGACGGCCCCGTGATGATCTGTGTCGGCCGCAACCCCGACGCCGCCAGCGCGACCGCCTGATGTCCGCTCGCCTCCGCCGCACGCAGCCGATCGGCGTGCACGGCGGGAATGGCGGCGGTGCCGGGCAGCGTCATGCCGAGCGCCTCGGCGATCGACGCCATCGTCGATGCCGTGCCCATGACCGCGCAGGTCCCGGCCGTCGTCGCGAGGTTGCCCTCGATGTTCTCGATCTGCTCGGGCGTGAGCCCGCCCGCGCGATACTTCGCCCAGAAGCGCCGGCAGTCGGTGCACGCGCCGAGGCGCTCGCCCTCGTACGGCATCGGCAGCATCGGCCCCGCCAGGAGCTGGATGGCCGGCACGTCGGCGGAGGCGGCGCCCATGAGCTGTGCCGGGACGGTCTTGTCGCAGCCGCCGACGAGCACGACGGCGTCCATGGGCTGCGCGCGGATCATCTCCTCGACGTCGATCGACATGAGGTTGCGGAACATCATGCTCGTCGGATTGAGGAACACTTCACCGAGCGAGATGGTCGGGAAGTCGATCGGAAGCCCGCCGGCCGCGACGACGCCGCGCTTGACGGCATCGACCAGCTCCGGGAAGTGGCGATGACAGTTATTGAAGCCCGACGCGGACTGCGCGATGCCGACGACCGGCCGCGCGAGCATCTCCTTCGAGTACCCCATCGACTTCGCAAAGGACCGCCGCAGGTACAGCGAGAAATCCGCATCACCATAATTCGTGAGCCCGCGCGCGAGACCGTGCGGCTGGGTCATGATCGTTGATTGTACCTGCTGGAGCGTGGGACCGGGGGGCTACTGGCTGCGGAGGAACGCCGCGACGGCGGCGTTGTACGGTTCGGAATTGATTGCGGGCGCATAGTGGCCGCCCGTCTCGAGAACGAGGAGCTTGGCGCCGGGAATCCGGGCGGCGATCTCGTCGGAATAGAAGCGCGGCGTGATCATGTCGTCGTTGGCCACGATCACGAGCGTCGGCACGCGGATCTCGAGCAGCCGCGACCGACGGTCATGGCTCAAGATCGCGTCGATGCGGCTGAGCAGGATCTCGACGGGTGGGGCCGTCGCCGCCTGAACGCGATGCAGGTCCGTGAGGAATTCGTCGTTCTGGCTGATCCAGCGCGGCGTCGTCTGGACGAGTGACGAAGCGCGCAGGTACGCCTCGATCCCCGAATCGACGAGCGTCTGCCGCCGGCTTTCGAAGAGCCGGCGGAAGAACGGGTCGGGCCCGGCCCAGGTCGCGCTGAGCACCAGGCTTCGGAGCCGCTGGGGATGGTCGAGCGCGATGACCTGTCCGATCGCGCCGCCCGTGGAGTGGCCGATGAAGTGCGCGGCGTCGAGGCGAAGTCCGTCCATGAGACGCAGCACGTCGTCCGCCATCTGCTCGATCGAGTACGTGATGCGCGAGTGGGTGCTGCGACCCGTGCCCCGATGGTCGTGGACGACCGTGCGAAAGTGACGCGAGAACACTGGAACCTGCGAGATCCAGAAGGACCCCTGCCCGCCCAGGCCCGGCACGAGCATGAGCGGCTCACCCGCGCCCGCCTCCTCGTAATAGAGGTCGGCGTCCCCGATCGATGCCGACGGCACGGGTCAAGCCCGGGTGTCGTTCATGCCCAGCGAGCGCTCGATGGCCACCACGTCGCTGGGTCGCGCGAACGGCGCCGGCGCGGCGTCGCCGGGCGTGCGCGGGCGGCCGATGGCCTTGAAAAAGTCCTCCAGGCCGTGCGGCGTGATCACCCACATCATCACGAGCTCCTCGGAGCCGTCGTTGACGATCTCGTGCCTGACCTCGTAGCCGAGGAAGCACGCGGTGCCCGGCACGAGCGGGTGCCGCCGGCCGTCGACGAGCACGTGGCCGCGGCCACGGAAGCAAATCTGCAGCTCGATCTGATCGCCGTGCGAATGCTCGCGCACGCGCCCGCCGGGAGCGATCGTCTGGTAGCCCATCGAAAGCATCGGGAAGGCGGTCGTGTCGGGCGTCAGCTTGGGATCGGCGTGACCGTTTGCAGGCACCGGCTGCCAGTACGACGGCCCGTCCTCGGGTTGCACGACCACGGCCCGACCGCGCGCGGATTCGACGGTGCTCATATCTAATATCCTTCCTGTCCCAGCAGCGGAAACGCGCTGAAGATGTGCGGCACGGTCACGGGGGGAGCGCCGAGGTGGACGTGCGCGGGCGTGAGCTCGGAGTACCGGGTGACGCCGAGCAGCCCCAGGCAGACGCGGATCTCTTCCTCGACGAGCTCCATCGCGCGCACGGCGCCCGGCGCCGCCGCGGCGGCCAGCCCGAGGCACGGCAGCCGGCCCATGCCGACCAGATCGGCGCCGAGCGCGATCGCCTTGACGACGTCGCTGCCGCGCTGAAAGCCGCCGTCCACGATGACCTTCGCGCGGCCGGCCACCGCCTTCACGACCTCCGGCAGCACGTCGGTCGAGCCACGACCGTGGTCGAGCTGCCGGCCGCCGTGGTTCGACACGTAGACGACGTCGACGCCGTGCTCGCAGGCGAGCGCCGCGTCCTCCGCCGTGGCGATGCCCTTCAGGATGAGCGGCACCGCGTGCCGATCCTTGAAACGCTTGACGTGATCCCACGAAAGCGCCGCCTGGTAGTCGTGCCCCGTGGCGCGGAGGCGCCACGGCTTGACGAAGCGCCGCGCGAGATCCCGCTCGCGCCGGCTGTACCAGGCGGTGTCGACGGTGAGGCAGAAGGCGGCGTAGCCGTGCTCGAGCGCTCGCCGGACGTGGTCGTCGACAAAGGCATCGTCGCCACGGACGTAGAGCTGGAAGATCCGGAAGTTGTCGGCGGCCTTGGCCACCGCCTCCAGACCGGGATTGCAGACGTTCGACAGCATCTGCGGGACGCCGAACTCCGCCGAGGCCTGGGCGGCGGTGGCGCCGCCACCAGGGGTGAACGACTCGATGGAGCCGATGGGCGCGAACATGACCGGGATGCGCACGGTCCGGCCGAGGAACGTCGACGTCGAGTCCACCCTGGAGACATCTCGAAGCACCCGGGGCCGGAAGGCAATGGCGTCGAGGGCGAGGCGGTTACGGCGCAGCGTGGTCTCGGTCTCCGTCCCGCCCGTCAGGTAATCCCACTCGCCCGCGGGCAGCCGCTGGCGCGCCGCGCGGACGATCTCGTGCAGGGTCTGGAAGCGCTCCTCGAGTCCGGAGGTCATGGCCGTGAGGATAGCAGAACCAGGCCCGTGCTAGGCTCTAGCGCCATGGATCCCGCCCGTCCATTCGCCGGCGTCGAGGTCGTGGAGTTCGGGCAGTTCATCGCCGTCCCGTTCTGCGCGCAGCTCCTGGCCGACGGCGGGGCTCACGTCATCAAGATCGAGGCGCTCGACGGCGATCCAGTCCGGCAGCTCTCGCCGCTCGCCCCCGGCGAGACGCGCCACTTCATCTCCCGCAACCGCGGCAAGCACACGCTGCCGCTCGACCTGCGGCACCCCCGCGCTCGCGACGTGATCGATCGACTGCTCGCGCGAGCCGACGTGGTGCTGACGAACTTTCGTCCGGGGCTCGCGGCGGAGATGGGCCTGGACAGCGCGGCGCTGGCGCCGCGGTTTCCGCGGTTGATCGTCGGCAACGTCAGCGCCTTTGGCCGTCACGGGCCCGACGCCGGCCTGGCCGGAATGGACCTCGTCGTCCAGGCGCGCAGCGGATTGATGGCGTCACTCGGAAAGGTTCGTGACGGCGTGCCGGCCACCGGCGAGGCGCCGGTGGCGGATTACATCTGCGCGCTGGCGCTGGCCTTCGGCATTGCCTCCGCGTTGCTGCGTCGCGAGCGCACCGGCCGCGGCGGCGAGGTGGAAGTCGCCCTCTTCATGGCGGCCCTCCTCGCCCAGAACAACTCGCTCGTGCGCGTCACCGGCGTCGACGGTCCCGTCCACGCCGAGGCGCTCGAGCGGCTGCGGACGTTGCGCGCGGCCGGGGCGTCGTTCGGCGAGCAGAGTGCGACGATTCCCTCCGCGCGCACGGCCGGCATGCTGAACGTGTACTTCCGCACGTATCCCACCAAGGACGACGTCATCGGCATCGCCTGCGTGAGCCCCGCGCTGCAGCGGACGCTGATGGCGACGCTCGGCCTCACCGACGAGGCGCACGGCGGCGCCATCAAGGAGCGCGAGGCGCTCGAGCATCACTACACGGCGCTCGGCAAGCGCGTGGAGGCGCAGCTTGCCTCGCGCACGACGGCGGAGTGGAAGCGCATCTTCGATGAGCGCGGGCTGCCGGCGGCCGCCGTGCGCTTCGCCGTCGAGATGTTCGACGACGAGCAGACGCGCGCGAACGGATTTCTCTACGATCTTCCACATCCCGCGCTCGGCCCCGTGCGGGTGCTGGCGCCGCCGGTCAAGATGGACGGCGACGGTTTCCGCCCGGGCGACGCCACGCCGCCGTTCGGCAGCGAGGCCCGTGCCTTGCTGCAGGACGCCGGCTTCCACGCCGCGGAGATCGATGCGCTGGTCGCCGCGAAGGTGACGCGAACGGGATTCTAGACGAGCAGGTCGAGCCCGACCAGGGCGCCGAGCTCGCGGAGCGCCTGGGCGGGGTCATCGACCTTGATCGTGTGCATTCCGAGCGCCCGCGCGCTCTTGAGGTTCGTGCCGATGTCGTCGAGGAACGCCGCCTCCGCCGGCTCGACACCGAGCCGACGGCACATCAGCTGATAGATCCGCGGGTCCGGCTTGCGCATGCCGACGGCGCGTGATTCCACGAGCGCGTCGAAATGGCGCGCGATCGGATGCGGCCCCGCCGTCGCCGTCTCCGTGGCCCAGTTGTTCGTCAACGCGCCGACGCGCAGGCCGCGCGCCCGCAGCCGGCCGACCGCGCGTAGCATGATCGGACGCTCGTGGCCGGCCTCGGCGATGTATCGCATGAGCCGCGCGCCGTCGACGGTGACGCCCTGCGCCCGGCAGTCACGCTCGAACGGCGCGCACCACGCCTCCACCGTGAGCTCCCCGCGCTCGAGGCGCGACCATGCGCCCGTCTCGCCGGCGGCGACGACGGCTCGGTTGATGGACCCGGCCGGAAGCCCGTGGTCGGTTTCATAGCGCGCGATCGCGTGCAGGGGCGAGTCCTGGATGACGCCGCCGATGTCGAAGACGACGGCGCGGATGCCGGCCACCGACGCTAGCGGGCGGCGGCGCGGGCGACGTCGAGCGCCACGGAATGATCCGGCGCCTCGCGCAGGGTCACCATCGCGCGCAGCGCGCGCAGGCCGTGCACGCCCTGCAGCTCCTCCAGCTCGAGGTCCTCGACGTCGGCGCCGACGTAGCCGAGGTGGCGGAGGTAGTCGAGGTATCCGCGATACTCGGCGGCCTCGGACGGATTCGAATAGACGATGGCGATGCGTGCGGGCTGGGTGATCCGCTCGCTCGAGCCCTTCACGAGCGCCTTGTCGATGCGCTTCTTGACGATCTCGTAGCGCATGTCGTACGCGCCGTCCACGTCGAACCGCTTCTCGTCGGGCCGGAACCGGATGGACAGGGGCGCGTCTTGCACGAGCACCAGATGCGTCACGTGCAGCGGCAGCGGCAACGTGGCGGTCAGACGCTCGGCGCGGGCGGCCACGCCGCATACCACCATGAGCTGCCACAGGCGTAGCGACTTGAGATACAGCGGATCGAAGCGGCCGTCCTCGAGCAGGGAGCCGCCGACGTAGATCTGATGATCCACGCCGTCGGTCGTCTGCTTCTCGAAGTAGTGCGGCATGATCGACTGCGCCGCCTCCTCTTCGAGGTCGAGATAGGCCGAAATCGTCTCCGAGATGCGGGTGACGCTTTCCTCGAACAGGCGGCGCTGCCGGTAGACGGCGCCGAGCCGCGGATCGAGGGCCGCTCGATAGGCCGCAATCCGGCGATCGACGGCCTCCCCGAAGCCGGCCACGTGGTCGAAGAGGACCTCGACCTCAACCCGCAGGAACCCGATGACGCCGACCTCGTCGCCCGCGGCCAGATCGTGGCCGATCTGCGCCAAGTGCTCGTCGATCCGGTATCGCAGATGGTCCAGGGCGGGCAAGCGCCGCGCGTCGTACGCCGCGTCGATCACGTCGCGGGCCAGCCGCAGCTGCGTGATGAGATCGGCCTGGATGGCGAGCGCACGCTGGGTGGAAGAGCCGCGGATGTCGGATAGCGCGTAGAGCGGGTAGACCTGCTCGAAGACGATCGGCTGCAGCTCCACGCCGCTGGGGGTCTCGTCGCGCTCGAGCTCGTCCAGCACGGCCTTGCGGAAGCGCCACTCGACGACCGGATGGATGGCCGTGAATCGCTCCTTGATCTCGGTCTGGATGCGGGCGTTCAGCTCGTCCATGCTGCGCTGCACCCCCATCGAGAAGAGCGGCAGCACGTCGTTCAGCTTCGGCAGGTGCGTCGCATCCAGATCGCAGACGTTCGGGGACTCGAGCGTCAGCGTCCCGATGATCTTGTCCTGGTAATGCAGCGGCGCCACCAGCATGCCGCGCACACCCGTGGCGGCGATCTGATCCTCGACCGGCGTCCGCGGGCGGACCTCGGCGAGATCGGCCACGATCACAGGCTGGCCCGACTTCACCGCTCGCTCGAACACGCTCCCGGCGAAATCCGCGATCGTGTGATGCTTGGAGTCCGCGAAGATGCACGCGTGCTCGTGGGTGGCGTCGTAGTTGAGAATCAGCACGCGCGGCCCATCGATGGCGCCGAGCCCGAGTCGCAGCTCGGGCCGCCGGAACAGCGTCCGGAGCCGCTGCTGGAGCCCCTGAAAGCGCGCCTGGGAGACGATCGACTCCCGGTCGATCAGGTCGCGCTTGAGCGCCGACAGCACCTCCTGATCGGTGACGTCGACGCACTTGAAAATGGTGATCCCGCGAAAGACGAAGCGGTCAGGGGGTAGCAGGTCGTCGAGTCCGGCGGCGTCGAGCACTGTGCTGTGCACGCGATGCTCGACATCATCCGGGAGCGGCGGCACCGGGCCGATGGCCGCCACCTCGATGAACTGCCAGTCGAAGAAGATCCGGAAGTGACGATCGAGCCCGGTCTCCGGATCGCTGGCCGTGATGACGACTGGATAATCGACGTCGAAGTCGATGCCGTACACGCGCTTCAAGATCAGCGCGTAGGCGTAGGCGCGCCGCATGGCGCCCACCAGGCGCTCGTCCATGCTGAGGCGGCCGCGCAGTCGACCGTCGTCACCCATGAGCAGCCGCCGCATGAGCGGTGTCGCGTAGAAGCCGCGCAGCTGGAACGGCGCCATGACGGCGCCGTATGACTGCTCCCACGACGCCGTTGGAAAGACGGCCGTCATCAGC
>Ga0209382_10006256_pt1 | contig 15352 bp, 13 predicted proteins | sample SoiMetdeltSBSDD5_FD_187599 | JGI IMG/M metagenome (GOLD analysis project Ga0209382, IMG submission 187599) | Bulk soil microbial communities from a Populus tree surrounding site in Tennessee, USA - Soil MetaG P. deltoides SBSDD5 (SPAdes) (version 2) | ecosystem: Environmental > Terrestrial >... | reverse complement strand
GATCGCGAGGCGGTACGAGAAGTCGCCTCCAGCCACGGTGTGCATGCCGCGCTCGAGATCGCGCACCGGCTGGCTGATCGTCGCGGTCAGCCAGATCGCGATGAGCCCCGCGATCACGACGGCGATTCCGAACGTCGTGGTGGTGAGCTCTTGCGCGCGGCCAGCTTCCGCGCGAGCTAACTGCACCTTCGTCGCCGTGCGCGCTCGAAGCGTCGTCTCCGCGCGGTCCGCGATCGCGTCGATGCGCTGAAGCACTGGACGCAGTCCCGTCGAAAGACTGTCCGCGCGCTCGCCGTGCCCGCGCCGGACCGCCGCAACCTCTGCCGGTATCGCCCCGCTCACACTATCGAGCGTGGCCGTGACGTCACGATGCGTCGTGTCGAGCTCGAAGTAGAGGAGGGAATCGGAAAGCAGCCGGAGCGCGCTCAACGCATTCTCGACGCGCGCGACGGGCAGCTCGCGAGTGGTCGAATCCGTCCCGTAGACGAGCTGCAGCTCCGCCTGACGAAGCTCCTCACTCATCGCGCGAATGCGAGAAACGAGCAGCGTAGCGTTCAGGTCCTTGTCCTGAACCTCGCGCACGGCGGCCTGCATCCGGTTGAGCGAGTTGTACGCGATGAACAACGGCGCCACGAGAATCGCGGCGATCGTCACCAGGGCAAGGGCGAGCCGCGAGCGAAGCGTCACGCGCGCTCGCTCCTTCGCGCCACCAGAGGCGCGCAGTGGTCTGCTCGTTCGGTCACGAATGACATCACAGGAAAAGTAGCGCCGCTCCCGCGCCGTTGATCCGTCATCGGGGCGCTCATACCTTTCCGGCCCACCTGCTCCCAAGCCCTCGATTCTGTGACAGTTCCAATCTCTCGCATCATCGATCTGCCGACCCACGCCGGCACGTCCGCCACGGTGCGTGGATGGGTCACCCATCTTCGCTCGTCGGGCAAAGTCGCGTTCATCGTCATGCGGGACGGTACTGGCACGCTTCAGGCCGTCGTGGTGAAGGCGGCGGTGCCCCCTCAAGTATGGGAACGGTTCGGCCGCCTGACGCAGGAAACGTCGATCGCGATCACCGGCGAAGTTCGTGTCGATGCCCGCGCGCCCGGAGGCGTCGAGATCGGCGTCGCCGACCTGGTCGTGATTGGCGACAGCCCAATCGGCTATCCCGTGCAGCCGAAGGAGCACGGCGTCGATTTCCTGATGGATCATCGCCACCTCTGGCTCCGCGCTCCGCGGCAACAGGCGATCCTCCGCGTCAGGCACGAGATCGAGCAGGCGATCCAGGATTTCTTCTACGATCGCGGGTTCATCCGCGTCGACACGCCGATTCTCACCGCGGCCATCGGCGAGCGCAGTGGCCTGTTCTCGACCGAGTACTTCGACGAGGGCACCGCGTACCTCGCGCAGACCGGTCAGCTCTACGGCGAAGCGGCGGCCGCTGCTCTCGGAAGGATCTACACCTTCGGGCCAACGTTCCGCGCGGAGAAGTCGAAGACCCGGCGCCACCTGACCGAGTTCTGGATGATCGAACCGGAAGTCGCGTGGTTCGACACCAACGACAACATGCGCCTGCAGGAAGACTTCGTGTCGTTCCTGGTGCGTCGCTGTCTCGACCGACGGAAGAGGGAACTGACGGAGCTCGAGCGCGACACGGCTCCGCTCGAGCGAGTGATGCCGCCGTTCCACCGGCTCGACTACGGCGACGCCGTCACGCTGCTGCAGAAGAAAGGGAGCGCGATCAAGTGGGGCGACGACCTCGGCGCCGAGGATGAATCGTTGATTGTCGAGGAATACGATCGGCCGGTGTTCGTGATGAACTACCCGAAGGAGGCGAAGGCCTTCTACATGAAGGAGAACCCGGCCGATCCGCGAACGGTGCTCTGCGATGATTGCCTCGCGCCGGAAGGCTACGGGGAGATCATCGGCGGGTCGCAGCGCGAGGATGACTACGAGAAGCTGCTCCACCGCATCAAGGAGGAGGGTCTCCCGCTCGACGCGTACGGCTGGTACCTGGACCTTCGCAGGTACGGCACGTTCGTGCACTCGGGCTTCGGTCTGGGCCTGGAGCGTACGGTCGCGTGGATCTGCGGCACTCCGCACATCCGCGAGACGTCCGCGTTCCCTCGTCTGATGAACCGCCTCCGTCCCTGACGGGAACCGGGAACAGGGAACCGAGAACCGAAGCCACCAGCTCGCGGCCGCGAGTAGCGTTCAGCCTCCGTTCCCGGTTCCCGGTTCCCCGTTCCCGCCTTCCACGCGCTTGACTTCGTCCCAGATGCCGTCGAGCTGCTCGAGACTCGCTTCTCCTACGACGAGCCCCCGCTCTACCGCCAAGCGCTCCACCTCCGCGAACCGACGCGCGAACTTCGCGTTCGCCTTGTCCAGCGCCAACGACGCGTGCACGCCCGCCTTTCGACAGAGGTTCACGACTGCGAACAGGAGATCTCCAAGCTCGGCTTCCAGCGCAGCGTGACGCTCGTCGTGCACCGGCGCGCCGTGCGCCGTTCGCTCAATGGGATGGTCCCGTAGCTGCGTGCGCACCTCGCCCAGCTCCTCTTCCACCTTCGCGGCCGGGCCGTCCACGTCCGGCCAATCGAAGCCAACCCCCGCCGCGCGATCCTGCAGCCGATGGGCGCGGTGAAGGGACGGAAGATTCGGGGGCAGCCCTTCTTCGATCGACGCGCGCTTTCGCGCCTTCATCTGCTCCCACGGCTGCCGATCGCCGCCCTCGTACAGGTGCGGGTGCCGCCGCCGCATCTTCCCAATCAGCCCGGCCGCGACGTCGCCGATGTCGAACGATCCTCGCTGCTCCGCGACCACGGAGTGAAAGAGGACCTGCAGCAGGACGTCGCCGAGCTCCTCGCGCATCTTCGCGTCGTCTCCTTCGCGAATCGCCTCGTCGAGCTCGTGGGCCTCCTCGATCAAATACGGCCGCAACGAGTCGTGCGTCTGGTTCGCGTCCCACTCGCAGCGCTCGCGCAGATCGCGCATCAATTCGAGCGTATCTTCAAGTGTTGATTTAGCTTGCATAGCCTCCTCGGGTCGGGTATCATACCCGCTCCGCGAATGTCACGTCAACCGAGTCCCGCCACCACGCGCGCCTGGGTCGAAGTCGACCTCGGCGCGCTGCGACGCAATGGAGCCGCCCTCGCGGCTCGTGCACGCGTCCCGCTCCTCGCCGTCATCAAGGCCGACGGTTATGGGTTGGGCGCGGTGCGCGTGGCTCGCGCGCTCGAGCCTTTGCGTCCGTGGGGCTTTGGCGTAGCCACTGTTGAGGAAGGGGTCGAGCTCCGCGCCGCGGGTGTGGTGCACCCCATCCTGATCCTCTCGCCGATTGCGCGCGACGACCTTGCCGCCGCCCGCGACGCCGCCCTTCGCCCATCGCTGGGCGATGCGGCCGCAATTGCCCACTGGCGCGCGACAGGGGCTGGGCCGTGGCATCTCTCGATCGATACCGGAATGAGCCGCGCCGGCGCCCCGTGGACGGCGGTTCCCGCGCTTCGCGACGCGTTGCTGGCCACGCCGCCTGAGGGCGCCTACACGCATTTCCACTCGGCCGACACCGACGCCCAGTCGGTGAGCGAGCAGCTCCGTCGATTTCGCTGTGCCCTCGACGCACTTCCGGCGCGTCCGCGCTACCTGCACGCCGAGAACAGCCCCGCGCTGGAACGCGGCGGTGTCTCGCCCTGGGACCTGGCGCGGCCAGGGGTGTTCCTCTATGGCGTGAGCAGTGGGCGTGGCGCGACCATTACGCCGGAACCGGTGGCTCACCTCCGCGCCCGCGTTCTCGAGATCCGAACCGTGCCGCATGGCGACAGCTGCAGCTATGGAGCGACCTGGCGCGCCAGCGGAGACCGGCGCATCGCCACGCTCGGCGTCGGATACGCGGACGGGTATCGACGTGCGCTGAGTAACCGCGGTGTGGCGCTGATCCGCGGGCGGCGCGCCCCCGTGGCCGGGATCGTCACCATGGACATGGTGATGCTGGACGTCACCGACATCCCGTGTGAGGTAGGCGACGTCGCAACACTGATAGGCCGAGACGGCGACGACCTGCTCACCATCGACGATGTGGCCGAATCGGCCGCGATGCTCAGCTACGAGCTGCTCGTGGGTCTCAAGCTTCGAGTCGGGCGAGTGTACGTCGACGATCGCGAGGGCGACCGTGGCGCCCCTCGCGGCCACAGTGCCTAACGTGGCGGCGTCGCGGCGCGCGGCGATCGTGGTGCTCGACGGCGTCGGGGCAGGCGAGGCACCGGACGCCGATGACTACGGGGACCTCGGCAGCGACACGCTCGCCAACACGGCACGAGCCGTTGGCGGCTTCAACCTCCCGACGCTCGAGACCCTCGGCCTCGGTCGTTTGAAGCCGTTGGAAGGAATGAGCCCCACGACGCCGGTCGTTGGGGCGTGGGGTGTCATGGTGCCGCAATCGGCCGGGAAAGACAGCACCACCGGGCATTGGGAGATCGCGGGACTCCACCTGGCGCGGGCTTTCCCGACCTATCCGCGAGGGTTCCCCGCGGACATCATCGAGGCCTTCGGCACGGCGACGGGCCGCGCGGTGATAGGCAATGTCGTGGCGAGCGGAACGGCAGTCATCGACGAGTACGGGACAGAGCACATTCGGACCGGCTCCTGGATCGTCTACACCTCCGCAGACTCCGTCTTTCAGGTCGCGGCGCACGAGCAGGTGGTCCCGCTCGAGGAGTTGTACGCGGCGTGTGACGCCGCGAGAGCGCTCCTGGTTGAGCCGCACAACGTCTCCCGTGTCATCGCTCGGCCGTTCGAGGGCGAACCGGGTGCCTTCCGGCGGGTGTCGGCGCACCGGCGCGACGTCTCGATCGCCCCACCAGGCGAGACCTTGCTGGACGCGCTCGCTTCGGCTGGCGTGCCGCGCGCCGGGGTGGGGAAGGTCGACGATCTCTTCGCCGCACGGTCGATCTCGTCGACGCACACACCGAACAACGCGGCGGGCATCGAGGCGATCCGCGGTTGGGCGGAGTCGGCCGCTAGTGGGTTCCTGTTAGCCAACCTAGTAGATTTCGACCAGCTTTTTGGGCACCGAAACGACGCTGCGGGGTTCTATGGAGCGCTGCGGGAGTTCGACCGGGCTCTGCCATCCATTCTCTCCGCCCTGCGCGAGGACGATCTGCTCTTCATCACTGCGGACCACGGGAACGATCCGACGACCCCATCCACGGACCATGCGCGTGAATGCGTTCCGCTCCTCGTCGCGGGACGTCGCGTTCGGCCTGGGGACCTGGGTCGCCGCGCCACGTTCTCGGACCTCGGAGCGACGGTCGCCGAATGGTTTGGGCTCCCGTTTCGCGGGCGTGGGACGTCGTTTCTCGGCGAGTTGGTAGCGAAATGACGCGCCCCGCTCGGCCGGGCGCGCCTGCGAACGATCCTCGACGCGAGACCCTTCGGGTCGCCGCGCTGTCGGCAATGGAGAAGGCGTACGCCCCCTACTCGGAGTTCCGGGTGGGCGCGGCGCTCGCCGGCCCCGATGGTACCGTCTTTGTTGGGTGCAACGTCGAGAACGCGGCGTACCCGGCAGGTATCTGTGCCGAGCGGGCGGCACTGTCCGCCGCCGTCGCGGGCGGTGTGACGTCGTTCGATCTCCTCGTGATCGTGAGCGAAGCGGATGACCCCACTCCGCCGTGCGGCATGTGCCGTCAGGCGCTCGTGGAGTTCGCGCCGAGGCTCCCAATCGTGAGCTTTACTCGCGAAGGCCGAGAGGCCGAGTGGACCTTGGCATCGCTCCTCCCGCATCCGTTCACCCCCGCCGCGCTGACGCACCACCACCAATGAAGCTCGGACGCATTGTGGGAACGGTCGTGTCGACGCGGAAGGATCCGTCCCTCGCGTCACTCAAACTGCTCGTCGTCGAGAACCTCACGACCGATCTCGGCCGCGAGGGTGGGTACGTCGTTGCGGTGGACAGCGTCGGCGCGGGTTTGGGCGAGGTGATCCTCTATGCGACGGGCAGTTCGGCGCGCCTCACGGCGGCGACGAAAGACAAGCCCGTGGATGCGGTGATCATGGCAATCGTGGACAGCTTTGACGTGGAAGGACGGAGTGTACGGCTTGCGTAATCGGTTGGTGAGGATGGCGACGCTCGCCCTCGTGGTCGGGACGCTCGTGGCTTGTCGCGAGGATCTCGATGGTACCGTGGGGTGTCCGGCGCTGTGCCCGGAACAGAACATCGTGTCGAACGACACGCTGCTCGAGACTTTCATTGCGGTCGATAGCACGATCACGGGGTACCCATCGTTAGGAACCGAGGGCTTCCTCCTGGTCGCATCGCGGGGGGACACGCTCGACGCGCGCGCCGTGATGCGTTTCGATACCTTGACGCAGAATTTCACGCGCGGCGGTGCCGATAGCGCGATCTACGCGCTGGATAGCTCGATGGTGATCATGCGGCTCGACACGACGGGCACGAAGGCAACCGCTCCGGTGACCGTCGAGCTGTACGATGTGGACACGACGGCCGTCGACACGTCGACAGCGGCGGTCCTCGCGCTCTTCCGTCCCGACCGGCTCATCGGCGGAAAGACGTTCGCGGTAAACGAGATCAAGGACACGCTTCGCGTTCCGCTCGCGAACGACAAGGTGCTTGGGAAGCTCACCGGGTCGGCGCCGCGACGATTGCGCATCGGGTTCCGACTTCAGAGCTCGACGTCGGCGCAGATCAGGATCTTCTCGCGAGAAGGCGGGTTCACGAACCAGCTCAGTTACGACCCGTCGCCCGACACGCTCGTGCGGCCGCTGCTGAACTCGCCGGCATCGCTGACGCCGACCGACAACCCGGTGATCCGTATCGATCTTACGGACTACCAGCTCGTTGCGAAGAGTACGGGATCGTCGGCGGGATCGCTGCTGGGGGTCGGTGGCCTGCCGGCGCAGCGGGCGTATCTGCGGTTCGACATTCCGACGAGGCTCGTCGATTCCACGACCATCGTGCGGGCCACGCTGCTCCTGACGCAGTTGCCTAACGCGTCCGTGGACGCCAACGACTCCCTGACCATCTATCCGCAGGTGGTTCGCGCCGCGGTCGAGCTCACTGACATCGGGCGCTCGGCCGGTATTCTCAATCCGGCGAACTTCGAGATCGATTCGATCCGGGTGGTGCCATCGAGCAGCGGTCCGCGAGCCATCGAGATGGTTGGCGCCCTTCGTGATTGGAAGACCTTTGGACCGAAGACCGTCCAGCGCGCGATCGTGCTGCGTTCATCGGCCGAAGGCGCGTCGGCTCCCTCCGCGCTCTTCTATTCGAGCGACGCGCCGCCGGCATTGCGTCCTCGCCTTCGAATCACATACGTGAACCAGGTGGAGTTCGGAATCCCGTGACGTCACGCACTGTGCTCACCAGAATCGCGCTCGCGTTCGTCGCGTACGCCAGCGTCACGACGGCGGCTCGAGCGCAGGGCACGCTCGGCGGGCAGGGGTTTGGCTACCCGCCAGGTCAGCTCAGCGTGTACGCTCGTGCGGCGGGCGGGGCAACGGCGGAGGCTGACCCGCTGTCCGCAGTGAATCCCGCCGCGCTGATGGTGCTGCGACGCGGTGGTCTCTACATCCAGACCGAACAGGAACGGCGGGCGGTTGATGCCGGGGGCACCTCTGGCGCGACCCATGAGTATCGATTCCCGCTCTTTGCCGCCGCACTCCCGGTCGGCTCGCGTGGTATGGTTGGCGGATCGTTCTCCACGCTGCTGGATCGCACCTGGGGAACCGAAGTCCGTGGCAAGGTCCGCTTCGAAGAGGACTCGGTCAGCTACGTCGAGCGCTTCCGCTCGGAGGGTGCGCTGAACGATGTTCGCGTTGCGGGCGCCTGGGCATTCCGCACCGATCTCATCCTGGGCGTGGGCATTCACCTGTACCCGGGCGAGAATCGCCTGAGCCTGTCGCGCGTCTTCGACGACTCATTGAGCTTCGCGCCGCTGCGTGACTCGTCGAACGTCAACTACTTCGGCGTGGGCTATTCCTTCGGCGCTTTGTGGCGGCCCAGCCAGAACTTCGGCGTCGGCGCGTCGGGCCGCATCGGCGGGAAGCTCAAGCTTCGTGAGGCCGATACGCTCCGGAGCGAGGCCAATGTGCCGGGGCGTTTTGGTGTGGGCGCGTTCTACCAGATCGTTCCTGGATCGTCGGTGGCGCTTCGCGTCGACCGCACTCTCTGGTCCAAGATGGCCGGACTCGGATCGGAACGCGCAACGCCGGAGGACACGTGGGATTACGGCGTCGGCCTCGATGCCCTCGGGCCTCGCGTGTTCGCCGCGCAGCTTGCCCTGCGCGCTGGGTTCCGCCGGCGGACGTTGCCGTTTCTCGCCGATGGCGAGCAGGTCACCGAGAACGCTGTGACGTTGGGAACCGGCGTACCGTTCGCCGGCGGACGCGCGAACATCGACATGTTCCTCGAGCGCGCTGCGCGCTCGGCGGATGGTATCGATGCGAAAGAGAACGCGTGGACGTTCGGGCTGGGGCTAACCGTCAGACCCTGAGGCAATGACGCAGCCCGTCCGCCCCGACGCGCCGCTCATTCTTATTGCCGACGACGTTCCGGCCAACGTCGAGCTGTTGATCGACCAGCTACACACCCTCGGCTACCGGACGGTCTCGGCCGAGGACGGGCCGTCCGCGCTCGCGGCGTGTCTGACGCATCGACCCGAGCTCGTCATTCTCGACGTGTCGATGCCGGCGGGCGACCTCGGGGTGGACGATCGCTCCACGGGCTTCGAGGTATGTCGTCGCATCAAGCGGGACGCGCGCACCGCGCGCATCCCCGTGATCTTCGTGACCGCTCTCAACGACACGACCGACCGCGTGAAGGCGATCGAGGCGGGGGGCGACGACTTTCTCACGAAGCCGCACAACCGCATGGTGCTCGGCGCGCGCGTCAGGAGTCTGCTCAAGCTGAAGGCGGCGACGGACGCGCTGGAAGACAGCTATCGCAAGCTGCGCGAGCTGGAGAAGGTGCGCGACGATCTCATGAAAATGATCGTGCACGATCTCAAGACGCCGCTGACCTCCATCATCGCGACGCTGGAGATGCTCGCCGACGGCGATCTCGGCGCGGTGAGTGTGTCGCAGCACGGTGCGCTTCGCGACACCGAGAACAAGGCGCAGGAGCTGTTGCGGCTAATCGAGGATCTGCTGGAGGTGGCGCGCATCGAGGAGACGTCGATCGCGCTCGACCTCGAACAGCTGGCCCCGGCCACGCTCGTCAACGACATCATGCAGGACTGGTCACTGCGCCTGCAGCAGGAGCGCGCGGCGACGACAATCGAGGTCTCTCAAGATGCACCTCCGTTCTGGGCGGATCGCTCGCTGCTCAAGCGCGTGTTCGGCAACCTGATTCAGAACTCTCTCGTGCATTCGTCGCGCGCAGTCGAGCTGCGCGTGTACGCGCGCACCGACCCGCGTGGCGTCTTGTTCACCGTGGCCGACAACGGTCCCGGCATCCCGCCGCAGTATCACGAGGTGATCTTCCACAAGTTCGAGAGCGTGAAGACGCCTAACGTACCGCGCGTGCGTAGCTCCGGGCTCGGCCTCGCGTTCTGCCGGCTCGTGGTCGAGGCGCATGGTGGGCGGATCTGGGTGCAGAGCAGCGAGGGGGTTGGCAGCTCGTTCCACATCCTGCTGCCGTTGCGGCCGCCCACGGCGAGCGTGGCTCGCGCGAGCGCGGGAGTCGGCGCGGCGTCGTGAAGGCCTATCTTCGCACCTTTGGTTGTCGTGCGAACCAGTACGACACCGAAGTCGTTCGCGCGCTGATCGAGTCGAGCGGCGGCGAGGTGGTGTCGAACGCGGACGATGCCGACGTCGCCGTCTTCAACAGCTGCGCGGTGACGGCAGCGGCCGAGGCGGACCTGCGTCAGAGCGTACGCCGTGTGGCTCGACGCCGGCCAGCGCTCCGCACGATCGTCATGGGATGCGCCGCCGCGCGTGATGACGGGCGCATCGCGGCGCTGCCCACGGTGGCCGCGGTCGTCCCGGGAGCAGACGTCCCCGCGATCGCCGAGGCGCTCGGCGTCTCCCCGGTTGCGGGCGTGCCTAACGTGCAGACGGGCACACGCGGGCTGCTGCGCATCCAGGACGGCTGTGACGAGCACTGCACCTTCTGCGCGACGACGCTCGCCCGCGGTGCAGCCCGCTCGCGTCCGGCGACGGAGCTCGTGGAGGAAGCCGCCCGACTCGCGGAGCGACATCCGGAGATCGTGCTGACGGGCATCCACATCGGACATTACGGCGTCGACATCGAGGATTCGCTCTCGCGTCTCGTCGAGCGACTCGTTCGCGAGGTTCCCGCGGTCCGATTTCGTCTGAGCTCTCTCGAGGCGACCGAGGTGGATGACCGCCTGGCCGACCTCTTCGCCGAGCCGGATCGGTTGGCGCCGCACCTCCACGCTCCGTTGCAGTCCGGCTCGGACCGCATCCTCAAGCGCATGGGTCGGCATTGGTACTCGGCGGCCACTTACGCTCGCGCGGTTGAGCGGCTTGCACGCCGGACGACGGTTTTTGCCCTCGGCGCGGATGTGATCGCGGGGTTCCCCGGCGAGCGCGACGCCGATCACGAGGCCACCCTTGGCCTCATTGACACCTTGCCGTTCACATACCTCCACGTCTTCCCGTATTCCATGCGGCCAGGGACGGCGGCGCAGCGACTTCCCGATCCCGTGCCCCCGGCTGTCGCCGACGCGCGGGCCCGAGAGCTTCGCGCAATCGGTGACCGCCGGTCGGCAGCGCATCGCGCGCGGCGCGTTGGTCAGGTGTGCGACCTTGTCGTGATGGGTTCGGGACCACGTCGAGAGGGGCTCACCGAGGATTACCTGACGGTCGATGTCGATCCCGAAGTGCCCCGCGGCACGCGATGCCCCGCCGTGCTCCAGGGCGACCCGACGCGATTGCTCGGGGTCCCGCTGGCGGCCATCATTCCAGCATGACAGATCCCCGTCCGACGGTCTACATCGAGACCTACGGTTGCCAGATGAACGTGAGCGACTCCGAGCTCATGCTCGGGCGACTCGCCGACAGCGGCTACCGGCCTGTGGACTCACCGGACGGCGCCGACGTCATCCTGCTCAACACGTGCGCCATCCGCGACCACGCGGAGCAGCGCGTGATCGGGCGCCTCGGCGAGCTGCGCCGGAATATGAAGCCCGACACTGTGATGGGCGTCACCGGCTGCATGGCGCAGCGGCTCGGCCCGCAGCTGCTCGAGAAGGCGAAGCACGTGAGCCTCGTGGTGGGCCCTGACGGGTATCGGGCGCTGCCGGCCCTAGTGGAAGGAGCACGCCGCGGCGAGCGCGCGATCTCGACGACGTTCGACCTCGAAGAGCATTACGAGGACTTCGCGCCACGCCGGTTCGACAAGGTGAAGGCGTGGATTCCCGTGCAGCGCGGCTGCGATTACCGGTGTACGTACTGTATCGTCCCGACCACGCGCGGCCCGGAACGCAGCCGCCGTCTCGACGACGTCGTGCGGGAAGTCGAGCAGGTGGCCGCCGAGGGGATGACCGAGGTCGTTCTCCTCGGCCAGACGGTGAACTCATACCACGACGGCGAGCGTGGGTTTGCCGATCTGCTTCGTGCGGTTGGCCGCGTGACCGGCATTCGACGCGTCCGGTTCACGAGCCCCCACCCTAACGACTTCACGGCGGCGGTCATCGCGGCGATCGCCGAGGTGGACGCCGTGTGCGAGCACGTGCACCTGCCGATGCAGTCCGGCTCCACCGCGGTGCTCAAGCGCATGCTGCGCCGCTACACGCGCCAGGGCTACATCGACTGCGTGGCCCGTCTCCGGGAGGCGATTCCGGGGCTCGCTCTCACCACGGACGTAATCGTCGGGTTCCCGGGCGAGACCGAGGAGGACTTCGAGCAGACGCTGGACGTCGTCCGCGAGGTCGGGTTCGACGATGCCTTCACCTTCAAGTTTTCCCCTCGCGACGGTACCCCCGCCACGAGACTGCCGGTCGAAATGACCGTTCCCGACGAGGTGGCGACTGAGCGGCTCGCGCGTCTCATCGATACAGTCCGGCGTGGTGCCCGGGAGCGGAACCTCACGCTCCTCGGTGCCAGGCGAGAAGTGCTGGTGGAGAAGGGCGCGCGGCGCGGTGAGCTCTTGCAGGCCCGCACGCGTGACTTCAAAACCGTGCTTCTGCCGGGCGATGAAACGATGATCGGTCAGTACTTCACCGTCGAGCTTACCGGCACAACCGGCTCGACCTTCACCGGTGCGGTATGTCACAATCGCGAGCGCGCACCGTTGCCGATGGCAGGATGAAGAACGTTCTCGAGGAGCTGGTGCTGGAGACGTATCGGCAACTGATGGAGCGGCACCCGGAGTTTTGCACCTGTGAGCGCTGTCACGATGATGTGATTGCGCAGGCGCTGAACAAAGCTAGACCGCGTTACATCGGCGGCTCGCCCATTGGCGCCGCCGTTACGCGCGTCTCGCTCGCGGGCGATCAGGCGAAGGCCGAGATCGCCGTGCTAGTGTTCGACGCCATGCGCCGCGTTCAACAGAACCCGCGCCACGGCCCCGACGACTACGTTCCGATCGGAGGTGGCGCCTAGGAGCATCGCTTGCCGCTCATCGCCGCCGCGTTCATTGCACACGCCGCCGGACTCCTTCTCGGATTCGGCGGCGTTTCGTTCGTTGCCGTCGCTGGTGCCGGCGTGGTCGTGGCTATCGGCTGCGTGCGCCGCGATTCCCGCCTCATTGCGCTCCCACTTCTTGTGGCGGCAGGAACGCTCCGTGCCGGGAATGCGGCCCGCGCCGACGCCGTGTGCGCCCGGCGGACCATCGCGCCGGCGCCGGATACGAACATCGTCGCCACGTTCGTTGCCGTCGTCGAGGAAGACGCCAGGCCAGGCACGCGGGTGCGCGCGACCATCCGCGACAGCGACTGCCGTTTGCGGGCGAGTGTGCTCGTTGCGCGAGGCCACGCTTCTGCAGGGGCCACCGTTGCCGTTCGCGGTGAGCCCGCCCGAGCTGGTGCGCTCGTCATCATGCAGCGCGCGACGATCGCCGAGATCGAGCGACCGGGTCTGGCCGATCGTTGGCGCGCGCGAGCAGGGCGATCGATCGATGCAACATTCGGCGCCGACGCGCCCCTCGCACGCGCACTGCTCATCGCGGACACGCGTACGCTCGATGCCGGAATTCGAGCGCGCTACGCCGATGCGGGGATCGTTCACCTGCTTTCCGTGTCGGGTCTCCACGTCGCCATCATCGCCGGAGCGGTGGAGCTGTTGTTGTGTGCAGCCCGCGTGTCACGAACTGCCTCGGCGTGGCTTGCGCTCGCACTGACGGCGGTGTACGTGGTCGTCATCGGCGCGCCGCCGCCGGCCGTACGTGCCGGCGTCATGCTGGGCGCCACGGCTCTGACGCGGTTGACTCAACGGCCCACATCGCCGTGGGCGGCGCTCGCCCTCGGCGCCTGGGTGCCGCTGGTCGACCCGCGCACTATCGTCGATCTCGGGTATCAGTTGAGTGTCGCCGGCATCGCCGCTCTCATTGCCGCCGGCGGATTGGCTCGCCGAGTGCTCGTGGATCGCGTTGTCGGGTGGCGTCGAGTCATCGCACGCGACCTCATCGCGTCGGGCCTCGCGTCCGTCGTGACGCTTCCGCTCATCGCGTGGACGTTCGGCCGTGTCAGTCTCGTGGCACCGTTGGCGAACCTCGCCGCCGGACCAATTTTCGCCGCGCTGCAGCCGACGCTGTTCCTGGCGCTGCTTCTTGCTCCGCTGCCCGCGGCCGCATCAGTCCCGGCTGATGCGGCGCACGTGATGCTCGCTGCGGTTGATGCCGTTGCCGGGTTTGCGACGCGCATCCCATACGCGGCACTGCCCATTGCCCCGACGCTGTGGACGACCGTGTTGTTAGGCGCGATCGCCGTGTCGATCGTCGTCGCCTGCTCGAGTCGGGTGCGGAGCGCGTGGGAGTCGCGCGGGCTGCTGGCTTCTGCGGCCTTCGCCGCCGTGGTGGCCGTCGGCGTGCAGGTCTCGTCAGGCGGCGGCGTGGTGGAGTTGCACGTGCTCGATGTCGGGCAGGGGGATGCCGTCGCGCTCCGCACGCCGAGAGGTCGCTGGGTCCTGTTCGATGCGGGGCGCAGCTGGACGGGTGGCGACGCCGGGCGGTCGACAATCGTTCCCTATCTGCGTCGGCGAGGCGGTCAGCTCCACGCGTTCGTGCTGTCCCATCCGCACAGCGACCACGTCGGCGGCGGCGCGTCCGTCCTCAGCGCGCTCCGACCGCGGGATTATTGGGATGCCGCCTATGTCGCGGGAAGCGCCCCGTATCGCGCGTCGCTCGCCGAAGCGACCCGCCTGGGCGTCGCGTGGCGCCGTGTCCATCCGGGTGATGCGTTCGAGATCGACGAGGTGGCCATCCGCATCCTCGCGCCGGACTCGGCGTGGACCGCCAGCCTCGACGACGCGAACGAGGCGAGTGCCGTGGCGCTCATCGCGTACGGCACCGTACGATTCCTGCTGACCGGCGATGCGGAGACGCAGGAGGAGCGCTGGATGCTGCAGCGGTATGGCGCGGATCTGCGAGCGGACGTCCTCAAGGTCGGGCACCATGGCAGCTCCACGAGTAGTACACCAGAGTTCCTCGACGCGGTACAGCCGCGCGTGGCGCTCGTATCCGTCGGTGCCGCGAATACCTACGGCCACCCGAGTCCCACAGTGATAAGGTCACTCATCGCGCGGGGGACGCAGGTGCTTCGCACCGATCAACTGGGCACGCTCGTCGTCCGAACGGATGGCCGGACGGTGACCGTCACCGCGGGTGGTGAGCAGTGGATCCGATGAGGCGCGCGTTCGAGCGAGTGTTCGGCAGGCGGGTCGAGTTGCCACCACAGCTTGGGAAGATGTATCCCGAGCTCCGGGAAGCGCGTTATCGAACGGGGGGATTGCCGCTTCGGGTCGGCGGGTGGACGCTGGGAGCCCGAACGGTCGCCGGCATCACGTTATGGCGAACGATTTGGCTTGTCCCGGGCGCCGAGCACGAAGCGGAACTGCTCTTGCACGAAATCCGGCACGTTCAGCAGTTTCAGGCCAGCGTGTCGTTCCCGGTCCAATACCTCTGGGAATCATTGCGACGAGGCTATCACGCCAACCGCTTCGAGGTCGACGCCCGGCAATACGCGTCGGCTCGACTTGCTCGCCGCAACGTCTCTTCACCAACGCAGGACGTATAGCCGTGGTCAAGCACACTGCCACTTCTGTCGTTACGATCGAGCGCTTCATCATCGAGCAGGAGCGCCTTCATCCCGAGGCGACGGGCGAGCTGTCGGGTATCCTCTACGATCTTGCCCTCGCGGCGAAGATGATCGCGAACAAGGTTCGGAGC
>Ga0209382_10006255_pt1 | contig 15352 bp, 13 predicted proteins | sample SoiMetdeltSBSDD5_FD_187599 | JGI IMG/M metagenome (GOLD analysis project Ga0209382, IMG submission 187599) | Bulk soil microbial communities from a Populus tree surrounding site in Tennessee, USA - Soil MetaG P. deltoides SBSDD5 (SPAdes) (version 2) | ecosystem: Environmental > Terrestrial >... | reverse complement strand
CGGGATCAACGTCCTCGGGCACGACGACAACGCCAAGAGCGGGCCGGCCACGCGCATCGCGATTCGCAACAATCTGTTCGACGACATCGGAGGCGAGCGTTGGGGCGCGGCGGGACGGCTGTTCCAGATCCTGCGCGGGGCAGCGGACGTCGTCATCGAGCACAACACGGCGCTCCAGGCCGGCGACATCGTCACCGCCGAGGGCGAGCCGAACCGCGGCTTCATCTATCGAGACAACATCGCGCCGCACAATGCCCACGGCATCGTGGGGACGGACGTCGCCTTCGGTCACGCGACGCACGCCGCGTTTTTCCCGGACGGCGTGTTCAAGGGCAACGTCATCGTCGGGGGAGATCCCGAGCGCTATCCGGCCGGCAACTTCTTCCCCGCCTCTCTCGACGCCGTCGGCTTCGTGGATGCGACGACGGGCGACTATCGCCTCCAGCCATCCAGTCCCTATCACCACGCGGCGACCGATGGTACGGACGTCGGCGCGGACGTCCACGCCCTTTCCGAGGCTCTCGCCGCCGCCTCGCCGACGGTGGTGGGCCACGAACCGAACGCGTCGACAGTCTCGGATGATCTGCGGACGAAGACAGCGGAGACGGTCTTCTGGGTGAGCGTGGTCCTGCTCGCCTACACGAACGTCGGCTATCCCCTTCTGCTGCTCGCCTGGGCACGGCTCAAGCCGCGGCCGTTCCACACCGGCAGCGAGCCTCCCTTGGTCACGGTACTCATCGCCGCTCACAACGAGGAGGCGCGGATCGCCGCGCGCCTCGAGAACCTCCTCGCCCTGCACTATCCGAAGGAGCGGCTGGAGATACTCGTGGGGCTCGACGGCTGCTGCGACGCCACCGGCGAGCGGGCGCGGGCCTACGTGCCTTTGGGTGTACGGGTCATCGAGCTCCCGGCGCGCGGTGGCAAGCCGTCGGTGCTCAACGCGCTGGTGCCGGAAGCACGCGGAACGATCCTCGTGTTCGCAGATGCGCGCCAGCGCTTCGACGCTTCGGCCCTGCGCGCGCTGGTGGCTCCGTTTGCCGACCCGGAAGTGGGTGCCGTGACCGGCGAGCTGATCCTCACGGACGGCGAGGGGAACGCGCTCGAGCGCGGTCTCGGCCTCTACTGGCGCTGTGAGAAGATCATCCGGCGCAGCGAGAGCCGTGTCGGCTCGGTCGTGGGAGTCACCGGCGCCATCTACGCCGTGAGGCGCAGGCTCTTCGAGACGCTGCCCGTCGATACGATCCTCGACGACGTGGTGGTGCCGATGCGGATCGTGCGCGGCGGGCACCGTGTCGTCTTCGAGTCGCGCGCCCGCGCCTACGACGTCGCGCCGACCTCGCCGGCCGGAGAGTTCGCCCGCAAGGTGCGGACGATCGCCGGCACCTTCCAGCTCTTCGCCCGCGAGCGGTGGCTCCTCGGCCTTCGGAATCCGCTCTGGCTGCAGACTCTTTCGCACAAGGGGCTTCGCCTGCTCACGCCGGTCTTCCTCGTCGGCGCGCTGGCCGCCAATCTGCTGCTCCTGAATCAGCCGGTGTTCCGGTTTCTCCTGCTGATGCAGATCGCGTTCTACGGGGCGGCCCTGCTCGGGCACACGCTGCGGCACGTGAAGATACCCGGCCTGGCCGTGCCCTACATGGTCTGCCTGTTGTCGTGCGCGACGACGGTGGCCTTCTTCCGCTACATCACCGGACACGCGACAGTCACCTGGTGAGAGGGGCGCACTCATGAGCGACGGGACAGCGGCACGAAGCAAGGGTGGCTCGATCCTCCATCATGCCGACGGTTGGATCGAGATCGAGGAGCGCGGCGACGGTGCGCGGCGCGTCACCGCCTGGCCCTGCCGAGGTCCATCCCCGGCGCGCGCCTGGTGCGATACCTCGTACCCGCTGGCTCTCATCCGCTCGATCCTCAGGGTCAAAGGCGTGGCGTGGGTTTGTGACGAGATCGCGCGCGACGAGGACCCGGGCCAGATCGAGCGCTACTTCCAGGACGACTTCCTTTCCTACGTCCCCGCCGCCGCCTTCGAAGGGAAGCGAATCCTCGACTTCGGCTGCGGCTCCGGCTCATCGAGCATGGTGCTGGCGCGCCTCTTCCCGCGATCGGAGATCGTGGGTGTGGACCTGTTCCCGCCGCTCCTCGACGTGGCCCGGCGGCGCAAGGACTTCTACGGCTATGAGAACCTGACGTTCCTGCTTTCACCCGCCGGCACCGCGCTGCCCGAAGGGCTGGCTCCGTTCGACTTCGTGGTCCTGAGCGCCGTCTTCGAGCATCTCTTGCCGGGGGAACGACGGAGCCTGATGCCGCAGGTGTGGGCGCTCGTGAAGAAGGGCGGCGTCCTCTTCCTGAATCAGACGCCCCACCGCTTCTTCCCGTTCGAGAGCCATACCACCGGGCTGCCGCTCATCAACTACCTGCCGGACCGCCTGGCCCATTGGGCGGCGCGTCGCTTCTCGCGGCGCGAGCTCGGCCGGGACTCCTGGGACACCCTCCTGAGGAAAGGAATCCGCGGATCGACAGAGCGCGAGGTGTTGCGCAGTCTCGGGACGTGCGCGGCCGACTCGCGCCCCGTGCTGCTCTCGCCGCGTCGCGCGGGATTCCGTGACCGCGTGGATCTGTGGTACGCCGCTCTCAGTCCGCGCTATCGCGCGCTCAAGACGGTGTGCCGCGAGCTGCTGCGGGTGGTCGAGCGGGCCGTGGGCACGACACTGGTCGTCAACCTCTCGTTGGCGATCGCGAAGGGAACGTCGTCGCCAGGGACCGAGGAGGGGCCTTGCCCCGACGCGCGCCCCCCCGCGGCGTCTTGAGCGCGAGAGCGACGTCGGTCACCCGGCCGCGCCGGCGCGCCGAGCGGCGGCGCACGCCGACGGAGCCGGCGGTGCCCGGAGCCGCCGAAACGCGGCTCTTCAAGGGGATGCGCGGCCCGCTGCTGAGCGCGCTCGAACGCCTCCGCCGGACTTCGGGCCTCGCGCGAGCGTGGCGCCGTCCGCTGCGGCGTCTCAGTCCGAGCCGCAAGGAATACGACGCGCTGGCGGGCATGGACCTGGCCGAGTGTTATCGCCGTCTGACCGCGGACGGCGGCGGCGACGAGGCCTTTTGCATCGCCGTCGATCGCCGGGCCCGGATTCTGATGCGATGCGGTGTGCCCGAGGATCAGGCCATTGCCGCCGTCGGCCTCTATCTCGAGGTCTGTCTGGCCTACGTCCGCGCTCCCGTGGAGCAACGCGCCCTCATTCGGCTGACGTCGGCGTCGCAGCGGATCGTCGCCCTGGCCTACGGCGAGGAGCGCTCGGCGGGCCTGAACCGTCTCGACGACCGCGAGCGCCAGAAGCTGTCCGCCGACCTCCACGACGAGGTCGGAGCGGACCTCATCGTCCTCAAGCTCTACCTCGAGCTGATCACCGTGAAGCTGGCGAAGGGGAATCGTACCCCGCTTGGGCCGAAGCTGAAGGAGGCGCTCGTGCTCATCGCCCACGCCATCGAATCCGTGCGGCGGCTGACCCTGGACCTCGGCCCGGCGTTGCTCGACCTCGGTTTCCTGCCCGCCGTTCGGCTCTTCGTGCGGCAGTTTTCCGCGCGGACCCGCATCAAGGTCGCCCTCGAAGAAGAGGGCGTCTCGGCCACGCTGCCGGCGAGCCAGCAGACCGCGCTCTATCGCGTGCTGCGCGGCGCGCTGTCGAATGTGGCGAAACATTCGCAAGCGAAGAACGTCGCCGTCACGCTGCGCCGCACCCAGGATCGATTGGTGATGATGGTCGAGGACGACGGCATGGGATTCGACGCGCTGCATCAGGATCCCGACCGGAGTTTCGGCATCACCGCCATGCGCGAGCGAGTCCGGAGCGTCCGTGGCCGTCTCCATATCGAGTCGTGGCCCGCCCGGCGTCGTGGGGACAAGTCCGGGACGCGGGTCGAGGTGCACCTCCCGTTCCGGAAGAAGGCGGCGCCATGAGCGCGAGAATCCGTGTCCTCGTCTGCGACGACCACGCGCTGGTGCGCGACGGCCTGAAGGCGATCCTGCGCGAGCGGCCGGCCTTCGAGGTCGCGGGGGAGGCGCGTAACGGACTCGAGGCGGTGGAAGCCGCCCGGCGCCTGCGGCCACACGTCGTCCTCATGGACATCGACATGCCCGAGCTCTCGGGGCTCGAGGCGACGCGCCGCATCGCCGCCGCCCGCCTCCCGGGCAAGGTCCTCATCCTGAGCCTCTACGACGACGAAGACTTGATCGCCAGCTGTCTGGACGCCGGGGCCGCGGGGTATGTGCTGAAGGACGGTCCCGCAGCGCAGCTCCTCTACGCCATCGAGGCCGTCCATCGCGGCCAAAGGTACATGAGCCCGCGCGCCCTCTCCGTGATCCTGGATCGCGGGACTACCCGGCGCAAGACGACGGGCACCCGCTACGACCTGCTGACCGCGCGCGAGCGCGAAGTGCTGAGGCTCCTGGCCGACGGCTTCTCGAACAAAGACGTGGCCGTCCGGCTCAAGCGGAGCGTCAAGACCGTCGAAGCCCACAAGTACAACCTCATGCGGAAGCTCGAGATCCACAATGGCGCCGATCTCGTGAAATACGCCATTCGCAAGAAGCTCGTACGCGTTCCCATGCTCGGAGGTGGCGCATGAAGATGCCGATGCCGGCCCTGGTATTCGCCCTCGTTCTCTGTATGGCCGTGCCGTCCCCGGCGGTCACGATCGACCGCGCGGTGCACACGCCGCCCGAGTACGACACGTTCGTTCCGCCCGGCGTGGGCGAGAGCTACGTCGATCCCGTGTTCGGCTTCAGCATCAAACGTCTGTCCGACGCGGCCACCCTGAGCGACAACGCGGCCGGCAGCGGCGTCCTCACCTTCGTGAGCACCGAATACCCCAACGCGTCTCCATTCAATCGGGACAACAGCCGGCTGCTCCTCCAGCATCAGAGCTATTTCGCCTTGTACGATGGGAATGGGACCTACCTCCGCGACCTGCCCCTGGCCGTCCACGCCGGCTCCGAGCCGCGCTGGTCGCGGACCCACTGGAACATCCTCTACTTCGTGAACGGGAACCGGCTCCTGAAGCTCGACGTCGCGTCGGGAGCGACGTCCGTGCTCCACACCTTCAGCGAGTACGCCACCATCAGCGGACGCGGTGAGTCGGACATCAGTCCGGATGGCGACCACTTCGTGTTCGTCGGGAACAACCGCTACGTCTTCGTCTACACGATCAGCCGGGGCCTCAAAGGTCCCGCGCTCGACACCGTCGGGCACGGCTTCAACAGCCTGCAGATCGCCTCCGGCAACCGCGTGGTGATCGGATGGCTGCCGAACGGGACGGCGCGGTTCACCGGCGTCGAGCTCTTCGATCGCAGGATGGTCTTCCAGCGACAGCTCGCGCACGCGCTCGGACACATGGACCTGACCCGCGACGCGGCCGGCGGCGACGTGCTCGTGTGGACGAACTCCAACGACGCGGCTCCCCTCCCGGGCTGTCCGAACGGCATCGTGAAGGTGCGGCTTTCGGACGCGCGGCAGACCTGCCTGCTCTCGCTGGACTGGAGCCTCGCCGTGCACATCAGCGCTCCCGACGGGAACGGCTGGGTCTTCGTGGAGACGTATGCTCCCGGCGATCCCGCTCCGAGCGCGCCGGGCTGGGCTCCCCACACCAACGAGATCCTGCAGGTGAAGCTCGACGGCACCGAGACGCGGCGGCTCCTTCACCATCGAAGCCGACCGGTGAACAGCTACGGCTATCAGCCGCGCACGACGGTCAGCCGCGACGGCAGCGCGTTCGCCTTCACGAGCAACTACGATCTGGCGGCGATCCTCGGCCGCTCGGTGGACTATACCGACGCCTACCTCGTGCAGGTCCGGTAGTCAGTCGGCGATCACGGCGTGACGGAGAACGCATCGACCCAGATCCAGGCGCCGGCGGAGGCGCCGCTGTGTGTGCCCGTCACCTGGATGGTGAGGATATGGGTCCCGCCGCCAAGGCCGTCGATCGTGTAGACGGTGGCCTGCGGAGTGTCCGCCGCCGCATAGGTGTCCACCGTGCCTTTGAGCACACCGTCGACGAACACGTTCGCGACCCCGGACCATGCGTCACGGTAGCCGATCCATCTCACGCCGCTACCGGAAAACCGGAAGTCGGCGCGGGCCCCGGCGTCCATGGCGAGCGTGGCATGACCCCCACTGTGGACGGCGCCCGGATGCGGCGACCACGGTCCTCCGTAGATCACCGCCGCGTTGTCCTGCTCGACGCGTCCCGCGCCCGCGGCGTTCGAAGGGGCGGGAGCGGACGGAGGCGGAGCGGGAGCGGGGGCGGACGGGCTCGACGACGGGGCGGGAGCCGTCGTGGATGACGGCGGCGGCACCGCAGTCGAGCCGCCCGAGATCGTCACGAGATAGGCGTCGGTGTACTCGGTGGGATAACCGAGGAGCTTGGGCAGATTGTAGTTGCTCGTGAAGACGAGCTTGCCGCCGTCACGGCTCACCGTGGCCCGCGGCTGATAGGCGTAGCTGTTGAGAGGCCGGCTGCGGTGATGGAGGAGGCGCCGCGTCTCGGTGCCGTCGAGCTTCACCTGCACGATCTCGTTGGTGTACGGCGCCCAGTCGGAGGAGGCAAAGAAGGGATTGCTGGGCGCGTAGGTCTCGACGAACGCCCAGCCGTTCCCGTCGGGCGCGGTGATGTGGACGGCGAGGGTCCAGGCGAGGGGGAGCAGACAGGTCTGCCCCGAGTCCGAGAGCCGCACCTTCACGATTCCGTTCGGGCAACCCGCGAGGGGAGCGGCGTCGTCCGAGTTGGTCCAGACGAGCACGTCGCTGCCGTTCGTGTCGCGGGTGAGATGCATGTGCCCGAGGGCGTGGGTGAGCTGCCGCTTGAAGCTCATGTTGCGATCGAAGAGCTCGACGCCCGTGAAACGGCCGGTCCCCGTCGGCACCCAGCCGACGGCGACGCTGTTGTCGGAGGCGATGTAGAGGCAGTTGAAGGTGTGGCCGGCGGTATCGAGCACGGGGCCTTTGGTATCCGTGCTGATCTCGTAGACGAAGACGTACCGCTTGTCGCCGGCGAAGACGAAGTGGTTGCCGTCCGGGCTGATGTCCGACTCGCCGTGGCCGCTGATGGTGCCGTACTCGCTGAAGGTGTGGAGCACGGTCGTCGCCTCCGCCGCGACGTCGAGCTTCAGAAGCGAGTTGCCGCTCACGAAGTAGAGGACATTTGGATCGGTCCGCGACCAGCGCGGCTCGGTCGACGCGTTCACCGCGAAGGGCAGATCACGGAGATACGTCCCGTTGCCGTCGTAGAGCCCGAAGTAGCTCTGGTGCACGAGAATCAGCCGGCTGTTGTCCCGGTTGAACGGAGACGCCGTGGAATATTCCGTGCCGACGGACGTGAGGCCGCCTCGGCTCGCGTTGTCCGTCATGGTCATCGCTTCCGACAGGCGCTTGATGCTCGTGCCGAACGCGGGATCCGCGTAGGTCGCGCCGGACGCGGGCGGGACGAAGGTGTCGTAGTTGGGCGGCGGGTGCGTCCCCGCGTCGGTCACGAGGGCGGAGGTGATCGAGCTCGAGAGTACGAGCATCGTGAACGAGAGAACGATCGAACGGCAGACGGACTTGAACATGGACATGGACGTCTCCTACGGGAGGTCGGCCCGATGGCGTGGCTTGGGGGGAAGGGATCTGGCGCGAGCCACGAGTTTGCGGATCAGTGGAGAGAGGCCGCGGACGACGTCGTCTTCCGGTAGACAGGCGCGTCGAGGCGACGGCTCTCCTCGCTCGTCAGGATCGTGCGTGAGGAGGATGAGGATCGAGGCGGGACTGGAGCGCGTGACGTCCGCGAGGACGCCGTCCGGCTTCGCCCCGTTCAGTCGTGTGTTGGCGATGATCACGTCGGGCGCGAGACGGCCGGCCCGGGTCGCCAGCGAGTCGCGGTCGGAGGTGCGCCCGATGACTTGGAGGCCGGGATGGCCATCCAGGACGTGCTCGATCAGACGCACGAAGGGCGCTGGTTCTACGGCGATGAGGACGCGACACCGCTCGGTGGGCTTCACGCCCCGAACGATAGGCGGGGAACGCTTGACGATCGATTAGGGGGTTCCCCTAGATCGAAAGGGGAATTGCCTTAGGCGGGGAGGAGGACCGGAATCGAGCTACGTTGTCCGGCCAGCCGGGGCTTGTTGCAAAGGCTGCTCGAGGGCGGCGACAAGGGCGGCCACGAGCCGGAGGAACGGCCGGGCGTCGCTGGCGAGCCATCGGTCGGCCGGATGCTCGCTGGCGAAGCGGCCGATGCGCTGCGCGGCTTCGGTCACCGACGGGAATCCATAGATCGCCGCCGACCCGGCCAGGCGGTGCGCCATCTCGTAGAGGGAGGCCGCGACCTTGGCGTCGCCGGTGTTTTCCCTCAGAGAGGCCGCGGCAATCTGGATGGTACACAGGCTCTCCGGGAAGGCCGTGGAGTAGCGCTGGCGCAGCGCTTCCAGCTCCTCCCGCAGCGATTCGTTCAGCAGGGCCGCCTGGTGACGGTCCCACATTTCCTGGATCGTCTCGACGAGGGTCCCCGGGTCGAAGGGTTTGGGGATGACGCCCAGGGAGCCGAGCTGGCGATACTCCACGATCTCGCGCGGCTGGACGCGCGCCGTCATGAAAATGACAGGCGTGGTCAAGGTCGCCGGCATCTGGCAGAAGGCCTCGAAGGCGCCCTGCCCGTCGAGGCCGGGCATCATGAAGTCGAGCAGGATCAGGTCGGGAGCGAAGGCCTGGACCTTCTGAAGCGCTTCCACCGCCGAGTCACAGGCCTGCACTTCATACCCGCCCAGCCTCGACAGGAGCAGTGTGGTCATGTCCTGGACGTGGGGATCGTCTTCGACCAGGAGGATTCGGCGGAGGTGTCTTTTCATGATTGTCATTGTCCCGATCCTGAATCCGGGCACGTGTTTTGCACCCTTCGCGGTCATCATGGGGAATACGGTGGTTCTTGCGGACGATCATGCCGTCGTCCGCGACGGGGTCAAGTTGATGCTCGAGCTGGAAGGGTTCGATGTCGTAGGCTTGGCCGCCGATGGCCTGGAGGCGGTGAAGCTGGTTCGAGCGTTGCGCCCGGACGTGGCGGTTCTCGACCGGGCGATGCCGATCCTCAACGGGGTCGACGCTGCGCACGAGCTGCGCCAGGCTTCGCCCAGCACGCGGCTCATCCTGTTGACGATGGACACGAATGAGAACCATCTGCTCGAAGCCTTGCAGGCTGGATTCCGGGGCTGCGTCCTCAAGTCCTACGAATCGCGTGAGCTGATCGAGGCCATCCGGGCGGTGGTGCGCGGCGGCACGTACCTTCATCCCGGACTCTCCCGTGTGGTGGTCGAGGCGTACATCTCCCGCACGGAGATCAAGCCCGACCCGCTGAGCGCGCGTGAGCGCCAGGTGCTCCAGCTCCTGGCCGAGGGGAAGAAGACGCGGGAGGTGGCCGCGCTGCTCAACGTGAGCATCAAGACGGCGGAGTCCCATAGGTCGCGCATCATGAAGAAGCTCGGCATCCACGATACGGCAGGCCTCGTGCGTTATGCCCTGCGCGAGGGCGTCACTCAGCTCTGACCATTCAAGTCGCAATCGAAGGCTCTCGTCGCTCGGCTTCGTTGTCGAGCCGTCGACTCGTGCGGCAGACACTCGTGATCGAGGTGCACGGAAGCGTCACCGTAAAGGTAGAGCCGCCGCCCACGCCGGGACTCTCCGCCCGGATGTCCCCGCGGTGGAGCTCGACCAGCTGGCGCGCGATGGCCAAGCCCAGGCCCAGGCCCTGGGCGGACCGCGTGCTCGAGGAATCGCTCTGCGTGAATCGGTCGAAGACACGGGGAAGGAACGTCGCCTCGATGCCCAGGCCGGTATCCGAGACGGCGACCTCGACGCCCGCCCGGACAGGCTCGATGCTGACCCGGATCCGTCCGCGCCGCGGCGTGAACTTGACAGCGTTCGACAGCAGGTTCCATAACACCTGCTGCAGACGCTTCGGATCGGCCATCACGCCGACCTCCGACAGGTTCTGGACGAGCTGGATCCGTACGGACTTCGCATCCGCCAAAGGAGTCACGGTCTCGATGGCCGCCTTCACGACGGGAGTGATGTCGATGGGTCGCAGCTCGAGCTGGAGCTTGCCCTTGACGAGACGTGAAACGTCGAGCAGCTCGTCGATGAGCTGCTTCTGCGCCGAGGCGTTCTGGATGATCGCGTTCATCGCACGGGTCGTCTCGCCACACGAGAGCCGGCCCTGCTGGAGCAGGTGCGCCCAGCCGACGATCGCGGTGAGCGGCGTCCGCAGCTCATGGGACAACGTCGCCAGGAACTCGTCTTTCACGACGTTCGCCGCCTCGGCCGCAGCCAGGGCCTGCTGCGCGGCGTGGCGTTGCCGCGCGTTGTCCAGGGAGATCGCGGCGTGGACGGCGACCCCCTTGATCAGGCGGTCCTGAGGCTCGCCGAAAAACGCGGGCTCGGGATGACCGAAGAAGAGGTCCCCGAGCCGCTCCCCGGTCCGCGTGCACACCGGAGCGGCACGGTAACTGCGTGTCGGCTGTCCGCCGCAGGCGAGTGACTTGAAGGCCACCACGTCGTCACGCAGGACGACGGCGATCGATTCGGGGTCGGCTCCCGAGACGTACTGCCTCTGGCTGCCGAACGCGTCGCGATACAGGAACGCTCCAACGCGGGCGCCCGTGATCGCGAGACCGGCGTCGGTCACGGTCTTGACGAGCTCTTCCACGACGATTGGAGCAGAGAGCGACAGGCCGAGCTGGTGGAGTGCCTCGAGCTGCCGGTCGAGCGGCGGAGTGGTCTCCGCATCTCGGGCGACCCCGGGCTGGACAGGCCGCGCGCCGACGAGCAAGATGCCGGTGACCATCACCGTGCCGAAAAGCAGAAGAAAGGTGCCTTTCGAGCCGGCGGCCGGCGCGAGACCGGGCAGGACGCCGACTCCCAGAGCGAACACCAGAAGAGCGCCGATCCGGCGTCGAGTGACCCAAAGTCTCATGTTCGGCTCCTTGCCCCTGTCTGTCTTTTGCAACCGCTGTGCCGGAGCGGACGGGCCTACGGGCGGCGGAAACCGTGCTGGCAATGGGTGTTCGCACCTTCCTGAGCCGGTTGTGGAACCGCGGGGGGTGCAGACGTTCCCCTCCCGTGGCTGTAGAAACGGAGGGCCGCCCGGATGGACTGCGGCTGTCCAGGAATTCCTGGCCTGGACTGAAGAAATGTCCACGACGCGGACGGCCCCGCTACGGTTGAACGACTCCCTGCGCGTCGCGGCACCGGCTCGGCGCCGGCAGCTAGAGGCACGGTCGGTCAGGCGCCGACGACCTGGGTGGTGGCGTGGCGCAGCGCCCCGCGAGCCATGAGGAAGGTGACGATCTCTGCGGCCACGCGCGGTGCGGCGGCGCCGTCCCACAGCGGGATCGGGCGGGCGGCCGGCCAGACTCCTGCCGCGACCTCCGCGAAGGCGCGGCGAATCGCGTCGCGGTCATGGGACGAGCCGGATCGCGCGGCTCACGCAGGCGATCTCCTAGTGTCAATTCCAGGATACGGGCCCTCCCCGCCACGGACAAAATCCGGGATTGGAGGAGATCCGAGTCAGCGCGTGTGGGCGAGCGAGAGGCGCGGCGTCGACTGTTTCGGGAGCGACAGTGTTCCGTCTCGCGCGTCGAGCTCTTCGGTCCCACGAACATCGGCGAGTTGGCTGACTTATCTCTACCAGACCGATCGTCTCCGCGTCGATCTCGAAGCGATCGTACACGGAGCGATTCAGCCGCTCTTGAGCACGAGCGTTGGGGGCGATGAGACCGTTCGAGCGCCCGTTCTGATTGATCGCGGAGCCCGCGATCACACCGTCTCCGGGCTGGCCATGCCGGGCCCCGTGAAGAAGCGGTGACGGCTCGGGTACTTTCGACTGGCAAGCGATCGCCGCGTGGAACGGTTTCGAGGCCAGGCCTCCTGGAGTCGCTTCTGGACTCTCAGGCGGACGCGCCGACCTCGCCGGACATGGCGCGCCGCGCCGGTGCGTAAGGGCGCATCATTGCATTAGGACTCCGTGTCGCGTCGCACCGCCAGCAGTTCCGCTTCCGCGGCCAGCCAGTCGTTGAGGTCGTAACCGTCGACCTGGCCGCGCAATATGTATAGCTCATACGCCCGCGTCGCAATCTCATCGTGAGATGGCGACGGGGGCCTGCTTACGTCGTCACGGTCGGGCTCTTGGGTCTCGGGGTCGTGGTCGAGTGTTCGGCTCATGTGGCGCCTCCTTGTCCGACAAGCCGCTACGAATCCTCGCTGACAGGATCGTGGGGGCGCGTGACTTCCGCGCGAAGCCACCGTGACCGTTGCCAGGCGGCCCCCTGCCTGGCCACGAACGCCCGGTGATCTTCGGCGGTATCGCCACCGCTCGGACGCGTCGCATGCGAACCTGGACCGAATGGCGTCTGATCGCTCAGATCTCGGGCCGCCGCTCCGCCGTGCACCGCGTGCCCAAGACATACGAGACGACGTCGGCGGCAGTGCATGGCTGGTGCGGGTCGGCGAGAAAGGGCACGAGCCCCTCCAGGTCGCTCCCGGCGGTGACGATAGCGGGCTCATCGTGGCCGTCCCTGCGTTGCCCCAGGCCGGTGTTGGCTATGAGCCCGTTGCAAATGCATTTTCGACCCACGGTGTCTTCGAGCTGGCCGCCCTTGCGCAGGTAGTCCTCGACCGGCTCGGCCGGGCAGCGGTATCCGAGGGTACCGTCGGGCCGGCGGTACAGCTCGCGGAGGTAGCCGAGATCGCATCGGCGTTCCCGGGCCTCATAGACGGAGGCATCCGAGAGTGTTCCGGGAAGGGCGGCGACTTTGAACGGAAAGCTGGTCGGCGAGGCCTGCGGGTCCGTGAAGACGCGAGCGTGCCCGGAGCGCACCTCCTCGCGCAGGCGGGCGCGGAGAATCGCGTCGAGGCCGGACTCTTCGCAGAGCGCGAACGCGGACCCCACCTGGACACCGGCCGCCCCTTGCTCGCGCGCCCAACGGAGCCGTTCGGGTGAGGCGTATCCGCCCGCGAGCCAGAACGGCAGGCCGAGCGCTCGCATCCGGGAAAGATCGACGACGTCGCGAGCGCCGTACACAGGTTCACCGTCGCTGAGGGTGAGCGGACCGCGGGGCGGGGCGTTGTGGCCGCCGGCGGACGGGCCTTCCACCACGAAGCCGTCGACGCCGCTGCCGCGCCGCGCCAGGGCCTGGGCGAGCGTGGCGGACGCAACGATGGCGAGGAAGCGCGGCCGGCGCAGGGCGGGGCGGGCGCCGGACAGGATGTCGGCGGGGTCGAATCGAAGCTCGAAGCGCTCTTCGCCGGCCTCCGAGACCTGCAACTGTACGCTTGCCGCCTCATGGGCGCAGAGCCGATCGATCAGCGACGGGATGTCCCGCGGGATCCCCGCGCCGACCAGAACGTAGTCCACTCCCGCGAGGAGCGCGCCATAGAGGGTCGCCGGCGTCGGGAGCTGGATCTTATGCAGGAAGTTGATTCCCACCCGGCCGCCGTGGCCTTCCTTGGCCAGGAAGACCTCGACGAAGCCGGCCAGCACCGCGACTTCCTGCCGGGCCGCAGTCGGGGCGGCGGTGAACATCACAGGGGAATCGAGGGGCGCTCCGTTCGGTCTGCCTCCCGGCACGAAGTAACGGTCGAGCACGCGGCGGCCGACATCCGCGTCGGGAAACTGGGAGATCGCGCGCCGCAGGTCGCCGGCGGGATCACCGCGCTGGAGCCGGCGGGCGAGCACCGTGTCGAGTGCCGTTCCCGAGACGACGCCGAGCTGGCCGAGCTCGGATACGGCACGAGCCAAGGGCCAGCCCGAAACCGCGACACCCATGCCTCCCTGGATCAGCGTCGGCCACGCGTCGCTGTCTCGTCTCTCACTCATCTTGAACCTCGATAGCGTCCGCGCCGCGCCACGCCGCGACCTGATGGGCAATCGCGCGATGCACCTGTTCGCGCAGGGCGGCAACGTCGCTTGGGTCGCGGTCACGGGTCTCGACCGGTGGGAAGACGCGCATGCGGATCTCGGACGGCGGTCCGAACAGCCATGTCCCTCGCGGCAAACATCCTCCCGATCCGTCGACGGCGACCGGAAGAATGGGGGCGCGCGTGCGCAAGGCCAGATGGAACGCGCCGTCGCTGAACGGTGCCACGCGGCCGTCTCGGGAACGGGTTCCTTCCGGGAACACCATGATGGAGCATCCGGACTCGAGCGTGCGGCTGGCGCGCCGAAGCGCGTCCGCGGCCTTCGCACGCCGTCCGCGGTGGACGGGGATATCGGCGGCCAGGCGCATCATCCATCCCACGAACGGCAGCCGGAACAGCTCGGCCTTGGCCAGCCACTTCATCTCCCAGGGCAGGTGGCACAAGACGGGGATGTCGGCGAGCGATTGGTGATTGCTCACGACCACGTAGTGGCGCTCCGGGTCGGGGAGGTCCTCGCGCTGAAGGTGCAGGCGGGCACGGTGCAGCCGCGCGAGGACGACGCCCAGTGCGCGAAACGTGCGGCCCGTGCGGCGTTTCACCGGATCCCCGTCCACGAGCCAGGCGGCGGCGACGAGGGGCACCCAGAGCGCGATGAGGGCGGCGGATACGCACCAGAGGACTGCGGACCTGAAGGCCGAGGCGAACATCGTCATGGAGCGCGACGACGATAACACCCGCCCGCGAGCGCGTATTGTCACAGTTGCGCAATAGTTGATGCCGCGCAGGTCCTGCGCGCATCTTTGCGCGGATTCGTCGCCGTCTGCGGGACGGGACGGCGCCCGCTCTTGACGCGTGATTCCATAGTTCTATAATTATAGAAATATGGAATCCGCCGACGCCGTCGCCGCGCTCACCGCCCTCGCCCAGGAGTCGAGACTGGCGGTGTTCCGGTTGCTCGTCCGCCAAGGGCCGGTCGGGCTCCCGGCCGGGAAGATCGCGGAAACCCTGGGCGTGCCCCCGCCGACGCTCTCTTTCCATCTGACGCAGCTCAGCCACGCCGGCCTCGTCCGCTCGCGGCGCGAGGGGCGCCAGGTCTCGTACTCGGCGGACTTCCCGCGCATGAGCGCGCTCTTGCAATACCTCACCGAGAACTGCTGTGCCGGCGGGGCTTGTGGCCCCGTCCGGATCAAGCGAAAGGAATCCCATGTCTCAGATCGAAAGAGCTCCCGTTCCAAGTGACCCCGAGCAGGTCGTCGCCCAGGTGCGCGAGCGCTACGGCGCCGTCGCCCGGACGGGTAGCGGCTGCTGCGGGCCCGGCACGTGCGAAGTGACAGTCCAGCTCGGCTACGACGCCAAGAGCCTGAAGGCCGTCCCGGCGGAGGCGGATCTCGGCCTCGGGTGCGGCGCGCCGATACGATCTCTCG
>Ga0209382_10006254_pt1 | contig 15352 bp, 12 predicted proteins | sample SoiMetdeltSBSDD5_FD_187599 | JGI IMG/M metagenome (GOLD analysis project Ga0209382, IMG submission 187599) | Bulk soil microbial communities from a Populus tree surrounding site in Tennessee, USA - Soil MetaG P. deltoides SBSDD5 (SPAdes) (version 2) | ecosystem: Environmental > Terrestrial >... | reverse complement strand
TTGCCGGCGCCGGGATCGGATTTCGCGATGGTGCGGGCCGGGGCGCACAGTTTCGCAGTCCGTCGGGCATCGCGCCGGTTCGCCCCGGGCACCTCGTGGTGACCGACGCCGCGAATGCGCTCGTGCGCGTGGTCGCGGCCAGCTCACAGCTCCCGCTGCAACCGCCGACATCTCCACTGCTACGCCCGCAGTTCGACGCCGAGGCGTTCGGCGGGGCACCGCTCCTCTGGCCCGTGGCGCCGTTTGAGGGTCCACACGAGATCGCCGGCACCTTCGGCGAAGTGCGCGGCGACAACCAGGAGCGATTTCATCGCGGTGTCGACGTCCGCATCGAACAGGGCACACGCGTCTACGCCGTTCGCGACGGCATCGTGTCCAGTCCGATCTCGAACAATGGCGTCGGTGCGCTCGACGAGTGGCTTCGCATCGGCGAGCTCACCTACGTTCACATCCGCGCCGGCCGCAGTCGCGCCGCCCTGCTCGACTCGTCGCGCTTTGTTGCGAACTACGACGGCAAGAAGCTGCTGCGCCTGCGTGTGAAACGAGGAGCGCGATTTGCCGCTGGCGATGTCATCGGCACAGTCAACCGATTCAACCACGTGCACCTGAACGTCGGCTGGTCAGGCGAGGAGCGCAATCCGCTGCTGTTCCGGCTCGTGCGCTTCGAGGACACCGTGGCGCCGACCATTCCACGCGACGGGATTCACGTCTACGACGAATCGTGGCGCGAGCTGACGACGCGCGTGAGGAACCGGTTGCTCCTGTCGGGCCGTGTGCGCGTCGTGATCGACGCGTGGGACCAGGCAGATGACAACGTGCCGTCACGGCGTCTCGCGCCGTACGAGCTCGGCTATCAGATCTTTCAGGCGGACGGCACGCCCGCAGCCGGGTTCGAGATACGGCGACCCTCGCTGCGGTTCGATCGAGTCGGACCGAATCCGGATGCGCCGCACCAGGTGTACAGCGCCGGAAGCGGAATCCCGTTCTACGGCGGCCGCCGCACCCGCTACCTCTACATCGTCACGAACCGGCTCGAACGCGGCGAGACTGCCGAGGGCTTTTGGACACGGGCCGACTGCCCCACGGGGATTACATTCTTCGCGGCTGGGCGAGCGACGTCAGCGGCAACGCGGTCGAGCGTGATCTGCCCGTAACCATCGGCGGCGCGCACGACGAAAAGAGCTGAGCACGCATCACGGCGACGTCATCGGTGTCCAGCCCGCTGTGAAAGGAGACGCTCAACCAGGTATACAGCGTGTAGGAGGAGCCAACTCCATCTCATCGACGATGTCGGGATGCGCAGCTGGAGCACTCGCCGCCTTGAATACCGCCTTGCGCAGAACACGCTTGTCCACCTCGTTCGTCGCCGATCGCGCCGAGACGAACGCAACGAACAGGTCGCACAAGCCGTGCAGCAGCACACCGACGCCGCCCGTAGCATTGAACCCGGCGCCGGCGGTTCGCGCAAGCGGTGTAGCGTCGATCGCTGTACGAAATCGGCCGCCGCGACGTTCTCGCGGGGGATGCCCCTTCACACCCCTCTCGAGGACACTATGACACCTACTCAGGAAGTCGATACATCCTGAACGACTGCCTCTTCGCCGTCGGTCAGTCGGTTGGACACTCAAGCGCCTCGACTTCGACGTCATTCCCTGGTGGCGTGCGCGACATCGCGCCTTCTTTCTCCAGGCGATGACCACCACCGGCACTTCGTGGGTGAAGGACCGCGACCGCGTCATGGCCGTGGGTCGCTTTCTCGGGCAACGTACGGTCCATCACGCCGGCGATCGACCATCGATCGATCTACGCTGTGCGGCCCGTGCCTCCACAGAAGTCGAAACCGGATGTCGCATGAACGCCGTCCGCGAAGGAGCCGTCCCGCGACAGGCGCCCGAACATTCGTAGCCCATGGACGGATTCAGGGGGTACTGCGTTCTAGGCGTTCAAGGCGCCACGGACCAGACGCGTGCACGACGCCGGACCGGCGCAACCTCGAACGCGAGGTCGAGTACGTCGTCGACGACTGCTTCTTCACCGTGGGACAGGTCGTGGGTACGCGCACCACCGTCGACTACGAGGCGGTGATCTGGTGGCGACTGCACGCTGCAGTCGAAGCGCAAGGCGAGCGCGACGGGTGCGAACGGGTCTGACGAAGCTCCGGCGCGCATCGCTGGATACTGGTGCATCTACAACCCCGAGCCCTCTAGCGCGCTTCTTCTGGACCACGACTCCGTCGGACAGCGCATCCTGACAAGCCTGTGGTGTCCGACAATCGAGGCCGCATCTACTCACACCGACGGCAATCACATCGACCGCGATGGGTGATGGTCGTTGAGACACAACTCCAGCAGTTCATCCTGCGAGTGCAGATTCAATTTGCGGAAGATCGATTTCAGGTGATTGCGTGCCGTGTGCACGCTGATGCCGAGCACAGTGGCGACCTTGCCTAGCCGGCGGTAGGAGATCAGGCCGCGGATCACGTCCTTCTCTCGCCGCGTCACGCACAATCCCTGAATCTTCGCCGGCGTCGTCGGAGTGTCTCGTGGCGCGGATGCACGTTCTGCGGCGAGCGGCCCGCGATGACCCGGCGCGTGCTCTTTGATCACGCGCGCATCATTCCGGCGATGCAACGCGATCTTGATTGACGAGGTGATCTGCTGCGCCTGAAACGGTTTCACGATGTACCCGAGTGCTCCAGACCGGGCCGCCGCGTTTACGAGCGGCTCGCTCGACTGACCCGTGACGTAGATGATCGACGTGTCGATCTCACGCTGAATCGAGACGGCCGCCTCGATCCCACTGGTTCGTCCCCTGAGAACGATGTCCATCAGGATCAAATCAGGACGCAGCTGGCGTGCCATCTGAATCGCTTCCCGGCCGTCAGTCGCGTGCCCGATGACTTTGTAATGCGAGGCTTTGAGGGTTTGTCTGAGTGCCTCGGCGACGATCACTTCATCCTCGACGATCAGAACGCGGGCTTCAGTCATGTTGAGTGCCCGAAACCGGGAACGTCACCCTGACGTGAGTCCCTCCGCGCCTGGAGATCGAGAGCCGGCCCCGCAGTTGCCGTGTCGCGAGCAGACGAACCAGACGTATGCCCATGGCCACGCCGCCAGCGCGTCCGACATGGCGCGGCATCCCACTGCCGTTGTCTCGTACACTTAGGGTCGCCTGTCGGCTCTGCACGGTCAGCCGCACCTCGATGCTGCCCTCATCCTGATGCGCGAACGCATGCTGAAAAGCATTGGTGACCAACTCGCTGATCAGGAGTCCGCAATGCGTCGCGACATGAAGGTGCAGTCGGACTGGATCGATCACCAGCCTCGCAGTCACGCCGGTCTTCGAGTCTGCCAACGTCCGACGGATGTTGGCCACTAGCTCCTCGACGAACGCGCGCATGTCCACTGACGCGCCGCTTGGCGCTTCACAGAGCTGGGCGTGGATCAACGCGATCGTGGAGATCCGCATCGCGGCGTCCGACAGCGCCTTTTTCACGACGGCGTCGCTCGCTGCATCGATCTGCATGGCGAGCAGCGACGCGACGATTTGCAAGTTGTTCTTGACCCGATGGTGCACTTCTCGGAGCAGCGTTTCAGCCTCGTTCAACGAGTTCCGCAACTGCCGCTCGCGGACAACCGCCTTCGAGACGCCGTCGGCGCTCCGAGGCCGGCTGGCGTCCTCACGTCGGACTCGCACCACCTTCGCCGATACCCGACGTGCTTTGCCCGTCAGCGCCGCCTCACTCGGCACTGCTTTACGGGGCTTGTCCCGACCCGACCTGTGGCCCACTTGGAGGCATTAACGCCGGAAGCGCCATTTTGGAACACGAGGAGGTGCGATTAATTCACGGCTGAGCTGCGGGCTCGCGTCTGCTGCCACTCGCGAAGCCTCGCCCACGCCGAGCACAGTCGCTGGACGATCGCTCCTCGCTCCGTTTCAGTAAGCCGGTCCCCTTCATCCTCGAGCGTCGCGCACAATCCACCAGGCTGGGTGAAGCCAAGCGCGAGCAACCCGCCTTTCAAGCGGTGTGCCTCGCGACTCAGATCGTCGACGTGCCCATCGGCGATCAAGCCCTGCATCCGCGGGACCGCAGCGCTCATCTCCTCCAACTGCAATGCAATCATGTGGTTGAGCGCGTCTTCGCCCAGTTGTTCCTCGAGATCGCGCAGCACGTTTGGATCGGGGGCCTCGGGTCCGCTCTCGGATGCCGTGTGCACCACCTCGTCGCGATGTTCCTGGGTCGAAGCGGGCACGGTACGTCCGGTCCAGCGATCGAGCAGACCGATGAGATCGTCTTTCCTGACCGGCTTTTCCAGCAGGTCGTCCATACCGGATTGCAGGCATCGTTCGCGCTCTCCCAATCGAGCGCTCGCCGTGTAAGCGACGATCGGAGTGCGGCGCGTTCCCTGCTCTGCGCGGCGAATGGCGGCGGCAGCGGTGTAACCGTCCATGACCGGCATCTGGCAATCCATCAATACCAGCGCGTAGGGCGTCTGCGACGCGGCGCGCACGGCGTCGAGTCCGTTGTTCGCGGTATTGACGATGCACCCGAGCTTTTCGAGGAGCAGCTTGGTCACCTGCTGACTGGCGCCGTTGTCGTCGACGACGAGAATTCGAATGCCCTCTCCGCTTCGCATGCTCGCCGGTTCGGTCGCATAGTCCCCTCCCGTCGAGGGAGGTAACGGAAGGACGCTCGCACCACCGTCGTGGACGAACTCACCTGCTACCGCTCGAGTTTTCGCACTCCCGTCCTCTCGAGGGCCAGCCGCCTCGAGACGCTGATTGAAGGCGACTGTGAACGAAAACGTCGAACCGCGACCCGGTACGCTGCTCACATCGATCGAACCGCCCATCAACGACACGATTTGACGCGAGATCGCGAGACCGAGCCCCGTGCCGCCATAGCGCCGGCTCGTCGACACGTCGGCCTGCGCGAAGGGCCTGAACAACCGGCTCTGTCCTTCTGCATCGATACCGATGCCCGTGTCCGTAATCGAGAACCGAACCACGCCCGATCCTTCCGGTTCGACCCGGATCGTGATCGCGCCATGCTCCGTGAATTTGATCGCGTTGGCGAGCAGGTTGGCCAGGACCTGGCGGAGGCGATGCGGATCTCCGTTGACGTGACGAGGAACACCTTCGCTGACGATCACCTCGAGCGCCAGCTGCTTCTGCTTTGCCGCCTCGCTGAACACCACGACCGCGTCGTTGACGGCTGCCGGGAGATCGAAGCCGACGACCTCGAGGCGCAGCATGCCGGCTTCGACCTTCGAGAAGTCGAGGATGTCATTGACGATGGCGAGAAGCGCATCGGCACTGACGCGTAGCCCTTCGGCGAAGCCGCGCTGCTCCTCCGTGAGATCAGTGTCGAGGATCAGGTTGGAGAACCCGATAATCCCGTTCAGCGGTGTTCGGATCTCGTGGCTCGTGTTCGCCACGAATGCCGATTTGAGCCGGACGGTCTCCAGTGCTGCGTCGTGCATTCGCTGGAGCTCCTCCTGCGCGCGTATCTGATGGTCGATGTCTCGAGCCACGGCCTGAAATCCGACGATGCGAGTGCCCTCCACGAGAAGCTGGACGTGCTGGCCGATCCAGACTTCCTGTTGGTCGGCCGTCAGAATGGGGAAGTCGTAGTACGTGGTCGGGATGCGTTTGTCCCCCTGCCTCACGTAAAAGGCCTGCACATCGGCGCGTCGGTCCGGTCTGACCAATGTGAGATAGCTGCGGCCGATCAATTCGTCCCTCGACCATTTGGTGACGCGGATCGCAGCCGGATTGACGAACACGAACTGCCCCTTCACATCAGTGCGGTAGATGATGTCCGCCGCAGCCTCGATGATCTGCTTGTAGCGCACCTCGGATTGGTCCCGTGCGGCTTGCGCCGCCCGTCGCGCACGGATGGCCGAGCGCAGATCGGCCTTGGCATGGGCGAGCAGGTTCTGACTGCGCGCCGACCGCTGGGCCGTATGCACTGTCAAACCAAGGAGCCCAGCGAACATCAGCCCGAACACGAGCGTCCAGTCGCCGAGTGGTTTCCGTGGACCGGTGACGACCAGCGGTGAGATCTCGGCACCCCAGATCACGTTGAAGAACGGGATGGCGACGCTGGCGGAGTAGGTGTCACGCCACGGCGCGGCACCGCCGCGACGATACAGCTCACGGCGTCCTTCGAACACCCGGTACCAGTAGTCGGCGCTGACGTCTTCGCCTAGCGTGGCGGAGAAGAACGCGTCGTGGCGAAAGAGACCAACGGCGAAGCTGACGACGCGACCATCGGCCAGTACCGGAGCGGCCATGACGAATCCTGAACCGCCGATCTTCAGATCGCTTCGATCGATCACGGCAGGAGACGGCCGGATTGGGCTACGCAGCAACGCATCGCAGGCCTGTTCGATCGCCTGGACGTCTGCGATCGACCGCGACTCAGGCGAGCGGGCCTGAATCCAGCTAAGTCCGTACTGCCGGTCGACGACGGCAAGCGCGGCGACACCGGAGAGCCGCTCGAGGTCGAGCGCGGCCAGCACCTGCGGCTCGATGTCCGCCGCGCCGTTGCGCCTTGCGCGTTCGGCATCAGCCAGTCGCTGCAGCGCGTCCGTCATCGGAGCAGCGCGACGGATCAGCTCCGAACCCAGTCGATCGGCGCGGATCTTCGTGATCTCTTCCACCATCGCGACGCGATCCGATTCGGACTGATGCCACAGCGACAACGAGACGAGAGCGATGCCCAGGGCGATCGGCAGCGGGAGCCATCGTGGCGGCCCGTTGCGCAATCGCTTGCCAGGATCCCAGGCGGCGGCAATGGTTCCAATGCCACAGACGGCCAGTCCAATCGCAACATGTGGAGCTTTGTCAGTGACCACGTACGCACTCGCGAGGCCCAAGCCGTGCCACGCGAACGCCACACTGTTCTGGGCCGCGACGGCGGTCCCGGCGATCGCGCACACGACGCCGCCACGCCGATGATCGATGCTCACGGCGACGAGTCCCACGCCGACGAGCAGAAAGCTGAGCGCCGTGCTGACGGCCATGTGGGCGGACACATCGTGGACAAGGCCGCTCAGCAGCGTGCGATGAAGGCTCCACTGAAGACCGAATCCGTCTTCGGCGAGCGTCGCCAGCCCCAGCAGCAGGACGATGCTGGCCGCGGCGGCGGCGAGACGGCGACGTCCGACGGCGCCAGCGAGCAGAGCCACTCCGCAGATCGACAGACCAATGGCCACGCTGTACGGCATCGGTGGAAACAACGGATGCACGCGCGTCACATCGTCGTTTCTCAGCAGCCACGCGACGACCACCGTGAATCCAAGGAACGACGCGACGAGCCCTGCCCCGGCCTGCGCCGGGCGCGTGATGCTCCAGGAGAGTCTGCGCGCGCTGTGCGAGCCGCGATTCAGTTCGCCGAGCGATGGCTGTTCAGCGGCAGATGCGTTCATGGCCGATCCAGTGGCGACCGTCCCACGGAGGCGAGACTCGAGCTCCAGCCCGCCGTTCTCGTCATCTCTCCCCACACCTGCCTGGCACCGACGGCCCAGCGCATGAATCCCTCCAACCGCCAGAAGGTCGTGAGCTGTCGAAACCCGAAGTTCTCGGCGACTGACGCCGCCAGAAGACTGGAGACCTGTCGACTCTTTGGGTAGGTGTGGAAGGACTTTTCGTCGAGCAGCAACGAGCTCGCTGACAGCAACACACCGAGGCCGACCGATACGACCAGAAATGCGAGCGCGAATGCCGCATCGACCCGGCCGGTGGCATATCCGATCCCGAAGGCGACGTATCCAGCGGTCTCGACCAGCGGGCTGACACACTCGAACAGCAACGCGAAAGGAAACGCGATCCAGCCGACACACCCGCCAGAACGATTGATCATGAGATCGGCATTGAGCGCCAGGCTCTCGCACAGGCCTCGCTGCCAGCGAACGCGCTGTCGCTTGAGCACGCCGAGATGTTCGGGCGCTTCGGTCCAGCAGACGGGATCGGGTACGAACGTGATGCGATACGGTCGGCCGGACCGACGGGACAGTCGATGCAGGCGCACCACGAGCTCCATGTCTTCGCCGGCGAGCCCCGTCCGATACCCACCCGCTTCGACGACCGTCTCCTTGTGGAACACGCCGAAGGCCCCGGAAATCACCAGCACGCCGTTCAACGCATTCCAGCCAAGCCGTCCGAACAAGAACGCCCGGCCGTACTCGACGACCTGGAGCAGCGCCAGCGGATTGCGCGGCGTGCCTGCCTGGACCAACCAGCCGCCGACGACGTCGCACCCGTTCGCGACCCGGACGACACCGCCCGTGGCGATGGTGCGTGAATCCTCGAGGAACGGCCGCACCACCCTCCGGAGGCTGTCCGGCTGCAGAATGCCATCGGCATCGAGTGCGCAGAAGAGTGGGTAGCGTGCGGCGTTGATGCCGGCGTTGAGCGCATCGGCCTTGCCGCCGTTGTCCTTGTCGATGACCCGCAGCTCTGGGAAGGCGGGCGAACGATAGACACCACGAACGCGCTTCGTCTTGAGTCGAATCCTCAGCACCTCGGGAAAGCGTCGCAATTCGAACGCCTCCACGAGGGCTGCCAACGTGCGATCGCTCGAGCCATCGTTGACGACAACGATTTCGAACTTCGGATATCGCAATTGGAGCAGCGACTGCACCGTCGCCACGACGGTGAGCTCCTCGTTGAACGCGGGAACGATCAGCGTGACCGGCGGCTCGAAGTCGGAGAAGACCTGCGGGGTCTCGACCGAATGGCGCTGCACATAGCGATGGAGCACGACGAACGACACGACGTTGAGCGTGAGATATCCGAGGTTCATCAGCCCGACATACGTCAGGCACACCCACTGCGTGATCTCGAGGAATCTCTCGATCACAAGACCCCCTGCTCGGCGAGGACATGGGTCAGGATGTCCCGCGCAAACGGATCGCTGTGCTGCGTCTGCAACCGCTTGACGCAATCGATATCGCTCGACAGGAGCGTGCAGAGCGCCTGCGCGGCACGGTAGCGGACCCACCACTCGAAGTCGGAGAGCATCACGACGAGCGGCTCGACGTCACGCACGGTGCCGATTTGCTCGAGCGCTTTCACGGCGCGCACGCGCACTTCCCATCGCGGGTGATGGAGATGGCGACGGACGCCGTCAACATCCGCAGAGTCAGTGAACACGCGCAGGCAGGCCATGACGCTCTCGACGGAGGTCACTTCGCGAATCAGCCGGTGAAGCAGCGTGCGGGTGATGTCGGGATGGGCCAGACCGAGGTAGCGAATTAGTCGATGCGCGTCCTCTGGGTGAGCGTCGCGAACCGCTTTGACGAGCGGCTCAGAGATGAGCTCCGCACCGGCCTCCTCGAGGATGAGCGCCACCGTCGACGGCGGCCAATCGTCCCGTGTGGCGATGATCGGCAACAGCAGCGTGAGGGCCGACCGCTCATCCATGCGAACCATCGCGCGAGCGGCCGCGAGCGACAAGTCGAGATCCCGGCTCGACACGACGCGAGTCAGGTCGTTCCACATCGCACGATCGCGCAGCCGTCCCGCGGTGGCGATCGCCAGCAACTTGTGGCCAAGCCGCCCGTGCGCGAACAGTCGGCGAGCTGCTCGATCAAGCTCCAATCTCATCGCAAAGCGGTGCAACGACTCGCTCGACCCGCCTTTGATGGCGTCGTTGAGCCGGATCCAGAGGCTGAGAAACATCGCGGTGTCCCGCCTGCCGAGACGCGGCAGCGTGTCGGGCACGTGCTCCAGCCCTTGCGTCAGCAGCGGTAGCCAGACACGCTCGAAGTCCCGTTGTCGTCGCAGACGTAAGGTCGCCGCCACGCGCGCCAGGACGATTTGACCGACAATCAATGTGACGAACGCGGCGATCACACCGCACGACCAGAGCACGACAGTGAGCGTCACGTCAGAAACGATGCTCCAGCCCGATGCTGATGCGCCGGCGGGTGTAAAGCGCACCTTGTTGCAGCACGAGTGCGTCGTAGATCAACAGCCAGCGTGGAGTCAGCCACTGACGGCCGACGACCCCAGCGCCACGCACGCTCGTTCTGAGCACGCCGTTGGGCAGGGTGCTTTCCACTTCGTCGCCGAGTGACACCGCCAGTCCGACGCTGCTACTCGAGTGACCGTAATAGACATCGCCCTGCACGCGGTGGCCGATCGATCGTTCTGACTGCAGACGCGCGGCATAGAGCGAATACGCAGCGCGATAACGCGAGACATACCGCTCGACGGTGGTCGCAGAGATGGTGACCGGTGCCGATGTGTACTGAAGATGGCGAACGGCAGCTAGCACTCCCCATCCGCCGCGACCAGCCAACTCGACATCTCCGAGTGCCGCCCATTTCGGCGAGACGCGATGGGATGGGCTCACCTGTGCTCCGCCGCCGACAGTGAACCGCGAGGTCATACGGCGCTGCACACCCAGAGTGACGTTGTGATCCAGTTGCGAGAAGCGCATGGTCTCCTCGACTCTGGCATGAGCGCTGAGGCCCAATCCGTTGGTTCGCAGCTCGAGCGTCGCCGTTCGCCAGGGGTCGTAGCCGTTCGACAAGTGGTCGTACGCCGCAGCGAACTGAAGCTGCGTCGTGCGCTGTCCGGCCGCCGACGATGCGGGAACGAGAAACGCCACCACTGACAGCCAACAGCTGATGCGTCGCATATCAACCAATTGCCAGGCGGCGTACGCGCGCCGCCAGCTCCTCCGGTCGGAATGGCTTCGTCATGTAGTCGCTCACCCCCGCGCCAAACGCACGAACGACGTAGTTCTCATTCGCCTTGGAGGTGAGCATCAGGATGGGGACGCGAGCCCACTCGGGTGTCCCGCGAAACCGCTCAATGAGCTCGAACCCACCCACGAACGGCAGCATGACATCGAGCACGACCACGGCCGGCGGCGGCTGCGTCAGCATCTGCTGTGCCCGCTGACCATCGACAGCGACAGTCACGGCAAAGCCCTTGCGCGCCAGCACGTGCTCGATGAGATGAGCAAAGACCGGGTCGTCTTCGACGACGAGCACCTGTAATGGGCCTTCGGGTCCAACCTGTGCGGGACCACTTCGGTCTGATTGGGTAGCGCGGTTGAGAGGCATTCGACTCACCCGGCGTCGATCATGCGAGCGAACTCCGCGTAGAGATCCCTGCGGTGCCACCCTTTGTTCACTTGACGACGCAGGACCGCGAGCGCCTCTTGGGGAGACACCGACCGTTGATACGGTCGCGGCGAGGTCATGGCTTCGAACACGTCGACAAGACCGACAATCTGCGCTGGCAGTGGAATGGCGTCGCCTCGCAGCCCGTCCGGATAACCTGATCCGTCGCGCCGCTCGTGGTGATGCCGTACGATGCTCCTGACAGGTTGCAGCGAGCGGAGGTTCGAGATGAGGGATTCGCCGACGACGGTGTGCGACTGGATCAGCGCGCGCTCGTCGTCGTCGAGTCCCGACGGCTTGAGCAGCACCGCGTCCGGGACCGCGAGCATACCGATGTCGTGGAGAAAACCGCCGCGCCTGAGGACGTGAATCTCCGCGCCGCTCAACCCCATTCGCCGGCCGAGCGTGGCGGCATGATTCGCCATTCGATGGCAATGGCCCTCCGTGTAGCAATCTCGCGCCTCGATCATCGTCGAGAGCGTCGTCATGACCGACGCGGCGACCTCGAAATCGTCCATGTAGCGCTTTTGGCGAATCAAAACACGGAGCTTTGCCGTCAGCTCGCGCAGGTCGATCGGGGACGACACGATCTGATCCGCGCCCGCCTCGATCCCGCCGAGACGTTCCTCTGACGAGCCACAGTTCGGCAACAGCACCATGATCGGAAGCAGGCGCGTGAGTTGGTCCCGCTTCGCACGGCGACACACTTCCGCTCCGTCGAGGCCGGGCAAATCGTGCTCGAGCACCGCAGCGTCCAGTAGACGGTCCTGCAGACGATCAACTGCCGCCCAGCCGTCGTTGACGCGTGTAACGTCGAAGCCGTTTCTTGCGAGCAGATCTGACAGAACGGCTGTGGCGGGGCCGTTGCCGGCGACTAGCACACGCGGCACCGCATCTGCGGCCGTGTGACCAGCCGTGTCAGTGATCGCGTCCGATTGATGCGTGTCCATATCGCGCTCTGCGCTGCGCCATTCAGAGCGACTTATCGTCAGAGCGGAGGGCTCTCCAACATGACCCAAAGTGGGTCAGTCGGCGGTGTGCCGTCGCGCCGATAGGCAACGTACCGGAAACGAAGTACCGGTTCGTTTGTTCGCGAAGCCGCGCGAGCAGAGAGGAACGGCAGCGCAGTGCGTCCGGAGAAACGGGTCATGGCCAATGCGGTACGGCAAGCCGCACTTGCGGTCGCAGCCGCGTGTCTTGCTGGATCGCCAACGCCGGGGGCGATGGTTCAGCCGCAGCCGGCGAACGTCTATTTCGGCAGTCTCGGTGCATACGGTGTCGAGGCTCGACAGGCAGGGACGCCGCGAGAGGAGTTCGAACGGGCCCGAATCGTAGAAGGCATGGATTTCCTCGTCATCGCGAGCACGCCCCACCACTCGCAAGTGCCGGCAATCGCGGCCTCGCTGAATCAGGCCGATCGGTTCGTCGCGATGTATGCCTGGCGCTACGGCGCCCGCGCACGCGGCGGCCACGTCTCCGTCGTAGAACCTGGCGACATTGCCGAAGCAGGCACGGTTCCTGAGGGTCGTTTCGACCTGTTCTACCGGTCGTGGCTGCCACGTCAAACAGATACGACGGGGCAAGTACCGATCGTCCAATTCGCGCAGTCACGCGAACCGGCGAACGACTTCGGGAGGTTCGAGGTGGCGTCGCTCGAAGCATTGAGAGTGATCACGGCGCCATTCGTCCGAACGATTCAGATCACGGGCGAGTCGCAGCCCGCCAGCTTACGCGGATCGGAGGAGAGAGCCGGGAAGTACCTCGAATATCTGAACGAAGGATTTCGAGTTGCACCAACCGCGGACTCCGATGGACCGTGGCGAGATGCAGGTCACGACCACCGAACCGCGGTCCTGGCGCAGCGGCTGACGAAACGGGACATCCTGGACAGCATCCGAGCACGTCGCGTGTACGCCACTGACGACCGTCATTTGAGAGTGACGTTCGCAATCAATGAGTATCCGATGGGCAGCATCGCTGCGGTCCCGTCAGGAACACCACTTCGAATCGAACTAACGTTCTCGAATCCCGAGGAACCTCACGCTTCGTATTGGATCAGCCTGAGGCGCGATACGCCTGGAGGCAGGGTCGGGGCGCTGCAGGAAGTGTCCGGCACGGACTTCGCGGGGGACGGCAGGGTCGTGTTCACGCAATTCAGGCGGTCGAAAGGCGAAGAATATTTCCTGGCGCACATCGTCCAGAAAAGCGGCGCTCGTACGGACCACGCCTGGACCGCTCCGATCTGGCTGGTCGATTGACGTGCGCGTGAAGCTGGGACTCGTGCTCTGAGACCGAGGCGTCTCTTTGGAGTGTCGTGCCGGTCCTGCTCGCCGCCGACTGGCTCCTCGACCGTCGCATCCGCCGCGACGATGTCGTGTTCCGCGGCTTCGCCGGCGCGCAGATCACAACGGGCGCGCCAGTCCAGTTCGACGTCGCCTATGCAAATTGAGCGCGGACGCGGTGCCCGCGTTGATCGATCCCCGATGCGCCGCATCAGGTGTACGGCGCCGGAAGCGGGATCCCGTTTTCTGGCGGCCGCCGCACTCGGTATCTCTATGTCGTGGTGGATCGGGATCTCCCCGTCACGATCGGCGGTGCGAACGAAGAAAGGAGATGAGCCCGTATCCTCCGAGCGATCGTCAGGTAATAGTCAACGAGTCACGTGACCGACGCTGAGTTTCAGGCCGTCTTCGACGAGCACAAGGATGCCGTCTACCGGTTCGCCTGGCGCATGTCCGGTTCACCGGCGGCCGCGGAGGACATCACGCAGGACGTGTTCGTGGGGCTGCTGCGACATCCGGACCGGTTCGATCCGGCCCGCGGACCGCTTCGCGCCTTCCTGCTGGGGATCGCCCGCAACGTCACTCTGAAGCGCTGGCGAAAAGAACATCGATACGAACCACTCGACAACGAGGCGGTTGTCGCGGAGTCGGTGGACGTCGAGCGCGGCGAGGTCGGCGACATGGTTGGCCGGGCCGTGCGCGCGTTGCGGCCGCTGCAACGCGAGGTCGTCATTCTCGTCGAATACGAACGCCTGACGCTCGTCGAGGTCGCGCGCCGCGCGCATCGGTCGTGGCTGGTCTGGTTGGTCACCGGTGCGATTCGTGTGCCCGTGCCGGCTGCGCTCGCAGCGCTCGTGCTTGCCGCGTTCTGGACTGCCTCGACGCGGCTCGGACCGATCGCATGGCCGTTCTCACCTCGGCAAACGTCGACACCGGACTCGTTGGGACCCCGGCGGTCTGGCGAGCTCGCGAGATACGCATTGAGCGGGCCGCTCGAAGGGTACGACGCGGTGCTCGTGGAGGTGAACTTCGGGCCCGGCGTGTCGGCCCCGGAGCATCGTCATTCCGGCTTCGTACTCGGCTACGTCGTCGACGGGCAGGCGCGATCCGGCATCAACCACGAGGCGGACGAGATCGTGCCGGCGGGCGGCACGTTCTTCGAACCGCCTGGCGCTCTTCACACGGCGTTCGGCGCTGCGAGGTCCGATGGCCCCGTGCGCATCCTGGCATTCATGGTGGTTCCCAGCGGCAGCCGGTGACGGGCCCAGCTGACGCACTCGACACGATTCAATTCATGACAACTTCAATGGAGCTGGCTTATGGAGAGTCGTCGGACATTGGAATGGCAGCGGCGTCGCTGCTGCCCATCAGTCTCGATGCACAGACCGCCGCGCCGCAGCCAACGGCTGCGCCACGAGCCGATAGCGAACTGGCACGGCACGCGTTGACAGGCCCCTTCGAAGGGTACGAGGCGGTCCTGACGGAGGTGAGGGTTCCGCCGCGTCAACCGAGCGCGTCAACGCCCCAACCCGGGCACCACCATTCCGGGTTCGTCGTCGGGTACGTCCTCGATGGGCAACTCCGTTTCGCCATCAACAACGAGCCGGAACGAGTGGTGTCAGCGGGCAGCACCTTCTTCGAGCCCATTGGCGCTCTGCACTCCACGAGCGGCTCGGCGACTGATGCGCCGACGCGCTTCCTGGCGTTCCTGGTGGTTCCCAAGGGTAGCCCCATCGTGACCCGCTAGACACAAAGAGCTTTTCGTTGTAAAGTGTACGCACCCTCGGAGAAGACCGACGGATGGGACGGAGCGCATGAGTGACGACGCTGGCACGTGGCCTGGCGACCGAGCGCGCAGGAACGACTCGGGCACGGCGGGTGTGGGGTACGCCGACGGCGTCATCGGTCAGTTGCTCGCGGGGGCGACTC
>Ga0209382_10006252_pt1 | contig 15354 bp, 38 predicted proteins | sample SoiMetdeltSBSDD5_FD_187599 | JGI IMG/M metagenome (GOLD analysis project Ga0209382, IMG submission 187599) | Bulk soil microbial communities from a Populus tree surrounding site in Tennessee, USA - Soil MetaG P. deltoides SBSDD5 (SPAdes) (version 2) | ecosystem: Environmental > Terrestrial >... | reverse complement strand
GGGAAGATGTCGGAGTCCTTCGTCGTAGGCCGATAGGTGATCATCCAGCGCTTTCGGGCGGTCATCCCGGTCTCTCCTCGGTGATCTTTTGGGGGCCGCCTACGGCGGACTGATCTTCGGCGCGCTTAAGCAAATCCCGTAGCTGGTCGGTGCTCAACTGGTCGATCTCGATGGCCCCGGAGAAGAACCACACGGGGCGGATGCCCGTCAACTCCTCGAACCGCTCGATGGCCTCTGTTGCCTGGCGTGGCGAGCCATATCCGACACCGCCGATCAGCAACACGTCACCGGGCTTGACCAGGATTACGCGCTTCTCGCCTTGATCATTCGACACGCGGTGTCTCCTCTGTAGATGGGGAAGGAGCAGGGATCAGTCCTCGACCATTGGTCAAGCCGCCGGCGGCGAAGTGATCCTGGATCGCCAGCGCGGTCCACTTCCACGCGTTACGCCCTTGGTGCCAACCGCATGCGCAGGACGCGTCGAAAACGAACGGGACACTGCCGCTATGCGGGAACGAGTGAACCTCGACGACGTGGCCGCCCTCGGTCCACTCGGCGCCCCGCTCGTCTCGGTGCCAGCCAGGATGCCCGGCGGGTAGGTGGCAGACGATCGGCTGCAGCCGTTCGTCCAGGGCTGCAGGCAGCACGGTCGGAGCACGATCACCGCACCGGCCCCGGGTTTCTGCTCCTTCTGGAAGAAGCCGGTCGTCCAGTACGGAGATGACCGACCGAGCGGCGCCTCGCACTCCCTCACCCACCGACAGCCGGGCGTAGATCACCTGTTCCAGGTAGTCCACAAGGTCGGAGTCGGGTGCGGCCTCGTTGTCCCCGTCGGTGCGTACCCAGCCGGTACCCAGCAGCCGACCGGCGCGCGCTAGGGCATCGACAGCAGTCTTGGCTGCCTGCTCCAACGTGCAGAACTCCCAGAACTCGGGGTGGTACGCGAAAGCCCGAGCTACCAGGTCTACGTTTGTGGGAGGGATGGGCTGGGTCGGCTCCGTTGACGTCATCTCACCCAACTGCCGCTCCAGCTCCTGCTTCTCCTCGGCGCTGTACCGGCGCGCGCGTTCGATTGAGTCGTCGGGGAAGGGCTGGGTCATGATCGCCTCCAACGCAGTTCGCCGGGTCCCTTGCACACCATCGGGGTACCCGACTCGGTGACGCCCTGCGCGCCCTCCCGGTCACAGAAGGCACCCGGGGTGACGGTCGGGGGTGAGTCCGTACGGTTCCCGCAGGAACCCGCGGTCAACATGGTCGCCACCACGACAGCGGCGAGTAGCCGGGCAACGGTGCTCATTCCACACCGTCCCTCTTGTCGATGAACGCCTTCCGCTCCTCGTCGGTGAGCCCGCCAATCGCCAGCTCGCCGGGATCGACCCGGCCGGTCGTGCCCTGTGCGGCCTGAAGATCGGCGAAGGTGGTCCGCTGTACCCCGCCGTCGAAGTAGCGGGGCGGGCCGACGTCCTGATGGGTGGCCGCGCGGTCCAGTGCCTGAATCGTCGGGCAGGGCCACGGCACCTCGTAGCCGGCGAGCTGGTTGCAGTGCGCGCACGAATCCGGTGGGGAGCCGACGCCCCGGTACTGGAAGTGCAGTGCGCGCACCTCGGCCACCGCGCGGCGTAGCTCGTGAACCTCGTCTTCGGCCGCCGTGATCGTTCGGTCAGAAGTCTCAGCCACGGTTCTCCTCGATGCGGTCCTTGGTTGTGATCCGTGCTCCGGACACCCGGCTTGGGTGGCACGCGCCCAACCTGTGGTTGTCGGGACCTGCACGCACCAACCGCAGGTGTCCCGCCGGTTGCCGTGGTCGTCGGTCGCGTACTGCTCAGCCACGGTTCTCCTCCCCGGTATCGGGATCGACCCCGAGCCAGCGCGCGATCGCTTCCTTCGCCTTCTCGGTGATCCAGTAGATCCCGGCGAACAACGCCGCGGACCCGGCGCATAGACCGATCAGTGCGAGCGTGAAGACGATCAGGTCGTCAGCCACGGTTCTCCTCCAAGTTGCGATGGTGCAGCGGATCACTTCGATGTCGGTCCGCGAGGCTGTGGGCTGTGGGCTCGTCCAGGCCGAGAGTGGTCAAGTCGCATGGCCAGCAGCGCCATCCCCAGCCGGCGTAGCGGGTCTCCGCCACCTCGATGTCGCCCGCCGCCGTGCCTCGAAGGCAGAAGCTGTACGGGCGGCAGCGTATGTGCTGGCAGTCAGCCACGGTTCTCTCCTTCTCCGGTACCTGAACGGCGGACCTCGTACGGGGCGAGCAACCTTGCCGCGAGGTCAGGATCCGCCCGCAGTTCCCGGACGGCGTCCACTACCGCGTTGAGCCTGTCGCCGGGATACACGAAGCCGTTGACCCGCGTGGCCAACTCCCGCAGGTCGTCGGCGTACTCATCTCCGGCAATCCGGCCCACATCGGCCTTATGGGCTCGGTGCCACTTACGGCGGGCGTTGGTGCTCGGCATGTCCGGCGACCACTCTCCGCACGAGCACTGCGCACGCCCGGGGCCGTTGACCAGCCGGTTGATACGTGGGTCTCGCGCGTCGAAGACCCGGCCCTCGTACGGCAGCGTGTGCCCGGCCAACCGGTTACTGCGCACCGGAACCACCCGCCGGTCGGTCCGCTCCCAGCCGATCCGGACGACGAGGAACGAGGCTGCCGCGGACGCCATCCTCGGGAACGACGTTGTAGGTCCTGTGCTTGCGTGGATCGGGCACGGGACCGTTGCGGCCCATGTCGTTGGGGCGGCTAAGCCGGTCCCAGATGGTCAGCCGCAACCGGTCCGCGGCGTGGTACAGAGAACGCAGCTCGTTTGGCGACAACTCGTCCAGCACGTCGTGCATCTCGGTCCACTGGGCAGCCTGTGCGAATAGCAGGGCGTTGGACTCCAGGAAGTTGGTTGGTCCGGGGTCACGCATCATGGGGTACCTCCGGTGTTCTGCTCACCGACTCGAACGCCGACACCAGCAGCTCGTAGCCAGTGGATGCCCGGACTCGATCAACGATGCCGGGGGCCATCGCTTCGACTGCGTCCGCGAGCGCCCGCACGGCGCTCTGCGGAACCTTGATCCGGTCGCTGAGGGTGCGCGCTCCGAGCGCCTTCGGGTCAATCAACGCGAGCAGCGTCACCGCGCGGGCGATGACCTCATCGGCCTGGCCGGGCTCGACCTCTATCTCGCTCACCGGTCAGCCTCCATCATGAACTCGGCGATAAGGGCAGGCGTCGGGTGCAACGCTTGGAGGATCGCGCCTGATGTCGGCATCCAAGATCCCGCCAACAGCGCCATGATCTCGAAACGGATCGCGGCGAGTTCAGCGGTCCGCTCAGCCAGATCACGGCGGTAGCCGTCCAGTAGCTGGTTGGTGATGAACTGGGATTCCCTCACGTTGGCTTCGAGGATCTGTACGACCAGCGGAGTCAGGACGGCAGCGGTGTCGCTCACGGGGGTCTACTCCTTCTCGGTGATGCCCAGGACGCGGGCGGCGTAGTAGGCGGCAGCCGCAGTGTCGCCATGCCCGTTGGTGTTGTGCCGGCGGGCCACGAGGTGTAATAGCGCCTCGTCCTGGGTGTGCCAGTGCTCGGAGGCACGCTTGTCGCCGACCACGGTGGTCCACGTGGTGGACAGCGGGGTGATGACCTCGACGAGGAAATCGGAGTCGGTCAGTTGGACGACGTCGCCCACGCGGTCGCGGGTCCGCGAGGTCCCGAGCACTAGGTCGCTGACCCGACGGAACTGCGCCTGCTGTTCGGCGATCCGCTGCTCGGCCGCGTCGCGCATCCGCTCGCCGTAGGACTTGGGTGGGGTGGTGTTCTCGCTCACCGGTCCACCCCCAACGCCTCGCGAGCACGGTTGATGATCTGGGTGAGGGTGACTGTCCGCCGGGCCTCGGCACCTGGGCCTTCGACGTCGTCGAGGGACACCAGCCAGTCGGCGAGTTCCCGCAGCCGATTCAGGGTAGGCAGCCGGTTGTCCTCGACCGGCTCGGCGAGCAGCGTCAGGGAGCCGTCGCCCTCGTACTGGGCGCTGTAGACCCTGCCGAACACCCGGTCTCCCGCGTCCGCATCGCACGTCGAGACGTCGATTGAGACGGTGGCCCCGTCAACCGTGCGCGCGATCTCCCCCACGTCGATCATCGGTCCACCACGTCCCAGTCGACGGCCCCGCCGAGGATCGCGTCTGCGGCGGCCTCGTTCTGCCGCTCCGTGCTCATGCTGTTCCAGTCCTCGACGTCGATGCCGGTGTCCAGGACGTGGTTGAACTTGATATTGAGCATGGACGTAACACGGATCTTGACGGTGTCGCTCATAGCTACCTCCAAAATGGATATCCAGTTCTACTGTACCCGACGCGAGTCAAACTGGCTATCCATATGGCACACTCATCCGTGTGACCGAGCGCGACGACGCACACCAGACCCCCGGCATGCTCGTGCGCCCCGACCCGCACCGACGCAAGGCCGGCGAAACCGAGCTACGGGAACGCGGCTGGACCATGAACGACTTCGTTGACGCCTGCCTCGCCCTCGTCGCCGCCAACCCAGACGCCATGCTGCGGCGCCTGTCGCAGTTCCGGAAGCCCAAGCCGCGCGGCAGGCCGAAGAAGACCACCTGATCAGCCACCGCCCACCTTCCGATGCTTGTTGCGGTGGTACTCGGTCAGGTACAGCCGCAGTATCTGCAAGGTGGACTTGCCGCGTTCGATGCCGACGGAAGCGGCCGCTTCGATCAGTGACGGGCTGTCGAAGTAGTGCTCCATACACGCCGCACAGCGGGTCGGGTCGAACGACTCACTCACCATCCACCTCCCCGGTGATGTCCGCGGGCTCGGCCGGCTCCTCGACCGGCGGCATATACAGCACCAGCCGGCGACGGGCCCGCCAGTCGTCCCACCGGCCGACGGGCCGCTCCCAGCGCAGCCACACCCCGGAGTCCCACCCGCCCGACCGGACCTGCATGTACTCGGGCACCACCTCGCACGCGGCGAGCAGAGCCGCCACCGCAGCCTTGGCCCGGCCCTCCTCCGGCGCGCTCGAGATGGCCTCGGCGACCGCCTCGAGCACCTCGGGGGGGAAGTCAGCAGGAAGCTCGGGGTTAGCCACTGGCGCTCTCGTCTTTCCTGCGGGCTCGCTCGAGTCGTATACGGTCGCGGCCGCAAGCACGGCAGTGACGCTGGACCACTTGCCGCCCGCTTATCATCCGGGCCCGGATGTATGTATTGGCCTCGTCGTAGAGATGACCTTGTGGGCAGTGCGTGACCGCGGCGTTGCGCCTAGCTAGTAGTGCCGGACCGGTGCCGCGGAGGATGTTCTCGGACCGAGTTACCGCCTCGAGGTGACCGAGGGCTCGAACGCACGCCGGCACCCGGCAAAGGTGATCGATCTCCATGCCGGCCGGGATCGGGCCAACCAGCAGTTCATAGGCGAAGCGGTGAGCCCCCACCAGCCTCTGACTGTTCCAGAAGACGCCGTACCCCCAGGAGGTCTTCGCGCCTAGCCATGGCCAACAAGGCCCCAGCTCGGGCCGATGCTTAGGCGGTGGGCCATCCCGGCCCACCTTCGCCCAGAAGCGCTCGGCAGGGGTCTGCCTAAGCGACGGATGCAGGTCGACGCTGGGGTCACCGCCGCGCTGATACCATCGTGCATAGTGCCTGCCACACCACCCTCGCCCGAAATGCCCGCTGCCGCAGTCCGGGATCGAGCAGATGCGCTCAGTCGCGTCAGATATCGAATTCATTGTTCTTCACGCCCTCTACGAAGGCTCTCCACGACTCCAGCCGAACGTGCAGAATCACCGCTGGGTCGTCGGTATCGCGCACGTAGACGCCGTCGGGCACGTCGGCGACCCGCTTCGACTTGCGCCACGCCACCTCCACACACGAGCCGTTCTGCGCGCTGCGGGAACTCTTGAACCACACCTCACCCACCGACTACCTCCTCGGTGATCTCTTCCCGTCGCCACTTGACCGCGTTCCACATCGTCAACCCGACGTAGAACGCGTTGACCGCCGCCAACCCCGGCTGGTCGGTGACCACCCCGTACACCGACCAGCCGGACGCAGCGACCGCCTGCAACACCCACCCGAACCACGACTTGCGGCCGGTGACCACCACCGCCACCAGCGACAGGACCGCCAACGGCCACGTCACGTCAGTCACCGGGCCTCACCGACCGGCAGGATCCCCGCCTCGTACGCCAACGCCACCGCGTGAGCGGTCGACCGGGCACCCAGTTTGGCCCGGGCACCCTCGATCGCCTTCTTCGCCGTCGACGAGCTGACCAGCAGCCGGCCGGCAGCCTGATCGACCGTGTCGCCGGCGGCGAGCGCAGCCAGCACCGACAACTGCCGCGGGGACAAGGGTTCGGTCACGAGCACGCCCCCGACAGAGCCAACAGCAGGAACACCCCGACGAACACCTTGACCTGGTTGGCGTGGAACCAGTCGACGAACCGCACACTCACTCCTCGGTGATCTACTAGGGGTGACCGGCCCGGCCCGCTACCATCTGGCCGGGCCGATCCCCGGTCAGTTGAGCTTGTTGGTCGACAGCTTCAGTGGGGCGTCGGAGAGCACGTACTCACCGGAGTACGTGACCATCACGCCCTCGGTGGTGAAGAAGAAGATCCCCGCCTCGTTGGGGCCGAAGCTGCCGTCGTCGCCTGCCGCCTCCATCGACTGCGGGCAGTCCTCGCCGGAACGCCCGCAGCCGTCGACGAGCACATCCATCGGTGCCATCTGGGACTGGGTAGAGCTGACCTTGCCCTTGATGGTGAAGTAGCCCTTGACGGTGCCATCGAAGTTGTACAGGTACACGTAGCCGATGGCGTCGGGCCGGCTGTTGCGCCGCTCTCGTTCCTTCAGGTTCTTGCACTCCAGCGACTCGTTGGCCGCGCCGCACAGGACGACGGTCTGGGCCTTCTGCTCGCGGTCCTCACGGGCCTTCTGGCTGGACTCGGATTCGCCGGTGCAGCCGGTCAGGGCGAGGCCGGCGATCAGCGTCACGGCGATCAGGAGGGTCTTGGTTCGGATCACTTGACGGTCTCCTTGCAGTCGGTTTCGGGCTTGGTGATGTCGATCTCGTAGGGGAGGTCAGGGCTGAGCCACTTGGCGCGGCTGACCTTGCGCGCGTCGGCGTTGTACTGCCCGATCGCGTCGTTGCACTGCTTCACTAGGCCGCTGTAGTTCGTGGCGTAGAAGCTGTCGCCCGGGTGCTCGGCCTTGTCCTTGGCGGCCTGGTCGAGGTTGCGGTCGTAGGCCAGGATCTGTTGGTACAGGGCCTCGAACGCCTCCTGCGCGGCGACGCGGTTCTTGCCGTCGTTGACGATCCGGGTCTGGTCGCCGGCACCCTTCACACCGGACGTGACGACCTTGAGGTACCAGATCCCGGCACTGATCGCGCCCACGAACAGCACCACGCCCACGATCCAGAGCGCCACGCGCCAGCTGGCGCCGCGCGCGACCCGGGTCGGGTTATCCGACTCGTACCACGCCTCACGATCACGTCTCACTGTTGATCAGTTCTCCTTCTCGGTGATTCGGGTTCAGGCCTTCTCGAACTCGCTGGTGTGCATCCAGTCGTCGCCCAGCGAGATCGGGTCCTTGAACCGGAACGTCTCGGTGCCCAGGTCGCAGTCGTCACCGTCCTCGCAGGTGCCGATCTCCACTACTTCGACGACGAACGGGACGCCGAGCATCCGGACCTTGTCGCCGATCTCGAACTTGGACATTTGGTTAGCTCTCCTTCTCGGTGATGGTTTTGAACTCCCCCGGGACTCGGTCAAGAGATTCGCCGAGGAGCAGGCCGGCGACGCGCTGCATCGGTGGGCCGCCGGGCCAGCGGCCCTCACGGATGCCGGCGGCGGTCCCTCGCAGGATGGCGACCAGTTCACGGCCGACGAGCGGGTTCATCGCCGCGATGTAGGCGGAGTGCGCGGCTGTCCGCTCCGGGTCGTCGGTGTTCAACGTCTCGCCGACCCACACAAGCCCGTCCGCGTAGATCTCGCTGGTGTCGGCTTCCCATGGGCCGGGTGCCACTGCGGCGATCAGCTTCTCCAGTCGGTCGGCGGCGGCTTCCAACGTCTCAACAGGTGTCACGATGTCTCCTCGGTGATCTTTGGGAACTCCCCCGTGCGCTCCAACAGCACCGCCCGCACCTTCGCTGCACCTCGTCGGACGGTTTCCGGGTGGACGTGCGGGATGTCCCGCCAGGTCGGGAGATCTTGGGCGTGTCGGCACTGGTGGAGCCGGAACGTGATCCGGTCCAGCGGTATGACGGCCACCCAGTTCTGCCGTTTGGCCGACCACAGCCAGGACAGGGGGGACATGCAGGTGGAGCAGGCGGCGACGTCGGGCGGCTCGGTGATTTGGATCATCGGTGGACCCGCCGGTTCTTCTCCGGCAGCTTGCACTGGGTGCAGTTGCCGTCGCCGTCGTCGACGAAGGTGTGGGGGGTGGCGGGCGTGCCGCGCGCCGACGGCGCGGCGCTGCCCGTCTTCTTCTTCGTAGAAGAAGAACGGGGTTGAAGCGAACCCGAACCAATTTGCTTCGGTTTTGCTTCGGTTTTGCTTCGACGTCGGGCCGCGCCAGAGGCGAGACCGCCCTGCTGGCCGGTCTTCACCCGCGCCTGGTGCGTCGCCTCGATCCGCTCCCGGGAGAACTGGTAGATGAGATAGTCGTGGATCATCCAGCCACCGTCCCTCTCCTCCCACAACCCCCGACGCACCAACTCGGCCAGGTGTCGTTCCGGCTTGGAGATACCGCTGACATCACGAAGCTCGTCCCCGGCGACGTATCCGTCGGTACGGTTGCGGGCGCACCAGAAGATGGCTTCCGTGTGTAGCCGGTACTCAGCATCGGAGAGACCCTTCACCTTGCGGTGGATCGGGAACTGATCGTCGAAGCGGACCCACGGCACATCAGCCCTCCGGGTACTCGTCAGGCAGCTGCATGCCGGGTACGAAGCGCTGGTTGCCGTCGAGCAGGTTCAGCAGGTTGGGCTTGAGGTGGACGCGACAGCCGGACTCGCGCGCCTGTGTCACGAGGCGGGCTACCCAGTCGAACGGCGGGGCGAAGCCCTTGACGACACCAGTGGGTTGACGCGTCTCAGTCTGGGCGCCGATGACCACCCAGTCGAACATCGACAGGTCGGAGAACTCCAACGGCTCGCGCAGCGGCTCAAGCGAGAGCCACTTCACCTTCACGCCATCGATCTTCCGGAAGGCGTCCTCGGCGATCCGGACCCGCTTCTGCTCGTCGACCGACGTGCCCACCCAGGCCGACGGCGGCAGTTCCAGCCCGACATACCGGGACGGGAACTTGGTGAGTAGCAGGTACTCCCACTGTGGGCTCGCGAGCATTGAGGCGTGCACCTGGGCGATCCACTCGTCCGGCACCCAGCGGCCGTACAGGTCGGCCATAGAGCACACGAAGACTCGGTGGTAGCGGCACGGACTGTTGGACGGCGGTGGACACGTCGAGCACGGACGGTCGCGGTGTAACGCAGGAATCACTGTGTTGCTCGGGCCGGACAGCCGCTCGGAGTGGAACAGCGGCGTGAACCCGACCGGAAACCAGGGCGCGTAGCTGTCCTTGGTGGCCGTCTCGCGCGCGTAGCAGTACTCGCATCCATGTAGGCAACCGGTGACTGGGTTCCATGACCAAGCCGCCCAGGAGATCCCCATACCCTTCTGCTCGTTGAAAGTCGACTTGCTCTTCGGCGAGGGGTAGTCGACCGGCTTGCCCTCATGGGTGTAAAGCGTCAGCGTCGCCAGCCCCGGCTTGACCTGTTGCTCGGGCTTGGGGTCGTTCTTGACGCGTTGCTTCCGCTCCTTGTCTGCGGCATCGAGCGACAGCTTCCCCTGGCGCACCTCGGCCGCAAGGTCGGGGGCGTCTCGCTGTACCGCCTTGGCCTTCGCGGTCGTCGTGCGCGAGGCGCCGACAGCCTTTGCCGCCTTCGCCGCGGCGGACCGCTTGTTCCGGTCGGCCGCAGGTGACTGCTCCCGATCGGGAGCAGTCACCTGCGATTCCTCGATTGGCCCGACCACGTTAAGTGACGTCGACTTGCGGCTCGACTCCTCCGCCTTGATAGCGGCGGCGTATATGGGCTCCAGGTCGGCGCCGACCATGGCCAGCTGGCCCGGGTTCAGGTGACGCCGAGCCAGGTTGGCCGAAACGATGAAGTCCAACACCATCGGCTCGGTGTAGTGCGAGCCGAGCTGCCGGAACACCATGTCGACGCCGGCAACCTCGCAGGCGCGGTACCGGTTCCGGCCGTCGACGAGCTTCGTCTGGTCGTGGGTCAGCACGATCGGCTCACGCAGTCCGCTCTTCTTGATGTCGCGGACCAACTCCTCGAACTCCTCGCCCTCGATCAGAGGGAAGGCGGCGGCGGCCGGGTGGACCTCGTATGGTCCGAGTTTGTTCATCAGACCTCCTCGCCGAGCCGCCACGCGAAAGCCTCGCGATAGCGCTCAGGCGTGTAGTTGCAGTCCTCGTCCGAGATCACGTGAACGGCGGAGTACCCGCCCTGCCAAGCCTCGGCGGCGGTGCCCATGGAAAACTCCTCGGCGAAGGCCGCAGCCGCATCCGCATCTGGAAACGGTCCGACGACCGAGGGATACATAACGCCGTCCTTGGTGTCGTCTACCTCGACCAGATATGCACTCACCTTGGGTCCTCCCGTTCCGTCTTGGTGAGGAACAGCCGAAGCTTGACGTCCTCGTAGTGGTCACGCTGGGTTCGGAACCAGGCCAGGTCAACGTCTTTGCCGTGGCGACGAAACTCGTTGGCAACCTCACGCTCGACGCGTTCGCGCCACTTCACCGGCTCGCACAGCAGGTAAGCCCACTGAGCATCGTCGCGGCGGATGGCGGCCAAGAGCAGGTCACGGTGACGCGGCAGTGAAGCCTCTTGGTCGGCGAGTAGCGGGAACCACCCCTCGCGCGTCTGGCGGTCAAGCCGCTTCAACCCTGCGGGGTTGCAGCCCATCGTTGATACATTGCGGAACCAGGGCGTTCGACCGTCCACCTCGGCCGGGAAGCCCGGACGCATCGCCCAGTCGGTAATCGCGTTTGGGTCGTTGGAAACGAGCACCGCATCAGATCGGCGGATGCCATCAAGTCGGACCTCGGCGCCATTGCCGAGCACGGAACGCAACTCGACCAACCCGCCATAGCACCAACCGCCGTTGGCCCGCTCGTAGCCGAGCCGCGGCAACTGCTCCGACAGATTCGAGAGCAACCTGTCATATGTGGCCGGCTTGATCTCAAAGAGCGTGATCCTGAGCGGTTTCTTCGCCTTGCGGCCGTGGTGCGCCAGGATGCCCGGAGAGCAGTTCTCGCGCCAGACGAGGTCATCGGAGACCACGCCATCACCGGCCGTCAGGTCGTCCCAGCGCAGCCGAGTGATCTTGTCGATGCTGTTGGCTGCGCCCACCTCTCGGCCGACGATGTCGTTCATCAGCCCGTGCTTGGCCGGTGTACGCCAACTGCGCCCAACGCTCATATAGCCTCCCCGAAGATCCTTGGTCGCAACTCGACCCGCCATACCTCAGCGTCCGGGTCATACGAACCGTTGATCGAGATGAAGGTCGCGGCGAAGTGCCCTGGCGAGAAGAAGCCCTCCCGCCGCGCCTCGTCGTGATCGATGTGCCCTAACCGTTGGCGTACCACCGAGACGACGATCGCCCGGCCGATCGCCGCCTTCCCCCGACCCGGCTGCACGGCGTAGTCCCGACCCACCTTCAGCCCGCACTCCTGCCGCCACCACGGCGAGCGCGGGTTGTCCGAGCACAGCCGCCGGGTCACCGTCTTGCGGCCGGCTATCACCGCCTCGGCGAGATGCGGCTGGAACGTGATACCACCCACCTAGATCACATCCTCGAAGATCCGGTCCCCGGTGGCCCGGCGTACCCGGTCGGCCAGGAACCAGGCCAGCCACGCCTTCGGGTCGTCGTCGATCGGACAGCGTGCCGCCAGCATGAACAGCAGCCGCAGCCGGTCCAGGGCGTCCAACTCCCCGTACAGCCACCGACCCAGTGCTTCGGGTTCCTCCGACCACACCCGGGCGCACACTTGGGCGGCGATGTCGGCGAGACGGTGCGGGCCAGCACTCATGACGCCCTCCTCCGTTCCCGCAGCACGGTCAGCCGTTCCTGCTCCGACATGCCACCCCACACCCCGTACTGGTGCTTGACACCGCGTTCCAGGGCGGCCTCCAGGCAGTCGACACGCACCGGGCAGCGGCGGCAGATCCGCTTCGCCGCGGAGGTGTTCTCCCCCTGCAGCGGGAAGAACAGGGTCGGATCCTCACCCCGGCACGCCGCGTACTCCTCCCAGCCGGCGTCTCTGCCGGCCAGGCCCCACGACGACGCACGTCTACCTCCCACGAGGCACCTCCAAGAACGCATCGGAGAGCAGACGTCCGACGTACTCGGCCACCTGGGGAACTACGGCGTTTCCGAGGGCCCTAATTCGGTCCACCCTGCCGGGAAGCCCATAAACCACTCGAGCCACAGGGGGTTCGTCGGACCACCAAGAGCCTCGTTCAGGTGTGGCGTGTGACCACCGTCCACCCTCTTCCGACACGACCATGGCCGCAGGCCGCCCTTGTCCGCATCGGACGCTAGCGGCGTGGGCCAGAATGAACAGTCGTCGACGCACATGTGGGGCACCCATTGCACAAGCCGTGACGCTTCCGGCGCGGGCTCGATATCCAAGCCGATCAAGGTCGCCGAGAACAATGTCAAGTCCGCGTCCGCGCAGACCGGGCACGTTCTCGGCGATGACCCAGGGTGGCGCGAGGGCATCGATGACCCGCGCCATGGGCTCCCAGAGCCAGCGTTGATCCGCTTGCGCCAGGCGTCGACCCGCCTCGCTGACGGGCTGACAAGGGAATCCTCCGACGACAGCATGAACAGCGGGTCGGGGTTCGGATCGCCACCATTCGACTGCGGTGCGGACGTCGTCATGGCGGGGCACCTCCGGCCAGTGTTTCGCGAGGACCTGACGGCAGAACGGATCCAGCTCTACCTGGCCGACGCACTCCCAGCCGGCCCGGTCCAGACCCAGGTCCAGCCCTCCGATGCCGGAGCACAGCGACAGGTACGTCGGCCTACCCACGAGGCACCTCCTGCGGTTGGTACCGCAAACACGTGCAGTCCGGGTCCAGGCAGTAGCCCCGCACATCCCCGACACCGGGTGCGTGCTTGCGCCACGGCTCCCCGCACACACAGTCCCGCTGCGGGGCCCGGTAGGTGCCCAACACCTGACGGGCCAGCGGATCACGCTTGCGGCGGATCATCCGGGCACCTCGCCGTCGTCTCGAAGCAGTAGCGCGATGGCGAGCGCCCTCTTCGTGTCGTCGAAGAGACGCTGCGCACGGCGCGGGTCGAGGTGGGCCAGCAGCGTCAGGGCAGCCTCGACGCCGCGGGTGTCGCCGGCCGCGAGCGACGCGTGGAAGATCTGCTCTAGGTCGTCCGGGCTATACTGGTGACTCATCCGGGCACCTCCGCGAACAGGTCGAGCTGGGCCGGACCGTCGACCGCGGCGAGCGCCTTGTCCCGCCACGCTCCGGCGAACCAGCGGCAGTTGGCCTCGCTTTTCGCCCGCCCGTGGACGCATGGGCGGGTGCGGCGGCCCCAGGCGCTCCACGCCATCGAGTCGGCTGAGGTCAGATACGCCGAGTAGGACGCCAGGCCGGCGATTTTCACCCCGAAGCCGTGCAGCGGCAGGCGGAGCGCGGCGAGGGTGCCGACGATGGCGCCGATCTCGGTGGTGGCCTGGCGGCGGCATACGGAGCCGAGCCCGACCACCTGCTGGGCGGTCAGGTCGACGCCGGCGCGCTGGTAGAGGTCGACACAGCGCAGGTAGTCGTCGAGCGCCCAACCCTGAAGGACCGGGATGATCGGCAGGTCGGGGGCTACGGTGCGTAGCTCAAGGTAGTTGTTGACGGTGCGGCGCTGGTGTTCGGCGACGGACAGGCCGGTGGTGGCCCGCACCCGCGGTTCGCACATCCAGTCCATGGGTGCGGCCCACGCCATGTGACCGATCTCGTCGCGGTAGCGGCGGACCTCGCCGGCGTACTGGCGGGCGGTGATCGGCCACGTGCCGCGCTTGTCGAGCTGGGAGAATCCGCCGGAGTCCAGCGCCCACACACTGCGTGCGCGCGGCAGCGAGCGGCGTTTGGCGAGGCGGGTGCGGGAGACGAACAGCGGAAAGTCGCACAGCGCGAGCCAGTGCGGCTGATGGGTGCCCAGGTAGAACAGCATCACGCCTCGGCCCCCCTGAGTCGCCACACCGCCCGGCCGGTGGCGAGCAGCACGATCGCGGCGAGCGTGACCCACCCCTTGCCGACGATCTGGCCGGGCAGGAACGCCAACGACCCGAACGCCAGCCACAGGAACAGCGCCGAGTCGACAACCAGCCCGACCACATTGGACGCGGCCACGGCCAGCAACCAGCGCCGCCGGCGCAGCGGCTCGTACACGGCCCAGTCGAGGGCCTCGGACAACCCGAACGCAGCAGCCGACGCGGCAGCGAGCGTCGGACTGGCAACCGCGAACGACAGGCCCGCCCCTACGGCGATCGCGGCGAGCACCGCCCACCGGCCGCCCGTCTCGTGGAGCAGGTCCCGCAGCGTGAACGCCAGCCCGGCGAACAACACACCAGCCGGGGCCAGTAGACCGAACCCGACCGAGATGACACCGAACTCGGTGATCGCCCAGTTCGCGGCGACAATCGTGCCCAGATAGGCGAGCCCGAGCACCATGGCGAGGTGGCGGCTACGCACCGGGCACCTCCTGCCCGCACGTGCAGATCTCGGCGCACCGGCAGATATCGTCATCGAGGTCTACATAGGTGCCCTCGGCCATCCGGCGGGTGTCGCACGGCCACAACTCGCCACACTCGGTGCAGTAGTCGCCGACCGTGCCGGCCGGGCCGGTCTCGCGGGAATGCCAGCCGGCGATGCGGTCCAGACGCTCGCGCGCGTCGAGGAGCTCGCGGAAGAGATAGGTCACGTCGCCGTAGGTGAGGTGGCTAGCCCCGCCGTCCTCCGTAGCGACTGCCGCGATCGTCGCCTCGCTCGCCATGTCGCGAAACGCGCCGACAACGCGGGCCAGCCGAATGAGATACGACTCGCTCATCCGGGCACCTCCTGCCCGCACGTCGGACACGTCGGCTTCTCCGGTGCGCTCTTCGGTGTGAACTTCGTGCAGCCACAACCGGACCGCGAACACGCGCCCCGAACCTTCGGGCCCTGCTTCGGCAGGGCATGGAACGAGACCAGGTCGTCGCACTCGCACACCAGCCCGTCACGGGACACGACCGGCCACACCGCCCGGCCTTTCACCACCGGCATGACGACGT
>Ga0209382_10006250_pt1 | contig 15356 bp, 11 predicted proteins | sample SoiMetdeltSBSDD5_FD_187599 | JGI IMG/M metagenome (GOLD analysis project Ga0209382, IMG submission 187599) | Bulk soil microbial communities from a Populus tree surrounding site in Tennessee, USA - Soil MetaG P. deltoides SBSDD5 (SPAdes) (version 2) | ecosystem: Environmental > Terrestrial >... | reverse complement strand
TCCGGCGGCGGGCCCCCATCCGGCGGCGGGCCAGGCGGCGGGCCGCCATCCGGCGGCCGGTCCAGCAGCCGCTTGCTGGCCGAGGCCAGCCGGTCGTCCATCTGACCGATCAGAAAGCTGTGCAGCGCGAACTCCGTGAACACCCCGATGAGCAGGCAGGCGACCGCGAGCAGCGCGAGCAGCTCGGCCAGCAGCCGGGCCCGCAGCGACCGGTCGGCAAGCTTCACGGGGCGGGTTTGAGCACGTACCCGGCGCCGCGCATGGTGTGGATCATCGGCGAGCGGCCGGCGTCGATCTTCTTGCGGAGGTAGGAGATGTACAGCTCAACGACGTTGGCCTGGCCGCCGAAGTCGTAGTGCCACACCCGGTCCAGGATCTGCGCCTTGCTCAGCACCCGCTTGGGGTTGGTCATCAGGTAACGCAGGAGATCGAACTCGGTGGCGGTCAGCAGGATCGGGTCGCCGCCCCGATGCACCTCACGGGAGTCCTCGTCCAGGGTCAGGTCGCCGACGACCAGCACGGCGTCGGTGCGGGGGGTGAGCAGCTTGCTGCGGCGCAGCAGCCCGCGCAGCCGGACCACGACCTCCTGCAGGCTGAACGGCTTGGTGACGTAGTCGTCGCCGCCGGCGGTCAGCCCGGCGATGCGGTCCTCGACGGCGTCCTTCGCGGTCAGGAACAGCACCGGAAGATCGGGCACCTCCGCACGCAGCCGGCGCAGCACCTCGAGGCCGTCCAGGTCGGGCAGCATGATGTCCAGCACCGCGATGTCGGGCCGGAAGTCCCTGGCGATGCGCAGCGCCTCGCGGCCGTTGCCGGCCGTGCGCGCCTCCCAGCCCTCGTAGCGCAGCGCCATGGACACCACGTCCGCCAGCGTGGCCTCGTCGTCGACGACCAGAACCTTGATCTGGGCAGCGGCGTCCATGGCGGTCATAGTACGAATCCTGCAGGTAGCCGCTGTGCCCCGACTGTGTGGTTCCTGTGCGCCGCCTGTGTGTCGCGGGACGTGACCGGCCGGCGACGGATTTCGTACGTGACCGGCCGGTCACCGTCAGCCAATGATCAGCCACCACCCGGCAGGCTCACCGCTGCGGCCGCGTCCACCATGCCGTGGCCGTAGAAGCCGTTGAACGACGTGCCGCCGGCGCAGAACGCGTCCCAGTCCGGCGTGCGGCCGACGTTGGCATAGGACACCAGGCGCGGTGTCGGGCACGGCTGCGGCGCGGCCGTTGTCAGCAGCACGTGCTCGACCCGCTCCGGTGCCATGGCCGGTGGGTTGCCGAGGCCACGGTTGCCGTACTGGCTGATCACCAGGGCGGCCGTGCCGGTGACGTGCGGGGCCGCCCGGTCGGTGCCCTCGGCCCAGCGGTAGAAGCTGCACAGCGCGCCGACGCATTGCCTGACCATGCCGAAATCCAGGCCGAGCTGGGTGATCTCGCCCTCCGGGGTCAGCCAGCCCTTGGCGGTGGCCGCGACCCGGGAGTACGTCGACAGGATCTGGTTCTCCCGGCTGAAGTAGGACGGGGTGCCGAAGCCGTCGCGCCGGTAGCCGCCGGGCGCGGCCAGCGAGATCCGCTCAAGGCCGTAGTTGGAGAAGTCCTCCTTGGCCTTCGACGGGCCGACGCTGCTCACGCCGATGACGTGGTGCCCCTCGGCCGGCATCGCCAGGCAGGTGTCGTTGTCCAGCTCGCGGGTGTACGACATGCCGAACGGGTAGTCCGGGCTGAACGGGTCCGGGTGCGGGCTGCCCAGGTCGTCGTGGGTGAAGCCGAGCTCGCCGACCAGCGTGACGCCCTTGCGGTGCGCGTAGTCCAGCGCGCGGTTGACCGCCGCGATGGTGGTGCGCTGCTCAAGCTGCGCCTCCGGCGAGTCGGCCGGGTTGTCGGTGCAGTTGAACACCCACGGGTCGATCTCGAAGATCAGGTTCATCACGTTCAGCTCGAGGTCGGCGCCGTAGGTGATGGCGTCCAGGAACGACTGCAGGAACACCAGGCCGCTGTCCTGACCGACCCGAAGGTCCACCAGCGTGACGTTGGGTGCCACGCCGGAGACGCCGAACCCGTTGGCCGCGGCCGCGATCGTGCCGGCCAGATGGGTGCCGTGCCCGAAGTCGTCGTAGGCGGGCGGGTCGACGCAGCCGACGAACTCGCACGGGCCGTCGACCACCTCGCCGTTCTCGTCGAACGGGATGTCCACCACGAAGTTGCGGGAGGCCGCCACATCCACGTTCGGCGCCAGGTCGGGGTGCGTGGCTTCGATGCCGGAGTCGAGCAGGCCGACCCGCACCCGGTGGTCGCCGGCCTGTACCCGGCGGGCCTCCGCGGCACGCACCATGCGCAGCCCGTAGAGCATGGAGTCCATCGGGTCCATGCCGACCTGGGTGCCGCCGGCCATGGTGGCAGCGGCCCCGGCGATGCCGGCCCCGGCGATGGTGGCGCCGGACGGAGTGATGGTGGCGCCGGCGTCAACGGTGGCGGCGGGTGCCTGGGCGCTGGCCGCCATCCCGGCCGGGGCGTTCGCCGCGGCCAGCGACTCGCGGTCCCCGCCGGCGGGCAGGTGGCCGATGGACCGGCTGCGGACCGCGCCGAGCACGCCGGGCGCGGCCGAGACCTGCGCAATGAAGCCGGCTCGCTGGGCGCGCACCAGGACCGCCCCGATCGCCGGGTTCTCGCGCTGCACGGCGCCGCCGGCGGCTCGGATCGCCGCGACCGCGGCGTCATGATCGGCGCCGTCCTCGAGCAGGATTGTGTAGTCCACCGGCGGGCCGGCGGCCGTTGCGGCCCCGGACGTAGAGCTCGCCTGCGCGTGCACCACGCTCAGCCCCGATACCACCAATAGGGCCGACGCCATCAAGCGCCATCGTCCAGCCATGCGCGGCCACCCCGTCCTTCGTTTGATTACGTAGAACTTGCGCGCGCCCAGACTGTCACTAACCGTAGGTGACCGACACGTCCATTCGAGGGATATTCCGACGCAAAGCTACCCTATCCGGGGCCGCCCTATGATCGGCCTTTACGGACAGCGATGATTCGTGGGGTGGCGACTACTGAACGCGTCACCCGGGCGGTGGCGGCATCTCGCGCAGCCGGGTCACCGGGGACAGGAACACCGGCACGAGCATTGCGGCCGCGCCGATTCCGATGGCCCACAATGCGCCATGCAGACCAATCATGCCCGCCAGAAGGCCGCCGGCCGGACCGCCGAGTGCACCGCCACCGAACATCAGCGTTCGCATCGCGGCGTTCATCCGGCCCATGAGGTTCGGCGGCGTGATGGTCTGCCGCATGCTCAGGATGAGCACATTGGCCACGGCCAGCCCCGAGTAGCTGATGAAGAACGACGCGACGAACATCGTCTCGGCCACCAGCTCCGGCCCGCCGGCCAGCGGAATCAGCAGCGGTCCGGCGAACACCGCGGCCAGCGACCAGAAATACACCGACCCGATGGGGAAACGCCGGATCAGCGCGGCGGATACCAGCGAACCGGCCAGGCCGCCCGCCGCGCCGAGCGAGAAGATCAGGCCGAGCTCCGCCGGCGACACCGATTTGTCCCGTACCGCGTATACCAGGAACATCGTCGCGGTCGCGATGCTGAAGAAGTTGCAGGCCGCGCCGACAAAGGCGAGGAACCGCAGGTAGATGTTGCCGAACACCCACCGCAGGCCCTCGGCGAGCTCGGGTCCCAGCCGCCGCTTCGCTCCGGTTGCCGGCGGCTGCGGCTCCGGGGTCCTGATCAGCACCAGCGACACCACCGACACCAGGTAGCTGGCCGCGTCGACCACCATGGCCGTCGGCGCGGTCAGCGCGCTGACGAGCACGCCGGCGACGCCGGGGCCGGCGGTGTCCGCCGAGGTGGAGGTGACGGCGAGCTTGGCGTTCGCCTCCACCAGCTGCTTGTCTTTGACCAGCGCCGGCACGTAGGACATCCAGCTCACGTCGAACAGCACCGACACCGTGCCGACGGCGAACGCGATGACCAGCAGCGTCGGCAGGGTGAGCAGGTCGAGGGCCGCCAGCACGGGGACCAGCCCGATCAGCACCGTGCGCGCGGCGTTGGCGCCGATCATCACCGGCCGGCGGCGCCGGCGGTCGATCCACACCCCGAACAGCAACGCGAAGGCCAGGTACGGGATCAGCTGCAGGAACCGCAGCAGGCCGACCTCCTCCGGCCCCGCGTCGAAGACCAGCACCGCGGTCAGCGGCAGCGCCAGCAGGGTGATCTGCGCGCCGTACAGCGACAGCGTCTCGCCGGCCCAGAACCTCAGGAAGTCGGGGTTGTGCCACAGGCTGCGGGCGGGAGCCGCCAGCGTGCTCGGGGCGTGCGCCGGCGGCTCCTCCGCAGTTGCCATTCGTTCAGCCTCCCAGCCCGGCGTTCTGCCGCCGCGCCTGATCGAGGTTGCGTGAGACGATTTCACCCAGCTTCGCCAGGCCCGTTCCCGTCCAGATGGAATGGTGGTCCCCGGCCAGTGTGTGTTCCTCGAGGTCGGTCGAGTACGGCGCCCAGTTCAGGTAGGCGGGGTCGGTATGCGAGGCCCGGACGAGCGTGACCGGCCCGTGATAAACGTGCTCGATCTTGAATGCGTAGATCGCTTTCACGTGCGTGTTGTAGATCCGGTACCTGTGCAGCAGCAGTTCAGCATCCAGCTCCGGTGGTAGCAGGTTCGAGTTTTCCACCTTGGTGAACGTGCCCTCCGGATCGGCGTCCTCCGCGACGTCGGCGAAAACCCTTTCCAGCTCGGGAGTCGACGTGTCGGCGAGCGCCATCAGGTCCTGCATGAATTTCAGCTGCATCGCCCGTTCGCTTGGCAGCGGACCCGGGTCCGGGAGCTCGGCATCCACCATGATCACCCGGGGTACCTCGATGCCGTCCGCGGTCAGCCGCCTGGCCATGTCGAATGCCACCACCCCGCCCAGCGACCAGCCGAGCAGGCACACCGGCGACTGTGGCCAGTGCTCGTGAAGAATCGACACGTAATAGGCGGCCAGCTCGGACAGCGACGTGGCCGGCGGCCGGTCGTCGTCATATCCCGGGGCCTCGAACCCGAATACCGGCTGCCGTGGATCGAGCACGTCCGCCAGCGCCAGATACGAATAGGCGGAACCGGATGCCGGGTGGATGCAGAACAGCGGCGTGCGGTCGCCATCCGTCCGGATCGGCACGACGGTGTCCGGCAGTTCGGTGTCTGGCAGGCCGGGCATGCGCTACCGCCCCGCCTTCGCCGCGGCCATGCCGTCGACCTTGGTGGCGATCGCGCTGACCGTCGAGGTGCCGTAGAGCAGCCGGATGTTCACCTTCACCCCGAACGACTTGTTGATCCGGCTGACCACCCGCATCGCCTGCAGGGAGTTGCCGCCCAGCTCGAAGAAGTTGTCCACCGCGCCCACCCTGGGCAGGCTCAGCACCTCGGCGAAGATCTCGGCGACCCTGGTCTCGGTGGGAGTCTGCGGCGCCACGAAGGAGTCCTCGGCCTCCTCGGCGGCATCACCCGGCTCCGGCAGCGAGGAGCGGTCGATCTTTCTGGCCGCGGTGAGCGGGAAGTCGTCCAGCAGCACCCAGGCCGTCGGCACCATGTACTCCGGCAGCTCCTCGGCCAGGTGCCGGCGCAGCTCGGCGGTGCTCGGCGCCGGGTCCGAGGCGGCCGTGTAGTAGCCGACCAGCCGCTTCTCCCCGCGGGAGTCCGGCCGCAGCAGCACGACCGCCATCCGGACCTGCGGGTGCGCCAGCAGCGCCGCCTCGATCTCGCCGAGCTCGATGCGCAGTCCGCGCAGCTTCACCTGGTGGTCGATGCGGCCGAGGAAGTCCAGCTCCAGGTCCGGCCGCCAGCGGACCAGGTCGCCGCTGCGGTACACCTTGCCGGCCGGCCGGAACGGGTCCGGGATGAACTTCTCCGCGGTCAGCTCCGGCTGGTTGAGGTAGCCGCGGGCGAGCCCGTCGTCGCCGCCGATCAGCAGCTCGCCGGGCACCCCGACCGGGGCCAGGTTGCCCCACCGGTCCACCACGTACATGATCCGGTTCAGCTCGGGGTGGCCGATCGGTGGCGGGGTGCGCCACTCGGTGTGCTCGCAGATGTACTCGGTGCAGGCGATGGCGGCCTCGGTCGGCCCGTACAGGTCCACGAACCGCCGGCCGGGCCGGTTCCACTTGTTGACCATCTCGGCCGGCACCGCGTCCGCGCCGCTCATGATCCCGACCAGGTCCGGGTACGGCTCGGGCTCGAGCACGGACAGGATGGCCGGGGGCAGGCCGGCGTAGCTGACCCGCTGGTCGCGCATGAGCTTGCTCAGCGCGTCCGGCGACTGGCCCTCCTCCGGGGAGACCTGCACCAGGGTGGCGCCGAGGATCAGCGCGATGAAGATCTCGCCGATCGACATGTCGAAGGTCAGCGCCGGCAGCTGCAGCAGCCTCGACTCGGGCGTGAAGTCGAAGGTGAGCTTGTAGGCCTCCAGGAAGCACATCAGGGCCCGGTGCTCGATGAGCACGCCCTTGGGCTGCCCGGTCGAGCCCGAGGTGTACAGCACGTAGGCCAGCGACGAGCCGCTCGCCCACTCCGGCAGCGGCTCGCCGGCCGGGGTCTGCTCGATGGCCGGCCACTCGGTGTCCAGCAGCAGCGTGCTCCAGCCGGACGGCTGCGGGAGCTGGGACACGTGCCGGGCGCGGGTGATCACCAGCGGGGTCGCGGTGTCGCGCAGCATGTAGTCCAGCCGCTTGGCCGGGTGGCTCGGGTCGAGCACGGTGAACGCCGCGCCGGCCCGCAGCACCCCCAGCATGGCGACCAGGGCGTCGAGGTCGCGGTCCATGGCGATGGCCACGATCTGCTCGTGCTGCACGCCGAGCCCGCGCAGGTGCCTGGCCAGCAGGTCGGAGCGCCGCCACAGCTCGCGGTAGGTCATCTCGGTGCCCCGGCAGACGGCCGCGACGTGGTCCGGGTAGCTGGCGGCGGCCGCCGCGACGGCGGTGTGCACCGGCTCGTCGGTGAGCTCGACGACCTCGCCGCGGCCGGCGGCCAGCACCCGCTCCCGCTCCCGCTCGGACAGCAGCGGCACCTCGGACAGCCGCAGCCCGGGGTTCTCGACCGCCGCGCGCGAGACGTTCATGATGTGCTCGCACAGCGCGTCGATCCGCCACGGGTCGAAGATGTCGGTGGTGTAGCCGATGTCGACGCGCAGGCTGTGCGCGCCCTCCCAGAAGTTGATGACCAGGTCGAACATGGCGCGTGCGGTGCCGAGCTCCAGCTGGTTGGCGGTGATGCCGGAGAGCGTGAAATCGCCACCGGTGGTGTCGTCGCCGAGCACCTGCACGGACACCTGGAACAGCGGGTTGCGGCTGGCGTCGCGGACCAGCTGCAGCCGGTCCACGATCTTCTCCAGCGGCATCTCCTGGTGCTCGTAGAGGTCGAGGTTGGCGTCGGCGATGCGGTCCAGGATCTCGCTGAACGTCGGGTCGCCGGTCAGGTCGGCGCGCATCGGGACCATGTTGATGAACATGCCGACGACGTCCTCGAGCTCGGGGTCGATGCGGCCGAGCATCGGCAACCCGAGCGGCACGTCCTCCTGCCCGGTGTAGCGGGCCAGCACGATGCCCACCGCCGCGGCCAGCACCATGAACAGCGACACGCCGTTGGCCTGCGCGAACGCGCGCAGCTCGGTGACCAGCTCCGGCGGGAACTTCAGCCGGGCCAGGTCGCCCTTCCCGGTGGCCACCGCCGGGCGGATCCGGTCGGTGGGCAGCTCCAGCACCGAGATCCCGGCCAGCGCCTGCTCCCAGTACTGCAGCTCCTCCTCCAGCGCCGCCCCCTCGAACCGCTCGCGCTGCTGCTCGATGTGCTCGGCGTAGGACATCTGCGGCACCGGCAGCTCCGGCTGCTCGCCGGCCAGGATCGCCTGGTAAGCGGCCGCCACCTCGCGCAGCGCGGTGGCGACCGACCAGCCGTCGACCACGATGTGGTGAAAGCCCAGCCACAGCATGTAGTCCTGCTCGTCCAGCTGCCAGAGCCGGAACCGGTACAGGTCGTCGTTCTCCAGGTCGTAGGGCGTGGTGCCCACCGCGTACACGGCCTCGTCCGCGGCCCGCTCGCGCTCCTGCGGCGGCAGCTGGCGCAGGTCGAAGACCTGCAGCTCGGCCTCGCCGGCCGGCCGGATGACCTGGTACGGCGTGCCGTCCTCGCTGCCGAACCTGGCGCGCACCATGTCGTGCCGGCCGACCACGAAGGTGAGGCTGCGGCGCAGCGCGGCCACGTCCAGCGGCCCGCGCAGCCGGTACGCCACGAACAGGTTGTAGATGATCTCCTCGGGCATCAGCTGCCGGAGGAACCACAGCTGCTCCTGGGCGAACGACAGCGGCAGCCGCACACCCCCGGCCGGGTCGCGGTCCGGCGCGATGTCGGCAACCGACGGCAGGTCGGTGGTGTTCCTGGTGTTCACTGACAACAGATACTCCGTTCGAAGGACATCGCGGGTGAGTCCGGATGGCCGAGGGCCGGGTGGTTCGACTCAACCAGAGCGGGGCGAGGGGCAGGTAGCCGCATAACGGGTCAACCGGGGGGCGCAATCGGCCCCCGATGGTCACGGGGGGTAGCCAGCACGGTGTCGATCCGCCGCAGGCCCTCGACCAGCACGTCGAGCTCCCGGGCGAAGCAGAGGCGGATGCCGCCGTGGCCGCCGACGGTCTCGGCCGGCATGAGCAGCACGCCGGCGTCGAGTACCCGCCGGCAGAAGGACAGCGACGGCTCGCCGGTGGTCAGGTGCAACCACGCGAACGGGGTGCCCTCCGGCGGCACCAGGCGCAGCCGCCCCTCGTGGCCGGCCGCCCACCGGCGCACCTCGCGCAGCCCGTCCCCGGTCAGCCGGCGGTAGTCCGCCAGGTAGGACTCGCGCCTGGCCAGCACGTCGCAGGCCAGCTCCTCGCACAGCACGGAGTTCGAGATGGACGTGTAGTGCTTGCGCTCGACGCACTCCGACACCAGCCCCGGCGGGCCGTACAGCCAGCCGACCCGCAGGCCGGGCAGGCCGTACACCTTGGACACGCTGGAGACCGAGATGATCCGGTCGCTGCCGAGGGCCGGCGAGGACGCCAGGTCCAGCGAGTACTCCTCGTCCAGCAGCAGGTAGGCGTCCGTGCCGGCGAGCAGCGCGGCGATCCGGTCGAGGTCGCGCCGCTCGACGCGGCGGCCGGTCGGGTTGCACGGCGTGTTCACCACGACCAGCCGCAGGTCCGGCCCGGCGGCGGCGGCCACGGCGTCCGGGTCCACCGCGAAGTCCGGCCCGAGGCGCAGCGCGTCCACCCGGCAGGACAGTAGCTCCGGCACCCCCCAGGACTGCTGCCACCCCGGCCGGAAGGTGATCACCTGGTGGCCCGGCCGCAGCAGCACGCCGTACACCAGGTACAGCGCCTCCTGGGCGCCGTGCGTGATCGCCACCGAGTCCGGGTCCCCGCCGTAGAGGCCGGCGACCAGGGACCGCAGCCGCGGCGAGCCGCGGTCGTGGCCGTAGTTGAACTGCAGGTCGGCCGGCAGGGTGAGCTGGCTCAGCAGGCCGCACTCGACGTTGCTGTCGCCGAGGTCGATCTCGTATCGGCCGGCGGCATCCTCGAACACCCACCGCCGCATCGGGTAGCCGGCGGTGATCGCGGCGTCCTGCTCCGGCGCCCGGCTCAGCGTCATCGGGTCACCACCCCCGCGCCGGCGAGGTCGCCGGGCACGCCCGCCGCCGCGTCCGCCCCCGCGTCCGGCGTCTCGTCTGCCCCCGCGTCCGGCGTCTCGTCCGCCGTCTCGTCCGCCGTCTCGTCCGCCGTCGCGCCGACCAGCCTGGCGAGCAGCGGCGGCGCGAACCGGCCGGTCATCACCTCCTCGGCGGCGCCGGTCATGGTGACCGCGCCGTCGCCGGCGATCTCGATCCAGATCGAGCCGCCCGGCATCCGGACTTCGACCCGCCGGTCGACCAGGCCGAGCGCGTGCGCCGCGCTGGCCGCCGCGCAGCCGCTGCTGCCGGAGGCCAGCGTGTACCCGGCGCCGCGCTCCCAGATCTCGATCCGCACGGTCGCCCGGTCGAGCACCCGCAGGAACTGCACGTTGGTCCGCTCGGGGAACTCGGGGCTGGTCACCAGGTGCGGCCCCAGCCGCCTGGCGAGCCGCTCGGACGGCTCGTCGGCCGGCACCACGGCGTGCGGGTTGCCGTTGTGCACGCGGGTGACCAGCAGGCGCTGCCCGTCGACGGTGACCGGCTGCGCGAGGGCGTCCAGCCGCGGGCGGCCCATGTCCACGCTGACGGTCGCGGTGCCGCCGGCTGGGTCGCCGGCCAGCAGCCGCACCCCGGTGTCGCCGGCCGTGGTGCGGACCACCAGCTCGGGGTGCTCGCCTAGGCCGACGCCGTGGTGCCTGGCGAGGTAGAGCGCGAAGATGCGCAGGCCGTTGCCGCTGCGCTCGCACTCGCCGCCGTCGGAGTTGAAGATGCGCACCTCGACCGGCTGGCCGGGGCGCGCTGGTTCGGTCGGGCCGAGCAGCACGCCGTCGGCGCCGATGCCGAAGTGGCGGTCGCACAGCAGCCGGATGTGCTGCGTGGTCGGCCGCAGGGCGAACCGGCTGGGGTCGATGACGACGTAATCGTTGCCCAGCGCGTGGTATTTGGCGAACTCCATCAGGGACCCATCGCCTCGGCCAGTTCCGCCCCACTGGGGGTCTCGCTGAGGGCCGCGCGGTCGTGCTCCTCGCCGTACCACTTCTCCCGCCAGCGGGAGAACGCGACGATGACGATGTCGCGGTGGCCGGGGCCGCCATCGGCGGAGAGCACATCGGTCACGTCGTGCGCGATCGCGCGGTCGTCGAGCAGGACCGCCTGCCCCTCCCGCAGCGTGCCGGTCCAGAACGGCTCGTCCGCACCGTCGGTCCACAGCCTGGTCAGCGCCCCCGCCACGTTGTTGCGACGCAGGACGCCGATCATGACGAATTCGTGTCCGTCATGATGGATGCCCTCCGGCGTCAGCGGGCCCGGCTTGTCCGCGGTGGCCTTCGTGCGGTTCTGGTGCACGTTGATCTGCCAGTCCTCGGACCGGTCGAGCGGGAAGGCATCGGCCGCGGCCGTGACCATCTCGCTGAAGTCGGCCTCGAGCGGCAGGTACTGGCGGCGCATGCCGCCGCCGACCGGGTTGAACTCCTTGTACGCCGTGTAGGCGCGGTGCTCCAGCAGTTCGAGTTTCCAGCCGGTGTCGGCCTCGTAGTAGAGCCGGTACTGGGAGAACCGCTTGAAACGGGTCCCGTTGCCCATGTAGTCGTCCACCGGGCAGCTGTCGTAGCTGGCCAGCAGTTCCCTGGATGCGGGGGGCAGGTCGATGATCGAGAAGTGGTCGGAGTTGAGCGGCATAGACGGTTCACCTTTCCTACCGCAGCAGTGCGCCGGTCAGATGGCGACGGCCTTCGGCATTCGCTCGTCGAGGTACCGGGCCGATGAGTTGAGCCGCCAGAGCGCGCCGCGCGCGATTCCCCGCCGCATTGCGGGTGAGGAAGCGGCCGGCACGACAACGTTGTGGAACCAGCCGGCGGCGTGCTGGGAGTCCACGGTGATGTGCAGCCGGTGGTAGACGATGCCGACGTCGGGTAGCCCCAATCGCTCCCACGCGCGGACCACGTGCACGAAGCGGTCGGGGACCAGCCATTCCGTCATGCCGAGGAAGCCGATCGCCTCCGGGTAGAACCGGCGGTAACGGCACAGCAGCACGGCCAGGTTCCCGTTGAGCAGGGCATTGGCGCTCAGCCCTCTTTCGAGCTCCTCCGGCGTGACGTCGAACACCTCGAATATCTTGTTGAACAGGTAGGTGTGCACCTCGTTGGGATTGCCGTTGCCCATCTCGTCCCAGAAGTTGTTGGCGATCTCCATCTTGGCTTCGCCCGAGGTGCCCACCTGCATCATGGCGAGCAGGTCGTCGAACCGGCCGTCGACGACCGACTCCTGGATGATGTAGTTCCGCAGGTCGGCCACGGTGGCGCTGTTGGGGATGAAGTCGATGTAGTACGGGTGCTTGAACACCCGGTGCGTCCTGGCCACCTGCTTGAGCCAGGACAGGTACCTCTTCGGCTCGGCCGGCGCCTGCTCGAGCTGTCCCGGCTCGATGTGGCTGTCCTCCGCGGCGAGGGTCGCGTTCTCCAGCAGTCGCATCACCTGGTGCAACACCACAGAACCCTCGGCCGTCGGGCCGCTGGGGATCTGCATCAGCAGCGCGTAGAACCTGGACAGCAGCAACTGCTGGCAGTAGAAGGCGTCCTGGTTCCCCTCCGCGGCCTGGATGTTGATCGCCCGCACCGCGGCCAGCAGGCCGTCCAGCGCGGTGCCGGTCAGTGCCCGGTCCACTTCCTCGGCCGGTTGGGTCAACCAGGAAGAGATCGTGTCGACAACAGCCCTTGGCTCCTGGCGCGGGCCGGTTATCTGCATAGGGGTCGCGACATTGGGCAAAGGTCTACTCCATCTGTCTGTTGATCTGCGGTGACGCAAGGATGGTTCGTTTATTTTGGGCAGCATCATGTGCGGCACGGCGTATCGCACGTGCCGGCATATGGTCAGCCCGCTAGTCCGGCGGGCGGCAAGCTTGAATGGCGCTCATGGTTCTTGGCGGGACCCCCATTCGCTAACCTACGCATAGTGACCTACTCGCGGCGGCTACCGCCGTGCGGCGGCTTTTGTCGACAGGCCCCTTGTCGACTGCGTACGGCGGTTCCAAGATATGGACCTTATCCCGTCTAGTGGCGGCGAGCTACGCCCATTCCGGTGATGGCGGTACGTACGTGGGATGGGCCACAGATCAATTCCTGATGATCTTTTCCGTGGGTCGTTTGATCCACTTTGAGGTGGGGAATTGGGTCCGTGACCAGGTAGTTGTAATGAGCGCCGGGGCTTTTGCTATGTTTTGTGTATTGACTTCGCCCGGTGATGATGCCCCGGGCGCGCCTATTCGTGGCTCGTCGGTGGCCGCCGCGGCTTGACTCCCGGGTAGTAGTCGGCTGAGCCGGATGGGCGGTGGCCGGCACGAACGTCGTCACTCGGAGTGCTCGGGTCGTGCCGGACAAGATTGCCAACCGTTTGTGGAAACCGCTGCTGTCGATCTACGCGCGGCCACCGGTGAAGATCGCGACACCGACATTACCTACGTTCCATGTAGTGACTGGCGGCGGTAAGTGCACGTTGACCCCCGTGGCGACGCTGCGGACACTGGGCGGGCGGCAGCTCCCTCCCGGGAAGGGACACGGCGATGCCCGAGCTCTTCAACGCGGCGCAGTACCTGGTCGACCGGCACGTCGAGAGCGGCGCCGGCGGCCGGACGGCGGTGGTCACCCCGGACGCCACGCTGGACTACGCGGCCCTGGCCGCCGAGGTCCACCGGGTCGCGGGTGGCCTGCGCGCGATCGGCGTGCGGCCCGAGGAGCGGGTGGTGCTGTGCATGGCCGACGGCGTGCCGCTGCTGACCGGGATCCTCGGCGCGATGTACCTCGGCGCCGTGCCGGTGCCGGTCTCGACCATGGTCACCGGCGCCGAGTTGGCCGCCATGCTGACCGACGCCCGGGCCAGGGTGGTGTGCGGCTCCGCCCAGTTCGGCGCCGCCATCGCCGCGGCCGTCGACGCCGCCCCCGAGGTCACCGACCTGCTGCTGGACGCCCCGCCGGGTACACCCGGGGCGGGCGCCGGCGGCATCGAGCTCCGGCCGGGCGTCACCGCCACCGCCTGGGCCGAGCTGGCCGCCGGCCCGGCCGCGGCGGCGTACCCCACCTGGGCGGACTCACCGGCGCTGTGGCTCTACACCTCGGGCACCACCGGCACCCCCAAGGCCGCCATGCACCGGCACGCCGGCATCCGCGCCGTCACCCAGACCTACGGCGCCCGGGTGCTCGGCATCCGCCCGGAGGACCGCTGCCTGTCCGTGCCGAAGCTGTTCTTCGCCTACGGCATCGGCAACTCCATGTTCTTCCCGTTCGCCGCCGGCGCGAGCGTCGCGCTCGAGCCGGCCAGGCCGACCCCGCAGGTGGTCGCGGCCCGCGCCGCCGCCGACCGCCCCACGCTGTTCTTCGCGGTGCCGACGTTCTACGCCGCGCTGCTGGCCAGCGACGTACCTGACGACTCCTTCGCCACCGTGCGGCTGGCCGTCTCGGCGGGCGAGCCGCTGCCGCCGGCCCTGCTCACCCGGTTCGCCGACCGCTTCGGCATCGAGATCATCGACGGGCTCGGCACCACGGAGGCGCTGCACATCTTCCTGTCCAACCGCCCAGGGCGGGTCACCCCAGGCACCACCGGGACCGCCGTGCCCGGCTATCGGGTGCAGATCCGCGACGAGCACGGCGCGCCGATCGAGGCAGCCGGGCAGCCGGGCAACCTGTTCGTCACCGGGCCGTCGATCGCCATCGGATACTGGTGCCGCTACGACACCACCCGCCACGTGTTCCAGGGGGAGTGGTTGCGCACCGGGGACACCTACGTGCGCAACGAGGACGGCACGCTCACCTGCCTCGGCCGCTCCGACGACATGCTCAAGGCCGGCGGCATCTGGGTCTCGCCGGCCGAGGTCGAGGCGCGGCTGCTGGAGCACCCCGATATCGCCGAGGCCGCGGTGGTCGCCGCGCCCGACGCCGACGGCCTGGACAAGCCGGTGGCCTGCGTCGTGCCCCGCCCGCAGCGCGAGCTCGACCCCGCCGCCCTGATCGAGTTCTGCCGCGCCGGCCTCGCGTCTTACAAGCGGCCGCGCGCGGTGGTCGGCATGGCCGAGCTGCCCAAGACCGCCACCGGCAAGATCCGCCGCAACGTGCTGCGCGAGGTGGTCCGCGACGAGCTCCGCGCGCCAGCGCAAAGTCGACAGAAGTCCGGTTGATATAACAGGCCCGACCGTGCGCATTTGACTGCGGGTGAAGCAGGTTGACCGGGGCATGGCGGCCATGGCGCTGAGGGTCGGAGAAGCGGCGTTGCCGGCGATCTCCGGGGCCGGGTCCGGCACTGTGCAGCCGAGCCCGCAACTGGTCCGCCTGGCCGAGGTCGTGGCGCGGATCAACGCCAAAGACCAGTTCCTCGACTCGCGAAACATGCGCGACTCAATCATCGACGCGATCTTCGAAACCGACTCCGCCAAGGGCAAGCTTGCCGGCGCCGCCATGGCCGATGACGCCCGCGCCGAGCGGCTGATCCGCCTCATCGGCGAGTTCATGTGGGAGGCCAGGCGCGAACGCAACGCGTGATGAGCCGTATCCTGGGAGCCATGAGCGAACAGTCCGTGTCCGTGTCCGCCGACGACCTGCGCGCGGCCAGCAGGCAGGCCGCTACCTGGGACGATGCCGTGCGTCGGGCCGAGTACGGCGAGACCGTGGCCGTGATCGCTCATGGAGAACACGTCGC
>Ga0209382_10006249_pt1 | contig 15356 bp, 6 predicted proteins | sample SoiMetdeltSBSDD5_FD_187599 | JGI IMG/M metagenome (GOLD analysis project Ga0209382, IMG submission 187599) | Bulk soil microbial communities from a Populus tree surrounding site in Tennessee, USA - Soil MetaG P. deltoides SBSDD5 (SPAdes) (version 2) | ecosystem: Environmental > Terrestrial >... | reverse complement strand
TCGAGTCGCCGGCGCGTGATGCGGTGACCGAGCGCGGGTCGGCGCGGAGCTCGAGCGACATGGTATCTCGTGCGTCGAGCGACGGTTGGACGATTCGCGCGATCCACACCGAATCGCTGCTGCTCGTCGTGATAGTCGGTCGAAGGCGCTGGCGAAGGACGCTCACATCCGGTGCGCCGAGCATGGCGAGATGTCGCGACCTCGCGGCCGGCTCGAGCCTGTCCACCGCCGCCAGCATCCGGTCGATCTCGGGCAGCGAGAAGGCCGGAGACACGAACGGCCCGAGATGCTTCTCGGAGTACTGGAGGTCGCGTTCGACCCGCATCGACCCGAGGAGAAAGAGTCCGAGGTCGACGCGTGTACCGTCGGCGGTCAGTTGATATTCGAGCGACCGGGCAGGCCGTCCGCCGCCAGTCGAAGCTACGACACCGCCGGGCCCGCCCCAACCGAGCGTCGCGGGCCGGCCGCCTGAGCGGACGGTAAACCCGATGCTCTCGTTCTCACCATTCGCCCACAGGTGCACCACTCGGCCCGACCGCGAATCCAGATAGACCTGGAGCGTATTTCGGGTGGCGTCGCGGAAGAACCGGGTCTGATACCCCCGGTACGCCGCGGGCTCGTCGAGGCCACGCTCGGGAAACGCGAGGACCGGCGCTGCCTGTGTCGGCGGGACCGGAGTTGCCACCGCGACCTGGGCAAGGAACGTGATCAGGGTGAGGGTCATGCGCACCAGTATGCGATTTCCGGCGGGGCGGCGGGAGTCGTCGGGACCGCCATCCACCCGCCCCAAGGCCACCTCCGCCGGCTGGTTCTTGCGGAGGGTAGGGGTCGGACGTTATTACCGACGTGCCATCACGGGTGGGTACCAGCTACCATACTCGCGCACACGGTCTATCAAGGAGCTAGTCAACGAGTCAGTTGCGCGGTGTTGTGGAATCGATTCCATGGACCGTTTTGAAACCATAGACGTGCGTCGCTGAACTCTGAACTCGGTGCACCGCCACGGAGCGGGGCACCGTTTGCACCCGTAGCCGGGAGGGAGGGATATGGCGAAGAAACGTTGGGTGATAGCAGCGTTGCTGATCGGCACCGCGTTAGGTAGCCCGCTACGCGCACAGGGGACGGGCAACATCTCCGGCCGGGTCATAGACTCGACGACGCAGCAGCCGGTCGCGAACGCGCAGGTGCAGGTGGTCGGAACGCAGATCGGTGGCCTCACGCGAGTCGACGGGCGCTACTTCCTGCAAAGCGTCCCGACCGGCTCGCAGCGAATCAGGATCACTCGAATCGGTTTTGCTGCGCAGGAACAAACCGTAACAGTGGCGGCCGGCGCAAGCGCGACGGCCGACTTCACGCTCACCGCCGTTGCGGCGGCCCTCAGTGAAGTCGTCGTCACCGGGTACGGAAGCCAGCGACGCGAAGCGATCACAGGCTCCGTCGCGCAGGTCAACGCCGATGACGCCAACAAGGGCGTCGTGACGAACCCGAACCAGCTGGTCCAGGGTCGCGTCACTGGCGTGCAGATGGTGACGAACAACGGCGAGCCGGGCGCCGGCGTGCAGATCCGCGTTCGCGGTGGCACGTCGATCAGCGCCAGCAACGACCCGCTGTACGTGGTCGACGGCGTGCCGCTTCAGAACGAGCAGACCGTTGCCAGCGCGCCGAACGCTGGAGGCATGAATCCGGCGCTCGCGCGCAGCCCACTCAACACGATCAACCCGAGCGACATCGAGTCGATCACGGTCCTCAAGGACGCGTCGGCCACGGCGATCTACGGAAGCCGCGGCGCGAACGGCGTGATTCTGATCCAAACCAAGCGCGGTTCCGCGCGTGCGCAAACGGGCCTGCGTTACGAGGGCTACGCGGCCGCCGCATCGCCGACAAAGGAGCTGGGCTACCTGGACGGCAACCAATATCGGTCGTTCGTGGATCAGCAGGTCAAGGCGGGGAATCTCAGTCCGGCCCCATCGCTTGGCACCTCGAACACGGATTGGGAGAAGGAGGTCACGCAGACCGGGTACACGCAGAACCACAATGTCTCGTTCGCGGGCGGAACCGAGGCCACGAAGTACCGTGCGTCGCTCAATTACTTCGAGCAGCAGGGTGTCGTGGTCTCCAGTGGGCTCAAGCGCTACCAGGGTCGCCTCAACGGGTTGCACAGCACGTTCGGCGGCAAGCTGGGCATCGGGCTCAACCTCGCCGCGTCGCGAGTGAACAACGACTTCGTCCCGTTCGAGAACGGTGGTGGGTTCACGGGCGGCGTCTTCACGAACGTCGCGATCTTCAATCCCACTCGCCCCGTAACGGTGGTCGACACCGCGACCGGCAAGACGGTGTACTACGAGACCGGTGCGGGTGCGCAGGACATACGTAACCCCGTCGCGCTCGTGAAGCAGATCTCCGATATCGCTCCGGAAAACCGCGTGTTAGGCAACGTGACGGGCACGCTCACGCTCCTGCCAAGCCTGACGGCGCAGACGACGTTCGGCGTCGACTACACCGGATCCGTGCGCCAGACGTATATGCCGCGCGCCAACGCAATGGGCGCGCAGTACAACGGCCTCGCGCGCCAGGCCGAGCGGAACCTGCAGAACCTCAACTTCCAGCAGCTGCTGACATACAACCCGAGCTTCGCCCAGAAGCACGAGCTCGACATCGTCGGCGGCTACGAGTACAGCTCGTTCGAGAATTACGGGTTCGAGGTCCAGGCACAGAACTTCGTGAGCGACCAGTTCACGTGGAACAGCCTGGCCTCCGGCGTGGCGGGTGCGGCGCCGCCGCCAATCTCGTATGACGACGAAAGCAAGCTGGTTTCGTTCTTCGGCCGGGCAAACTACGGCTTCGCGAACAAGTATTTCGTCACGGGCGTGCTCCGCTACGACGGATCGTCGCGTCTCGCGGAAGGCAACAAATGGTCGACGTTCCCGGCCCTGTCGGCGTCGTGGCGCCTGTCCGAAGAGTCCTTCATGTCGAATCGGCCATTCGGACTTTCGACGCTCGCGCTCCGCGCCGGGTGGGGCATTCAGGGCAACCAATCTGTGCGTCCGTACGGAACGCAGCTGCTGCTCAAGTCCGACCCGAATGCCCGCTATCCGTTCGGCACCACGCTCACGACGGGACTCAGTGCCACGCAGGTCGCCAACCCGGACCTCAAGTGGGAGACGTCGAACCAGGTCAATTTCGGCATCGACTACGGCTTCAAGAACGATCGCTTCACCGGCGTCATCGACTTCTATCAGAAGAAGACGAAGGACCTCATCCTCGAGGTCGCGGTGCCACAGCCTGCCGTAGTGCCGACCCGCCTCCAGAACATCGGTGACGTGAAGAACAAGGGCGTGGAATTCTCGCTCGACGCACGCATCTTCGAGGCCTCGAAGCGGCAGCTGAGCGCGGGGCTCATTGCGACGATCGACCGCAACGAGGTGACGAGCCTCGGCGAAGGCCGCTCGTTCATCGAGACCGGCAGTGTGAACGGCCAGGGTCAGTCGGGCCGCAATTCGCAGCGCATCAAAGTCGGCGAGCCGCTCGGCACGTTCTGGGGTCCGAAGTTCCTGCGCGTGAACGAGCAGGGCAAGCAGGTGTTCTTCTGCGCGAAGCAGCGCCCCGAGTGCCAGAACGGTGAGACGACGGTGCCGGCTGGCGATGACGACGGGATCCTGGGCAACGCCAACCCGGATTTCACGCTCGGCCTAACGAGCAACGGCCGTTGGAGCAACTTCGACGCGAGCTGGCTGTGGCGCGGCGAGTTCGGCGGCGACGTGTTCAACAACACCGCGCTCGTCTACCAGACGAAGAGCAACGTGAAGCAGGGGCGCAATTTCCTCAAGGACGCCCTCAATGACAAGGACGCCCTTGGCGAACCGGCGATCTACTCGTCGCGCTGGGTCGAGGGCCGCACGTTCGTTCGCCTCCAGAACGTCACGCTCGGGTACACGTTCGACGCACGGTCGGTGAGCAAGTTCTCCCGCTCGCTGCGCGCGTACGTGTCCGGCGACAACCTGTTCCTGTTCAGTGACTACAACGGCTACGACCCCGAGGTGTACGTCAACGGTGGCTTGGCGTCCCGCGGCATCGACTACGTCACCTTCCCACGCGCCCGGACGTTCACGACCGGGATCCAGATCGAGTTCTGAGGATACGAATCCATGACTTCATTTCTATCCAAATCGATCCGGCAGATCGGCCGCGGTGCCATGCTGGCTGCCCTGGTGGCGCTCCCACCGCTCGCGTGTACCGATCTGACCGAGGTCCCTAACGACGCGCTTACGCCGGACAATGCGTTCCGCACCGATGCCGAGATCGTCGCCGGCATCGCGTCCGTCTACGCCAGACTTCGCGACCCGCTCGGTGACTATCTCAACCTGAGCGAAATCACGACGGACGAGATGGTGGTCCCGACGCGAGGCAGCGACTGGTTCGACAACGGCCGCTGGCTCGAGATTCACCGCCAGACATGGACGGCGAACAGCGGCTCGGCCCTCGCCGACATGAACAACACCTGGAACAATCTGTTCAGCGGCGTCGCGAGAGCGAACCTGATGCTCGATGTGCTCCAGAAGCAAGGCGGGACCAGCGCGTCCAACACCCAGGCCATCGCCGAGCTCCGGGTCCTGCGCGCGTTCTTCTACTACCTGCTGCAGGATTTCTTCGGCGGCGTTCCGCTCGTGACGGGAACGGCGCTTGAAGCGACCGCCCGCGTCACACGCGACTCGGTCTTCAAGTTCATCGAAGCGGAGCTCCTCGCGGCGCGGGGGACGCTTCCGGAGACGCGCGATGCCGCACAGTACGGGCGCCTGACGCGCGGCGCGGCCAACGCGATTCTCGCGAGCCTCTACATCAACGCCGGAGTGTTCAAGAAGGACCAGGGCATCAACGCTACCAGCTACAACTCGTGCGCCGGTATCAACGTCAGCGGAGGCAAGAGCGCCTGTCAGGCGGCGATCGATGCAGCGGACGCCGTCATCGGCTCCGGGAAATATTCGCTGGCGACGGACTTCAAAGACAACTTCTCGCCGACCAACGACGCCTCGCCGGAGAACATCTTCGTCGTCGTCCACACGAACCAGCCGGCGCTCGGCGAGAGCTTCCCCATGCGTACGCTGCATTACAACATGCTGTCGACGGGCGGTGGCGCGCCGTGGAACGGCTTCGCGACGCTCGCCGAGACGTACGACAAGTTCGACCACGCGGCGGACAAGCGCGACGCGATGTGGCTCGTGGGGCAACAGTTCAGCTTCAACACGGGCCAGCCGGTCAAAGACCGCTCGGGCGCGCCGCTCGTCTTCTCGAAAACGATTGCCAACATCGAGTCGGCAACCGAGAGTGAGGGCGTTCGCTTCAACAAGTTTCCGCCGGTAACGAACGCGCTGGCCGGGGACGCATTCCCGAACGACTTCCCGTACTTCCGCCTCGCCGAGATGTACCTGATCAAGGCCGAAGCACAGCTGGCGCTCGGGAACGGGGGTGGAGCACTCCAGAACGTGAACATCGTACGCGCTCGCGCCTTCAACCCGCCGAAGCCGCTCGCCAGTGTCTCGACCGACGCCATCTACTTGGAGCGATCGTTCGAGTTTGTGGCCGAGGGCAAGCATCGGCAGGATATGATTCGGTTCGGACACTTCACAGCACCACACCAGTTCAAGGCGCAGCGCGAGCCGTACCGCGTGCTGTTCCCCATTCCGTCGACGCAGATTCAGAGTAACTCGAAGCTGACACAGAATCCGGGCTACTGAACCGGGATGCGCGGCTCAGACCGCGCGATACGCATTGCCTAACGGGGGAGGGGCGGTGATGCCCTCCCCCTGTGGTTTTGAACCCTCGAGGGTGTTCATGGCTTCTGCCGTTCGGCGACTGCTGGTCTTCTCCTGTTACGTCGTCGCCGCCAACTGCTCCGGTGGGCGTACGGCCGACGACGGCCCGCGCGACGCCACTCCGCCGCCCGTGGGCACCACGCTCTTCACCCGGCTGCCGTCCACGTACACGGGTGTGTCGTTCGAGAATCGGCTGGTGGAAAGCCGGGATCAGAACGTCTTCACGTATCGAAACTTCTACAACGGCGGCGGCGTCGCGATCGGCGACCTGACGGGCGACTCGCTCCCCGAGGTCGTGCTCACGTCCAACCAGGACGGCCCGCGCGTCTACCTCAACCTCGGAAGCTTCCGCTTCCGCGACATCACGACGGCGGCAGGCATCGAGACCGAGAAGGGCTCGTGGACGACCGGAGTCGTCCTCGCGGACGTGAACGGCGACGGGCGGCTCGACATCTACGTCTGTCGCGCGGGCTCGGGCGAGCCGAAGACGCGCGCCAACCAGCTCTGGATCAACCAGGGCAACGCGAGCGACGGCACGCCGCGGTTCAAGGAGATGGCGCGCGAGTACGGCATCGCGGACGAGGGCTACTCGACCCAGGCAGCCTTCCTCGACTACGACCATGACGGCGATCTCGATCTCTTCATCATCAACAACTCGCCGCGGCCGGTGAGCAGCTTCGGGAACCGCAACATCCGGAACGTCAGGCATCCCTACGGCGGCCACAAGCTGTATCGCAACGATGGCGGCAAGTTCGTCGACGTGAGCGCGCGGGCCGGGATCTTCGGCAGCGAGGCCGGCTTCGGGTTAGGCATTGCCGTCGGCGATGTGAACCGCGATGGATGGCCAGACATCTACGTGTCGAACGACTTCTTCGAGCACGACTACCTCTACCTCAACAATCGCGACGGCACGTTCGTCGAATCGCTCGAGAAGGCGATGCCGTACTCGAGCTACTTCTCGATGGGGCTCGACGTCGCCGACGTGGACAACGACGGATGGCCCGACATCTACACGACCGACATGCTGCCCGACGATGAGGCGCGTCTCAAGACGACTGCCTCGTTCGACTCGTGGGACGTCTACCAGGCGAAGGTGCGCACGGGCTACGGTCGCCAGTTCATGCGCAACATGCTCCAGCACAACAACGGCGACGCGTCGCTCCACCCGGGACGCTTTCCGACCTTCTCGGACATCGGCCAGATGGCCGGCGTGTCGCGCACCGACTGGAGTTGGAGTGCGCTGATCGCGGACTTCGACCTCGATGGGAACAAGGACATCTACGTCACGAACGGCCTCGTGCGCGACGTGACGTCGCAGGATTACATCGCGTTCCTCGCCAACAGCAAGACGATGGAGGACGCGCGATCAGCTGGCGCGGGCAAGGTGGACTTCATGAAGCTCGTGAACGCCATGACGTCCACGAAGCTCGCGGACTTCGCATTCCGCAACCACGGGGATTGGTCATTCTCGAACGAGGCAACAGCATGGGGGCTGGATACGCCGAGCTTCTCGAGCGGCGCCGCGTACGGCGACCTCGATGGCGATGGGGCACCCGACCTCGTCGTCAACAACGTCAACGATCAGGCCTTCATCTATCGCAACAACGCGCGCACGCTGGACAAGGACAACCACTACCTCCAGGTGCGGCTCGACGGGGAAGGGAATAACCGCTTCGCCGTCGGCGCTCGCGTGACGCTCCACGGCGGCGGCGAGCAGTTCGTGCAGGAGCTCGAGCCATCGCGCGGCTTCCAGTCGAGTGTGGACTACGTGCTGACGTTCGGCGTCGGCCCGTGCCTAACGATCGACACACTCCGCGTCGAATGGCCCGATGGTCGAGAGACTGTCCTGAATGGGGTGGCAACCAACAAGCGAATCACCGTTCGGCAGGCGGAGGCAACGGCCGGGAACCAGGGTCAGGGAAGCGATCCCTCACTTCGCTCGGGGCAGGCTGGGAATCGAGCGCTCGCGTCGCGTGCCACGTTGCTCGAAGACGTGACGGACCTGACCGGCATCTCGTGGAGCCACCACGAGAACCAGTTCGTCGACTTCGATCGCGAGCGACTCATGCCGCGCATGGTCTCCACCGAGGGACCCGCGCTCGCCGTTGGCGACGTGAACGGCGATGGGCTCGACGACATTTACTTCGGTGGCGCCAAGGATCAGCCGAGTGCGCTCTACATCCAGCAGTCGGATGGTCGGTTCGCGCCGAGCCCGAGCAACGCCGTATTCGCCGGCGACTCGGCCTCGGAGGACGTCGCCGCGGTCTTCTTCGACGCGAACGGCGACGGGGCGCCCGACCTGTATGTGGTCAGCGGTGGTAACGAGTTCAGCGAGCTCGCCTCTGCACTACAGGACCGATTGTACCTGAACGACGGGCGCGGCCAGTTCCACAAAGCCGAAGGAAGCCTCCCGGCCGACGGCGTCAGCGGCTCGCACGTCGTGGCCGAGGACTACGACGGCGACGGCGACATCGACCTGTTCGTGGGAGGCCGCGTAGTGCCGTGGAAGTACGGTGCCAGTCCGCAGAGCACACTGCTGCAGAACGACGGTCGCGGACATTTCACCGACGTTACGTCGCAGCTTGCTCCGGAGCTCGCGCGAGTGGGCATGGTCACCGACGCCGTCTGGCGCGACGTCGACGGCGACGGGCGGAAGGACCTCGTGGTTGTCGGCGAGTGGATGCCGATCACTATCTTCCACAACGCCGGCGGCGGACGCCTAACGCCGATGACCGTCGCCGGCCTCGAACACAGCGCCGGCTGGTGGAACCGGATCGTCGCGGGCGACTTCACCGGCGATGGGAAGGTGGATTTCATCGTCGGCAACGCCGGGCTCAACTCGCGCTGCCACGCGAGCCCTACCGAGCCCGTCACGATGTACGTGAAGGACTTCGACAAGAACGGCTACGCCGAGCAGATCGTGTCATGCTACAACCACGGCGTGAGCTACCCGATCGTCCTGCGCGACGATCTGATCAAGACGCTGCCGATGCTCAAGTCGCGTTACCTCAACTACAAGGACTACGCGACGCAGACGGTGGCGGACATGTTCCCGAAGTCCGAGCTGGCCGACGCCATCTTCAGGTCCGCGGAAACGTTCGCCACCACCCTCGTTCGCAACGACGGCGGCGGGAAGTTCACGCTCATTCCGCTGCCGCGAGAAGCGCAGCTCGCGCCGGTGTATTCCATCCTGCCGCAGGACGTCGACGGCGATGGCGTCACCGACCTGAGCCTGGGTGGGAACCTCGATGAGGTGAGAATCGACATCGGCGCGATGCATTCGAGCTACGGGCTCGTGCTGAAGGGCGATGGTCGAGGAACGTTTACCCCGATCCCCGCGACGAAGAGTGGATTCTTCGTGCCCGGCCAGACGCGTGACATTCAGCGAGTCCGCACGCGGAACGGCGCACTATACGTCGTGGCCCGCAATAACGACCGGCCGCTCGTGTTCCGCGAGAGCCGAACAGACGGCAACATCACTCGGCGATGAGGCGTATGATGAAGCTCGACGAACACGCACGCCTAACGCGCACGGCCGTGCGGTGGCTCATGGTCACGGTGGTCGTCGCCGGATGCCGGGCCGCCGGTGCCGGTGATCGCACCGCGGCCTCCGACGCGGAGATGCTCCATCTCGCGGTGAAGCATCTCACCAACGTGATGATCTACGACATCTTCAGCCCGCCGCAGGCGAGTCGTGCGTACGCGTATTCCGCGATCGCCGCCTATGAAGCCATGCGGGCCGGAAGCCAGACGTACCGGTCGCTCGCCGGCCAGGTTCGTGGCCTCGCGGAGGTGCCGGCGCCACCCGCGGCCGAGATCTCGCCCGCGCTCGCCGGCGTGCACGCGTACCTCGCCGTGGCTCGCGCGCTCACGTTCTCGCGACCGCGGATGGACTCGCTGCGCGCCGATATGGACGATCGCTTCCGCAGGCGCCCGGGCATGACCGCGGACGTCTTCGCCCGCTCCGTGGCATACGGAGACACGGTGGCGAAACACATCCTCGCGTGGGCCGGAAAGGACGGCTATCTGCAAACGCGCGGCGGCGCCAAGTTCACGGTGACGAACGCGCCGGGACGCTGGGTGCCCACGCCTCCGGCGTACATGGACGCCGTAGAGCCCAACTGGATGAAAGTTCGGCCATTCGTGCTCGACTCGGCCAGTCAGTTCCGGCCCGAGCCGCCGTACCCGTACGATACGGTGAAGACGAGTGCATTCATGCACGACGCGATCGAGGTCTACGAGACCGGCCGCAAGCTCACCGACGAGCAGCGCGCCATCGCCGCGTTCTGGGACTGCAACCCGTACGTGATGCACGTGCAGGGGCACACGATGTACGCGACGAAGAAGATCACGCCCGGCGGGCACTGGATGGGCATCGTGGCCATCGTCGCGCGGAACGCGAATGCGGATGCAATGCGGTCGGCAGAGGCCTACGCTCGCACCGCCATCGCGATCTCCGATGGCTTCATCAGCGTGTGGGACGAGAAATACCGCAGCGCCGTCATCCGGCCCGAGTCGGTGATCAACAAGTATCTCGACGAGGGGTGGGAGCCGCTGCTCCAGACACCGCCGTTTCCCGAATACACGAGCGGCCACAGCGGAATCTCCACTGCGGCCGCGCAGGTGCTCACCGATCAGTTCGGGCCGAGCGTCGCGTTCGTGGACTCCACCGAGGCAGAGTTCGGCCTTCCAGTGCGGTCGTTCACCTCGTTCGAGCAGGCCGCTGCGGAGGCTGCGATCAGCCGTCTATACGGCGGAATCCATTACCGCCGCGCGATAGAACAAGGCGTGGTTCAGGGACGGCAGGTTGGCGAGTACGTCGTCGCGCGAGTACACACGCGCACCACACCAGCGGCTGACGCAACGAGCAGCGCGCCAAGGAGCTGAGTGGCGCGCCATCCGCATCGCTCTTCAGTGCTTGGTCTTGATGACGATCACGCCGTTGGCGCCGCGTACGCCGTACATGGTGGTGCTCGCGGCATCCTTGAGGACCTTGATCGACTCGATGTCGTACGGGTTCAGTCCGGGAAGGTCGCCCTCAGGTCCCGGCTCGACGGGAGTCCCGTCGATCACGTAGAGCGGGGCGTTCTGTCCGTTGATCGCCGCTGCGCCGCGAATGCGGATCGAGAGTCCGCCGCTCGAGGTCCTGAGCACCACGACACCGGGAAAGCGCCCCTCGAGAGTTTTCTCGACGGATCCCGAGGGTGTGTTCGACACGTCCCGGGCGGTCACCGTTTGACCTGCCTTGCTCACTTCGGGCGTGGGCGCGGTCTGTGGTGTGCTGCCGCCACCCCCGCTGGAGCAGGCCGATGCGAACGCCAGGAGCAGCGCGCTGCTGAACAGGCGGCGTGATGAAAACGACGACATGAGAAAACTCCTCGCAGGCGTAGTGGCCGAGCGCGGTGTGTCACCAGAGCCGGATGTCTACCTACTGAATGTACGGAGAAGCGCATGATGACGCGACGCCGGGTTATTCCAGGGATCGTCGGAATGGCAGCCGCGGGGGCTGTTCTGACCACAGTGGCGGCGGCTCAGCCAAGCCTCCGTGTCGCTTCCCCCGACGGCCGGAACGTGGTCACCGTCTCGGTGCGGCAAGGCACACTCTGGTACTCGCTCGACCGGCAGGGGAAGCCCCTCCTCCTTCCGTCACGGCTCGGCTTCGAGTTCCGCGGAGCGCCGCCCCTCGGCGACAGCGTCCGCATCGTCGACTCGGCGCGAACGAAGGTGGACGAGACCTGGACGCAGCCGTGGGGCGAAGTGGCCCGCGTGCGCGACCAGCATAACGAGCTGCGAGTCACCGCCGAGGAGACGACGTCGCGCCACCGCCGCTTCGTCGTGGCGTTTCGTGCGTTCGACGATGGCGTTGGTTTCCGCTACGAGCTCCCGGAGCAGCCGGGGCTCGGCGACTTCGAGATCATGGACGAGCGCACGGAATTCACGTTCGCCGAGAATGCGCGTGCGTGGTGGATTCCGTCGAACAAGCCGCGACTCGATCGGTCCGAGTTCCTCTATGCTGCGTCGCCACTGAGCACGCTCGATAGCATACAGACGCCGGTGACCCTCGAGCTCGGTGACGGACACACGGCTGCGGTTATTCACGAGGCGAACCTGGTGGATTTTCCGCGAATGTTCCTCGCGGGCCGCGGGATGGAGAACAACTCGCTGCGTGCGGCGCTGGCGCCCATGGCGGATGGCGTGAAGGCCCGCGGGCGGACGCCGTTTCAGACGCCGTGGCGAACGATCCAGCTCGCGAACAGCGTGAAGGAGCTGGCGCCATCGCTGCTCGGCCTCAAGCTCAATCCGCCGAGCGTGATCACGAACACGAGCTGGATCAAGCCGATGAAGTACGTCGGCATCTGGTGGGGAATGCACATGAACATCTGGACGTGGAGCTCCGGCCCCAAGCATGGCGCGACCACGGAGAACGCGAAACGCTACATCGATTTCGCGGCGAAGAACGGCTTCGGCGGCGTGCTGGTGGAAGGGTGGAACATCGGTTGGGACGGCGACTGGATCGCCAACCGAAACGCGTTCTCGTTCACGAAGCCGTATCCGGATTACGACCTGCCAGGCGTGGCGGCGTACGCGAAGCAGAAAGGCGTGAAGCTCATCGTGCATAACGAGACATCCGGCGGGCTGGCGAACTACGAGCGGCAGCTCGACAGCGCGTACACTCTGTACCAGTCGTTAGGCGCCGACGCGATCAAGACCGGCTACGTGGCGGACACCATGGGCGGGAACCACTCGCACTACTCGCAGGTCGCCGTGCGGCATCACCGCAAGGTGATCGAGACCGCAGCGAAGTACGGCATCATGGTCGACGTCCACGAGCCAATCCACGACACCGGGGAACGGCGCACGTACCCGAACATGATGAGCCGGGAGGGCGCACGCGGTCAGGAATACAACGCGTGGAGCGGCGATGGCGGCAATCCGCCGGAGCACGAGACGATCCTCTTCTTCACGCGGCTCTTGTCGGGGCCGATGGACTTCACGCCGGGCATCTTCGACATCCAGGAGACGCGCGGAGCGGGACGGCCGCGCCGTCTCGACGAGTCACGCGTGCGCACCACGCTCGCGAAGCAGCTCGCGCTCTACGTGGTGCTGTATTCGCCCGTGCAGATGGCCGCGGACCTCATCGAGAACTACGAGGGCAAGCCGGCGTTCAAGTTCATCAAGGACGTGGCGGTGGATTGGGACACGACGCGCGTGATCGAGGGGAAGATCGGCGACTATGTCGTGGTGGCGCGTCGCGAGCGCAATGCGCAGAGCTGGTACATCGGTGCGATTACCGACGAGGAGGGGCGCACGTTCGACGTGCCGCTGTCGTTCCTCACGCCGGGCAAGAAGTACGTGGCGGAGATCTACGCGGATGGCCCCGGCGCCAACTGGGCGACGAACCCGCTGCCGGTCGCGATCTCGTCGAAGCCGGTGGATTCGACGTCGCGGCTGCACATGGTGCTCGCGCCGGGTGGTGGCCAGGCGATTCGCATTCGCCCGGCGCCATGACCATTGTCATTCCGAGCGAAGCGAGGAATCGCCGCCGTCCCGAAAGAGGGGCTGGGCCCTCTATCGGAAGGCTCGCGATTCCTCGACTCCGCCGCTTCGCGGCTTCACTCGGAATGACAGGCATCATCGCTTGCCAGCGCGCCGAGCGGCCGACGCCGATGTTCGAGATGCTCTCCCCAAAGAGCACAGGCGTCGCGTTCGTGAACCAGCTCCCCGAGAACCCCGACTTCAACATCCTCAACTACCTCTACTACTACAACGGCGGTGGCGTCGCCGCGGGTGACATCGACGGAGATGGCCTCCCGGATCTCTACTTCACCTCCAACCTCGGTCCCAACCACCTCTATCGAAACAAGGGCAACTACCAGTTCGAGGACATCACCGACCGCGCCGGCGTCGCCGCGGCTGATGGGTGGAAGACCGGTGTGACCATGGCCGACGTGAACGGGGATGGGTACCTGGACATCTACGTCTCCGCCGTCAGCTACCTCGCCGAAAAGGGCCACAACATCCTGTTCATCAACAACGGGAACGGGACGTTCACCGACCGAACGAAGGAGTACGGGCTCGACTTCGCCGGATATTCGACGCAGGCCGTGTTCTTCGACTACGACTGCGACGGCGACCTCGACATGTACCTCCTCAACGGCTCCACTCACATGGAGCGCCGCATGGGGGACAGGAACCCGGAGACGCCACCTAACGCGGCATCCACCGACCGCCTGTACCGCAACGACCCATCGCCGGACGGACAGGGAAGACACTTCGTGGATGTCAGCGCGGCCGCCGGCATTCGCGACAGCGAGCACGGCGTCGCAGCGTTCGGCCTCGGCGCCGTCGCGACCGACGTGAACCTCGACGGCTGCCCCGACCTGTACATCGCGAACGATTTCCAGGAGGACGATTTCCTCTACATCAACAACTGCGACGGGACGTTCACCGAGTCCATCACGAAGGCGACCGCACACACGAGCCGCTTCTCCATGGGCGTGGACGCGGCGGACTTCAACAACGACGGCCGACCCGACGTCTTCGTGACGGATATGCTCCCGGAGCGTGAGGACGTGCTCAAGACGTCCGCCAGCTCGGAAGACTACAACCTGTTCAACCTTCGCCTCAGCGCGGGATATCACCCGCAGTACGAGCGCAACACGCTTCAACTGAATCGCGGCGACGTCTCGCTCACGCCCGCAGGGCCCGGCGCGCGCACGGGGACCACGGGGCAGGTGCCGACGTTCAGTGACATCGGCTACCTGGCTGGAGTCTTCGCGACGGACTGGAGCTGGGCGCCGCTGTTCGCCGATCTCGATAACGACGGCTGGAAGGATCTGTTCATCACGAGCGGGATTTATAGGCGGCCTAACGATCTCGATTACATCGCCTACGTCAGCAGCGAGGCGGTGCAGGCGTCGCTCGCGAAAGGCATCACGAAGGAGAACCTGCCGCTGGTGCAGCGCATGCCGCAGGTCCCGCTCGCGAACCACGCGTTTCGCAACAACGGTGACCTGACATTCACGAGCATGGCCGAAGAGTGGGGGCTGGCTGAACGGGGATTCTCCAACGGCGCCGCGTATGTGGACCTGAACAACAGTGGCGCGCTCGATCTCGTGGTGAACCGCATCAACGCGCCGGCGGCGATCTACCGCAACCACGCGCGAACCCTGAACGGGAACGGTTACCTCACGATCGAGCTGCGCGGTGCGCGAGGCAACACGTCGGGAATCGGTGCACGCGTGACGATCAAGCAGGAAGGCTCCATGCAGATGCTGGAGCAAAACCTGACGCGCGGGTTCCAATCGTCGGTGGACCCCCGCCTGCATTTCGGCGTCGGGCCGGCGAAGCAGGTGGATTCGCTGATCGTCGTCTGGCCGGACCGCCGCACGCAGGTGCTGACGAATGTTGCGGTGAACCGGATGATCACCCTGTGGCAGGATAGTGCAGGGATCGGGGGACGGGCGACCGGCGACGGGCCCGACGGGGGACGGGGGACCGGCGACGGGCGACGGTTAAGGAACGGAGAACCCTCGGGAGGCTCAC
>Ga0209382_10006248_pt1 | contig 15356 bp, 13 predicted proteins | sample SoiMetdeltSBSDD5_FD_187599 | JGI IMG/M metagenome (GOLD analysis project Ga0209382, IMG submission 187599) | Bulk soil microbial communities from a Populus tree surrounding site in Tennessee, USA - Soil MetaG P. deltoides SBSDD5 (SPAdes) (version 2) | ecosystem: Environmental > Terrestrial >... | reverse complement strand
AATTCCCGCCGCCTTGCACTTCCTCGGTGTTCCGCCGAACAACTGCCTTCGCCGCTTCGCTGACGCTGATTTTGGTCATGATGTTCCTCCAGCCAATTAAAAATTCTCCGTATTGCGCAGCGCGGCGAGTTCAACTGGCAACGTCTGCCCTTTTAGCCGACAAGCTGCAGCTGAAGGCATCTTTGGCTTTAGTGTCTCGTCCTTCGCTCGCGACGCATCTATCGGCAAGCATAGCGCCGAGGAGGTCAAAAGTGTCTGCGACAAGTCGGCGGGAAATCTTCACAAGTCGCAACGGGACACTATTGTGGGATCAATTGTCATAGTGGCCCTGGTACCGATTGTGTTGTTGGTTGCAAAACCGGTCAAACTTGCATCGCCCAGGTGATAGGCAGAGATGCGCATGATCGCAGGACATTTGCGGTGCAAGAGGGGATGTCCGCTATGGGCCATTAGCGAACATGTGCAGCGGTCCCTGTCGCAAATCCAATCCGCACGTATTGATGGTGTAGTCCGCCAAGCGCAGGTCGACCTTCGATGCGCCCGGTGCACTGAGCCCTTCGAATCGGCGCATCCTTGCCTAATGAAAGGTGCGTACGCACCGCATTGTAATACTCGACTCCGAGGACGAAGCCATCTCGATCGCCAACGATTCCAAATATGGTCTTCACGCCGCAGTCATCGGGACCGACGTCGCCCGCGCGCGCCGCGTGGCTTCTCAGTTACGGGCCGGTCGGGTCGTGATCAATGGCATGACAGACGATCCGCAAGCGCCCTGGGGAGGATTCAAATACTCCGGCATCGGCCGGGAATATGGCCAGTACGGGATCGAGGCGTTTCTTGAGCCCCGCGCCATCCTGGAAGCTTGAAGAGAACACGGTTGAGCAAACACGTCGCCATTTCTCCCGAGGAAGTTGCAGATCGCCTCGCTATCCGTGAGCTGGTCGAGGCCCACGCGCACTCCGCCGATCGTCGCGATGCGAAAAGCCAAATGGCTCTGTTCACCCCTGACACCCATTTCGTGGTGTACATGAACGCCAAAGATCCGAAGCCTTCGCAAGACCTGCACTCGCGCGAAGCGCTCGCTTCCGTTTTCGCAGACCTGAACCGGTATGACGCCACAACACATTTTGTCGGACAGAGCACCATCTTCACACTGAGCGGCGATCGCGCCACAGGGGAAGCCTACTGCCTCGCCCATCACATCACAGCGGATGGTGGAAATCGGCGTTTGATGATCGCCGCGCTGCGTTACCTTGACACTTTCGTAAAAGTCGAAGGTGTGTGGCTCTTTGCCGAACGCCTGCTCTACGTCGATTGGCTGGAAGAGCGCGCATTGTCGTGAACGCGCCGATTATGCCGGTATTAACCCTTCTGCCGAGTCAATCGCGTGCGCAGTTGCGTTTTATTGGGCGACTACGAACCCGAGCATCAAAAGCTCACCATGGATTCGGGATGCGCCCCACAATGAGTTTCCCCTGCTCATCCGCTGGATCAAATCCCGCAAGCCGCGATCGATCTTTGGCCGCCCTACCCTATTTCGGGATTTCCAACGCCAGACCGCTTTAAAGCCGGCGCGATGCCATCGCAGAATGGTCTCCGGCTGAACCACCTGGGCCGCGCCAAGAAGGCTCGGCCAGAGTTGCGTCATCCATATGAGCAGGCCCCGGTCGCTGCCGCGAAGGCGAAGACGAGGCGGCGCCCGCCGCAATGCGACATTCAGTTGAAGACGGAGAAACAGGTTCTCGGCTCGGCTTCAAGCCGCATACGCGACTTGAACGCAGCAGCGACCAACATTCCGAACATCTGCAGAACCGCGAGCATCGTTCTCAACGATGCAACGATTCTGCCTTATGGTGCCAATCCATTTCGGATGGAATTTTCGGAAAGGACAGCCTTTGACGCCGCCTATTGGGTCATAATCCGCACTCTAATCGGAGTGCAGGTCGCGTCGAACAAGTTTTGGGTGAGCGACAAGCAGTGGGCGGTGATGACAAACTGGTTGATTTCTTGTATACAAGTGTACCAATGAGAACGATACAGAGTCGCGCGTCTGCCATGTCGCCTTTCGAAACGGCGCGAGAGCGCGGCAGCCGGCTGTATGATCGTCTTCACAACGACATTCTGTGCGGACGGCTGCGGCCTGGCGAAGCTCTGTCCGAGTCGCGGCTTGCCGAGCAACACGGCATCAGCCGCACGCCGGTCCGCGAGGTTATTCAGCGCCTAGCGAAAGAGAACCTGCTTGCGATTGTTCCTCAGGTCGGCACGTTCGTAGCGCCCATCAAACTCTCTGCCGTCACCAGCAGCCAATTCATCCGCGAAGCTCTGGAGTGCCGCGCGGTTCGCTTTGCGACGGAGCGCGCAACGCGGCCGCAGGTCGAGGCCCTTCGCCAGCAGATTTCTCGCCAGGAGCAGGCCATCGCGAAGGGTAATCATGTCGCCTTTTTCCTGCTCGACGACGAGATGCACTCTCTGATCCTGGACATCGCCGGCCATCCGCACGCTTGGGACCTAATCGCCTCAGTGAAAGCGCAACTCGACCGCGTCCGATACCTATCACTTGAAGACAATCGCTGGCTGAAAATGATCTATCGCCAGCACCGCGAGATCGTTGCGGCCATCCGAAATTACGACCCTCTTGGTGCCGAACAGGCGATGCAGGAGCATTTGCGTACCGTATTCGACGCCGTTGAACGTATCGCGCAAGAGCACGCCGAGTTCTTCGAGCAGGAGCCAGCGACTGTCACTCAGGATATCGCCTGATGGAACAGACGTGGCGGTGGTTTGGACCCGACGACAAGATCTCGCTTGCGGAAATCCGCCAAACCGGAGCAAGCGGGATCGTCACTGCGCTCCATCACATTCCTTACGGGCTCGTGTGGAGCCGCGACGAAATCGCCAAACGTAAGCAGATGATCCAAGCGGCGGGTGGGCTGCGCTGGAGCGTCGTTGAGAGTCTCCCGGTCGCCGAGCCGATTAAACTCGGTGAAGGCGATCTTTCGTCGTTATTCGAGAACTACCGCCTGTCGCTTCGCAACCTCGCGGCGGAAGGGGTCACTACCGTCTGCTACAACTTCATGCCGGTTCTCGACTGGACTCGCACTCAGCTCGCGGCATCGTTGTCAAATGGCGGCACCGCCCTGCGCTTCAACGCGCACGAATATGCTGCGTTCGACTGTTATATCCTTAACCGACCGGGAGCCGAAGCCGGGCAGCGGCCGGACGTTCTCACCAAGGCGCGCGACTGGATCAAAGCCGCAAGCGAAAGCGACAAGGATCGCCTGCTTGCTACCATTATGGCCGGACTTCCCGGCGCCTATGACCGCTACGACGTTCCGGGCTTGCGCCAAATGCTCGAGCGCTACTCCGGCATCGATCATGCCGCGTTGCGGGCCAATCTGAAGCGATTTCTGCGCGAAGTCATACCCACCGCCGAAGAGACAGGTGTCCGGCTCTGCATTCACCCCGACGATCCGCCGCGTTCGCTATTCGGGCTGCCGCGCATCGTGTCCTCTAGCGACGACCTCAGTTTCATCACCAGCGCGGTCGACAGCGCTGCGAACGGCATCACGCTTTGCACTGGCTCGCTAGGTGCCGGCGCCGGTAATGAGCTGCCGGCGATGGCCCGCCGCTTCGCGCCGCGAATCCATTTTGTGCATCTGAGAAATGTTACGAAGGAAGATGACGGCTCGTTCGTCGAGGCAGAGCATCTCGGCGGCGATGTTAACATGGTCGATGTCATCCGCGCCCTGCTGCGCGAGCAGGCGCGGCGTCGACAAGCTGGCGATCCGAACTGGCGTCTCCCGTTCCGACCGGACCACGGCCATCAGTTGCTCGATGACGCCGGACGCGCAACCCATCCCGGCTACCCGCTTTACGGCCGGATGCGCGGATTGGCTGAACTGCGCGGTGTGATGACGGCAATCTCGGCCATCGAGGAGCTGCCGTTATGAGCGCCCCACGCCTGTCGTACCAAACGCTTGCGTTGTTAGCCGACTCCGTTGCTCGTCCTGACATCAAACCAGATCGTCTGACGACCGGTATTTGCCACCTCGGCCTTGGCGCATTCGCGCGAGCGCACCTTGCCTCCTACACCGACCCGCTGCTGGACACCACCCCATCCTGGGGCATTTGCGGTATCAGTCTTCGCAGCCCATCGACGCGCAACGCACTGGCGCCCCAGGACTGGCTGTATTTGCGGGCCGAACGTGGCGGCTCAGGAGAACAGCTTCGGGCTATGGGTGCACTGACTGGCATGCTGATCGCTCCGGAGGATCCATCCATTGTTGTCGAGCGGCTCGCGCAACCGTCCACCCGCATCGTGACAATCAGCGTCAGCGAGAAAGGCTATCATCGCCGCGCGTCCGACGGCGCGCTCGATGAGGACGATCTGGCAATTCGGCGTGACCTCGCGCATCCCGACCGCCCGTTGACCGTGCCGGGCATCGTCGTCGCATCGCTGAATGCCCGCCGTAATGCGGGCGTGCCCCCTTTAACCGTTCTGTGCTGCGACAATCTTCCGGAGAATGGAGCCTCGACACGTCGGGTTGTCCTGCGTTTTGCCGAGATGCTGTCGGCCGATCTCGCTCGCTATATCGCCGATGCCGTTTCGTTTCCTAACTCGATGGTCGATCGTATCGTGCCGGCGACGACGGAAATGGATAAGAGCCGCATTGCCGCGGAATCCGGAGTTGTGGACGCCTGGCCGGTCGTCTGCGAACCGTTCACTCAATGGGTCATCGAAGATCATTTCCCGCAGCGGCGCCCCGCCTGGAATCTCACCGGCGCGACTATGGTCAGCGACGTAAGACCCTACGAGACCATGAAGCTGCGGCTTCTTAACGGCAGCCATTCGGCCATTGCCTATCTCGGTCAATTGGCCGGCTTGCCGACAGTCGCCGAAGCGATGCGCGAACCGGCGCTGGTGCAATTCATTTCCGATCTGACGATGGAGGCAGCGACCACGTTGCGAATGCCTCCAACCTTCGATCTCGCCGGCTACGGGCACGCTCTGCTGGAACGCTTCCGCAATCCGGCACTTCAGCACCGCACCGCACAGATAGCGGCGGACGGTTCGCAAAAGCTTCCGATGCGAATCTTCGCGACAGCGCTTGATCGCATCGCCAAGGGGCAAACGGCGCCGTGCATGGCCCTCGTTACGGCGGCCTGGCTCCGCTTTCTTCAACAACGCGACGACGACGGATCGCCTCTAACCGTAGACGATCCCAACAAAGATAAGCTGCTCAAAGCAGCACGTAACGCCGATACGCCTCGATCTCTCAAGAAGCAGGTCTTCGCGATGAGCGACATCGTACCGGCTGCTCTGGCGGCTTCGGACGCATTCGAAAGCGAGGTGCTCGACGCACTGATGATGCTTTCGGTCTTCGGCGCACGCGCGACGTTAGAGATGTTCAACCATCGGGAGGAGAAACATGAAAATCGCAACCAAGGGACTAATCGCGACCTGTTTGCTGGCGGTATCGCTGCCAGCTCTCGCGCAGGAACCACCGGCGCCCGGTGAAAGCCCGCGTGTGGACGCCATCCGCAAGGCGGGGGCGCTACGCGTTGGCGTGCTGGCTAATGCGCCCTGGCTCGTCGAGAACACCACGGGCTCTGGCGAGCACTGGTCCGGGCCGGCCTGGATTTTGGCCAAGGAATACGCCGATCGTCTGGCGGTAAAGTTGCGGCCAATCCTGGTTTCCCATGAGACCAAGGTGCCGGTGCTGGCCGCCAATCAAGTCGATATCTCGATCACGCCGCTGGCCGAAACCGCCGAACGCAAGGCCGTTGTCGACTTCGTCCTCTATTCGAACACCAGCGTCTGCATGTTCGGAAAAGCAGACAATCCGAAGTTCGCCAAGGCGAAGTCGGTCGATGACCTCAACAGCCCGGACGTTACGATCGCCTACTTCATTGGCGGCGGCGAAGAAGGTTGGGTGAAACAGCGGTTCCCGAAGGCCAAGCTCCTCGGGGTCGCTAACTCCGGAGCAACGGCGCCTCTTGAAGACATCATGGCCGGTCGTTCCGATGCCGCGCCTATCAATCGCATCCCTTACGTGCCGATGAGCCGCCAGGTGAAGGGCCTCGCCGTTCTGCCACCGGCCAATAACTGCCAGGGCAGTTTGGAGAAGGCTCAGCCGGTCGGAATGGCTATCGACAAGAACCAACCTGCCCTCTTGGCATGGATGGTCGCTGTCGAAAAATCCATCCACGGTAAACTCGAAACGGCAGAAGAAGCGGTCGTCGCGACGATGAAGTAGGCACCCAGGTGATGCCGCCCTCAGCGAGGGCGGCATTGCGCGCCGGATGATCAAGCAATGTCTCTCGACTTCTCTCCAGTTTTCACCAGTTGGCACTTTTTGCTTGGCGGCATTGGGGATACGCTCGCATTGTCGGCACTTACGATCGCCCTAAGTTTGTTGCTTGGTGGAGCGATCGGGTTAGCGCGCTGCTACGGCCCAAGCGGGCTGCGCTGGGCTCTCATTTTCTATATCGACTCAATGCGGTCGATACCGGTCCTGGTCGTTCTAGTCTGGACCTATTTTGCGCTTCCGATTGTGACCGGCGTTACTCTACCGCCTTTCTGGGCGGCCGCGTCTGCCTTGACGGTACATATCTCGGCATACGTGGCCGAGATTGTCCGCGCCGGCATCACATCCGTTCGCCCCGGTCAATCACGAGCGGCATTTGCACTCGGCATGTCGCGCACTCAAGCCATTCGCGAGATAATCCTACCGCAAGCTCTGGTGCGGATGCTTCCAGCTCTAGGGTCGATTCTTTCGATCACAATCAAGGACACCGCAATCGCCGCAGTCATCGCGGTCCCTGAATACATGAATCGATCGCAAACGGTCGCTGGCCAGAGCTTCCACCCGATCGAAGTCTTCTTGGCGGCAACGGTGGTTTACTTCGCCATACTCTTTCCTGTGACCCGCGTCGTAGACATAATCTACGCCCGCTTTGCTTATCTCGGTCGATCATGAACTATGATTGGTCCGTCGTATGGCGTAACGCGGATGTCCTCTGGGAGGGCACCAAAGTCACTGTCTTTCTTGCGGTGACGACAATGGCCATGGCAATTCCAGGAGGCATCGCCCTCGCATTGATGCGATTGTCGGGCATCCGCACACTGTCGATCGGAAGCGCTCTATTCGTCGAGTTCTTCCGCAATCTGCCGTTGATCCTCGTCATCTACACCACGTATTACATCCTGCCGGTCGCCACCGGACTTCGGTTCTCGCCGATCGCGACGGCGATCGTGGCGCTCAGCCTCAATGTTTCCGCCTATAACAGCGAGACATTCCGAGCCGGCATCGCTTCGATCAGACAGGGCCAGAGCGACGCGGGCTACGCCCTCGGCATGAGCCGCTTCCGCGTTATGATCGACGTCATCCTGCCACAGGCCGTGCGGCGCGTCCTGCCGGTCCTCGCCAGCACCTGGGTATCCCTTTTCAAAGATACGTCCCTCGTTTCGGTCATCTCGGTCGGCGATCTCGCCTTTGAATCCATGCGCGTGCGTTCGCAAACTTTCCGCGTGCTCGAAATGCTGACCGCGATGGCCGTCATCTATTGGATGCTCGGATACCCCCAGGCGAAGCTGGTGGACTGGATCAATAATCGTTATCGGGTGAGCGAATGATCGAAGCGCGCAGCAAGACACGAGGGGCTGAGACCGGGAGCGTTCCGACCGTCGCTTATCACGACGTGAAAAAGCGGTTCGGAAACTTCGTCGCGCTCGCGGGCGTCTCTATGGAGGTGCGCAAGGGCGAAGTGGTCTGTCTCATTGGACCTTCTGGTTCCGGAAAGTCCACCCTGCTCCGCTGCACCAATGGTCTCGAACTTATTGATGGCGGCGAGATTACGCTAGACGGCGAGCACCTGCCGAACGATTGGGATGGCATGCGTCGCATCCGCCAGCGGATGGGCATGGTGTTCCAGAACTTCGAGCTGTTTCCGCACAAAACGGCGTTGGGCAATGTGATGGCCGGGCCGAAGAACGTGCTGAAGCAGCCGCGTAAAGCCGCTGAACACCGTGCAATGGAATTTCTGAGAAAAGTGGGGCTGGTCGACAAAGCCACCAGCTATCCCGCTCAATTGTCGGGAGGCCAGCAGCAACGTGTTGCGATCGCACGGGCGCTGGCCATGGACCCCGAGATCATGCTTTTCGACGAGCCGACGTCGGCGCTCGATCCCGAAACGATCGGCGAAGTGCTGAACGTCATGAAGCAGCTCGCCGAAGAAGGCATGACGATGATCGTCGTCACGCATGAGATGACTTTTGCGAGACGCGTCGGCGACTGGATCGTGGTGATGGATCGTGGCGCCATCGTCGAGCAGGGCTCGCCCGAACAGATATTCGAGTCACCAACAAAGGAGCGAACACGCGATTTCTTCAGTCACCTCGTCTGGACCGGCTAAACAGCGGTGTGTGTACCGAGAACCTAAATCCAAACATAGTGGTGATGAAGCCCGCCAAGGATCGCATGTGAATTTATTGATCCAATCCGCTGAACGGGGCGCGAGACCGGCGCATCTTTGTCCAATGACCGGTGCGTATGCCCAAGGCTCGCAATCGGTGCTCCCTACGGCGTGAACTCCATTACGCTGAGTTCATATTGCATCGTTAACTTGATTTGCGGCCCGTTTGCGTCGCGACGACGTCTCGCTCAGGGTCTGCTGCTCCCAAAAAATCGTGCAGCGCCGCGACGACCTGCGCACCCTCGCCCACCGACGCGGCGACACGTTTAACCGAGCCCGAGCGGACGTCGCCGATCGCAAACACGCCTGGGCAATTTGTCTCCAACAAGTGGCGATTGCCGCCGGCCTCGGTGCCGGTCAGCACGAATCCCTTGCGATCAAGCGCTACGCCGGATCCCTCGAGCCAATCCGTGTTCGGATCCGCCCCGATAAAGAGGAAAAGGTGGCGGATGGGCCGCCGTGCTTCACCAGATACGCCCTGCTGCCAGTGGACCGCCTGTAACATGCCATCGGCGCCTTCGAGGCCACTGATTTGCGTTCGCGTGAGCACTTCCACGTTGGGCAGTCTCCTAATGCGGTCGACGAGATAACTCGACATATTTGCGTATAGGTCTGCTCCGCGCACGAGGAGCCAGACCTTGGCGACTTGACTTGCCAAATAGACCGCTGCCTGGCCGGCCGAGTTGCCAGCGCCAACTAAAACCACCTCTTGCCCGGCGCAAAGTTTTGCCTCTAGAGGTGATGCCCAGTAGTGCACGCTCGAAGACTCAAAATCCTCCAAGCCCTTCACTGCAAGCCGCCGGTACCGAGCCCCGCTTGCGATCACAATAGAGCGAGCGGACACTCGTTCACTGTTTGCGAGATTTAGAACGAAGTGGTCGGTGCTCGATACGGTCGGCACCTGAAGGCGAGCCACCTCATCGGGAATGGCCATTTCGACGCTGAATTTTTGGGCCTGATTATAGGCGCGTGCCATAAGAGCGATGCCGCTGATGCCGGTAGGAAAGCCAAGATAATTCTCAATCCTAGCCGAAGCTCCGGCTTGGCCGCCAAACGCGCGGCAGTCGAGCACCAGCGCCGAGAGCCCTTCCGAGCCGGCGTAGACCGCAGCGGCGAGACCGGCAGGACCTGCTCCAACGATAGCAACGTCATAGACGCGGTTCGGGTCGATCGGCCCCACCATGCCGATACAGCGGGCAAGCTCGTTTTCGCCTGGATTGCGGAGCAATTGACCGCCCGGGCACAAGACGATCGGCAGTTGACCGGGATCGACGTGGAAACGCTCAATCAACGCTTTGGCCTCGGCGTCGGTCTCTGGATCGAGCGTCTGCTGCGGCTGGCCATTGCGCCTTAGAAAATTCGTCAGTCGCAACACATCCCCATCGTCCGCGTGGCCGATAATTACAGGGCCGCCTGAGCCTACCTCAAGCAGGCCGACGCGGCGGAGAATGAGCGCGCGCATGATCCGTTCGCCGAGCTCCGCTTCCGCAATCAGCAATGCGCGCAGTTGGTCGCGCGGTATGATCAAGGCCTCCACGTCTTCCTGTGCGTGCGCATCAACCAGCGCCGGCTGGCCAGCCAACTGCGCCAATTCACCCATGAAAGAGCCAGGCCCGTGCGTGACGATCAGTGGCCCCTGTCCTGACGGAGTATGCTGGTTAACATCGACTTTGCCGGACAGTATGATCGTGAAACCTTCGGTGACGCTGCCGGCCTTCGCCAGAGCGTCATCCTTGCGGTACGAACGCAATGTGCCGAAGTGCCGGACGCGCTCAATCTCAGACCGGTCCAGGACCGGAAACATCTGGTCCCATCGCGTTTCGATGGTCAAACGTGCGGGTACAGCCATGTCCTGCCTACTCGCTCTCCGCGGTCCGTTGGAACGTCCACTTTATCCCCGAAAGCGGACATTGAAGAATGTCCGCTAAGGGCCATTACCGGATTCGTGCATTGCAGCAAATGGCATCGCTATTCGATCAACTCGTCAGCACGCTGCAGGAAAGATCCCGGCGCGCCTAATTATGGCGTGAACTCAAATGCGCAGACCGGCGGAATAACCCAAAGCGCGCCAAACGTTACCAGCCCGCAGCCGCTCTATAACTCTGCGCCAGACAACCACGGCGCTCAGGCACAGCCCAAAAGCAAGCACGCGAGAACCAGCCACAGGCGCTAGCCGCAAATGTCGCGGCAAAAAGTTCTGCTGGCCTTCGTCTAGTTCCCCGTAGCGATCGTCGGCAGATCCAGAGAGCCGCCAACAACCATCGCTCCCCTTGGCGGCTCTCCCCATCACGCTGGGAGGCGGAACCCATGTCCGCTTTGGGTCATAAGCAGACATATGCAGTGCAAAACAGCATGTCCGCTTTGCTCCCAATAGCGACCGCAAAAGCGGACTCCCGAGAAAGGTCATGTCCGCTTTACCCCCGAAAGCGGACATTTTGCGATGCGGAAGCGATGTCCGCTTTGCCCCTGAAAGCGGACACGGCCAATCAGTCTCTAAATAATCCGCTTTCCAATATTTTTTTGCCGTCGCTGACCTCAATTGGACTTTCGCTCATGTCCGCGCGACGGCTAAGAGTCAAGAAGCGTGCCGAGCACCGCGGGCCAGCCTCTCTCGAAATCCTCCTTCTGCTGCAGTCCACGCTTCAACAGAGCTTTGATTCGGTTCTGCGATTCAGGCCACGTAAGTGCCGTCTGAAACGAGTTGAGGGCGTCGAGGAGCCGGTCGACCGATGGCAGCGAGACCCGATTAACGAGAGTTTTCGCCGACGCAATTGCCCTCCGATCGAAGGATGCTATCCGGCGCGCAAGTGCATTGACGAAGCCGTCGAGCTCCGCATCTGGAAGCGCTCGGTTAACGTATCCGTAGCGCTCTGCGGTTTCACCGTCGAAATCGTTCCCGCTGAGAATGATTTCGAGCGCGCGCCCGCGACCGACCAACGGCGGAAGACGTTCCGTGCCGCCGCCCCCAGGATGTAATCCTACCGCTACTTCGGGTTGCCCCAGTTGCGTGTTTTCGCGCGACGCGAAGCGCATGTCGCAGGCAAGGACGAATTCGCTGCTCACGCCCCGGACACAGCCTCGAATCTTCGCGATGCTGACAACCGGCGACTGTGTTAGGCGAGCAAACGTATCCGTCAGTACCGGGAGGCCGGTAGGCCCGACAGACGTCATGATGTTGCCGATCTTCCCGGTCAAATCGAAGTGGGAAAGATAGAACTTAGGGTTCGCGCTCTCGAACACGACGACGCGCAGGCTTGGGTTGCCGTCCATTTTGGCCAGAAGATCCTGAAGGCCCTCGAACATGGAGGCGTCTACAATGTTGAAAGGCGGATAGTCGAATACAGCTCTCCAATACGCGGACGATTCCTCGATAACCCGCACATGTGCCGCTGATTCTGTCATGTCACGCTCCTTGGCGCACACCTTTTACTTCATCCTGCTGCTTTCCCCGCTAACTCCCGACAGCATTCTTCGGAAAACTAACTGAATCTTAAAAGCAGCCTGAATCGCCGCTCGTGGGGCGACAGAACGACATTTTGGTGACCGGAAACGAAAATGAAATTTACAGCCATTTTACTTGTGATGATGAAGCGGAGCAGGTCCAGTGGACACGTGCGCAGCCGCCGTTTTCTTTCCTTTCGTTGAACGGCGGTTGATGAATCCTCCACCTAGCACAAGGGCCCCGCAAGGGGCCCTTTTTTTGGCCCCCGCCATCGTGGCGGTACGTTCTGATGAAGCGAAAGTTAATTGTTGCAATTTTTATTCGCCTGACAAAAATTTTTGTCCGGAGTTTTTTTGGCTCGCCGCTTATCGAAATGCGAAAGAAAAACTTACTGCACTACGAACTTTATGGGACCTCGGCTAGAGGGGAGAAAACGGGATATTGGCGGTGGGCCATATTCGCGGGCCGTCAAGAAAAGCCGCTGGAAGCCGGCTCTTTTTATGGCACGCTTGAGGAAGCCAAAGGACGTGCAGAGGGCACAATCCTACGTCTGAAGCAAGGTGCGTGGAAGCACACGACGACTCGCTCAAAATAGTTGGACACAAAATCGGATGAGGTCGTCCGTGACGGCCTAGAAGGTGCTTGCTGTACGGTGCATCAGCGGACGTAGGTCCACACGAAAACCAAGAGCACGATTATCGCCACGCCGAAAAGTGGCAGCAAGCTGGGATGGTGATCGCCATCGGTCTGTATTTTCAAGTGTGTCCCCTATTCGAAACCCCCAGGGGCACAGCTAATCGTATCACTTCAGTGTGACGCTGCTGCATCACAGTTTCAGCAATGCCAACGCCTATTAAATGGGCAGCCAAGCCGTATCGCGTGTTGGATTTAGTTTTTGCTTCGGCCTAGGCTGTGGCTTCTTTCGCAAGTGTGGGGCCGCGTCTATGAACCTCGGGCGCGGCCCGACACTGGCATTTCACTTGCATTTGAAATTTGTGTGAGCTGGCGCTCCCTTCCTGCTCGGAAGCGGCTCCAGTACAGGCGGGTATCCCCAACGTATATTCGCGGGCCGTGAGAAAAAACCGCTACTGGTTGGATCTTTTTATGGGAGGCTTCCGGATGAAAAAACACGCGGGGGCGGCGATCTCGCGTCTAAACAACGAACTCAGGAACAAAGCTCGTCACTCTCAAAATAATCCAGCAAGGGCCAATCACCAGTGATGGTTCGGCGCTGTAGAACGTCATTTAGTGCGATGTCAGCAAATCGATTTTTGTATTGGCTTGCATCAAACGCTTCGCGAGCAGCACTGCAAGATTGCTGACGATGCGTTCGCCGATCTCCGGGTGCATCTCACGAAATTTGGTGTAAGCATCAAGCGGCAGCTCGACGCACTGAACCGCTGTGTCGGCCCACACATCCGCGGACCGATGATCTTCGAGCAGTGCCATCTCACCAAACACCATGCCTGCAACCAGGGTTGCCAGGCGAGCGCCGTTCGAAAGCTTCACGCTGACCATGCCGCTCTGCAGGAAAAACAGGGACGACGCAACTTCACCGCTACCAACGATACGTTGCCCCGCCCGATAGCTTCGCGGCGTCGTGTGAGAGGCGAGAGCCGCAATCTCGCCGTCCGACAATCCCGCCAGAAGTTGCTGATCACGAAGCGTCGTTGGATCATTCAAATGCGCGTATCCGCCGTAACGGTAGATGATTTGATCTTCGCCCCACTCGATAGCCTCATCGAGGAGTGCGAACTTCCGCAGTTTTGATAGAGGTTTGACTGCGTGATCAATCGTAGCGCCGACGGAAGACTGCTTCTCAATGCCGCATAAAATAACCGTCGTGTCAGCCTCAGTAAGATTGCCCAGACTGTCCGAGAGTAGCTGGGCGGCTGCTTTCGTAATTGACGGAACGCGACGGAAATCAAGGATTATGAACTGAGAGTTGAGTCTCGCTTGCGCGAGGCGCCGCGAAAGAAATTCGATCGTACCAAAAGTGAGACCGCCGATCAGCTCATACACGCGACAATATTTTCGCCGCTCATGGAGAATTTCCTGCTCGTGCGGTTGTCGAACGCGGCGCGATGAAACGCCGCCGATATCATATTCAGCAACGATCCCGTTCCTGACATCGCCGGTGCGGTTTGAAGACATGCAGATCGAAGCGCGATGATAGGGCCTGGCAAACCTTTAGCCCCCGAACACTGTTTCCGTGGCCGTCAAGCAGCGGCGCGTATGTGCCAAGACCGAGTTGGGAAGGCAACGCCGCGACGATTCCGCCACCGACGCCACTTTTTGCCGGTATGCCGACCCGGTAGATCCATTCACCTGCGTAATCGTACATACCCGAACTGGTCATTACAGACAGGGTTCGGGCCACTACGTGCGGACTAACGACCTGTTCGCTGGTGATGGGGTTTACGCCGCGGTTGGCGAGGGTGGCCGCCATGACGGCAATGTCCCGCGCTGTTACGAGAACGGAACACTGCCGAAAATAGACATCCAGAACACCATCAACGTCGCCCTTTATCCCATCATATGTGCGCAAAAGATAGGCAATCGCGCGATTGCGATCACCGGTCTGGCGCTCCGATGCAAAAACGGCCTCGTCGATACTAAGCTCGCGGCCGGCAAAACGGCCGAGCGTTGAAAGGATCCGGTCGAATGCAGAGCGGCCTTCCTGGTCGTATATCAAACCCGAGCAGGCGATCGCACCAGCGTTGACCATGGGATTGAAAGGGCGGTTGTCGCCCCGCAAGCGGATGGAATTAAAGGCTTCGCCGCTTGGCTCCACCCCAATGACGGTCTCCACACGCTTTGCCCCAACAATCTCGAGCGCAAGCGCGAACACAAAGGCCTTGGAAATCGACTGTATCGTGAAGGAAACCGCACTATCGCCAACTTCATAGACATAGCCGTCGGTTGTAGCGACGCTGATGCCGAAGTGATTCGGATCGGCTTTGGCGAGCTCAGGAATATAGCTGGCGACACTGCCGCTGTCGTCGCTTGCGATTTCCCTATGGCAGGTCTGCAGAAATTGTAGCAGCGGAAGTTGAGTAGCTTTTGAAGCTCCCTCAAAGCGTGCACGTGTATCACTGGCGGAAATTATTCTTGCATCCATCTTTGCACCCCCGAGGCTCGATCAAGCAAGCCTTGTGCCGCTGGGCTGTCAGTCAACGTTCGACAAATGGTCGCAGGACTGAGGAGGTCCTTTTATGTTTGCGGCCCGCAAAGTCAGAAAGGAGGTCAGGTGGACAAGCCAGATGTTGTCCGCTTTGGGTCATTAGCGGACATATGCAGTGCAAAAGGGCATGTCCGCTTTACCCCCGAAAGCGGACATGTGCGGTGCAACTAGGCATGTCCGCTAAGGGCCAATAGCGGACATTACGCCCGTCAGAGTCGGGGCCAGTTATAACCAATTGTCGTGCTATTACGTTGG
>Ga0209382_10006247_pt1 | contig 15357 bp, 15 predicted proteins | sample SoiMetdeltSBSDD5_FD_187599 | JGI IMG/M metagenome (GOLD analysis project Ga0209382, IMG submission 187599) | Bulk soil microbial communities from a Populus tree surrounding site in Tennessee, USA - Soil MetaG P. deltoides SBSDD5 (SPAdes) (version 2) | ecosystem: Environmental > Terrestrial >... | reverse complement strand
TCAGGAGAACCCGCCCGTGGTCCGACGGGGCGCGGCGGACGCCGTCGAGGCCGGCCTCGAGCGTGGTCGCCGTCGGGTGCTCCATGCCCTGAGGATGCTCGGCCGGGCGCCCGTCATCAAGCCGTTTGCCTCTTCGACAGGCCCACCTGCCGCCCTCCTGAGACAGGGTCAGGAGGGCGAGGACCGGGCGTAGGCGGCGGGTGGGCGGCCAACGGCCGAGCGGAAGTCCCTGGCGAAGTGGGCCTGGTCGAAGTAGCCGAGCTCGCGGGCCAGGAAGGCCAGGTCGACGGCGTCGCCCGCGTTCAGCCGCTCCACCGCCTCGTGGAGGCGGGCCCGCCGGATGACCCACTTGGGGGTGACGCCGACGTAGGTGGCGAACAGGCGCTGGAGCCGGCGGGTGGCGATGCCGCTGCGGCCGGTCACGTCCGCGACCCGGGTGATGTCGCGGTCGGCCATGATCTGGTCGACCACCCGGTTGACGCGGACGACGTTGGGGTCGGCGGCGGGGAGCCGGGCCAGCAGGAACGCCTCGGCGGCGGCGACCAGCCGGGCCTGACCGGTGGCGGCCAGGAGGTCGGCCACCAGGCGGTCACCGGCCGGGCCGAAGACCTCGGCCACGGCGACCCGGCGGTCGGTCAGGGTGGCGACGGGGGCGCCGAGGAACGGGTGGAGGCCGGCCGGGCGGAACCTGATCCCGAAGGCGCGGCCCTTGCCCTCCAGCTCGCGGGTGAACCGGCCCGTGAGCACGCCCACGACCCCCGAACGGTCGCGCTCGGCGACCAGGTGCACTGACGGGTGGGGCAGGGTGTGCTGGGTGTGGGGGTCGCGGCCCCTGAGGTCCCAGCTGACCGTCCAGAAGTGCTCGACCAGGTCGGCCAGGGCCGGAGCCGGCCGGGTGCGGGTGACGTCGAAGCGCCCGCGCCCGGACCGGAGGTCCAGCACGCCCCTCAGCGCCTCTTCGACCGCCCGCATGCCCTCCAGGTTCCCGGGTCGGGGCGACGGCCGCGAGCCGTCGCGTTTGTACAAGCCTTCCCAGCATCGGCGGGGCGACACTGGCCGTGGAGGTGATCGAGACGATGACTGGGACAACCGGCAAGGCCGGCGGGGGGTTCACGATCAAGGCCTGGGACGAGCAGCCGTACGCCGAGCTCGACGGGGCGCCCAAGCTCACCCACGCCCGGGTCACCGCCATCTACGGCGGCGACCTGGAGGGCGAGGGCGCCTCGGAGCTGGTGATGGCCTATGACCAGGACGACGCCACCTACGCCGGCTACGAGCGGGTGGTGGGGTCGCTGGGCGGCCGCTCGGGCAGCTTCGTGCTCCGGCTCGACGGGGGGTTCGAGGACGGGGCGGCAAGGACGACCTGGACGGTGGTCGAGGGCACCGGCACCGGCGACCTGGCCGGCCTCCGGGGCGAGGGCGGCTACCTGGCCAGGCACGGCGAGGCCGAGATCGCCTACGAGCTGCGCTGGTCCCTGGCCTGACCGGGACACCGGCTGGGTACCTGGCCCGTCGCCATGGCCAAGCCCATCCTCCCTGAACGGGGCCGCCTCCGGGGCACCATCCGGCCCGGCGGGCCCGACTGGGTCTACCTGCCGGTCGAGGTGCCGGCCGGGGTCGGCGAGCTGGCCGTCCGCTACCGCTACGACCGCCCGGCGACCCCGCCCGGGGTGCCCGGCAACGCCCTTGACATCGGGGTCTTCGACGAGACCGGGTTCCGGGGCTGGTCGGGCGGGGCCCGCGACGGCTTCGCCGTCGGCGAGGCGGCCGCCACCCCCGGCTACCTGCCCGGCCCGGTCAACGCCGGCACCTGGCAGATCGTGCTCGGCCCCTACACCGTCGCCCCGCAGGGCCTGCGCTGGGAGATCGAGGTGACCCTGGCCGCCGGGCCGCCGCGGCCGGGGTCCTCCCCCGACCCGGCGCCCGCGCGGGCGGCCGGCCGGGGCCGGGCCTGGTACCGGGGCGACCTGCACACCCACACCGTCCACTCCGACGGCCGGCGCACCCCGGCCGCGCTGGCCGCCGACGCCCGCGCGGCCGGGCTCGACTTCGTCGCCTCCACCGAGCACAACACCTCCAGCGCCTCGCTGGGCTGGGGCGGCCACGCCGGGCCGGACCTGCTGGTGATCGACGGCCAGGAGGTCACCACCCGCGACGGCCACTGGCTGGCCCTGGGCCTGCCGCCTCGGGCGGTGGTCGACTGGCGCTACCGGGCCGCGGACGGCGTGCTCGACGGCGTCCTGGCCGAGCTGCACGGCCAGGGCGGGCTGGCCGTGGCCGCCCACCCGTTCGAGCCGTGCCTCGGCTGCGCCTGGCGGTTCGGCTGGCGTGGCCTGGACGCCGTCGAGGTCTGGAACGGCCCCTGGACGCCCGACGACGAGGCCGCGCTGGCGCGCTGGGACCGGATGCTGGCCGGCCGGGCCCGGGCCGGCCGGTTCCTGCCGGCGGTCGGCGGCAGCGACGCCCACGCCGCCGAGGACCGGGTCGGCCTGCCTCAGAACGTCGTGCTGGCCGACGGGCTGGACCGGCGGGCGGTCCTCGGGGCGCTGGCCGCGGGGCGGTGCTGGCTGGCCGCCTCGGCCGCGGTCGACCTGCGCCTGGAGGCGACCGCCGCCGGCCGCTCGGCCGGGATCGGCGGGCGCCTGGACGTCCCGCCCGGTCAGCGGGTCGCGGTCCGGCTGGAGGTGCGGGGCGCGGCCGGCGGCCTGGCCCGGCTGTGCACCGACGCCGGCCGGGTGCTGGAGGTCCGCCTGGGCGCCGGCGACCCCGAGCTGGTCGAGTGGACGACCACGGCCGCCGCCTCGGCCTTCGTCCGGGCCGAGGTCCGGCGCCCCGAGCCGGCCGCGGGCGGGCCGGGCGCCATGGTCGCGCTCACCAACCCGGTGTTCCTCGGGGCGGCCCTCAGCGGGCGACCTCCAGCTTGACCACCAGGTCGTCCAGGAACGCCTCGCGGGCCTCGGGGGCGGCGCCGCCCAGGACCAGGCCGGCCAGGTAGGTGGTCACCGGGGCGGCCCGGCGCTCGGAGGCGTGGGCGGCCACCCGGGCCAGCTCCAGGATGGCCTCGACCTCGCCGGGGCCGACCGCCGGCGGGTTCGGCCCGAGCAGGGAGCGGACCCGCTCCAGGAACTCCTCGAGCTCTCCTGCCTGGTCCATGGCATATCCTCCGTCGGTTCGCCGACCGGCGACCGGCCGGTCGCCGGTCGGAGTCTATCGATCGTCGGCCAACGGCCGACTCGACGCCGTCGTCCGGTCCCAGGCTTCGAGGTCGGCGGGGTCGTCGAGGTCGACGAAGGAGCGGCCGTCCGGGTCCAGGGGCCGCCACTGCGCCTCCTCCACGACCAGGGTGCGCAGGCCGGCCAGCAGACCGGCCAGCGACCGGTCGCCCGCCGGGTCGGCCAGCCGGGCTCGGGCCAGGGCCAGCGCCGGGGCCCGCCGGTACACCGCGACCAGGGGTTCGAGGCGGGGGCCGCGCCGGCAGGCCACCGCCTCGCCCCGGTCGGCCAGGTCGGCCAGGTGGGCGAGCAGCTCGACCCGCAGCCCGGGATGGTCGCCGGCCAGGACCAGGACGTGGTCGGCGTCGAGGGCGGCCAGGGCCGCGGCCAGGGCGGCCAGCGGCCCCTCCCCCGGGTCGGTGACCGGGGCGGCGGCGAGCCGGCGGGCCGGATGGCCCTCGGGGGCGACCAGCACCACCGGGTCGGCGACCCGGGCGGCGGCGGCCAGGGCCAGGGAGGCCAGCTCGACCCCGGCGACGGCCAGGGTCGCCTTGTCGCGGCCCATGCGCCGGCTGGCCCCGCCGGCGAGCACCGCGGCTGCCACCATCTAGGCCCCCTTTGCCCCTGTGAGCAGCGAATATAGGCAGCCCGGGCCGTCGACATAAGGCGCTTGCCCGATGCGGCCACCCTACCTCAGAGAGCGATCATGGCTATGTCAGAACGAACCGTTGAACTACCAAGGAGCAGCCCATGTTCCCCACCGCCCACCCGGACATCATGGGGCAGCTGGCGAACGAGCGGGCCGCCGACCTCCGGGCCGACGCCCAGCGCTACCGCAGGGGCCGCCCGTTCCTGGCCAGCTGGCGCAAGGCCCGCTTCGTCGAGCCGGCCGCCGACCTCAGCCGGGTCTCCCCCACCGCCGCCCCCGGGCCCGCCGAGGCCGAGACGGCAAAGGCCGGCCGGGCCGCCTGACAGCGGCCCGGCCCCACCCGCCTGGGGCTCCGTAGAATGGCGGGATGCGACTTCTGCTGCTGGTGCGACATGCGGTGACCGACCACACCGGGGCGCGGCTGTCGGGGTGGACGCCCGGGCTGCACCTGTCGGAGGCGGGGCGGGAACAGGCCGGGGGGCTGGCTGAGCGGCTGGGGCCGGTGCCGGTGGATGCGGTGTACGCCAGCCCGCTGGAGCGGTGCCAGGAGACGGCGGCGGCGGTGGCCGACGCCAGGGGATTGAAGGTCAGGACCCTGGAGGACCTGGGCGAGGTCCGGTACGGGGACTGGACGGGGCGGACGCTCAAGGAGCTGGCCAAGGAGCCGCTCTGGAAGGTGGTGCAGGCGAACCCGTCGGCGGCCCGGTTCCCCGAGGGCGAGTCGCTCTTCGAGATGCAGGCCCGGGCGGTGCTGGCCGTCGAGCGGCTGCGCGAGGCCCACCCCGGACAGACGGTGGTGGTGTGCAGCCACGCCGACGTGATCAAGGCGCTGACCTGCCACTACCTCGGGATGCACCTGGACCTGTTCCAGCGGGTGGTGGTGAGCCCGGCCAGCGTGACCGCGATCGCCTTCGGGCCGGTGCCGTACCTGGTCCGGCTGAACGACGTCGGCGGCGACGCCGACCTGGCCCCGCCCAAGCGGCGTCGGCGGCGCAGCCGGCGGGAGGAGACGGCCCGTGCCCAGCCGTGAGCTCGACCCCGTCACCCGGCTGACCGCCGACGCCGTGGGTGAGCCGGGTCAGCGCACCTTCTACCTGCAGGCCGCCTCGGGCGCCGACCAGGTGACCCTGCTGGTCGAGAAGGAGCAGGTGCGGAGGCTGGCCGAGAACCTCGAGACCTGGCTGCCCGAGCTGGCCGCCGGCCGGCCCGAGGACCCCGTCGAGGCGGCCGCGGCCGAGGCCGGCGAGCTGGCCCTGGCCGGGCCGCTGGAGCCCGACTTCCGGGTCGGGCAGCTGTCGCTCAGCTACGACGAGGAGCGGGACCGGGTGCTGGTCATCGCCACCGAGCTCCGGGCCGACGACGAGGAGGAGGGGGAGGACCCGCTCGAGCTCGCCGACCCGCTCGAGGTGCGCCTGCTCGTGACCCGGGCCCAGCTGCGGGTCCTGGCCCGCCACGGCGCCGAGGTGGTCGCCCGCGGCCGCCCCCTCTGCCCCCTGTGCGGCAACCCGCTCGACCCCACCGGCCACATCTGCCCGGCCCTGAACGGCCACCGTCCCAGCGCGACGTGAGCACCGGCGCACCCGACCCGGGCCAGCACGAGCGTGCGGTCGTCTCCGAGGAGCGGGCCCGCGCCTTCCTGGCCGAGGGCGAGCTGGAGCTGCTGGGGCGCATCCCCTGGGCGTCCAACGCGACCGTGCTGGCCAGAGTGACCCACGGGGAGCTGGAGGGCCTGGCCGTCTACAAGCCGGTCAGGGGCGAGCGGCCGCTGTGGGACTTCCCCACCGGCACCCTGTACCGCCGCGAGGTCGCCGCCTACCTGGTCTCGGAGCAGCTCGGCTGGCGGCTGGTCCCGCCGACGCTGGCCCGCGACGGCCCCCTGGGGGTGGGGTCGGTCCAGCTCTACGTCGACGCCGACCCCGAGGTCACCGCCTTCGAGCTGCTGGCCGACGGCAACCCGACCCTGCCCCGGATCGCCGCCTTCGACGTGGTCACCAACAACGCCGACCGCAAGGCCGGCCACTGCCTGGCCGGCCAGGACGGCCACGTGTGGGCGATCGACCACGGGCTCTGCTTCCACGTCCAGGCCAAGCTGCGCACCGTGCTCTGGGACCTGGCAGGGGACGAGCTGGAGGCGCCGGTCCTGGCCGACCTGGAGGCGCTGGCCGAGGCGGCCGGGGGCCCGCTCGGGGACGGCCTGGCCGACCTGCTCGACCGGGACGAGGTGGCGGCGATGGCCAGGCGGGCCAGGGCCCTGGTCAGGGCCGGCCGGCTGCCGGCCCCCCGGGGCGGCCGCGCCTACCCGTGGCCCCTGGTCTGAGAAAATTCTTATGATGCCGCTCTGTCCGCTGAGGGTACGATTCGGCCGCAAATGGCTTGCCGGCCACTGGTTGGGGGGGTCCGGGCGGCTCAAGAGCAGCCCCCCGGTGAACACTCTACTTACCCCCGAGGCCGACAGGTGGGAGGTGCGCCCAACGTAGGGGTTCGGTGCAACGCGGCGATGACCCCGGTCACGAGCCGCACCCGGTAGAGCCAGGCCCCGGACCGCGGTGGGCGGGCGGGCCACGATCCGAACAGGAGGTACGACTCCAGTGCATCGTTTGCGTACGGCCAGGCTGGCGGCGCTGCTCGTCGGTGTCGCCATGGTCGCCGCGGCCTGCGGCGGCGGCGGGGACGAAGGTGGCGGCACCAGCGGCGGCGGCAGCGGCCAGGTCCAGCAGGGCGGCACCCTGAACTACGCCGCCGACCAGGAGCCAACCGGCTTCAACAACAACACCTCCTCGGACAACGGCACCTCGGTGGCGAACATCGTCATCAACACGATGCCGGTGGCCTTCCACCTCACCCCCGACTTCAAGGTCGTGATGAACGAGGACCTGCTCGACTCGGCCGAGCAGACCAGCGAGAACCCGCAGACGGTCGTCTACAAGATCAAGCCGGCGGCCGTCTGGTCGGACGGCGTCCCGATCTCGGCCGACGACTTCATCTACCTGTGGAAGAACCTCAACGGGACCATCAAGGACAACGACGTCTCCGGCACCACCGGCTACGACCAGATGAAGAGCGTCACCGGCTCCGACAACGGCAAGACGGTCACCGTGGTCTACAAGACCCCCTTCGCCGACTGGAAGTCGATGTTCGCGTCGGGCAACTTCATCCTGCCGGCCCACTACGTCGAGAAGCAGCCGGGCGGCTGGAACACCGGCCTGAAGAAGAACCCGGAGAAGATCCCGTCGGGCGGCTGGTTCAAGGTCCAGAACTGGACCCAGGGCCAGAGCCTGACCATGGTCCGCAACGACAAGTACTGGGGCAAGAAGTCCAACCTGGACTCGCTGGTGGTCCGGTTCCTGCCCGAGTCCACCACCCAGCCGGCGGCGCTGCAGAACAACGAGGTCGACCTGATCTACCCGCAGCCCCAGCTCGACCAGGTCCAGCAGGTCAAGGGGCTGCCCGATGTGACCAGCCAGATCAACTTCGGGCCGACCTTCGAGCACTTCGACTTCAACTTCAAGAACGCGCAGCTGGCCGACCTCAAGGTCCGGCAGGCCATCGCCACCGGCCTCAACACCCAGGAGCTGGTCCAGCGCACCGTCAAGCAGTTCAGCGACAAGGCCGAGCCGCTCGGCAACCGCATCTACATGAAGACCCAGCCCGACCAGTATCAGGACCACTTCGGCCAGTACGGCAAGGGCGACGTGGCCGGGGCGACCAAGCTGCTGGAGGAGGCCGGCTACACCAAGGGCTCCGACGGCATCTACGCCAAGGGCGGCAAGAAGGCCTCGTTCCGGATCTCCACCACCGCCGGCAACCAGCTCCGCGAGACCCAGGAGGAGCTGTTCCAGGCCCAGATGAAGAAGATCGGGGTCGACATCAAGATCGCCAATGCCGACTCGACCAAGTTCTTCGGCGAGTGGCTGCCCAACGGCAACTTCGACATCGCCAACTTCGCCTGGGTCGGCAGCCCGTTCTCGATCTCGGGCAGCCGGGCCACCTACGTGTGCGGCAGCGGCAGCAACTACGGCCAGTACTGCAACAAGAAGGTCGACCAGCTGTTCACGCAGGCCTTCGCCGAGTTCGACCCGGCCAAGGCGACCGAGATCGGCAACCAGATCGACCAGCAGATCACGGCCGACATGGCCACCATCCCGCTGTACCAGAAGCCGACCTTCATCGCCTGGCGCAACACCTTCGGCAACATCTCCGACAACAGCACCCAGGACGGGCCCTTCTGGAACGCCAACATCTGGGGGCAGAAGACCGCTTAGAACCCTGGAGAACGGGAAATGCTCTGGACGCGGGCCGGTGGGAGACCGCCGGCCCGCGTCCGTCTCTGGTGAGGGGCGCCATGCTCAGCTTCATCATCCGCCGGCTGCTGATCGCCATCCCCCTGGTCCTGCTCTCCTCGGTGCTGGTGTTCCTGCTGGTGGCCTACTCGGGAGACCCCCTGGCCGAGCTCAAGGGCCGCAACCCACCGGTGCCAGAGTCGGTCATCCAGGCCCGCGAGCACACCCTGGGCCTGGACAAGCCGATGCCGGCCCGGTACGTGACCTGGCTCGGCAACTTCGTCCAGGGGGACATGGGCAAGTCGATCGGCGGGGTCGAGGTCCGGCCGCTGCTGTGGCAGCGGCTCAAGATCACGCTGCGCATGGTGATCCTGGCCTCCATCCTGGCCGTCATCCTGGCCATCGGGGCCGGGGTGCTGTCGGCGGTCAAGCAGTACACCCCGACCGACTACGCCTTCACCTTCATCGGGTTCCTGTTCCTGTCCATGCCCGTGTTCTGGCTGGCGGCGCTGCTCAAGGAGTACGGCGCGATCCGGTTCAACAGGCTGTTCGGAAAACAGGTGGTGTACACCGTCGGGGCCGAGACCCCCAACCTGACCGGCAGCTTCGGCGACAAGCTGGCCAACTACGGCGGGCACCTCATCCTGCCGACCATCGCCCTGGCCCTGATCAGCTTCGCCGCCTGGTCGCGCTACCAGCGGGCCACCATGCTGGACGTGCTCGGCTCCGACTACATCCGGCTGGCCCGGGCCAAGGGACTCTCACGGTCGCGGGTGATGACCCGCCACGCCCTCCGCAACGCCCTGATCCCGCTGGTCACGGTCGTCGCCATCGACATCGGGGCGGTGTTCGGGGGCGCCGTCATCACCGAGCGGGTGTTCTCCTGGCAGGGCATGGGCGCGCTGCTCGTCCAGGGGGTCCAGACCAACGACGTCAACATCCTGCTGGCCTGGCTGATGGTGACAAGCGTGATCGTGGTGCTGTTCAATCTCATCGCAGACGTTCTGTATGCGGTGCTGGACCCGAGGATCCGCTATGGCTGACACGCGACCCCGCCCTCCGGCGACCCAGCCCCCGACCGACCCCGGCGACGACGGCCAGGCGCTGCAGACCACCCAGCACGGCGTGCAGGTCCACGAGGTGCCGTCGACCACCACCGAGCGCGAGTTCACGGTCGTCCGGCGCAGCCAGACCCAGATGGTCATCCGCCGCTTCATGGCCCACAAGCTGGCCGTCGGCAGCCTGGTGGTGTTCCTGCTGGTGGTGATCATCTCGCTGATCGGCGGCCGGTTCTGGAAGTACGGCTACGCCGACATCACCGACCAGTTCTCCACGCCGCCGTCGCTCGAGCACCCGATGGGCACCGACGACATCGGCCACGACACCCTGGCCCAGGTGCTGCGCGGCTCCCAGAAGTCGGTCCAGGTTGCGCTCATGGTGGCCATCCTGGCCACCGTCATCGGGGCGGTGATCGGGGCCCTGGCCGGCTACTACCGCGGCTGGGTGGACTCGGCCCTGATGCGCTTCACCGACCTGATCCTGACCATCCCGGCCATCGCCATCCTGGCCGTGCTGGCCTCGGTCGTGGCCAGCGAGGCCGGGAACTGGTTCTTCATCGGGCTGGTGCTGGCCCTGCTGCAGTGGACCTACATCGCCCGGGTGGTCCGTGGCACCTTCCTGTCGTTGCGGGAGAAGGAGTTCGTGGAGGCGGCCAGGGCCCTGGGGGCCAGCGACACCCGGATCATGTTCCGGCATCTGCTGCCCAACGCCACCGGGTCGATCATCGTCAACGCCACCATCACCGTGGCCGTGGCCATCCTGGTCGAGACGGCCCTGTCCTACCTGGGGCTGGGCATCAAGCCGCCGGACACCTCGCTCGGCCTGCTCATCTCGACCGGGCAGCAGGCGGCCACGACCCGGCCCTGGCTGTTCTACTTCCCGGGCCTGATCATCGTGATCATCGCCCTGACCATCAACTTCATCGGCGACGGCCTGCGCGACGCCTTCGACCCGACCCAGACGCGGGTGCGTGCCTGATGGCGACCACCCTTCCCGACCAGCCGGCCGCCCAGACCACGAGCGGCGCGGTGCTCGAGGTCCGCAACCTGACCGTCGAGTTCCCGACCGACGACGGCATCGTGCACGCCGTCCGCGGGGTCAGCTTCGACCTCCACCCCCGGCAGGTGCTCGGGATCGTGGGCGAGTCCGGCTCGGGCAAGAGCGTGACCTCGCTGGCCATCATGGGGCTGCTGCCCCGCTCGGCCCGCATCCGCGGCGAGGTCAACTACCGCGGCCAGAACCTGGTCAAGATGTCCGACAAGGAGCAGACGAAGATCAGGGGCAAGCACATCGCCATGATCTTCCAGGACCCGATGACCAGCCTGAACCCGGTGTACACGGTCGGCTGGCAGCTCCAGGAGGCGATCCTCGCCCACCAGGACATCGGCAAGGCCAAGGCGTGGGCGCGGGCGGTCGAGCTGCTCGAGATCGTCGGCATCCCCAACGCCCCCGAGCGGGCCAAGAACTACCCGCACGAATTCTCGGGCGGCATGCGCCAGCGGGCGGTCATCGCCATGTCGATGACCAACGACCCGGACGTGATCATCGCCGACGAGCCCACCACCGCCCTGGACGTGACCGTCCAGGCCCAGGTGCTCGACACCCTGCGCCGGGTGCAGGAGAACACCTCGGCCGGCATCGTGCTGATCACCCACGACCTCGGGGTGGTGGCCGGCATGGCCCACCGGGTACTGGTCATGTACGCCGGCAAGCCGGTCGAGATCGGCGAGACCGACGACATCTACTACGACCCGAGGATGCCCTACACCCTCGGCCTGCTGGGCAGCCTGCCCCGCCTGGACCAGACGGGCGACGAGCCGCTCACCCCCATCAGGGGGGCGCCGCCGTCGCTGGTCAACCTGCCCCCGGGCTGCCCCTTCTCGCCCCGCTGCCCGATGAGCCGTCCCCACTGCGACGCCGAGGAGCCGGCCCTTCGGGAGGTGGCCGGCCTCGACCACGTCTCCGCCTGCCACTATGCCGAGGAGCTGGCCGGGGACGTGGCCGCCGCCGAGGTGTTCAAGACCGCCGAGACCGACAGCCAGGCCATCGAGCAGCTCGACCAGCTCGGTGACCTGGAGGAGGCCAAGGCCGAGCTCGACCGGGCCGAGGAGGCGGAGGAGCGCGCATGACCCAGACCACCCCCCAGGCGGCCGGGGCCGAGCGGCAGGACGGCTCCGGCAACCGGATCCTCGAGGTCACCAACCTGGTCAAGCACTACCCGCTGATGAGCGGGGGCGTGATCCGGCGCCGGGTCGGCGACGTCCACGCGGCCTGCGACCTGACCTTCCACCTGGACAAGGGGGAGACCCTCGGCCTGGTCGGCGAGTCGGGCTGCGGCAAGTCGACCACCGGCAAGGCCATCCTCCAGCTCAGCCCGCCGACCTCCGGGTCGGTCAAGTTCGAGGGCCAGGAGCTGGTCGGCAAGACCCGCAAGCAGATGCGCAGCGTCCGCCGCGACCTCCAGGTGGTGTTCCAGGACCCCTACGCCTCGCTGAACCCGAGGATCCCGGTCAACGACATCGTGGCCGAGCCGCTGATCATCCACGGCCTGTTCAAGCGCCTGGGCCGGGAGCGGGTCAGGGAGCTGCTCACCGTGGTCGGCCTCAACCCCGAGCACGGCAACCGCTACGCGCACGAGTTCTCCGGCGGCCAGCGCCAGCGCATCGGCATCGCCCGGGCCCTCGCCCTCGAGCCCAAGGTGCTGGTGCTCGACGAGCCGGTGTCGGCCCTGGACGTCTCCATCCAGGCCGGCGTGGTCAACCTGCTCGAGGAGCTCCAGGACCGGCTGGGCCTGTCCTATCTGTTCATCGCCCACGACCTGTCGGTGGTGCGGCACATCTGCGACCGGGTGGCCGTGATGTACCTGGGCAAGATCGTCGAGACCGGCCCCCGCGACCATATCTACGAGCGGGCCAGCCATCCCTACACCCAGGCGCTGCTGTCGGCCGTGCCGATCCCCGACCCCAAGCTGGAGCGCCAGCGGCGCCGGATCGTGCTCGAGGGCGACGTGCCCAGCCCGGTGAACCCGCCGTCGGGCTGCCGCTTCCGGACCCGCTGCTGGAAGGCCCAGGACATCTGCGCCGAGCAGGAGCCGGAGCTGGTCGACCGCGGGCAGGGCCACCCGGTGGCCTGCCACTTCGCCGAGCCCCGAGGCCTGCTCTAGCTCCGGCGCTCCCGGCCAGGGACGGGCATCATTGGCTGATGAAGACCGTCAGGTGGGTGTCGCTGCTCGTCGTCCTCGTCCTGCTGGCCGCGGCCTGCGACGAGGGTGGCAGCGTCGAGGTCGGCCGCGGCAAGCCGACCCGCGGGGTCAAGCACGGGACGCTGACGGTCGTCAGCCAGAGCGACGTCGACGCCCTGGACCCGGGCATGGCCTATGCGGCCTTCGACTTCGCCCTGCTGCGCGGCATGGTCAGGGAGCTGTACTCCTTCGACAGCCGACTCGAGGGTGAGCGCTCGCTCCAGCCCGTGCCCGACCTGGCCGACGGGCCCTACCAGCTCTCGGCCGACGGCCGCACCTACACCTTCCGCATCCTCCGCGGGGTCAGATACGCCCCGCCGGTCGACCGCGAGATCCAGGCAAAGGACTTCGTCTACGCGGTCGAGCGCCAGCTCGACCCCGCCCATCCCTCGCCCAACCCCTACTCGCGGCTGATCCGCGGGGCCGGCGACTTCGCCGCCGGCAGGGCGAAGACGATCTCGGGTCTGCAGGCGCCGGACCCCCACACCCTGCGGATCACCCTGGACCGGCCGGCCAGCGACTTCCCCAGCATCCTCACCCTGCCCTTCTTCTCGCCGGTGCCCGAGGACCACGCCAAGCAGTACCGGCTCGGCCGGGACTACGGCCAGCACCTGATCGCCTCCGGTCCCTACCGGCTCGGCCGGTACCGGCCCGGCCGGACCATCGAGCTGGTCCGCAACGAGAGCTGGGACCCGCGGACCGACCCGCTGCGCCGCGCCTGGGTCGACAAGGTCAGCGTCACCATCGGCCGGTCCGAGGGCGAGATCCAGCAGGACATCGAGGACGGCACGGCCGACCTCAACCTCGACGCCGTGCCCCCGCCCGTGGCCGAACTCCAGCGGCTTTCCAACGACCCCACGCTGTCCAGGCAGTTCAGCATCCAGACGACCGGCTGCGTCCACTACCTGACCATGCAGATGGACGCCGGGCCGACCCGGTCGCTGGCCGTGCGCCAGGCGGTCAACTACGCCATCGACCGGCAGGCGGTGGTGCTGGCCCTCGGCGGCACCTACGCCGGCGAGCCCGCCTCGACCGTCCTCTCCCCCACCCTGGTCGGCTACGGCGCCTTCGACCTCTACCCGTCCCAGGACGACGCCGGCGACCCCGACAGGGCCCGGCAGCTGCTGGCCGGGGCCGGCTACCCCAACGGGGTGGCCCTCACCTACGTCGGCCAGTCGTCGCCCAAGTGGAAGGCCCTGTACGAGGCGCTGCGGACGTCGCTGGCCCGGGCCGGGATCCGCCTGAAGCCGACCTTCTACAAGGGCCTGGAGGCCTACACGAAGTCGCTGCGGGTGCGGGCCAAGCGCGAGGAGCACCAGCTGGGGGCGGCCCGCGTCTGCCCCGACGTGCCCGGCAACGGCAGCCGCTCGATCATCGGCGTCCTCCTCGACGGCCGGACCATCACCCCGACCTCCAACAACAACTACGGCGACTACAACAACCCCAAGGTCAACGCCCTGATCGACCAGGCGTACGCGACCCGCGACGACCGGGCACGGGCCGCCCTGTGGGGGCAGATCGACCGGCTGGTGATGCAGGACGCCGCCTGGGCGCCGCTGGTCTACGACCGGGAGGCGTTCTTCTGGTCCTCGCGGGTCAGGAACTGGACCTTCACCCCGTGGCTGGCCAACCCCGACATCACCAACCTGTGGCTCGACCCCAACACCCCTTGAGCGGGCCGGCCGGGCCCGGCCTGGACGACGTGTTCGCCCACGTCGACGCCAACCGGGCGGGGTTCGTGGACCGCCTGGCCGGCTGGGTCCGGACGCCGAGTGTGAGCGCCACCGGCCAGGGCATGCCCGAGGCGGCCGGCCACGCCCGCGACCTGGTCGCCCGTGCCGGCCTGGAGGCGACCGTGGCCGGCACCGCCGGCTGGCCGCTGGTCCTCGGGCACCGGGCCGGGCCGCCGGGCGCCCCCACCGTGCTCGTCTACGGCCACTACGACGTGCAGCCGCCCGACCCCCTGGACGCCTGGACCAGCCCGCCGTTCGAGCCCGAGGTCCGCGACGGCCGCCTGTACGGCCGCGGCGGCGCCGACAACAAGGGCCAGCACCTGGCCCAGCTCCTGGCCGTGGAGAGCCTGCTGGCCACCAGGGGCGAGCTGCCGTGCACGGTCAAGGTGCTGCTGGACGGCGAGGAGGAGATCGGCTCGCCCAACCTGGCCGCCTTCGCGGCCGGCCACCGCCAGGAGCTGGCCGCCGACCTGGTGGTGTGGAGCGACGGGCCGGTCGACCCGGCCGGCGGCTGGCGGCTGGTGTTCGGGGTCCGGGGGATCGCCAGCTTCGAGCTGCGGGCCAGGGGGGCCAACCGGTCGCTGCACTCCGGCAACTGGGGCGGGGTCGCCCCCAACCCCCTGTGGACCCTGGTCCACCTGCTGGCCTCGATGCGGGACGCCCAGGGCCGGATCACGGTCGAGGGGTTCTCCGACGACGTGCGGCCGCTGGGGGCGGCCGAGCGGGCGGCCCTTGACCTGCTGCCCGTCGATGTGGACGCGGTCAAGGCCGACCTGGGCCTGGAGGAGCTGGACGTCCCGGTGGAGCGGGGCTTCGCCGAGCGGCTGGCCGTCTGGCCGACCCTGACCATCAACGGCCTCCACGGCGGCTACGGCGGCCGGGGCACCCAGACCGTCCTGCCCTCGGAGGCCGTGGCCAAGTGCGACGTGCGCCTGGTCCACGCCCAGCGGGCGGCCGACGTCTACGAGAAGCTGGAGGCCCACGTGGCCCGCCACGCCCCGGGGGTCGAGCTCGTCCGCCAGGGCTCGATGGAGCCGTCGCGGACGCCGATGGACTCGCCCTTCACCGAGCCCATCCGCGATGGCATGGCCGTCGCCCAGGGAGCCGACCCGCTGCTCGTCCCCGTGCTCGGGGGCAGCCTGCCCCTGCACGTGTTCACCGGGGTGCTCGGCCTGCCCACCTT
>Ga0209382_10006245_pt1 | contig 15365 bp, 15 predicted proteins | sample SoiMetdeltSBSDD5_FD_187599 | JGI IMG/M metagenome (GOLD analysis project Ga0209382, IMG submission 187599) | Bulk soil microbial communities from a Populus tree surrounding site in Tennessee, USA - Soil MetaG P. deltoides SBSDD5 (SPAdes) (version 2) | ecosystem: Environmental > Terrestrial >... | reverse complement strand
GACCTCGACGAGCTCGCCAAGGCGATCGTGATGCCGATCCAGTCGGTCGAGGGTGTCACGCGCACCCTGACCTGCCCGGTGCTCTCGCTCTAGCCACTCCGGCTAGCCACTCCGCTCTAGCCACTCTGGCTAGCCACTCTGGCACCTTCGCGGAAAGACCACGGTTCGCGGCCTTCTTCAGGCCGCCCCCGGCCGCGCCGATACCGCGTGGGGAGGTGGCGGTGTGGGTTCGGAACGGGGCTACGTGTCCGTGCGGGGGCTCGTCCTGCTCGGCCTCGTGGTGGCGGCGGTGTGGGTCATGCCGCTCGTTCTTCTGCAGAGCACGAGGACCGAACCTGCGGTAGCGGGCCCGACCGCCGTGGGCCCGACGGGGATCGCCCAGCCCGCCGGCGCGACCGGCGCGACCGGCCACCCCGTCTCAGATCCGATCGGTGAGGCGAACGACGTTCGGGCCCAAGCGATGCTGAGCCAGGCGATCCGGGTCTCGCAGGTCTACTACGCGGAGCACGGCTCGTTCGAGGGGTTCGGACCCGATGCGGCCGCGGCCTTCGACCCCTCGGTCGTCTACGGGCGGGGCGCCCCCGCCGCGGACATGGTGGCGATGTCGGTCTCGCCGACGACGGTGGTGTTCGTGACCGTCGTCGATCCGAACGGTGGGTACCTGTGCGCCGCCGCGATGGGCGATAGCGTGACGTTCGGACGGACGAACGCGACGATGCCCGCCGAGTGCCAGGGCGGCTGGGACTAACCGCTCGAGCCCTCTCGGAACCACAGCTGTACGTCGCTCCGCTCCGCGAGCTCGAGCGTCTCCGGGAGGTCGGCAGCGAGCTCGCGGATCCGGTCTAGGAGCCGGATTCGTCGCGGCTCGGGAAGGGACGCGATGTCGCTCCCCGTCGCGAACAGGTCCGCGAGCCGCGCCGAGGCCATCGTTCGGGTCGTCGGGAACGAACGGCGTTCGACCGGCGTGAACCCCTCGACGCGCTTGGGCGGCTCGTACCAGGAACGGTAGGCGTCGACGATCGGTGAGGACCCGCGTTCGCATTCGACGAGCTCGTCGATCTCTCGGATGCCCATCCGCAAGCCGTCGGGGTGCCGGTCCGTCCGGGCCCAGAACAGCGCGAGCGTGCCCCCCGGGCGGAGCACGCGCCGGATCTCTGCGAACGCGGCCTCGGCGTCGAAGTGATGGAACGCGTTCCCGACCACCACGGCGTCGGCCTCGCCGTCGCCGAGAGGGATCGCCTCGGCGGCACCGGGGACCGTGGTCACGTCGGGCAGGTTCGCGGCGAGGACCGCGCGCATGTTGGCGGCGGGTTCGACGGCGACGACGCGGACGCCGAGCCGAACGAGCCGACGCGAGAGCTGGCCGGTCCCGGCCGCCAGGTCGACCACGAGCGATCCTGATTCGAGCCGGGCGCGATCGGCCACCCAGCGGATCGCCTCGGGCGCATACATCGGGCGCAGCTCGTCGTAGTCGGTCGCGTTGACCCGCTCGAAGCTGAACGGCATCGTCGCGCATCGTACGCGGCGGCCGTACCCTTGCCGGATGCCGCCGCCATCCGTCCCGTCGTCTGGGCGTTCGGAAGCAGCTCCCGCACCCTTGCCCCGCCGTCTCCTCGGGGAGGAGACGCTGATCGTCCTGTCGCTCTCGCTGCTGGCGAGCGCGGTGTTCGCGATCCTCAGCCTGCTCGAGGCGCCCCTGCGCGGCGTCACGGTGGCCTCGGTGTCGCAGAGCACGCAGCTCGCGCGGCAGATCTTCGGCACGTTGTTCTCGCTGGCGCCGGTGTGGCTGGTGGTCTACCTCGTACGTCGCAGCGGCGAGGGGCTCGAGGGGATCGGGTTGCGATGGGACCGGCCCCGGCAGGACATCGCGCGCGGCAGCTTGCTGTTCTTGGTCGTCGGGACGGCGGGCATCGGGTTGTACCTCGCGGCGGTCGCGCTCGGCGTCAACCGGTTCGTCGTGCCGGTACCCCCGCTCGGGCACTGGTGGACGGTGCCGGTGCTGCTGTTGAACGCCGCCGAGGCGGCGTTGCTCGAGGAGGTCGTGGTCGTCGCCTACCTCATCACACGGCTCCGGCAGCTCGGGCTGACCGAGGTGGCCGCCATCGGCGCGAGCGCGCTGCTGCGCGGCAGCTATCACCTGTACCAGGGCTGGGGCGGGTTCCTCGGCAACGTCGCGATGGGCGTGCTGTTCGGGTTCGTGTTCGTGCGCACCAAGCGGGCCTGGCCGATCGTGATCGCGCACTTCCTGCTCGACACCGCGGCGGGCATCGGGTTCATCCTGTTCCGCAAGCACCTCCCGGGGTTCGGATGAGCGCGCCACTCGTCCGGCGGTCGCTGTCGCCCGCGCTGCGCCGTGTCTCGGGCCGGGGGTTCGCGCACGTCGACGGGCTGGTGAACGAGGCGTTCCTGCGCGGTCTGCGTCACGAGGTCGAGGGCGGTCCGCTGCGAAAGATGGCGGGCACATTCGGCGCGGCGGGCGTACGCATGGAGATCGACGGCTACGACCTCGAGACGCCGTTCGAAGGCTTCCCGCTCCTGACCGAACTGGCGTCCGCGTTCACATCGCGGGTCCGTTCGGACGGCGGCGAGATCCGCGGGCTCCGGACCTGGCGACCGAACGAGGCGGGGATCGCCGTCTACCGATCGGGTTCGGTCGGCGTCACCTCGCACCTGGACGGTCGCTGGTACCGGCGGCTCGTCGCGGTGTTCACGGTCGCCGGCTCGGCGCGGTTCGAGGTGCGGTCGTCGCGCGAGGGCGACCTGATCGAACGCTGGGAGGCGCGAGCCGGCTCGGTCACGCTGATGCGCGCACCGGGTCTGGGCGGCGTCCGCGACGGTCGGCCGTTCCACGCGGTGCACGGTCCCCAGCGTGGCACGCGATGTTCGCTCGCGCTCCGCATGCGGGTCGATCCGGCAGATCGGTGATCAGAAGCGGGGGATCGGCGCGGGCGCATTCGGGCGCGCCGATCAGGCCCAGGAGGTGAACCAGTAACGGAGCTTGAAGGCGGCGTCGGTCACCGGCGCGGCCGTCAGGATCGGCCAGAACCAGATGAACAGGATCACCGACGCGGCGACGAAGCCGACGACGAAGGGCAGGAACGGGCGCGACCGGGAGCCGGCGACGTGCATCTCGGACAGGTCGCGGAGCGCATAGACGCAGGCGAGGACGAAGAACGGCGTGAGCGGCGTCGCGTAGAAGAAGAACTGCGGGCGTGAGACCAGGAACCAGGGGAGGTACAGCCCGGCGATCGTGACGATCACGAACCCCGCCCGCCAATCGCGCGTGCGCCACCACGCGTAGGCGACGTACGGGATCGCGAGCAGGCTGCCCCAGAAGATCGCGGGGTTTCCCTGCGCGTAGATCACCTGGCGGACGCCGTTGTCGCCGAAGGCCCCGTAGTAGTACGTGGGTCGGGCGAGGATGATCCACTTCCACGCCGGCGCGAAGTAGGCGTGCCACGGCTGCCCCTGATCGTTCACCGCCTTCAGGTCGGCGTGGAACCGAGCGGCTTTGCCCTGCATCTCGGCCCACCGTTGGAGATCCCACCCGAAGTGGATGAACCACGGGATGTAGGTGACGAAGTAGACGATGGCCGGGGTGACCATCAGCGCCAGGACGAAGCCGAACCCCTCGGTCGTGATCGTCGTGACGATCGGTTTCGACGTCCCGAACTGCTTGCGCCGCATGACTTCCCACAGGAAACCGAGCACGATCGCCGTCACGAACGCGGTCAGCCCCGACCACTTGGTGGCCATCGCCGCGCCGCCGGCCGCGCCTGCGGCGAATCGATAGGGACGCCACAGCGGCGCCGGCAGGCGCCGCCTCGGCTTGACGCCCGCCTCTGCGTCGCCCGGACCGTCCGCTGCAGGGACCGGCGGCGGCGTCCGCCGCTCGATCCACCTTCGGTCGAGTAAGAGGAAGACGAACACGAGCACGACCCAGAACGCGACGAAGATGTCGAGCGTTCCGGTGCGCGATTGGACGAGGTTGAGGCCCTCGGTGGCTAGCAACAGGCCGCCCGTGAAGGTCCAGATCGGGCTCGCCCACAGGAGCTGGATGATGACGGCGAGCAGCATCACCGTCGCGGTCCCCGTGACCGCGGCGCCGGCGCGCCACCCCAACGATTCCGTTCCGAACGCGAGCTCGCCGAGCGCGATCATCCATTTCCCGAGCGGCGGATGGACCCACGCGCCGGTGTCCCATTCGTTCTCGCGCCAGAACCGCTCGTCGGCGCTGTTGATGTCGCACCGCTGGTTCGAGTATCCGAGAAGGATGCACGCCGACTTCGTGTAGTAGTACTCGTCGAAGACGCGGTGCTCCGGGTACGCGAGGTGCACGAATCGCAGGTACCCGGCGATCAGACCGACGGCCAGGACCGCCACGACGGGCCGGTTGAAGCGCTTGACCCACGCGTACATCCGCACCGAAGTGCTCGGGGGGCGCTGGACGAACGGCGGTGCGGGCCGAGTGATCGTGGACATCCGAGCGATGGTACGGCAGCGGAGCCGTTCAGGACGGGCGATCGGCCCCGCGTTTGGCCCGGTCTTTCAGGCGGATCACGAACTGCAGCCCCTGGTAGACGTCGTCGACGGACGCCGACTTGTTGTCGACCAGCCCCGCGTCCAGGCCCACGTGCTGGACGATCTCGAAGGTCAGGTCGGTGTCGACCTTGGCGGCCTTCTTGGGCCAGGCCACCCACAGCCTGCCGGCCGGGTCCAGCGCGCGAACGGCGGTGGGGAAGCGTCGGCGGAGGTCGGCCAGAGTCGTGGTGAACACGAGCACCACGTCGAGTCGTCCCCGTGCCGACCGCGCGAACGACGCTCCGGTCGGCACCGGCCCGAGCGAAAAGCCGCTCGGTGCGCCGACGACCAGGACACGGGACCCCTCGCGGATGCCGAGCTTGCGGGCGAGCGGCGTCGCGGAGTAGTCCCGGTGTCCGGCCGACGGTCGAGAGCGGGCCACGATCCGGCACTGTAGCGGCGTTCGACGGCGGGCTACGTCGATCGGCGGTTCCGCTCCACGCATCGCGTGGGACCATCGACACATGGCCGGAGACCTCTATGTGGTGGGCACGCCGATCGGCAATCTCGGCGACCTCTCCGACCGCGCACGCGAGACGCTCCGCACCGTCGATCTCGTCGCGGCCGAGGACACGCGCCGGACGGGGCGCCTGCTCGAGCACATCGGGGTGAGGGTGCCGATGCTCTCGCTGTTCGAGGGCAACGAGCGCCAACGCATCGACGAGCTGCTTGCTCGCCTGCGCGACGGAGAGCGGGTCGCCTTGGTCTCCGACGCGGGCATGCCCGCCGTCTCCGACCCGGGGTTCCGCCTCCTGCGGGCGGCCGCCGATGCGGGGATCCAGATCCGCGTCGTCCCCGGTCCGTCGGCCGTCACGGCTGCGCTCGTGGTCTCGGGTCTGCCCACCGACCGATGGGTTTTCGAGGGCTTCCTCCCGCGCCGCCCGAGCGAGCGGCGCGAGCGGCTCCGCGCGCTCGCGCACGATCCGCGGACCGTCGTCCTGTTCGAGTCCCCCCTGCGCGTGATCACGCTCCTGCGCGACGTCCTGGTGGAGCTGGGTGATCGCCGTGCCGTCGTCGCCAGGGAGCTCACCAAGCTCCACGAGGAGGTCGTCCGGGGCCGAATCTCCGAGGTGATCGCGTCCCTGCTGGACGCCGAGCCGCGCGGCGAGCTGGTGGTCGTGATCGAGGGGGCCGAGGCGCTGGCGGCCGGCCTTGACGAGATGGTCGAGGAGGCGCGCCGGCTGGTCGCGGGCGGGATGCGGAAGCGTGAGGCGGCGGTCGCGGTCGCCCGACGAGGCGGTGGATCCGCGAACGAGATCTACGGAGCGCTGGTGAACGGCGAGGGCATTTCGGGCTGAAGCCACACCAGGCGCGTCCCTCGTGACTCAAGCGATTCCGGTCGCCGGCCGATGGAACGACAGGACCACGTCGGGATCGCGATCGGACGGATCGATGAACCGGCTCGAGCTCCCCCCGCCTCCGACCTCCCAGCCGTACCTCCCGTTCCCGCCCGCCCCAGTCACGTGGTCCGGCCGGCCCCCCGCGCCTTCGGGACGCCGGCGATTTCGGGCGTTGCTCACCGTCGCGATCGGGCTCGTGTTGGTCCTCATCACCGGGATCGGGGCGGTCGGCGCCTCACATCCCTCGACCAGGGATCCGGGGCCGCTGCTCGGAGGCGAGCGGGCCCACGCCTTCATCGGGCGCTCCGCCGACGGCGAGCCGTACCGGTGGGATCCCTGCTCCACGATCCACTACCAGGTCGACCTCGGACCGCTGGACGACCGCGTCCTCGCCGACGTGATCGAGGCCGTCCGTCGAGTCAACCGGGCGAGCGGACTCGCGTTCGAGTTCGACGGGTTCGTCCACATGGAGGTGAACGACCTCGTCAACTCGGGGGACTTCGTCACAACCACGACCGAGGGGCTCCACTGGTCACCGGTCTTGATCGCGTTTCGGTCCCGTTCGGCGATGCGTGCGATGGACCTCCAACGCGCTTACGGCGCCGCGATGCCCGTCACGACCCGGTTCGACCCCGAGCAGTTCGTGAGCGGGGTCGTGGTGATCAACGCGAGCGCCGGACTGGAGGACGGGTTCGATCGCGCCCCGTCGTTGGGGACGGTGCTCCAGCACGAGCTCGGGCATGCGGTCGGGCTCGGCCACATCCTTGACCCGTTCCAGCTGATGAGCCCGATGCCGATCGTGACCGACTGGGGCAAGGGCGACCTGGCGGGTCTGCAGGAGCTCGGCGAGGGACCCTGCCTCGACGTTCCGACCGCCGAGGTCCAAGCGGCCATCGTCCCGGTTCCCTGAGGGGTCCGACGACGCGGGAGGCTCGGCTACCATGACCCGACCATGGGCAAGGACGTCTACTACGTCACCACGCCGATCTACTACCCGAACGCCGATCCGCACATCGGTCACGGGTATACCTCCGTGGCCGCGGACTTCCTCGCCCGATACCACCGGCTCCGGGGGGAGGAGGTCGTGCTCCTCACCGGGACCGACGAACACGGCCTGAACCTCCAGCGCCGGGCCGAGGCGGCGGGCAAGGACCCCCAGACCTGGGTCGACGAGATGGCGCCGAGGTGGAAGGAGGTCTGGGCCGGTCTGGACATTGCGTACGACGACTACATCCGCACGACCGAGCCTCGCCACGAGAAGGCCGTCCAGCGTCTCCTGACTGCGGTGCACGAGAACGGCCGAGACGACATCTATCTGGGGACCTACGAGGGCCTGTACTGCGTCTCGTGCGAGGCCTACTACACCGAGGACGAGCTCGTCGACGGGATGTGCCCCATCCACGGCACCCCCGTCGAGCACGTGAAGGAGGAGAACTACTTCTTCCGGCTCTCGGCCTACGCGGACCGTCTGCTCGAGCACTACGAACGGCGCCGGGAGGCCGTGCAGCCCGAGACCCGGCGCAACGAGGTGCTCTCCCTGATCCGGGGCGGGCTCCAGGACTTCTCGATCAGCCGGACGAACTTCCGCTGGGGGATCCCTCTGCCGTGGGATCCGAAGCACGTCTGCTACGTGTGGTTCGACGCCTTGACCAACTACATCACCGCCGCCGGGTATGGGACCGACGATGCCCGCTTCTCTCGGATCTGGCCGGCGAACGTCCACCTGATCGGCAAGGACATCCTTCGGTTCCACGCCGTCTATTGGCCGGCCATGCTCATGGCGGGTGGTATCGAGCCGCCCGAGCAGGTGTGGGCGCACGGGTTCCTCACCGTCGGCGGTCAGAAGATGTCGAAGACCAACGCGACCGGGATCCACCCCTTCGAGCTCGTGGACCATTTCGGCGTGGACTCGTACCGCTACTTCTTCATCCGCGAGATCCAGTTCGGTCAGGACGGGAGCTTCTCGTGGGAGTCGATGGTCGATCGCCACAACGCGGACCTCGCCAACGGGCTCGGCAACCTGGCGAGCCGGATCCTCGCGATGCTCGCCTCGTCCTTCGACGGGGTCGTCCCCGAACCGGCGGCCGAGCGCGTCGAGGACGACCTCCCCACGCTGACCGCCGACGTGGTCCTCCGGTTCGAGGAGCACATGGCCGAGCTCGCGCTCACCCAGGGATTGGCCGCGGTGTGGGAGATCGTCGGGCGGGCCAACAGGTACCTGGTGGAACGCCAGCCTTGGAGCTTTGCCAAGGATGAGGCGCGGCAGGCGGAGCTCGCGGGCATCCTGTACGCGTCCGCCGAGACCCTGCGGATCTTGGCGATCCTGATCGGTCCGATCATGCCGGGGGCGGCCACTCGGCTATGGGAACAGCTGGGGATCGAGGAGCCGCTGGAGGATCAGCTGCTGCCGCACGCCGCCGCCTGGGGCGGTCTGCGTCCCGGGACGAAGACCGTCAAAGGCGACGCGCTCTTCCCTCGGCTCGACTCCTGAGTGAGGGTTCGCGCCTTCACGTTTCACGTGGGACTCACCTCCTCGACTTCCGATCGAGAGCGGCTCGTGCACGGCGGGTGGCCGTGCTCCAGATCTTCGAGTCGGGGTCGAGGATCGTTGGCGACGCGTAGTGTGTCGGCCCCGTGAACGAGCTGAACCCTGAACCGCCGATGAAGAGCGGAGCCGTCGACACGCACTGCCATCTGTACCTGCTCGACGACGACCCCTCCGGGGTGGTCGAGACGGCTCGGGTCCGGGGTGTCGACACCCTCGTCTGCGTCGGCATCGACCCCGGGTCGAGCCGCCGATCGGTCGAGCTCGCCGCTTCGCTGCCGGGAGTCTGGGCGACCGCCGGCATGCACCCGCACGACGCGAGCGCGTGGGACGCGGAGGCCGCGACCGAGATCGAGGGACTGCTCGCGAACCCGCTCGTGGTCGCGGTGGGCGAATGCGGTCTGGACTTCTTCCGGATGCGATCGCCGCGGCCGGAGCAGGAGCGCGCACTGCGTTCGCAGATCGATCTCGCGATAGCTCACGACCTTCCACTCGTGATCCACGTTCGCGACGCCTGGCCCGAGATCCTTCGACTGCTCGATGAGGGTTCCGCCGAACGGGTGGTCCTGCATTGCTTCAGCGGCGACGCCGAGATCGCGGCGATGTGCGCGGAGCGTGGCTGGTTCGCCTCGTTCGCCGGGAACGTGACCTATCCGAAGAACGGTCACCTCCGCGAGGCCGCCGCGGCAGTGTCGCTCGACCGGATCCTCGTCGAGACGGACAGCCCCTTCCTCGCGCCCCAACGGCTCCGCGGACGCGACAACTCGCCCTCGAACGTCATCGACGTGATCGACGCCGTCGCGCTCGCTCGGGACGAATCTGTGGAAATCGTGAGGGAAATCACCGCCCAGAACGCAAGGATCGCCTTCCCCAGGCTTCAGAAAGCCCCCGAAAAACCTCGGGATTGAAGTTTGCAGTAAGAGTTGAGGGTTTGATACGGTGCCCCCCGTAGCTCGTTGAAAGGCTTCGGTCCGGCCACGGCCGCTTCCCCCCGGGGCCTTCTTCCATAGGGAGGAAGGGTGCCGGTTCGTCCGTCGCGGGTCCGCCGGTTGCGGGCACGCAAGGCGATGGGGAACGCGCTACTCGCGAGCGTGGTGCTCGTGGGAGGCCTCACGTACGTCGCGATCCAGAAGACCGTGACGCTCGTGGTGGACCAGGGGCGACCCGAGGCCGTTCGAACGATGAGCGCGAGCGTCGGGGAGCTCCTCGACGCGCAAGGGATCCTCGTTGGGTACGGCGACCTCGTGACGCCGCCGACGCAGACCTCGCTCGCGGACGGGATGACCGTCTTCGTGGAGCGGGGTTGGCTCGACGGGGTCACGGGTCCCGAGCCCGACGATGTGGGGGTCTGGGTGATGGAGGGAGCCACCGCGCCGCATCTGATGCTCGCGTCGCGGTCCGGCGAGGACTGGTTCTCCGCGGGAGATCCGGCCGGGTGGTCGCAGGTGGTGTCGGCCGATGTCGTGGTGAAGGGGAAGGACCACGACGTCCTCACCAACGCCGATACCGTTCGCGAGCTCCTCTCGGCCATGGGGATCACATCCGACCGCGACGACCGCGTCCTTCCGTCACCCAGGACCCCCATCAAAGAAGGGATGCGCGTCCGCTACGACGCGATCGCGTTCCGAACCCGCGACGTCCGCGTCCCGATCCCGTACACGACGCACACGAGGCCCTCCGACACGCTGAGCCCCGGCGAGGTCCGCGTCGAACGCCCGGGCGTCGACGGCGTGATGGTGGAGCGAACGCAGATCAAGTTCGTGAATGGGGAGGCCGTCGCCACCGTGGTGCTCTCGCGCACCATCCTCCAGGAGGCGATCGCCGCCCGGCGCCTCGTCGGCCGCGAGCACCAGACCGAGGACATCCAGGTCGGCGATGCCAGCTGGTACTCGTTCGCGCCGGGGAGCGGATTCACCGCCGCCCATCCGTGGCTCCCGTTCGGTACGGTGGTCACCGTCACGAACGTCGCGAACGGCAAGTCCGTTCAGGTGGTGATCAACGATCGGGGACCGTTCGGCGGACGGATCATCGACCTCTCCGACGAGGCGTTCGCGCGGATCGCCCCGCTCTCCCAAGGCGTCTGTCGGGTCCGGCTCAGCTGGTGAGCGCGGAGTCGGACTCGGCCGCTCCCAACTGAAGGACCTCGCGGCGCGACACGGGATCCGGCCGACCAGGATCAGGGGCCAGCACTTCCTCGCCGACCCGAACCTCGCCCGGGCGATCGTGGCGGATGCCGGCGTTCGGGAAGGCGATCGGGTCGTCGAGGTCGGCGCCGGTCTCGGGTCCCTGACGGTCCCGCTCGCCGAGTCGGGAGCCCGGGTCCTCGCCATCGAGGTGGACCATGGGTTGTCGCGGGCGCTCCGGGAGGTCGTCGGGTCCTACCCGAACGTCCGCATCGAGGTGTCCGACGCGATGCGCATCGACTGGACGGCGGTTCTAGGCACCGACCACTGGTCGATGGTCTCGAACCTGCCTTACAACGTCTCGGTCCCCCTCGTCCTCGACCTCCTGGAGGCGGCGCCGATCGACCGGTACGTCGTGATGGTGCAGCGCGAGGTGGGGGAGAGGCTCGTCGCGGGACCCGGCGGGGAGGCGTACGGGGCGGTGAGCGTTCGGGTCGCCTATCGGGCGGATGCCCGGGTGCTTCGCCGGGTTCCGGCGAACGTGTTCTGGCCCCGTCCGAAGGTCGACTCGGTGCTCGTCAGGCTGGACCGCCGGCCGCCCGCCGTCGACGTGGATCGGGCGGCGCTGTTCGCGATCGTCGACGAGGGGTTCGCCGCGCGGCGCAAGACGATGGCGAACGCGCTCCGACGGCTCGGCCGAGACGCCGGAGACGCCGCGGAGATCCTTCGAGCGGTCGACCCCGACCCGAGCGTTCGCGCCGAGCGGCTGGGGCTTGACGCGTTCGCCGCGATCGCGCGGTCGATGCTCGAGAGGGGGTGGACGCCATGACCGGCAGGACGATCCGGCGCGATGCGCACGCCAAGGTCAACCTGTTCCTGCGGGTGATCTCGACACGCGAGGACGGGTACCACGAGATCGAGAGCCTGGTCGTCCCGATCTCGCTCGCCGATCGCATCGTGGTCCGGCCGGCCGAGGAGCTCCGCGTCGAGATCGTGGGCGAGCCGGCTTTCTCGCCGGGCGGGCTCAACCTCGCGCTGGTCGCCGCGCTCGCGCTCGCCGACGCGTGCGCCGAGGCCGGCGGCGCCCTGGTGGAGATCGAGAAGCGGATCCCGGTCGCGGGGGGTCTCGGCGGCGGGAGCGCCGACGCGGCCGCCACGTTGCTGGCACTCAACGAGCTGTGGGGTTGCGAGGTCGACGCCGCCACGCTGGAGCAGATCGGCGAGCGGGTCGGTTCGGACGTCCCCGCGATGCTGTTCCGCGAGTCCGTGCTGATGGGCGGGCGCGGTGAGCGACTCGCGCCGGCCGAGGTCCCGCCGTTCCACTGGGTGCTGATCCGGTTGGGGTTCGGCGTGAGGTCGCCCGACGCCTATCGCTGGTGGGACGAGGACGGTGGCGGGACCGGCCCGGACCCCGATGCGCTGCTCGCCGCCGCGACGGCGGGGGACGCCGAGGCCCTCGGGCCCCTTCTCTTCAACGACCTCGAGCGGCCCGTCGCCGCCCGGCACCCCGAGATCGGGGAGGCGACGCGGGCGCTGATCGAGTCGGGTGCGCTCGGCGCGATCATGAGCGGGAGCGGCTCGTCCGTCATCGGTCTGGCACGGGACGAGGCGCACGCCCGGGAGCTGGCGGCGGGGTTCGAGCGGGCGGAGCCGGTCGTGGGTCCCCCGGTGGACGCGGCATAATCGGGAACCGGTCCGGGGTCGTCTAACGGCAAGACGCGGGCCTTTGGAGCCTTCGATGGAGGTTCGACTCCTCCCCCCGGAACGAACCCTCGCGCAGGAAGGGAGATCAGACCCGGCGTCCGAGCTCGACCGTCCGACGGCCGACCGGCCGTCTTGCCAGGCCGACCGCGGCGCCGGTACAAAGGGGGTCCGCCACCGAGAGGAACCCCGTGCCTCCGACCAACTCGCTCGTTGCGGTCGTGCTCGCCGCAGGCAAGGGCAAGCGCCTGAAGTCGGCCGTGCCCAAGGTGCTGCAGCCGATGTGCGGCCGACCCGCCCTGTGGTGGGTGCTGCAGGACGTGCGGGCCGCGCGCCCGTCGAAGATCGTGATCGTCGTGCATCACGGCGCCGAGGAGGTCCGCGAGGCCGCTCGGTCGTGGGGGATCGTTCCCGAGCCCGTGTTCGTGGAGCAGGGCGAGGCGCTCGGCACCGGCCACGCCGTCCTCGCGGCCGAGAGGGCGACCGGGCGGGCATCCGAGGTGCTGATCGCCAATGGCGACTTCGACCCGGTCACGTCCGAGGACGTCCGCACGTTGATCCGGATCCACCGGCGGACGAAGGCCGCCGCCACGATGATCACGACCGAGGTCGAGCGTCCCGGCCGCTACTCGCGCATCGTGCGCGACGGCGACCGCCTCGTCTCGATCGTCGAGGGGAGCGACGCGCCCGCCTCGATGCGGTCGATCCGCGAGGTCGGCACCAATTGGATCGTCTTTCGACGCGACGACCTGTTCCGGGCGCTGCCGCTCGTGGGGCGCGAGAACGCGCAGGGTGAGTACTACCTGAACGAGGTCTTCCCGATCCTGATCGAGAAGGGTGAGCGCGTCTCGGTCGTTCGGGTCGACACCGGCGGGGCGATGGGCGTCAACTCGCGCGCGGACCTCGCCAGGACGACGCGGGTCCTCCGCGAGCGGATCAACGCCCGCCACCTCGCGAACGGCGTGACCCTCGAGGACCCGGAGACCACGTACATCGACGTGGACGTCCGGATCGGCCGCGACACGGTGATCCACCCGATGACGTTCCTGTCGGGCCAGACCCGGATCGGGACGGGGTGCGAGATCGGGCCGGCGACGCGGGTCGCCGATACGTCGGTGGGGGAGGGCGCGGTCGTCGAGTTCTCGGTGGTTCGCTCGGCGCGGATCGGGGCTCGCGCGCAGGTGGGGCCCTACGCGCACGTCCGACCCGGGACCCGGCTGGGTCCGGATGCGAAGGTCGGCACGTTCGTCGAGATCAAGGCGTCCGAGATCGAGGAGGGCGCGAAGGTACCGCACCTGTCCTACGTCGGGGACGCGAAGGTCGGCCGTCGTGCCAACCTCGGCGCCGGGACGGTGACCGTCAACTACGACGGGTACGAGAAGCATCGAACGCGGATCGGGGACGATGCGCGGGTGGGTTCGGATACGATGCTGGTGGCGCCGGTGAAGCTCGGCAGGGGGGCGGTGACGGGCGCGGGATCGGTGATCACGACGGACGTCCCGGCGGGCGCGCTCGCCGTGGAGCGTTCGGAGCAACGGGTGGTCAAGGGCTACCGCAAGCGCCGGGACGCCGAGGCCGAGACCGGCAAGAAGCGAGGGACCACGGTTCAGGAAGCGGGCGACACCGAAGCGCGGGGGAAAGGCAAGGGGGCGCACTGAGGTGGAGATCGTCACCAAGAAACGGATGATGCTGTTCTCGGGCACGACCCATCGCGCGCTGTCCGAGGAGATCGCCGAACACCTGGGGATCCCGATCGCGCCGTGCGTGATCCGTCGGTTCGGTTCCGGTGAGATCTACGTCCGTCCGGAGGATTCGGTGCGCGGCGCCGACGTGTTCGTGATCCAGACCCACGCCGACCCGGTCAACGAATCGATCATGGAACAGCTGATCATGATCGACGCGATGAAGCGCGCCTCGGCCAAGCGGATCACCGCGGTGGTTCCGTACTACGGCTACGCGCGGCAGGACAAGAAGGTCCTCGCGCGGGAGCCGATCAGCGCCAAGCTCATCGCCGATCTGCTGAGCGCCGCCGGCTCGGACCGGGTCGTGTCCGTGGATCTGCACGCCGGCCAGATCCAGGGCTACTTCGACTTCCCGTTCGATCACCTGACGGCACTGCCGGTCCTGTCCGGATATCTGCAGAACGAGCTCGGGCTGCATGGCGACGACCTGGTCGTGGTGTCGCCCGACGCTGGCCGCATCAAGACCGCCGAACGGCTGCGCGAGGTCCTGCACGCGGACCTCGCCGTCCTGTACAAGCGGCGCTCGCGTCACGAGGCGCACAAGATCGAAGAGATGACGGTCGTCGGCGACGTCCGGGGTCGGCCATGCGTGCTCGTGGACGACATGATCGATACTGCCAGCACGATCGGGAAGGGCGCGAGCGCCCTGGCTCAGCAGGGCGCGGGTCCGATCTACGCTGCCGCGACGCACCCTGTGCTCTCGGGCAAGGCCGTGCAGAACCTCGAGGAGGCGCCGATCGCCGAGGTCGTGGTCACGAACACCATGCCGATCCCGGAGGAGAAACGCTTCGACAAGCTGAAGGTGCTCTCGATCGCGCCCCTGATCGCCGACGCGCTCCGGGCCGTGTTCGAGGAGAGCAGCGTCTCCGAGATCTTCCACGGCGAGAACCAGTAAGGAGTTGCCGCCGAGGCTACGGCGAGTACTGCTCCTCGATCTCGGTCACAACGCCATGTTCGATCGTGATCCACCACTGGCTTTGCCCCCGGTAGATCAGGCCCCCGTCGGTGACGTCCTCCTGGTCGCGTATCGCTCTCGCGAAGAGCGCGAGGTCGCCGTCGAAGAACGACTCGCAGCAGTGGTTCCAGTCGAGTAGGCGCAGCCGCGCATCGGGTGCGAGCGCGAGCGTTCGGAGTCTCGGGTTGTCGTTGACGACGAAGTAGTCGTTCGGCACGGGACCGGTGCCGCCGGCCGCGTGATACGCGGCGTTCGCCTCCTCGCCGGACAAGAAGTAGGCGAGGTCGAACTCGATCGTCCCGGCGTCGACGTCGACGGCGCGCACGTACCCGAAGTGGCGACCGTCCTGCAGGGAGGCCCACGGGAACGGCGCGGGCT
>Ga0209382_10006243_pt1 | contig 15366 bp, 13 predicted proteins | sample SoiMetdeltSBSDD5_FD_187599 | JGI IMG/M metagenome (GOLD analysis project Ga0209382, IMG submission 187599) | Bulk soil microbial communities from a Populus tree surrounding site in Tennessee, USA - Soil MetaG P. deltoides SBSDD5 (SPAdes) (version 2) | ecosystem: Environmental > Terrestrial >... | reverse complement strand
TGCTCGCGGCGCAACAATTTCTTGATCAGTTGCGAAAGAGTGGCGACTTGCACGACCACACGACACTGCAGGCGGCACTTGACAACATTCGCGCCGGCGTTGAATTGTGCGTCGAATCGCTGCAGGCTTCGGGCAAAGATCCGCGACGCAATCCCAAATATTTCAAGAAGGCGGAGATCGGCCTGCGAAAGTTGAACCGCCAGCTTGAAGACGTTCGCGTTGCGCTATCCGTTGACGACCGCCCGCCGGTGGCCGCGCTGCTTACTTATACGCACCAGGTGCAAGAAGATCTGCTGCTTGGAATCTTCACGAAGAAGAGATAGGAGTCTCCATGCGCCCTTTGCTTTTCCTGCTCATCGGAGCCTGCTTCGCCGGCGCGCAGACCCGCGACTTCCTCACCGCAGATGAGGTGGATCAGGTGCGGCTGGCGCAGGAGCCAAACCTGCGACTAAAGCTTTACATGACCTTTGCCAAAGAACGCGTCGCCCTCATCGAACAACTCGTGGCCAAGGAGAAAGCCGGCCGCAGCGCACTCATCCATACCGCCCTGGATGACTATACAAAGATTATCGAAGCCGTCGACACCGTCGCCGACGATGCATTGCGCAAGGGCGCCGACATCACCGAAGGCATATCTACGGTAACGGAAGCTGAGAAAGACTTCGCGGCGCGCCTGCACAAGGTCGAGGACTCACAACCAAAGGATATTTCCCGCTATCAATACTCGCTTACCAATGCCATCGAGGCGACTGAAGACTCTGTCGAGATCGCCACGCAGGACCTCCGGGAGCGCAAAGCCGACGTTGCCAAACGCCGCGCGGAAGAAGACAAGGCGCGCGAAGAACTGCTCGCTCCTACGGACCGCGAAGCGCGCCAGGCAGAAGCCAAGAAGAAAGCCGAAGCCGAACAGAAGGCAACGCGGAAGGCGCCAACGCTGCGGCGCAAAGGCGAAGTACCGGCTACGAAACCGTAGCGGCCTGCGCTACCGAACCTGAACCAGCTTGGTCAGATCCACTTCCTGCGTGCCTTCCGGCTTCTGAGCCGGAATCGCCAGATCGACATTGATGTTCTTACACGTCGTTTCGGTGCAGGCCTGCCCGCGGATGTTCAGCTCAGCGGGAGCGGCGCCTTCGACCTTAACAACGAACATGGATTCTGTTTCGAAGCCGTAGCTGAACCAGCGCAGATCGGGCTTGGAAAAGTCCTTCGGCTTGGGCTGATACCAGGGACCCGCGAGCTTGAGTCCCCCTTCAACCTTGATCTCGGTCTGCTGATCGATACCGAGTGACATTTTGCCAGCCAGGCGCTCCTTGGCGCGGCGCTCATTGTCCATGGAGAATGTGTGCCAGCCAGGTTCCAGGGCGACTTTCACCACGAGATACGGTCCATCCAGGCGCGCGCGATACTGCACCACCACGTCGTCCTGATGCGTGACCAGCGCCGGTTCAGACCAATCGCCTGCTGCCGCTGCGGCACACATAAACGCTGCCAGAAGAACCAACCTTGCCATCGTCACTCTCACTTTCGAAAACTCATTTGCAACGTGCGCAGCGGCAGCTTGATCCGCTTGCCGTCGCGCAGAACGTCCATTTCCACAGTATCGCCCGGCTTCTTGCGCAAGCGTATGTAGAGTTCGGCCGTGTTCACATCGGGATCGCGCTCGGCGCCATCGACGGCAACGATCACGTCGCCTACTTGCAGCTCGTGTGTCTTCATCAGCTTCGCCGTGTCGGCTACGCGACGCACCATGCTCGCAAAGCCACCCTCGGCGAGACCGCGTTCGCGCTTCTCTTCAGGCGTCAGCGGACGATCGTCAAAGTACACACGCGGGTCGACACTCGACTGGCGCCAGCGAACATCAGTGAGCCACCAGCGAACAGGAAGTTCAATCGCCAAATCTTTGACCGCGCCGCGACGCTCCACCTGCACCTTCACCTGTTTGGCGCCGCGGTCGAGCATGTCGTAGGCGTACTGCACATCGGCGAAGGTCCACACTGTTGTGCCGTTCCAACTACGCACAAGGTCGCCCGCCTGCATGCCAGCCGAAACCGCGGCCCCGCCCGCCTCTTTCACAACGAGCCCCTTGGGCACATCAAAGCTGATGCCAATCGACTTGAAGTCCGGAGACCGCCAAAGATGCTTCTTTTTATCGAGCGTGCCGTCCAACTGCCGGTGCAGATTTTGATAGTCGCCGATCAGATGGCACTCCACGCATTGATTGCGCGCGAACGTACGCTCCACCAGCAGCGGATATTCGCGCGGAAATTTCGGCTCGGGACGCGGCGCGGCCTTCCAGGTACCCTTCCTCCACTGCTCATGCAAATCCAGGCCCTTTTGCAGCGCCAATGTGATCGAATCCAGGTTGAGGTAGCTGTCCACAGCCGCCGAATCGCGGCCGCCGTAACGTGCATAGATCTGCTCGTCCGAATTCATCAAGAAGAAGTAGAGAGGATTATTGCGGTCGTATTCGAACAGATTGATATCCACGTCGTCCATACGGGTGATGCGAACGCACACGTATTGCGACATGAGTTTGCCGCGCGGAGAATCGACCGGTGACAGCACAACCTGTGCGTCAAATGCTCGTCCGGCCGTTCAAGGCTCGCAGCGGTACTCGAGGAAAATTGGTTTGCCCGTTGCCTTGGCTTCTTTGAGGGCGTCCTGATAGTTGGTCAGCCAGCGGAGGCCTTCGGCATCCTGACCATACATGCCCGAACAGATCGCCGCCAAGACGGGAAGAAATCGTGCCAGATGGCGCATCTGGCCATTTTAGCAAGCGCCTTCAGCTCTTCCCCAACCAGCGGATGCGCACGTTGAAGCTGCGGCCCGTACCCCCATAAAACTCCATAAACCGCGAAGACGCCGTATTGTTGTTCACCGTATCGGGATTGATGTGGTCGGTCACATTGTTCGCTCCAAAACGGAGAGCCCAGCGATTCTTGCGAAATTGAAATCGCCGCTCGAAATGGAGATTACACTCGAAGTACGTGGGAAAGCGCAGTGCATTCACGGTCCCAGCCAAGGCGCCCAACTCGGTGCGGGTGCTGAACGGAAAACCCGTGCGGGTGTCAACAAGTGTCGCGATTGCCCAGTTCTTCAGCGGCAGCGGCAGGTAGGCCCACCCAACAAAACGGTGCGGCGCGTCCCACGGCATGGGGCCGGCATTGTTCAAGACGGAAATGGGGTCGTCCACATTGACGTCGACCACGGCGTTCGACAGTGCGCGAGACCAGGTATAGTTGGCCCGCCATTCGTACAGACGGCCGAAATTTTGTTTCACAGTAAGGGAAACGGCCTTGTACGTGTCGACGCGGCTGTTAGTGAGAACGAAAAGGGCGTCGACTACCCGCGCCTGTTGCGGTTCGATCCAGTCGGGAATGGGCGCATCGGCCGAATTAACGCTATTCAGATACGTGAACCCTCGCGTGCCATGACGATAGAGCACGTCTGCGCGAAGCGCCAGACTTCCGCCCATGTGGTGCTCAGCGCCGTAATTTATTGTGTTGCCAAATGGGCGGCGAAGTGGCGACGAAGGCCCCTGAAACAGAGTGAGTGCGGGACCGCGCCCAACGGAACCATCAGGAAAAAAGTAAGAGGTGACGGCGTATTGGTCTTCCGGCCGCGAGAAGAGACGCAGGTTCGTCGCATCGTATACGCGCGCCACACCGGCGTACAACTTTGTATGTTCCCCAAACGGAGGCGACCAGGCGATCCCTAATCGCGGCGAAGGACTCCACCGGCGCACGAGTTGATCCCAGTCCAGACGCATACCCGCTTCCACCAGCAGGCTGGGTCTGGCGCGCCAGCTGTCCTGCACAAACATGGCCGACTCGATATTGGTCAGCGCCAAATTACCGTTCCCAACGAATCGCGTCAGAGCCAGCGGCGTACCCGACTCGTTGAAGTTCTCGTATGCGGACCGCTCGACGTCCTGCCAATAGCGGACCCGATGCACATCCAGTCCCATCTTCAACTGATGCGTACCCGCGGCGTTCAACACAGGCAGGAAGCCATTCACCATGGCCTGATCGCGCGAACCGCGCCGCAGCGCATCGACAAAGTGATAGCCGCGCTTGCCCTCGGGCGTGTATTGCAGAATGCCCCACCCTTGCGGAATTTCGCGTCCGTAGGTCCTGTTTCCCGCGTAGCCGAATTCGATCAGCCCGTGGCCGCCAAGATAGATCTGGTCGTTCACGTAAAAGAATGCCTGTCGCGAGCGGCGGTCGATAGTTGTTTCGCGCGGATCGAGAAAGGTCAGCCCGGTCCGCGGCGCGTCCCATTGGTTCCACAGCAAGCCGCCATTAAGAATGTGGCTAGGTGTGATGTTCACTTGCGTGGACATCAGGTTGCCGAATCGGATACTCGGATTGCGATCCTCGCCCTTGGGCAATTCGCGAATGAACGTTTTCATGTACTGAAAATCAAGGGTGTTGCTGAACCACGCGCGGCCGGGGCGCACGGGGCCGGAAAAGCTTACGCGAGGCGTCCAGTCGCCGATGGTCCATCCCTTGCGATTCTCGAAGCCGGGGAAGAAGTTCGTCCCCGAGTAACGGAACTTGTCGGCTCCGGTATTGGACTGAACGGTCAACGCGCCCGCCGACCCTTTGCCGTACTCGGCAGGCAGCACGCCGTTGGCGATCTGCACCGACTGCACGCTTTCCACGCTGAGGCGCGTTTCGAAACGTCCGGTGAGCGGGTCGTTTAGTGTGAATCCATTCAGTGTGTAGAGCGTCTGCTCTTCGGTGGCGCCATTGATGTGCAAGCCGCCTCTGTTGTCCCGCAGGACTCCTGGCAGAACCCGCAGTGCTGAACGGAAATCGTTGGTATTGGGATATGGGATGTTCTGGATCTGCGCGCTGTCGAGAGACTGCTTCGGTGTGGACGTATCCATGTCAATCGACAAGGGTGTGGCGTCTACGTCAATCGATTCCACGACTTCGCGAACGGGTTCCAGTATGAAATCGGCATCAGGCGCGCCAGGCCCGATCTCAACGGATGCGCCGCGGACGGGATAGAATCCCGCACGCTCGATTGTTACCTGATAATTTCCGGATGCGGGCAATTCGATGCGAAACCGGCCCTCGACCTGCGTGAATGCTTGATGGCTCTTGCCGTCCACGCCGCGCAGCGACAGGCGCGCTCCCGCAATGGGTGTCTTGGTCGCGGAAAGGACAAGGCCAGATAATGAGACTTGCGCCTGCAGCGGGAGCACAACCCCCAGTGACGCGAATACAACTGCCAACCGCACGGCTTCCCTCCAGCCAACTTCGATTAAGAAATCTTACCATTAATAAAAATCATGTCCACAAGTCCCGATTGGCCCTCGATGCGGAGATCTCTCGCCGGTTGGTACCAGCAGGCCAAACGGGACCTCCCTTGGCGGCGCACGAGTGATCCTTACCCTATCTGGATCAGCGAGGTAATGCTTCAGCAGACACGAGTCGCCGCCGTCCTGCCCTACTATCGGCGGTTTTTGGAATTATTCCCTACCGTGGAGAGTCTGGCTCTGGCGCCTGAACAGAAATTGTTCTTGGCTTGGAGCGGACTCGGTTACTACTCCCGCGCACGAAACCTGCAAAAAGCCGCCCGTCAGATCGTCGCCGCGGGAGGCTTTCCGCGAACTTTTGACGGCCTGCGGGAATTGGCGGGCATCGGCGATTACACGGCCTCCGCTATTGCCAGCATCGCTTTCGGCCTGCCACACGCAGTGCTGGATGGGAACGTGATGCGCGGCCTCACGCGGCTCACCGCCGACCCCGGCGATATTGCATCGCCCAAGACACGCGCGCGGCTCGCCGGTGTTGCTAGCGAATTTCTGAACCGCCGGTCGCCGGCTGAGCACAATCAGGCGATGATGGAACTGGGCGCGATGATCTGTCTGCCCCGTGAACCACGGTGCTTGTTATGTCCGCTCACTGCTCGATGCCAGGCCCACGCACTCGGCCGCACACGCGAGTTCCCTGTCAAATTGCGGAAGCAAGTCAAGAAAGAGATCGAACTCACACTTCTTGTGATTCAGCGTAAGGGTAACGTGTTACTGTGGCAGCGAACAGACATGGAAGGGCGTATGGCAGGCTTTTGGGAGTTGCCGTCAACGGAACAGCTTCCGCAAGCGCGTCTGGGACGGCCCGTTGGTTCCTTCCGGCACACGATCACGCACCATCTCCATTTGGTCCAAGTCTGCCGCGGGTCGGTCCGCAAGCCGCCGCCGCAATACGAATGGAAGCAGCAAGATGAGCTGAGCATTCTGCCGCTCAGTACCATTGCGCGCAAAGCGCTCAACCTGGTGAATTCCACCTCAGCACCCGCGGCACCCAAGAAATGCGAATTTACACTTTTGGCGAATTTTATTGAGTAGACTGGCGAAAGGGTTGGGTTGAGGTATTAATGAGTGCAAAACAAGAGAGTCGAATTGTCTTTTGGGGCCGCTTTGCAACAATTTTGGCAGTTGTGCCGTTATTGATCCTGGGATACGTCGATGGGCCTCCTCCGCGTCATACCGGAGCGCCGGGCGACGGCAACACTTGCACCGAATGCCACTTGGGAACTGCAACCGCAGGCAGCGGCGTTGAGATTACCTTTTCCGGTGGCGGCACAACCTACACCCCCGGCGTGAAGCAGACATTGACGGTAAGGGTGACGGCATCAGCCAACGTGTATGGGTTCCAGGCAACCGCGCGGCTGGTTTCGAACCTGGCGCAAGGACAAGCGGGCGACTTCACTCCGACCGATGCGCGCGTGATCGTTCTTTGCGACGACGGACGAATGAAGACGGCAAGCCAAGCGTGCCGCCCGGAGACGCCCGTGCAGTTTCCCGAACATGCTGCCGCCAATGCAAATAACACGTGGACGTTTGACTGGACTCCGCCCGCCACCAACGTCGGCGATATCCGTTTCTACATCGCGGGCAATGCGGCAAATGGCAACATGCAAGATGGCCCTGGTGACCGCATTTTCACGCAAAACTACACCCTTACCCCGCAAGCCGCCACTACCCAGCCGCCTACCATCCGCGCCGACCAACCTGTGCTCCAGGCCTTCCTCGGCGGACCGCGCCTCTCGCCCGGCACATGGCTCGAAATTTATGGGACAAACTTCTCCTCCGTCACCAAGGACTGGTCTGGCCTCTTCACGAACAACAACACGAAAGCGCCTACGTTGATCGATGGCGTAGGCGTGAACATCGACGGCAAAGCGGCCACGATGTTCTTCCTTAGCCCGAATCAGATCAACGTGCAGGTGCCCGACACGATTGGCCTCGGCACCGTACAGGTGGAAGTTGTCACGTCAGGGGGCCGTGCGAACACTACCGCGACGGCCACCAAAGTATCGCCGGCCATGTTGACGACGCCAGCCTTCAGGGTGAACAACAAACAGTACATTGCGGCGCTGTTCCCGGACTTCACAACATTTGTTGGCCCAGCCGGCCTGATTGCCGGCGCGAACTTCCGTCCGGCCAAGCCGGGCGACATCGTCAGTATCTTCACGGTGGGCTGCGGGGAAACCAATCCGGCCAGTCCCTCGGGTGAAGTCGTGACCGGCCTTCGCGCGGTGAAAGCAACGCCGCGCGTGACTATCGGCCCGGCCGATGCGCAGGTTCAAGCGTTCATGGCCCCCAATCTGATTGGCCTGTGCCAATTGAACGTAACCATTCCCAACGTTGCCAACGGTGACAGTCCGATCGAACTCACCCTCGACGGGACTCCCACTGGCCAAGGGCTGCAGATCACCGTGCAGCAGTAGTTTTATTAGCCCCGGTTCTAGGATCACCGGGCAAATCTAAAAAACTCGTAGCAGGGGAGGGGTCTCCACCATGATCAACAGTATCAAGCGGATGTTGTTTGCGTGTTTGCTGGCATCCGTGCCGGCGATCATCTGGTCGTTTAGTACCGGCCCAGTGCCGAACCGGACCGGGGCGGCCGTAGACGGCGGCATAACGTGCACGGCCTGCCACCGCATCAACGCTCTGGCGCCGGAAGGCGGCGCCACGCCAAACATGGACCCTCGCGGTTCCCTGCGCATTGAGGCCTCTCCCTACCGGCCTGGCGTAAAGCAGACCATTCGTGTCGTGCTTTCGCACCCGACCGCCCGGCGCTGGGGATTCCAACTCACGGCCAGACTGGTCTCCGACGAAACCAAACCGGCGGGCAAGTTCACGGCAGGCGAGAGTATGAGGATCGTGTGCGGCGGCGGCGCACCTGAAGGCAACTGCGGCACCAATGTTGAGTTCGTCGACCACACACAACCGATCACCTTCGCAGGCCAGGCGGATAGCGCCGGATGGTCGATCGAGTGGACTCCGCCGGTAACCGAGTCGGGCGAAGTCATTTTCTATGCCGCCGGCAACGCGGCGAACAACAACAACAACAACCAGGGCGACTTCATTTACACCACAAGTACGCGCATCGCCGCGCAGGCACCCTGCAACCTTTCCACAACACCGGCGATCACCGTAATTCGCAACGGCGCTTCGTTCCTGAATTCCGGCTTCGCGCTGAACACGATGATCTCCCTCGGCGGCTCCGGCTTCCAGGTTCCCGGCACCAGCAAGGCCGTGGCGGCGACCGACATCGTAGCCAACAAGTTCCCCGCCGAGCTCAGTTGCGTAGGCGTGGAAATCGATGGTAAGCCCGCGCCCATCGCCTATGTAGACGCCAGTCAAATCAATGTTCAGGTTCCCACCACGACCGCGCTTGGAGACGTCGCTGCCCGCGTGATCCTGAACCCCGGTACGCCAAACGAAAAACGCAGTGCGCCGTTCACCCTCAAATTGGAGTCCAGCGGTCCAGCCTTGTTCCGCTTCCTGCCCACACCTTGCATTGCCGCGATCTTTCCCAGCACGGGCGGGCTTGCGGCCGACCCGGCGCTGGTTCCCAACTCGACCAAGCCACGCGTCGGGGACATCGTCACCATCTTCGCCACCGGCTTAGGTGTTTCCGAACCGGTGTACCTGGCGGGAGAAATCACCCCGCTCACCGCAACACCTAAGGCGCGCGATCAGGTGGTGGTCGAGTTCAATGGCGCGACTATGAATGCCGCGGATGTCCTATACATAGGCCTTACTCCTGGCTCTATAACGGGGTTGTGGCAGATCAACCTGCGTATTCCCACAACAGCCACGCCGGGCCGCGACAATTCGGTGATCCTCAAGATGGGCAGTCTAAGCTCGCAAGCCGGCGTCGTCCTGCCGATCGGTTTGTAGGGTGTGGCAAGGGGATGGCCGCATAGCCATCCCCTTGTATAACAATTGTTTACAACTATTTTATCAAACATTTCCTCTAGCTTCTTTTGATTCTGGCCATAGAATAGATTCAGGGTAGTTCCCTGTGCACTTGGTGCGGCCCGGCATGGCCGTTTGTGGTCTTGCGCTACTGTTGAGCGGCGCGAAGAATCTGGTAGCTGTATCACCTGCCTACACGGCGTCCAGCATCGTCAATTCGGCTTCCGGCGTTTCGGCGGTTCTTGTTCCCAACGGCCTGGCGACCGTTTACGGCACAAATCTATCCGCCATCACGCAAGCTATCACCCCCAGTGACATCAAAGACGGAGTGCTGCCTCTTACGTTGAATGGGACAGGCGTGAGCGTGTTGGTCGGAGGACTGCGCGCGCCCGTTTTATACGCCTCGCCGTCACAGGTGAACTTTCTCGTACCCACCCTGTTGTCGCCAGGCCCGACGATGGTGGAGGTAGTGCGAAGCGGTGCATCAGGGGGACCTGTAAAAGTACTGGTTGCTGGCGCGATGCCCGGATTGTTCCTGCTGAAACCAGGTGTGGCGATTGCCACTACCGCAGACGGATCCGTCGTTACCGAAGCGGCGCCGGCCGAACCGGGCCAATTCGTGGTGACGTATGCAACCGGGTTGGGCGAGACCGCACCGAGGATCGAGAATGGCCGGGTGGCACAAGCAGCCGCACGGGTAGTCAAGCCCGAAGAATTCCACGTAGTGCTCGACGGGCGGACTCTCACCGAGGGAGTATTCTACGCGGGCGTCACTCCCGGATTCGGCGGCTTGTACCAGGTGAACTTGAGGTTGCCTGACTGGGTCGGGCCGAATCCCGAGGTGCGTATTTACTGCGGCGACGCTTCCAGCCCAACAGGTGTGCGCATCCCGGTGGCAACCAGGCAAGCAGATCCCGCGTCCCCACAGTAGAATCAAAGCGAGGTGTCTATGCGGGCCCGCGTCCTCACGCTGCTACTGGTTTCGTCTGTTCTTACGGCTCAAGAGCCTGTCGAATCTCAAACAAGCCGGCCTTCCGTGCTCGTCGAGCGAGGAACGCGCATCCCCCTTAGTCTCATCAACAGCATCAGCACGAAACAAGCCGCCGAAGGCGACCGCGTGTATCTGGAGAGCGTATTTCCCATTCTGGTGAATGGACGCATCGCGATTCCTCCCGGAAGTTACGTCATGGGAACGGTAACCCAGGTGAAGCGGCCCGGGCGCGTGAAAGGCCGAGGCGAATTGTTTGTCCGGTTCGATTCCCTCACGCTGCCCAACGGCGTCACACGCGACTTCCGCGGACGAATTGAGACCCTCGACGGCCGCTCGACCGAGCGGTTGGACAAAGCCGAGGGCAAGATCGAGAGCGATTCCAATAAAGGCAACGACGCACGAACGGTGGGCGAAGCGACCGCCGCCGGAACCAGCATTGGAGCGATCGCTGGTGCCGCTTCCAGCCGCACGGGTATGGGTATTGGCATCGGCGCCGCCGCTGGGGCGACAGCGGGATTGCTGGGTGTCCTCTTAACACGCGGCCCCGATGCAGTCCTGGCCAAAGGCACGACGCTAGAGATGGTGCTTGATCGCGAGCTTCTATTTACCTTGGAAGAGACTGATTTCGGCGGCTCGCAAATGCGGCGGCCGACGTCCGAAGGGTCTGGGCCTTTGCAGCCGCAAGAGCGGAAGGGCCTGCCTTTGCCGGGTTATGGCGGAGTGCGTCGGCAATCTCCGTAAACATGGGTCAAAAAATCGGTAGCTCCCCTAATCACCTATGCCCTTGTGACCGATAGTGTGATCGTAAGGGGAATCGCTGAGCCACTGTCGTAAGGCGGTACCAAAGTGATTTCCGCGAGGCTTCGAGTGGTTTCCGGGATGGAAAACCTATCCTTCCCTTACCCAGGGGCCGATTAGAATTGAGACCTGTGATGGAATTTGGAACGCTGCAGATTCAAATCTTTGTGAGCCTGGTAGTGGTACTCGGAACGGCGTTTGTGGCGTTTCTGTGCGACTTCCTAAAGGGCAATAACGAGCAGTTGCGGGAACGCAACATTGAAATGCGCGTGCGACAGGATGAGCGTGAGCGGTTGGGGCTTTCGCAGCCAGGGTACCTCTTAAAAGGAATTGAGGCTTTGCTCCGAAATACCCCGGGCCTTCGCGTCGGGACCACGGAAGAAACTGCCCCCACGGCTGCGACAGCGGCATCGGAAACGCAAACGGCGCCCACGTGGGAACAGCCGATCGTGGCTCCTGCGGGGAAAGGGTCGGCTTGGGCTACCAAGGAGGAACTCGAAAAGCTGGCCGAGCGCGCCGCCCGGATCCGGGAACGGCACGAAGCGCGGAAAGCCGCTGACGATTTCACGGAGGAAGAACCGGCGGTTCTAGCTCTGGTCTCAGAAATGCCATTTGCAGCTGTCGCCGAGGGCAGAGTCGTCGCCAGCGAGGTCGTGTCCGAAGAAGTGCCCGCGGTCGCCGAGGCCGCCGATGCAGTGGCCGAACCCATTGCGGAAGCGCCACAGGAAACACCTCCCCCTTTGGTGGAGGAAGCCGGCGCACCAGCCTCCGCGGAAGCGGAGGCTACACCTGTTATTGAGACAGTCGCAGAAGTGGAGCCGGACGAACGCGACGAACCGGCGAGCCACATCCAACTACAGCCGCTGGCGATTGCAGAGATTCGTTCCTTTGATCCTGCGCCCACCGGGTTAGCGGCGCCAGCCGAGGAACCTTCAGCCATTGCGCCGGGTCCTGATTTGGTCATGAAGCCAATGAGCACGGCGACCATCATCCCGTCCGAGCCCGGAGAGTTGCTGGCCAAAGAGAAATCGCAACCTGCGGCGGGAGAGTTCGAATCCGAGCTTATGCGCGTGCGGGTTGTGCCCGTCGGCCAGAGTGTACCGGCAGTCGAGGAGCTTCCCGAGGTCATCACGGAGGTCGCGCCGGAACCGGTTTCGGAGATGCCTGTCGAGGTCAGGGCGTACGAGCCGGCAACGCCAGTGGAGGGAGTAATAGGGAGCGAACTCGAACCGCTGGATTTGGAAATGGTTGTAGCCCGGGTGTCGGACATGGAAAATGGCGCCGACATCAACTCCCTGCATGAGTCTTTGGTGATCGAAGAAGCAGGGCTACCTCCGGGTCTGCACCCGGCCGAAGTCTTACGGCGGCAGATCAAAGAGAACGCCCCGTTCCAAGGCGTCGCGGTCTCCATCGGAATCAACGACTACGAGGCGCTGAGACAGAAATTGGACACGCCTGATGGAGCTGATTCCCTACCCTCAATCGAGAAGATGATTCGAGGCATGTTGAAAGAACCCGATTTTGCCTGCCGGTTCCAGGACGACGAATACATCCTGTTATTTCCCGGTGAGGCGGATTCGGCCGCGCAGCGGCGCCTGTTCCAAATCTCGGAAAAGTTGTGGGACTTCCAACTGCGCTCGCTGGGGCACCACTCCATCATGTTCAGTTGGGGCGGGCTGGAAGTGAAGCGAGACAGCCTCTCCGACGCTGTTTCCGCGGCGCGCGAGCGGATGTTCCAGACCAAACGCAACCGTACCGGCGCCATTGAAATGCGCAAGCGCGTCGTCAACGGCTAACCGACTAGGGACCGCTCCGCGCCTGCCGCTGCGGATTGCGAGCCTCCAGTGCCAGCCTGAGCCAGGTCGGAACCTTGGACATCACAGTGGCGAACACGCGATAGACCAGGCCGGGAATCACCAGCCACTTGCGGCGGTCGAGCCCGCGTAGCGATTCTTGCACCACGTCTTCGGCCCGCATCCATAGCCACGAGGCGATACTCTTCCGGTCCACGCCTAGCACATCGTGGAATTCGGAGTAGGTGAAACCGGGGCATAATGCCTGTATCTGCACTGCGGTCCCCATTTCTCTTAATTCCAAGTGGAGTCCCTCGGTGAATACGGTCATCCAGCTTTTCGTTGCGCAATAACTGGTGTTGAACGAACTTCGGGCGAACGCGGCCACTGAAGCCACATTGATCACCGCTCCTCGGCCTCGCGGGATGAGCGCATTCAGTGCAGCGTGAGTTAAGCGCACCGTTGCCATCACGTGAAGCCGGTGCATGCGTTCCTGTTCATCGACAGTACAAGAATGAAAGTAGCCGCGCGTCCCGAATCCGGCGTTATTCACTAGCAGCGAAAGATCCGGCAGACTCGCGAGCATATCCACCGCTCGGGCCAACCCATCCTCTTCCGCTAGGTCGGCGGCAAGCCACTCGGCCGTCACATTGTGTTGCCCACGTAACTCGCGTGCGAGTGCCTCTAGCCGCTCCACGCGGCGGGCGATCAGTACCAGCGAATAACCGCGCGCTGCCAGTGCGCGTGCGAAAGCTTCGCCAATTCCACTTGACGCTCCGGTGATGACGGCGGTGCTCACCCTAGCAGTGTAGCGACTAGAGCGCGATAAGCCCGAGGTGCCCTGCATGGTGCCGGCAGTGCCACGAGTAAAGTGCCAGTGTATGGTCGAGGCGTACCTCACCCATCTCGGGGTGAAAGAAGGTGCGGGCAAAATCCGCCTCGTTCAGCGCCCTAAGCATCACAACCCATCGCGCATGGAGTCCGTCGAGAATGGCAAGTGACGGCGCGGGCTCCATCGTCCGTGAGTCGGCCAGCAATGCCCACGCGGCCTCGTCATACGGTTTGATTGTTGGGTTGTCCTCTGTGAGTGCGAGCCGAAACCTCACGAAACTGTTCATGTGGCTATCGGCAAGGTGGTGCACCACGAGTCGCGCCGTCCAACCACCTGGCCGATAAGGCAGATCCAGCCCGCCCGGTCCCAATCGTTCCAGATGCAGCTGGACCGTGGCAGGCAAGCTCGCCAAATCGGAGATCCATTGCTCTCGATCCTCGGCCGTCACCTTGACAGGCTTTTCAAATTTTCCAATGGGATAGCGGAGATCCATGGAACAATTCTCGCCTCTCTGACCGATTTCGGGAACACGGCTGGGGATAGGAGCGTAGATCACACCGTAAGGAGGTACTATGCCCTTCGTGTACCCAAGCTCCGGCTCCATTCGCACCGGAATGGGGCGGCCCCTCGTCGTGGCGCTCTTCGTTGCAAGTTGTCTACTATCGATCGTTTCTTTCTACACAACGCAGCAGGGAATGGCACTGTATTTGTCGCCGTGGATTGCAACGATGGCAGCCCTCGGTGTGCAAGCTTCGCTGGTGTTGGTCGCTTGGCTGGTGGGATTCCAGCGCACCGGCCGGACGCTCCTCGTTGTCGTTTACGTCATTACCGCGGTAGTGTCGGTGGCCTTCTCTTATGTCAGCCTCTACAACTGGTTCTCCGCTCGTGAGCGTCCCGCCCTCGTGCAGCGAGCCCTCTACGACGAGTTGAATGGAATCGCCGCCAAGACTGGTCAGCGAATGGGAGAAGCGGCCAGCAAAGCGCAGCACCTTGTGGTCGCGCTTGAGGAGATGACCGAAGCGGAAAAACTCCACGGACACATCTCGCGGGCGCCCGACGCGGATCCCGCCCTGAATGCCATTCGCGAAAGCGTGGCGCGCGAGGCACAGGCGCTCGGCCCCGCATATCGTGAAGGCTCCGGCACTGGCGCCCGGTATTCCGCATTCGACCGCCACACGAAGCTGATGCGCCACACGCTTGCCGAACTCCAGTCTGGTCAGCGAGCGGTGCTCGCATGGCAGGCTGCGGCCCGTCCCGATCAGCCGAGCGAGCAACAATTGCGGCAGTTCCACACGATGTACGATCCCCTGCCTTGGTCGGCCATGGATCAACTGCTGGGCGTCAACGCCGCCGGACGACCTTCTCCACCTAGCCTCGCCAGCAATGTTGATAAGACGGGCAGCGGCCAGGAGGATTTGATGCAGTCCTTCCAGGAACTGTTCACGGCGCCGGCCAGCCGCCACTTGTTTTCACTCGCCCTGGCTGCTTTCATCGACATCATCGTCTTCCTGCTTGCCTTCTCGAGCGCACCGTACTTCTACGGCAACGTCGAGGAGCGCTTATGCGCGGCGGGCGCCGCATTGGACGCAAATGAGGAACAGGTCTTCGTGCGTGAGCTGCTGCGCAAGATGCGTCCGAGTGGGCAGGGTTTGGCGCGGATCGACTCCTCCGCGCTTACCCCCGGCGAACAGCAATACTGTCTGGCAATGACGCAACGCGGACAAGCGGTTTT